>LXNJ01002090.1_pt1 | contig 11179 bp, 7 predicted proteins | sample 809081 | NCBI WGS metagenome assembly LXNJ01 (sample SAMN04870510, study PRJNA318959) | sponge metagenome | biome: sponge; feature: marine sponge reef; material: water | host: Petrosia ficiformis | place: Greece: Milos, Mediterranean Sea | collected 2013-05-29 | depth 5-7 m
GGAATGACCGTCTCCAACAACGGCATTCTCCCACGTCAGGAGGCCTTTCTGGTGGACACGCCAACCCCAGCGCACTCACCGCTTCGGTGGATTCAGGCTTAGGGTCTTAGGAGACCTCGAAGCACCAGCGGACGGTGTCGGACTCCTCGGGGCGGGCGATGAGCACGAATCTCGCTATCACACAGTTCGTGTCCGGCGACAGGGCACCGATGAGGCGGCCCTCGCCGGGCGCGAACTCGAAACGGTTGAGGCCCTCCATGTGGTCGACCTCGGTGGTCACGTCGACGCCCTCGGTGGCGTTGTCGCTGGGGAGGATCACCATCGAGGAGAGCCGGTAGCGGGCGTCGAGTACCACTCCGACCCTCTGTTGCTGGAGCACCTCGTCGCCGGGGTTGGGGATCACCCGGTCGACCGCAGGTCCCGCGGTGACGGCACGGTCGGAGTCCTCGTCCCCCGAGCCGACCAGCGCGGCCACGACGAAACCCGCTATCCCCAACAACGCGAGCGCGACGATGCCCACCCGGATCCGCATCGGGCTGCGCAGCCGCGGCGGCGAGGAGTCGGGCCCCTGCCCATTCGTAGCCATCTCGCAGCGCACAGTACCGGACGCCGGCCAGGCCCTTGCGGCGACCCGCCTGCTCCTACTCGCGCGCGTCCCACGGCGGTACCGTGGCGATGATGGTCTCCCCGGCAGAATCGTTGCGAGCCTTCGGCGACCGCTACCGGTTGCTGGAGTTCGTGGGCGAGGGCTCGAGCGCCCGGGCCTACCTGGCCGAGGATCTCACGCTGCACCGGCGTGTCGCCCTCAAGATCCTGAAGGTGGAGATCGCCGATGACACCAGCTTCCGGGACCGCTTCGCGGCCGAGATGAGGCCGACATCGCTGTTGAACCATCCCCGGGTCCTGCCCGTGTACGACTGGGGCCTGGACCCTCAGCCCTACTCCGTCACCGAGTATCTGACCGGCGGCAGCCTGGCCATGCTGTTGAGCGCAGGGCACCGGCTGACGCCGTCGCAGGCGCTGGCGATGGGATTGGAGGCGGCCCGGGCCCTGGTGAACATCCACGCCGGCGGCCGGGCCCACCTGGGTCTCGGAGCGTCGGCAATCCTGTTCGACTCAGGTGCCCGCCCCTACATCTCCGACCTCGGACTGTCCGCGGCGCTCGCGCCGTCCGCCACCGGCGACGATGAGACTCCAGAGGATCTCGACGCTGATGCTCCAGGGGATCCCGAGGATGCCTCGTCAGGTGCCGGTGAGACGCTCGCCGACGGCCCGGCAGAGATCGGCAGCGAACCGGCGACCGAGCCGGAGGCGGGCTCGCACGAACAAGAAGTGGTCCCCCGGAGCTACTCACCGCTGGAGCAGACCCAGGATGTGCATGACTTGGCGCTGCTCCTCTGCGAGGCCGTCACCGGATCCAGGGACCTGACCTCCGATGACGGCGACGACGCCTCCCCGGCCTCCTTGAGCGCGCTCGGCCCCCTGCAGGCGGTGCTGGCGCGGGCCGCCGCGGCGGAACCCGCCGAGCGGCTGAGCGCGGCGGACCTGGCCGCGGAGTTGCTGAGAGTGGCAAACCTCCTCCCGCGGCCCGATCCGATTCCCCTCCCATCCCAGTACAGCCCTCCGGTCGATTCGCCCGCAGCGTTCTACGACCAGACTGAGGACTTCGCGCGGGTCGGCCCCTCGGTGTCGGAGCGTTCGGCGGTACCGCTCGACGACGCTCCCCGCCGGCGCTGGCCGGGGATCGTCCTGGCGGCGATCCTGGTGCTGGGCGGGGCTGCAGCCGGGGTCTGGGCCATGTTCCTGAGAGGCGTCGACAACCCCGCAGTGCCCGAGCTGGAAGGCCGGACGCTTGCCGACGCCACATCCGCCGCGGTCGATCGAGGCTGGGAGGTCAACGAGATACTGGTGCGCGAGCCCGGCACCGGCCGCGGGCGGGTAGTGCGCACCGAGCCTCCCGCGGGTAGCTCCCTGGTCGAGGGGGCCACGCTGGACCTGTTCGTGTCGTTGGGCGAGCCGCTGATACCGGTGTCGGACTTGCGTTTCCTCTACGGCATGACGGTGCAGGACGCCACCGACGAACTCGAGGACCTGGGTCTGGACCCGTCCACCGAGACGCTCGTCAACGATCCTGTCGTCCCGCCCGGCCTGGTGGTCGGACTCGACGTGGAGGAGGGCGTATACGAACTGGAGGTGGGCGCCGAGGTGGACCTGCTGGTGTCGGACGGCCCCTCCGAGGCCGGGTAACCCTCCGGCTATATTGCCTGAGTGTCCGGTCGAATCAGCCGAGACGAGGCCGCCCACGTAGCCCGGCTGGCCCGGCTGCGCTTCAGCGACGACGAACTCGACGAGCTCGCCGCGCAGCTGTCGGCCGTGCTCGACCACGCGGCCGACGTCGAGGCGCTGGACGTCTCCGGCATCGAGCCCACGTCTCATCCTCAGCCGCTCACCGACGTGACCAGAGCCGATGAGGTGCGGCCGTCGCTGGCGCGCGACGAGGTCCTCGCCCAAGCGCCGTCGGTGGCCGAGGGTCAGTTCCGGGTGCCGCCGATTCTGGGTGAGGCTCCGTGACTCGACGGGGGTGGTTCAAGCGGCCGGCGATCGGGGAGGAAGCGCCGTGACTGCGCTGGGCGTCGCCGCGGCGGTGGCTTCCGGGGAGCGCACCGCCCGCTCCGTGGCGGAGGACCACCTGGACCGCATTCGCGAGGGCGACGGCGAGATCGGCGCCTTCAACCTGGTGCTGGCCGAGGAGGCTCTCGCCGACGCCGACCGCGTTGATGCCGCGCTGGGCCGGGGCGAGCCGGTGGGGCCCCTGGCGGGGGTGCCGGTGGCCCTGAAGGACAACCTTTGCACCCGGGGCATCCCCACCACCTGCTCGTCGCGGATGCTCGAGGGCTGGCGGCCCCCGTACAGCGCCACCGTCGTCGAGCGCCTGAGGGCCGCGGGTGCGGTGATCGTCGGCAAGACCAACCTCGACGAGTTCGCCATGGGCTCCTCCACCGAGAACTCCGCTTTCGGCCCGACCCGCAACCCCCGCGACACCAGACGGGTGCCGGGAGGCTCCAGCGGCGGCTCGGCGGCGGCCGTGGCGGCCGACTTCGCCGCGCTGGCTCTCGGGTCCGACACCGGGGGCTCCATCCGCCAGCCCGCCGCGCTGTGCGGCGTGGTGGGGATGAAGCCCACCTACGGGCGGGTGTCCCGCTACGGCCTGATCGCCTTCGCGTCCTCGCTCGACCAGATCGGCCCGTTCGGAGCCACCGTGGCCGACGCGGCCGCCTGCTACCAGGTCATCGCCGGCCACGACCCCCTGGATTCGACCTCGCTCGACCAGCCGCAGGAGCCGGTGGAGGGGGCGCTCACCGACGGCGTCGATGGACTGAGGGTCGGGGTGCTCGCCGAACTCTGCGGCCGCGGGCGGCAGGAGACCGGCCTCGCCGGCATGGACGGATCCGCGGCGGACGGCGTGGAGGGAGTGGCCGACGACGTGCTGTCGAGGGTGCAAGATGCCGCCGCGGCCCTGGAGCAGGCCGGCGCCGATGTGCGGACCGTGTCGGTGCCCTCCGCGGTGCTGGGTCTGTCGGCGTACTACGTGATCGCTCCGGCGGAGGCCTCCAGCAACCTGGCCCGCTACGACGGCGTGCGCTACGGGCTCAGGGTCGACGCGGCCAACGCCGCGGAGATGAATATCGCCAGCCGCACGGCCGGCTTCGGAGCGGAGGTCAAGCGCAGGATCATGCTCGGCACCTACGCCCTGTCCGCCGGCTACTACGACGCCTTCTACGGCAAGGCGCTGAGGGTGCGCACCCTCATGCTGCAGGAGTTCGCCGCCGTCTACGAGGACGTCGACGTCCTGCTGTGCCCGACCGCGCCGACCACCGCGTTCGAGCTGGGAGCCAAGACCGCCGACCCGCTGCTGATGTACCTCAACGACGTGTGCACCATCCCGTCCAACCTCACCGGCCACCCGGCGATCTCGGTGCCGTTCGGGCGGGGAGACGACGGTCTTCCCGTCGGCGTGCAGGTCATGGGCCCGGCTCTGTCGGAGCGGCTCATCCTCGGGGTCGCGGCCGCGCTGGAGCGGGCCGCCCCCGGCGACGGGGGAGCGCCGTGAGCGGGGCCGCCACCGGGCGCGAGACGGCGCTTGAAGACGGCTGGGAGCTCGTGGTGGGTCTCGAGGTCCACGTCGAGCTGAGCACGGCCACCAAGCTGTTCTGCGGCTGCGCCAACCGCTTCGGCGACGAGCCCAACACCAACGTGTGCCCGGTGTGTCTGGGCCTGCCCGGCTCGCTTCCGGTGGTCAACGCGGCTGCGGTGGACTTCGCCATGCGCCTGGGCCGGGCCCTCGGATGCGAGGTGCGTCCAGCGGTGTTCGCCCGCAAGAACTACTTCTACCCCGACATGCCCAAGGACTACCAGATATCCCAGTACGACCAGCCCACCAACATCGCCGGGCGCCTCGAGCTGGCCGACGGCCAGGTGGTGGGCATCGAGCGGGCCCACATCGAGGAGGACACCGGCAAGACCACCCATGTGGGCGGCGGCGGGCGGATCCACGACGCCGACTACGCGCTGGTGGACTACAACCGGGCCGGCGTGCCGCTGGTGGAGATCGTGAGCCGACCCGACATCCGCACCGCCGAGCAGGCCCGGGCCTTCGTGCGGGAGCTGAGGGCCATCCTGCTGTCCATCGGCGTGTCCGACGCCCGGATGGAGGAGGGCTCCATGCGGGTGGACGCCAACGTGTCGGTGCGCCCCGCAGGCTCCGACGAGCTGCGCACCCGCTGCGAGATCAAGAACCTGAGCTCGCTGCGCTCACTCGGTCGGGCCATCACCTTCGAGGCTCGCCGCCACGTTGACCTGTGGTCGAGCGGGGAGCGGCCCCGCCAGGAGACCCGCCACTGGGACGAAGCGGGCGGTCGCACCACGCCGGGCCGCTCCAAGGAGGACGCCGAGGACTACCGCTACTTCCAGGATCCCGACCTGGTGCCGCTGGCCCCGTCGGCCGAGCAGGTCGAGGCCATCGACGCCGTGCTGCCCGCACTGCCGGCCGCCCGCCGGGCCGGACTCGTCGCCGTGGGTGCCGGGGCCGTATCGGTCGAGGAGTCGGCCCTGCTGGTGGAGCGTGACCAGGACGACCTGGTCCGGGCCGCGGTCGAAGCCGGGGCCGACCCGGGCCTGACCGCGACGCGGGTCTGCAACGACCTGGCCGTCGACGACTGGTCGAGGGTGACGCCCGAGGGCCTGGCCGCCCTGATCGCCATGGAGACCTCGAGTCAGGTCACCGCCACCCAGGCCAAGCAGGTGCTGGCCGACATGGTCGAGTCCGGTGACGCCCCTGAGGCGATCGCGCGGCGCCGCGGCTTCCAGGCCATGGCCCGCGACGACCTGGCCGCCGCCGTCGAGCAGGTGCTTGCCGAGCATCCCGACGAGTGGGCCCGGTACTGCTTGGGCTATGAGACCGACCGCAAGAAGCTGTCCGGATTCTTCATCGGCCAGGTGATGCGGGCCACCAAGGGCCGGGCCGACGGCGCGGCCGTCAACCGGCTGCTGAGCGACAGGGCCCAGTCTCTGTAGAGCGAGCCTCGCCGACGGGTCGAACGCTCAGCGGTCGGCTCCGGTGACCTGCCAGGCCGGGCCGGCGAACCGCCACAGCATCAGCCCTAGGCGGGTGGCCATCCAGGCGTGAAGGGCGGCCCAGAGCCAGCCGATGCCGGCGCCCACGGCCACCGCCAGCAGCCCGCCGCCCACCAGCACGGCACCAGCGCCGATCATGGACACCGCCAGGAAACGCAGGTCGCCCGCGCCGATCAGCACGCCGTCGAGGGCGAACACCACCCCCGCGGCCGGTTGGGAGAAGCCGACGTGCAGCAGCAGGAAGGCGGCCAGCGCGACCACTGCGGCATCCTCGGTGAACACGTGGGGCAGCACACCGGACAGGGCCAGCACCACCACTCCGGTCATCACGCCGGAGGCCGCGCCCCAGCCGATCATGCGACGCCCCAGCGCCCGGGCCCGCTCGGGCCGGCCGGCGCCCAGGGCCAGACCGATCAGGGCCTGGCCCGCGATGGCCACCGCGTCGAGCACCAGAGCCAGGACGGTCCACACCTCGAAGACGATTTGGTGCGCGGCCAGATCGGCGGTGCCGATCCGGGCCGCCACCGCCACCGTGACCGTGAGGCTGGCCCGCAGCGCAGACGTCCGGATCAGCAGGTCCCAGCCGGCGACGGCCAGACGCCGGATGACCGCCGGGTCGGGCCGAAGGCTCACGTGGTAGCGGGCCACGGCCTGCTTGATCCACCACACGAATACGGCCGCGGCCGCGGTCTGGGCCACCACCGTCGACAGCGCCGAAGCGCCGATCCCCTGGTCGAAGCCGTACACCAGCACCACCTCGAGCACGAAGTTCCCGACCGCTGAGCCCAGCGCTACCGCGAAGGGTCGCTTGGTGTCCTGCACGCCCCGCAGGTAGCCCACCCCGGCCAGCATCACGAGCATGGCCGGCAGCCCGAACAGGGATATCCGCAGGTAGACCAGCGCGTTGTGGCGCACCGCGGGGTCGTCGCCCCCCAGGGTGTCCACCAGCCAGGACGACAGCAGCAGGCCCGCCGCGGCCAGCACGACGCCTGCTGCCAGCGCCAGCCAGATGCTCTGCACCGCCTGATGGGCGGCCCGTCGATGCTCTCCCGCGCCCAGCAGCCGGGCCACCGCCGCGGTGGTGCCGTAGGCGAGGAAGATGAACATGGCGTGCGCGGTCAGCAGGATCGACGCTGCCAGGGCCAGCCCGCCAAGCTGGGGTGTGCCGATGCGGCCCACGATGGCGGTGTCGGCCAGCACGTACAGCGGCTCGGCCACCAGCGCGCCCAGCGCGGGCCACGCCAACCGCCAGATCTCCCGGTCGTCATCGCTCCAAGGCAGCCGCATGAGGAACCGCCTCGGGCGGCCATGGCCATGGGGCGTCATAAGTAGTCTCGGAGCGATGAGTGCACGGCGGAAGAAGTTAGGCCGGACGCGGTGACATGAGCGTGGCGGCGCCTGCTTCAGCGGCGGCACCGGGTGCGCCCGCCCGCGCCGATCGCCGGCTGCCGGGTCTGGACGGACTGCGGGGCTGGGCGGTGGCGTGGGTGCTGGCGTTCCATCTGTGGCCGGATGTCGTGCGGGGCGGCTGGCTGGGTGTGGGTCTGTTCTTCACGCTGTCGGGCTATCTGATAGCCGGCCTGATCGACGCCGAGGTGACCTCCACCGACCGTCTGCGCCTCGGACGGTTCATGGCCCGGCGGGTGCGCCGCCTGCTGCCGGCCGCGCTGGTGACGATCGCAGCCACGCTGGCCCTGACCGCGGTCCTGGACGATCAGCCCTTGCGCACGATCGGCGTCGACGCGCTGACCGCCGCACTGAACGTGTTCAACTGGCACGCCTCGCTCGACGAGGTCGGTTACGCGGGCATATTCGACGCCGCGCCCGAGCCGCTGGCCCATTTCTGGTCGCTGGCGATCGAGGAGCAGTTCTACCTGGTGTTCCCGGCCGCGGTCGCGCTGACCCGAAGGCCCGGTCGGGTGGTTAGTGCGATGGCGGTCATCGGCCTCGGCGCCGTGTGGCTGTGGTGGGGCTCCACCGACGCCTATGTGGCCACTCCGGTGCGGGCCCTGGAGATCGCAGCCGGGGCGGGCCTCGCGCTGGCCCAGGCCCGCTTCGGGACGGTGCGTCGCCTGTTCGAGCCTGCCGCAGCCCTGTCCCGCTCGTCGCAGATGGCATGGGCGGTGCTGCTGGCGGTCGCGGTGGCGCTCACCGTGGTGTCGGTGGCCCGGCTCGGACCCGACGACGGCTTCGTGTTCCGGGGCGGCCCCCAGCTGATGGCGCTGTGCTGGGTGGTGCTGGTGATCGCGGCGGTGCGAGACGGCTGGCCGGCCCGGTTCATGGCGTGGGCGCCGCTGCGCTGGCTGGGTCTGCGCTCCTATGCCATCTACTTGTTCCACTGGCCGGTGATCGAGCTGACCGACTGGCACCCCGTCGTGGTGATCGCGGTCACTCTGGGGCTGGCCGAAGCGTCGTTCCACCTGGTGGAGATGCCGGTGCGCCGCGGCACCGGCCGGCTCGCGCTTCCGGCGCTGGCCGTAGCCGCCGCAGCGGTGGTGACAGTGGCGGCAGTGGCCGCGGCAGCCTCCACGCCGGCGCGCGGCATCGCCGAGCGGGCCGAGGGATCCGACGAGCTGCCTGCGTGGCTCACCGAGCAGGACGCGTCGCCCGCCACCGCCGCTCCACCTCCGGAGGCCGCGTCAGATGCCGCGCCGACCACAGACCCGGGTGGTGCCGTCGACCACGCCGAACCGTCACCTGAGCGGTCCGCGGAACCCGAGGACCTCGCCCCTGCGCCCGCCTCGTCGCCCTCGGAACAAGCTGCGCCCGAGCCGTCGGCAGCGACCTCCACGCCGACCGAGACGCTGCAGCCGCAGTCCGATCCGGACTCCGAACCCACCCAGCAGGTGCCGGACGAGCCTGACGAGGCGACGCCGGAGACGACGGTCCCGGTCGTTGAGCCGCAGCCCGAGACCACCTTCACGCCTCCGATCGTCACCGTTCTCGGAGACTCCGCCGGACTCCACATAGCCGACGGGCTGCGCCAGTGGGGCAACGCCAGCCGGCTGATGGCAGTAGTGGACAATTCCCGAATCGGCTGCTCGCCCGCGGGCACACCCGACACTGCGTGGCGCTACATGCGGGGCAACCTCAAGGACGGGCGGCATCCGATGGGGTTCATCGAGGACGGACCGTGCCGGGACGACCTCATCCAGAACGGCTCCAACGCCGTGCTGGTCGTCGACCACGGTGCTGTGCTGTTCGACCATCTGAACCCCGACGGGGCATGGGTGTCGATCCTCGACCCCGCTCTGGCCTCCGACGTGGCCGACTCCTACCGGCGCATGGTCGCCAAGGCCGAGGGTCTCGGTGCCCGGGTGGTGTTCACCACCACCCCGGTACTGCTGCCCACCTTCGGCGAGAGCGCCTCCAACCAGCCCCAGACCGAGCCTGCGAGGGCTGCGGCCTACAACGCGCTCGTGCGGGAACTGGTCGAGGAGTTCAACGCGTCGGGCGACCCTGCTGTCGGTCTCATCGACACGGCCGCGGTGCTGGACACCTACGGCTACGACGGCGTGTTCGGCCGCTCCGACGGCATGCACCTCGACTACGACCGGGCCGAGGTCTTCGCCACCGAGGTGCTGGGCCCCGCCGTGATCAGCGTGCTGGGCTCGGAGTGGTGGCCGCCTCCCGACTCAAAGTGGTGGCCCCCTCGTGACTCTCGGTGGTGGCCCGACCCTGAGTGGCGGCCTCCTGCTGACTCTCCGTTGTGGCCGCCTCCCGACTCGGAGTGGTGGCCCCCCGCGCCGGCGGGGTCATCCGCAGAGTCCAACTAAGAGGCCGCGCCGGTAGGCGAGCGAATCCGATGCATACGGGCGCGGCCGTGGCCCGAGCGGCCCTCAGGTCGCAGCGAACAAGAGCGGGAAACACCACCCTGCACCGCGAGGCGGCTTCACCGACCAACGCAAGCTCATAAGTTGTCGGCCGCTGATTCAGCGGCCATAATTGGGGCCGTGAACGACGTTGCCATCCTCGTGGTAGTACCTGGCTGACAGCGCGCGTTCGCAACCCCATCCGATCGTGCGCCGACCTCCCTCAGGGAGGTCGTTTCGCGTGCGGCCAGTTTTTCGATCACCCATTCAGCAACCGCCCCGGAGGCCCGATCATGGAAATGAACGGCGGACAAGCCCTGGTGAAGACCCTCGAGCGTGAGGGCACCGAAGTGGTGTTCGGGCTGCCCGGCGGTGCCATCCTCCCGGTGTACGACCCGATCATCGAGTCGCCGGTGCGCCACATCCTCGTGCGTCACGAGCAGGGCGCCGGCCACATGGCCGAGGGCTACGCCCACGCCACCGGCCGCCCCGGCGTCGTGATGATCACCTCGGGGCCCGGCGCCACCAACGGGGTCACCGCGCTCTGCGACGCCTACATGGACTCGATCCCGATCGTGTGCATCACCGGCCAGGTCCCCTACGCGGCCATCGGCACCGACGCCTTCCAGGAGTGCGACACCACCGGCATCACCATGGCGGTCACCAAGCACAACTTCCTGGTCACCGAGGCCCAGGACATCCCTCGCATCATCCACGAGGCCTTCCACATCGCCACTACCGGGCGGCCCGGCCCGGTGCTGGTGGACATCCCCAAGGACATCGTCGATCCCCGCAACCCGCGCTCGGCCATGACCTGGTACGAGCCCACCGACGACATCATGGAGCTGCCCGGTTACCGGCCCGCCACGGCCGGCGATCCCGAACTGGTGCGGGCCGCAGCCGAGATGATCTGTGCAGCCGAGCGCCCCGTTCTCTACGTCGGCGGCGGGATCCTCAAGTCCCGGGCCGCAGCCGAGCTGCTGACCCTCGCCGAGCTGATCGACGTGCCGGTGGTCACCACCCTCATGGCTCGGGGATGCTTCCCCGACAGCCACGAGCTGTGCCTGGGCATGCCCGGCATGCACGGCAACTACACCGCGGTCACGGCCATGCAGCGCTCGGACCTGCTGATCACGCTGGGCGCCCGCTTCGACGACCGGGTCACCGGCCGAGTCGACGGCTTCGCGCCCGACGCCAAGGTGATCCACGTGGACATCGACGCGGCCGAGCTGGGCAAGGTCCGGATGCCCGACGTCGCCATACAGGGTGACTGCAAGCTGATCATCGCCGACCTGATCGAGGCCGTGCGGGCCTGCGGCGGGGCTGAGGCCCAGGCCGACCGCCGGGCCTGGCGCTCGACTATAAGCGGCTGGCAGGAGCGCTACCCGCTGACCTACGAGCAGTCCGAGCCGGGCGAGCTGCTCAAGCCCCAGTACGTGCTGGAGGTCCTGCGAGACTCCACTCCCGACGACACCATCGTCACCTCCGGGGTGGGCCAGCATCAGATGTGGGCCAGCCAGTACTGGCGCTTCGACCATCCCTACACCTGGATCAACTCCGGCGGCCTGGGCACGATGGGCTTCTCCGTTCCGGCCGCCATCGGGGCCAAGGTCGGGATGCCGGACCGGATGGTTTGGGCCGTCGACGGCGACGGCTGCTTCCAGATGACCGCCCAGGAGCTGGTCACCGCGTCCATGGAGCGCATCCCCATCAAGGTCGCCCTGTTCAACAAC
>LXNJ01002091.1_pt1 | contig 11176 bp, 4 predicted proteins | sample 809081 | NCBI WGS metagenome assembly LXNJ01 (sample SAMN04870510, study PRJNA318959) | sponge metagenome | biome: sponge; feature: marine sponge reef; material: water | host: Petrosia ficiformis | place: Greece: Milos, Mediterranean Sea | collected 2013-05-29 | depth 5-7 m
ATTCTCGTAGAAGCATTTCAGGACCCGTGGATGAACTAAGGATTATGGAAGTTGAGAGATGGAAGACTCACCGAAGAGAATTAATTCTGCAGGCAATATCTGTCATGTATATTATCATGGCAGATATTGGCAAATCATGATGACTAATCGGGCTTATCCGCCAAGAAAGATGTTCGAGGGGAATGAAGAAGAAAACCTCAAAAATCGTTAATATTTCGCTGCGCCCGGCAACATTGAAAAGAAAAATACGAAAACACCTGCGCGCGCTGGGCTTCAGGAAAACGAAAGACGGTTTTCTTTACGTTGCGGACGAAAGCAAGGACTCCATAAGGTTGCTCCACGCCTCGCAGAGAAATGACCGCCTTGAAGCAAACAGGCGTTTTATCTCGAAACGGGCGTCTGGGCTCCTGAGACATTTCGCGACCGGCAAGGATGTCAATCCCGCCGGAATATCGCCCGTAATAGAGAGAATATCCGCGGGAACCTGGCAGAGCGACCTTTTCAGGTTGGCATCTTTGACTTGGTCTGTTCCCGTTTCGCAAGGATTCGGACGGCGGCTCAGGTACCTAGTCTGGGACGAGCAGAACGGAAAACTGATCGGCCTGATTGCGATTGGAGACCCCGTTTTCAACCTCTCGGTCCGCGATGACCTGATAGAGTGGGACAGTAACGCTCGTCGCGATCGTCTCGTTAACTTAATGGATGCTTACGTTCTAGGTGCTTTGCCCCCGTATAACATGTTGCTGGGCGGTAAGATGGTGGCCTGCCTGATCAGATCGCGGGAACTTTACGACGACTTCGCGCAAAAGTACGGCGCAACTACGGGCATTATTTCACGTAAGAAGAAGAAATCTCGGCTCCTTGCCGTAACCACTTCATCTTCCATGGGGCGTTCATCCGTTTACAACAGGCTCAAACTGGACGGCGAGGAGTATTTCAGTTCGATAGGCTACACAGACGGATGGGGACATTTTCACATTCCCGACAGCTTGTTTGCCGAACTTCGTGATTATCTGCGCGAAATAAAACACCCCTACGCGGACATGTACCGCTTCGGCGATGGTCCGAACTGGCGGCTACGCACGACTCGGGCCGCTCTGGGCGCGCTGGGTTTCGAAAACTCGCTGCTTCGCCACGGAATTCGACGGGAAGTTTTTTTCTGTGCAATGGCTTCCAACACGGTAGAACTTCTTCGGACTGGAGAAGGCATCCCCGATGTTTCATCGCTTCTCAGGAGTCGCGAGGTGGCCCGGAAGGCGGTTGAACGCTGGATGATTCCGCGTTCCGAGCGGCGGGATGATTACCGGTACTGGACGATTGAAAACTTGATCAGCCTTTTCGGCAAAGATAACTGGTTCAGCTACTCCCAGCAGTCCCGGGTTGTTAATGTGAATTGATCCGCAGGATAGTCCCGCCGAGACAGGTATGAGGTAGAACGATGTCCTTAGAAGAATATCAGGAGCGGGTCGAGCGGCGTTTTGAATCCATTGCGCGTTTTCGCGAGGGATTGGGTTTTCCTGTTTTTGCTCTTGAGCATGGACTTGCGGATGAAGAAATTAAAGAAATATCATCTCTGCTTCGCGAAAACCTTGAGAGTCGGCCTTCCCTGTCTTCGCATTGGCTTCTTTGGGTGATTTACGCTACGGAAGCCGGTTATTCCTACAATGGGGATGAGTACTGGCCGTCTTTTAAGAGTCAGACCCCGGAGTGGGAATTCGACCGTTACGAGTTCATCCGTCTGTTCACGCGGTTCCGCGATAAGTATGACGGCGTAAGGCCGTCCGGAGCTTGGGCCGAGCATTTCAGGATTATTGCCTGGCCCATTACGCATGCTATCCTCCCGCGGTATCTTCAGAACCAGTTTGCCCGCGCGCTCTTTGATCTGCGCTTCAGTCTCGCCGGTATGGATGTGGTTGATCCGTTTGCGATCGGACGCATGCTCGCCGCCAATGTCCCCAACGCTTCTTCGAGATTCAGGGAGTTTCTTCAGCAGGAAGAACTGACTGGACGCATAGTGCTAGCCCTTTTTGACGAGGACCCGGTCGAGAACCGGGAACCGATAAATCCTCAGACGCTTGGGCGGATTGTCGCTGACCTTGGGAGAGTCCGTAACGCGCGGGATTGGCTGAGGAATACGCATCAAGTTGTTGCGGACAGATTCAGGGGCATCGGTAAGGGTCTGCGTCCGTCAGAGCCTGGAAAAAGTGGAGATCGGATGTCGCGGGAGCGAACTCCTTTTGCCATTCGCCCGAGCATGGTTTTGGGTCACAGGGGTGAAAACAGGTGGTCGCTCCGACTGGATGTTCCTTCCTTCCGAAGTGTTGCATCCATAGGCGGGGATATTCATTCTTTTCTGAAGAGTACGCGTTGCCGCCTGAACGGTGCCAGCGATTTCAAAACCGCTGGCTGGCTTTTGTCGGGGAACAGAAAGGCGGCGCTCAAATCTTGGCCCGACCCGCAGAAGCCGCTTATTATTTTCGAGCATCCGAACGGAAAAATTGAGAATATCCTCGAGGGTGAATGCCGTTGCGGTCCCGGTCCGTTTTGGCTGTTCAAAATCGGCCGGGACGGTATTGCACGTGAAATAAAACGCCATGTTGTCCGTCCCGAATGCGATTACCTGTTTCTGAGTACGGAAGAACTGCCCGAACCTCATTCCTTCACGAGTTCCTGCGAGATAGATTGCGAGGGGGTAAAGGCTGTCCGTCTCATGATCCCGGACACGGTATCCGCTGAAGAAACCGAGTGGTTCCGGGAATGGGAACTGCAGGTGGCGCGTACGATCAGGGTATGGCCGTCCGGTCTCCCCGGCCGCGACTGGGATGGCGAGGGTGGGGGCTCCTGGCTTACGACCGAGAATCCTTGCTTCGGTATCTTGCATGACCACGCCGTGGATGCCTACGAGTTTAGGGTGAACGGAGGCGAGTGGACTGTTATTGAAGCGGGAGAATTGGGCTGTCCCGTCTTCGTTAGAATAGCGCGGCTTCCCGCTGGCAACTACATGTTGTCCGTAAGAGCGCGGCGGGATCCTTCCTTGGAAACGGTTGCGGAGACCCCTGCCGCTGAGGGATTCGTTCAGCTTGATGTCAGGGAACCCGAACCGTGGGGACCGGAAACTCCTTCGCGTTCGGGCATGAGTGTAAACCTTAGTCCGCATGATGCCGACCTTGATCTTTTCTGGAGAAATGAAGTCGAATTGCTGGTGACAGGTCCCGAAAGTCATTCTGTCACCTTTACGGTTTCGCTTGAAGATAGTCATGGCAAGAAGATTTTTTCGAAGCGTGTAGACGGCCACTTCAGATTGCCGGTTTCGGCCGGTACTTGGAACGATAGATTTTGCTGGTTTCTGGAACAAGAGAAACTCGACTGGAAATATATGGAGGCGTCGGTATGCCGACTGGAAATAGACGGAGAGGAACTCGGGAAATACGTGCTGCGGTTTGAGCGCGACACGTTGCCGTTGCGCTGGGTCTTGAGCCGATATCGCAGCAAGACGACCATAAGACTGGTTGACGATACAGGACTTGAGGAAACTGACCCCGAAATCAGTTTTTTCCCGATGGAGCGTCCGGTTGAACCGCAATCCCTTACGTCTGGTGAGAGCGTCTGCGGAATTTCGGAACCGGGTAGGGGGCTTTTCGTTGCTCGAAAGGGAAAAGACTACGACGCCGTTATTTTGAGTATTGAGATAAAATTCCGCAGTTTCGGGGAACTTGAACTAAAGCCCGAATTTCCTGAATTTCTGAACGGTAGCGATACGATGGCTGAGGCCCTGCGTCTGTCCGAGTTTTGGCGGACGGCGCGTTCTTACGGTCCTCTTGCCGGAATCAGACAGAAGAAGATATCAGGCAGTATTCTCGATGCTGTTTGCCTGGCGATTTGCGCGAAAAGATGGTTGAAGGCGGAAACTGCTTTTCTGGACGCAAAGGATTCAGCGGATGCTTTCGGTGAACTTGAGCGCTCTGTAGAGAGAAAAAACAGTAGATTCGCTTCCGCGCTGAGTTGCTGCTGCCTTGAAGTGAAAGACGAGGATTTTTCCTTGATTTCAGACCGCTATTCCGCACTGGCGGCGAAGCATTCCGTATGCGGGAACCGGGAACTCTGCGATTTCGCACTGGCGCTCGCGGGAGGGCCCGATCGATTCCCTAGGGTGCTGAGCCACGATCTGGACAAAAAGCTCGGAGAGATCAGAAAAAATCCGACGGTTCTGCGCGGCGCGCGTTTTATCGCCATCGTGCTTGGGTGGAGAACATGATTACGAAAGTGGAACCGAGAGATGTTCTGGGTGAATGCAGGCAGGTGTTGGGTTTGAAAGAAGACCCTCAAGCGCCCGTTGACGACGTTTTGCTGGCTGCCCTTGCCCGCCGGGCTGCGGGAATCCACTGCCCGTGTTCCCGTTCCACGCTCCGGGCTTCGCTTCTTGAATGTCTTCAATTCCTTGTGTCTGATGAGGAACTGCCGCCCGAACGCATTGATTCGGTTATAGAGGACCTTATAGTCTTTGGAGATCTTCTGGAACTTAACGATGTTGCCGCGGAGGATCCTGACGCGAAGGGAACCTGGGTGTTCGCGGCTTCCCCCGGATTCGTTCTGCGTCCGAGCAGAGACATTTTTCTTTTCGGCATCGTACCCGATCAGGATGTTTTTCTGCCGGAGCATCTGGGGTTGCGCGTAAGGCATGAGAGCTTTACGCGAGTGATCACGCCCAAAGAGAACGAGGATTTGGTCGCGCAACTGAGCGAACAGGGACTGCGGAGTTTCTCGGAAGCCGAATGGCTGAAAAAACCCGAGAAAGAGGCTCCGGAGAAAATGCTCTCGCGTTTTGAGCAAAAGCTGAGGTCTCAGCCGCCGAGCGGGGGTATCGAGGATCTTAAAATTCTTGACCCCGAAAAACCTGTCAACTATTACAAGGGGCGCTGGACTGCTCTGCGAGACCAGACGGGTGATTTTGTCGCGCGGCGGCCTCAGGAATTTGGTGCGCAGATATGGTGTTTCGTCGAGATGGAGGCTGGCGGAGTCAGCAGGCTTCTAGATCTTCCAGTTGAAAAATCAGGCTGGCGGGGCTGTGACGAAGCTTGGCACCTGCAGATGGCGATTGACCGCTGTCGGGGCGAACCTCAGCTTTACCGGCGATGTCCAGATGCCAAAGGGGTGCGTCTGGATTTCTTTTCGCCGCTCCCGAAATGGTCCCAGCGACGCTTGGCGATTTTCGGTTCTCCGCTCCCGCGGCAAAAAAGTTTGATGTCTTATCTGCTTCCGCGCTCAGAGGCTGAGACTGAGGAGCGGTTTCTCAAAGAATACCTCTGGCTTTCCCCGTCGCCGGATTCGGAAATGGGGTAGTTCGCCTCGGGCAGAATTTGCAGGAACCATTGATTCACCGGTACGACTTGAAAAACTGCCTGGCGGCGCTACGAGGTGGTCAGCGTCTCTGTTTTACTGTAAACTGGTAGTTACGGGGGGTTGATTTAACAAGGGAAGCCAACGCGGCTTCGCAGTGTTTTACGACTAGCTGTTGCTCGGAGGTTCTGTCGGTGCTGACTATACAGGAAAATATTGAGCAACTGCGTAGAGCGCTTTGCGACTATATAGAGGCGACTTACCATATCGGCGCTCCATCTCTGATCAGGCAGAGAAAAGAACTTCTGGACCGTCCTGGAGCCATCTCCCAGATTCCTTACCTTGAATCGACTCCGCGCTACGTGACGGGCGAGAGCTTCAGTCTGATGAAGGGGTTGCCCGAGGCCGCCCTTGAAGCTTATATGTCAGTTTCCGAACCCGACGGAGAGTTGCCGCAATTGGTTTACGACCCTCCCTACAGGCATCAGTCGGATGCCGTCCGCGCCACTCTCGTCGATGGCGGAAATACTGTTATCATGACCGGAACGGGTTCGGGAAAGACCGAAGCTTTCCTTCTGCCCATCTTGGGTAAACTTGCCTGCGAAGCAAAAAACCGTCCTGCCTCGTTTGAGCATTCGGCGATGCGGACGCTCATTCTTTATCCGATGAATGCGCTGGTTAACGATCAACTCGGCCGACTGCGGGCATTGTTTGGAGACCCAAGGCTGGTCGATCTGTTCAAGAACTGGGCGGGTCGTCCGCCGCGATTCGCGCGCTACACGAGCAGGACACCTTATGCGGGAGTGCGAACACCCGAAAAGGATTCCGCGAAGCTCGGAATGTTCAATGATTTCTTCGCCGACATCCAGCGTTGCGCCGAAACCGCAAACGGCGAGGACGGTGACGCCGCGCGACAATTGCTGAAAGATCTCAAGAAACGTGGCAAATGGCCGGCCAAACCCGATTTAGCCTCGTGGATAGGAAGAAAAAACGCCAGGTGGAGAAACTCAGCGGGAGAGTTTGTTAGGGCCGTCACACTGCCGGACGATTCGGAACTGCTGACGCGGCACGAGGTTCAGGAGTCTCCGCCCGACCTCCTGATAACTAACTACTCTATGCTTGAATACATGCTTATGCGACCGATTGAGAGACCTGTCTTCGACCGCACCCGCGAATGGTTAAGCGCCAATCCCGAAGAGAAATTTCTCGTGGTTATGGACGAAGCACATCTTTACAGGGGTGCCCCGGGGGCCGAAGTCGGGCTGCTTCTTCGGCGCCTGCGGGACCGGCTAGATATTCCCTCGGACCGGTTTCAGGTGATTTGCGCCACTGCGAGTTTCAGTGACAGTGATTACGCACCGAGTTTCGGTGCCCAGCTTTCAGGAGTGCCTGCCGAAACCTTCACCCCGATTACGGGTTCTCTAGACCTGAGTCCGGGGGCGGACCCCGGAACGGACAGTGATGCCCGCATTCTGGCTTCCATCGACTTACAGAAATATTACGCGGCCGAGACCGGCTCCGAGCGCATTAATGTCGTTAGGGCTTTGCTGGATTACCGGGGGGTCAGCAGCGACTGCCAACCGGAAACTGCTCTGTACCAAGCCTTGAAGGAGTTTGCGCCCATGGGACTGCTGATTAATCTCACTATGAAGGAAGCATTGCCAGTTTCCCAGCTCCCTGCGAAAATTTTCCCCGACTCATTGTCCAAAACAGCGGATGAGGCTCTTACCGTTCTTCTGGCTCTCGGCAGCATGGCGCGTGCTGGTCCTGAGTCGCCAGGACTTCTGCCCTGCCGCATTCACAACTTTTTCAGGGGGCTTCCAGGACTCTGGGTTTGCATGGACCCCGATTGCGCGGAACTCAAGGAAGAGCTAAAAGACGGAATCTGCGGCCGCATGTACGGACAGCCGCGCGAACTCTGCGGTTGCGGGGGAAGAGTGCTGGAATTCTTTACATGCAGAAACTGTGGAACAGCATATGCCAGAGCGTACACGGACGATGTTGACACCCCCTCGGCACTTTGGTCGGAACCTGGGTATCGGTTGCGGATGCAGGACGGGGAAACGGACCCTCTCCTGCCTCTGGATATACTGCTTGAGACCCCTGTTGTTGAAGATATGGCCGAACCGGCCGACTATGATATTGAAACTGGTCGCCTGAACCCGCAGTTGCTTGGTTCGCGTATGCGCATCGTTCATATTTCGGGGAACCGGGTGTCGGTTTCCACGGACGAAGATGACGGATCGAATGACGGATTATCCGCTCGCGGGCAGTTCAGGCCATGCGCGGTTTGCGGCACCACAGCGGGTTTCAACCGCTCCTCCGTTCAGAACCACCAGACTAGCGGGGACCAGCCATTTCAGGTCCTGGTGTCGCGCCAGGTAGAAATTCAGCCTCCGGCACCCGAGAAGTCAACCCGCTTCGCGCCCCTTCAGGGACGCAAGGTTCTGGTGTTCTCCGATTCAAGACAGGTTGCCGCCCGCTTGGCCCCGAACCTGCAGATGTATTCCCTCCGGGATTCCCTGCGCGTGCTTATAGCGTGGGGCTATCACAAGCTTCAGGGAGTGGCCGGACTGGACAGAAGGCTCAGCCTTGAAGACCTGTATTTTTCGGTACTGCTTGCGTCGAACAAGCTGAACGTGCGCCTGCGTCCGGAAACAGGAGAGGCCGAAAGCTTCGATGCGGAGCTAAAGATCGGAAAAGCTGTCGCCGCCGGGGAAACGGAGACTGACGCGGGGCTTGAAGACCTGTACATGGAGTTTCTCCACGAACGTCCACCAGAATCCTTGCTAGGAAGCATAGTTACGACCGTGGGGGATCGTTTTCTGGGACTTGAACCCCTTGCCTTGGCTTCAATCGGGGAACGGAGAAAACACACAAAAGATCTAGAACAACTGCCGGCGATCCCCGGAGTTGCCGAAACTCCCGAAGCCAAGGTAGGCCTCGCGCGAACATGGCTTCGCTGCTGGAGGAACCATGGTTTCTGGTTGAATTCAATGCCCGTTGCATGGTGGAGGCGTCCACGCACGGAGGGCGTGAATGTCAGAGGGCACCCCAGCGGAAATTTCAGCGCTATGAGGAAGATAATAGAAGCTCTGGATGCTCAGAGAATTTTCCGCAACCAGTGGGTTCCTCGTCTGCTGGACCTGTTTACTGAGCACCCCGGCGGCGGGAATGAAAGGAGGCTTGCGGGCAAAGAACTGTCTCTTGTTTTTGAAGGCCGGTGGGTTCGCTGTAAAAGATGCAAATCTGTTCACCGCCCCGTGCCGGGCTTTTCGCGATGTCTTGATTGCAATACTCCGTCTTTGGAAAACTTGGATCCCGATTCAGATAGCGTTTTTCTGGCGCGCAAGGGGTTTTACCGCAGGCCCGTGACGGCGGTTCTTGGCGAACCGCCTTGCAGTCCGATGGCGCTGATTGCCGCCGAACACACCGCACAGCTAAATGCTCCCCAGAGCGAGGATGTGTTTTCCAAGGCCGAGGAAAACGAGCTTTTCTTTCAGGACATTGATCTGGGTGACCGGGCTGAGCGCTCGACGGCTATTGATGTGCTTTCGAGCACGACCACAATGGAAGTCGGTATTGACATCGGATCGCTGCTTGGCGTGTCCTTGAGGAATATGCCTCCGGCAAGGGCTAACTATCAGCAGCGGGCCGGACGTGCGGGCCGCCGCGGGAACGCCGTTGCCACGGTGGTGGCTTTCGGCAGTGCCGACAGTCACGATGAACATTATTTTTCCGAACCGGATTCAATGATTCGCGGAGAAGTTGTTGATCCTAGTCTTACTCTTGATAATGTTGAGATAGCGCGTCGTCACATCAGGGCCTTTGTTCTGCAGAATTATCATCAGGACCGTATTCCGGGAGCTGATGCGGACAGGCGAAGCAACCTGTTTTCCGTTCTCGGCACGGTTTCCGATTTTTGTTCCGAAGAATCAGTGCTGAACCGTGAAGATTTCAAGCTCTGGATCAGTCAGAACGAAGAGCAACTGCGCCAGCGGGTGTTATCATGGATACCTGAAGAACTTTCACCGGATGACCGAAAGATGCTTCTTTCAGAAATGGGGGAAGATTGTCTGGGTGCGCTTGATGATGCGATACGGTTTAACGCGGAGGGAGAAAGCGAGTCTGGCGAAGACGCTGCGGATGTGGGGTCTGATGATAGCACGGAAGATGGCGAGGAGTCCCCAGCTCGGACTTTGAATGTAGAGAACCTTCTGGACCGGCTTCTTTATTGCGGCAAACTTCCCCGCTACGCTTTTCCGACGGATGTGGCGACGTTTCATGTTTTTGACCGAGACAGATCTTCGGGGTTCCGCCCGGTCACGCGCTTTGCGCCATCCCAGGGTCTTCCGGTTGCCTTGAGTCAGTACGCACCAGGTAAACAAGTCTGGATATCCGGCAAGTGCTACACGTCAGGAGCGATTTATTCCGTTATGCCGGGTGAATTGTACAGCGCATGGAATGCAAAGCGTATTTACATGGAGTGCGATATCTGCGGGTTTGCCAGAACTTTCGAGGTGAGCGAGGCGAACCGAGGCGAGGTGCGGAATTGCGGGGCCTGCGGAGGAACGGAAACGCTTGGCCCCGGACGCTACTGGCTCCGTCCGCCGGGGTTCGCTCACCCGGTTGATCTAATGGAAGTCACATCGCCCGATGATATGCCGGAGACCAGCTACGCTACTCGGGCCAAGCTTACGATGAGCACGCCCGATGAAAAAAAAGACTGGACTCGAGTCAATGAAAACATTCGAATTCTGAAGGTGCGGGAACATCTGCTTGTTTCGAACTCAGGGCCTGGGAATGAAGGTTATACCTACTGCACGAAATGCGGACGCATAGAACCTGATTTTTCCCCTCGTTCCGCGCTCAGGGGGGATGGGCACCGCAAGCCCTATCCCACGCGTGACGGTGAAGAGATTTGTGATGGAGGCGGAACTACCAGGCACATGGTTCTTGGAACGGATTTTATCACGGATATCGCTCTTTTTTCGATGCGTGTCGCTCCACCGTTGCGACTGACTCCTGGGGTACATCCAACGGTTGTTGCCTTAAGAACCGTAAGCGAAGCTCTGGCGGTCGCCGCGTGTCAACTGCTTGAGGTCGAAGGGGATGAACTAATGGCTTCATTCCGCCCCGCTCTAACTCATGACGGAATCTTGGGGATTGAAGCAGAAATTTTTCTTTATGATGTTTTGCCGGGAGGAGCCGGGTTTGCCGGACAACTGGTCAACTGCGGCCAGGAGCTTTTTAATCGTGCTCTTGAATTGCTTAAGAACTGTCCTGAGAACTGCGACGCTTCATGTTACAGATGTCTTAGGAGTTTTAAAAACAAATTCGAGCATGGTCTCCTAGACCGTCATGTCGGTGCGGAACTGCTGGAATACCTGATAAGCGGTAACCATGGGGAGTTTAACAAGGAGAGGATTCGTACGTCAACTGCGCTTCTGGGCAGTGATCTTGTGAGGCAAGCTTCCTGCATAAAACATGTTAGATTCGAAGCTTTGATAGAAACAGATTCGGGAAAACTAAAGGTTCCCATTCTCATCACGACGACCGATGAACGGGAGTTTGTTGTAGCACTTTCCAGCCCGCTGGTGGATGACCAACCCGCTGACCGCACACTCACCGAGTTTTGTGCTGGAGAAGGTGGAGTTACTTTTATCTTGGAAAATGAACTGCTGGTTCGGAGCAACCTTCCTGCTGCAACCCAAAAAGTTCTGGAAAAAATACAGGGATCCTGAAGTGCCTCGCTATATGGGGGCGACTCGAACATTTCCAGAAACTTTCCTTCAAGTGCGAACTTGCGGAGAATGCCGAAAATATAGCTCGTTAAAAG
>LXNJ01002093.1_pt1 | contig 11170 bp, 11 predicted proteins | sample 809081 | NCBI WGS metagenome assembly LXNJ01 (sample SAMN04870510, study PRJNA318959) | sponge metagenome | biome: sponge; feature: marine sponge reef; material: water | host: Petrosia ficiformis | place: Greece: Milos, Mediterranean Sea | collected 2013-05-29 | depth 5-7 m
AGTAGCGATGCTGCAATGGGACAATTAAAGGAAACATTGATAAATACTATAGAGGGGTATATTGAACAGTTTCGTTATTTGTTTAAAAGCGACGCATATGACTATGAAAAGGAATGTCGTCTTGTAGTTCCAGAGTCCGATACGAAACCAGAACTAATACGCTTTGAATATGTCGAGGAAGGCTCGGATGTACGTATACGACATTTTTACGAAAACAAGGACCTTGACATCAGAAACCTACTAGTGACTGGGAGTGTAATCACACTTGGTCCCCGTGTATCATATCCTCATAATGTGAAATACTATTTGGAAACCTTATTAGGTAAAATCAATTTGAGTGGACCTGATATCAGGATCTCTAAAATACCCTATCGAGTATTCGAACCAGTAGATCTCTAATTCCTTGAAAGTAAGAATTAACCGACTTTAGTTTACAGTCTATTAAATAAAAAGGTTTCTCGGCATCGCCTCGCGTGCGACGCTGGCGGAATGAGCAGTTGGGCTGACATTCGTTATTGGCAACGCGTGTCTGGCCGGTCACAAACTGGTAGTCTTGTTGTTGTACTGGTGGCCACCAATCACTGGCAATTAAATAACGGAGTAGAAGATTCACTTCCATACCTGCAACGCTCTGGCTGAAAGGGAAGACGTTCTGATTACCAGTACGCTCTTCGGGAGGCAGGTTGCTGACGTATGATGGATCATCGAGTGATCCATCTAGTTCCATAATTACTGCGCTCGAATTGTACTGCTTGCTGCATCGCATACATTGATGATATGGCGTAACAATATGGGCACGCCAATGCGCTGCAAACAACCCGCCTTTTTGTCTGTCTATTTCCACCGCAACCCCACCATCAATCACTGGGATCAAATGGGCTTGCGCGATGTAATTCAAGACATCGCGGGGAATTGGACTATCTACGCAACTGAAGAGAACGTCGCAGTCAAGTGCTGCCTTATACGCAGAGATGTCGTGAACAGATACGGGTATGGTAGTGATTTGGATGTTTTCCGCTGTAGCATGCCGTCGCATCGTCCGTGCCGCGACGTCCACTTTCTTTTTTCCGATGTCTTTTATTGTACCGTACAACAATCGGTCGAGATTGTGCTGTTCGATTTTATCGGGATCGATCAGTGTAACCTGTGTTACCCCGATACGAGCCATGGCTTCGGCGACGACGCAACCCACGCTGCCAAGCCCAACGATACCAACTCTCAGCCGGGAGATTGTATTTTGCGATTCACGACCCCAAGTGTCAAAGGTACGCCTTAGGATATCTCTTCGTAATGGGGCAGGTACGAGATTGTCGTTATAGTCGATTTTATAGGACTTAGAACCGACCACACGGACTTTCTCGCACCACTTTCGGCGCATCTGTCTCTTATGTTTTTCCCAGAATCGTGCACTCCAATAACCATCTGTACCAATAGTCAAGCCCACCAGAGGGAAACCTGTCGCACCAGCCGGATATGCCAGAACGTCGCGTTCCGCCTTGATGTCAGCAGAACTCATTCCTTGCCATCCAGGAGTTGGATGGCTATGCATGAAAGCTAATCCTTCTCCTTTCTCTTGAGCTAGTCTAATCACTCGGCCTACATAGCTAGGTAGGAAACTAGCATTTCCGTGCAAACTACGTTCGTGTTCCTTGGGGAGCAAAATCTGATCTATAAGAGCTGTTTGGCGGGAACCGCCCGTAGACGGACGCCACAAAGCGAAGCATAGGTCTTCTTGGCGCACATCGCGTTTGTAATGTTGAAGCAAATGCGCGCTTGAGGTTGAATTCGCCTCTCCGGTAAGAGCTACCTCAAACCTCATATGTCTTTCCAGATTCGTCGAAGGTGCTCGCGTATGAAGGCGTACATATGCTTTGTTGGTAAGTTATCCCACACATCTCCAGGGGGTCTGCTCATTGCAATCCACTCACGGCCATCCGAATCGACGTATGGGATATTCGAGCCCCCTTTCCCGTCATCAATTGGTGGAGTTATGTGAATCCAGTGAGGAGGGTACTCGGGATATCCTTCTTCTTGGAAACTGACACCTACTGTGACAGGTGTGCCTTTGCGTGAACCCGTCTCGATCAAATAGTCAAATGCAACTACCGTACCTTGTTGGGTGTCAAACACCGATGTTTGATACCCCAAGGATTGTAGCTCAACTTGTACACGATCAGTGCTGTTAGACATTGGCCTGCGCTAGCGCTACCTGTGTCGGGGCGTCAAGAATGGTAATGAATACACTATCTTCCTCAAGATCGACCCAGTCGTTCCATTCATACTGGCCTTTGTCGCCTTGCAGAATGTAATCCTCTGGCTTCCCTGGCATAGCTGCTCGCTTCTCTGCAAGTTCTAGGATGTCGTGTGCAACGAGCTTTTGGTGTTGAGTTTCAATCTCGACACCATTCACCTTGAGAGTATAGACTTCTTTTCCATTTGCAGCGGCCATTACGGGGCCTCCTAAGTCATACGATTGTGATTCCCGCAGTCTGTTTGATTACTCCTACAGTCTCCCGCTCTAATTGCAGTCCTAATGCGTCAGAATTACAGAGTAACTCGTCCATCAGGCGGGGGATTGCGTTAATTCAAGCCTACCACATTGAATCTAGATTGGCGTGATACCAACACATTTATCACAAAAAACGAGGGCTATAACTAATGAGACGAAAGAAATCAAATATGTGGTATATGTCAATCGGAATAAGGAGGGAGATTGTGTTTACTTCTAGGCCCATGACCCCCTAGGGCCTGTCCATTTCGGGCCCAGACTTCCGGCCACCGCCTTCTGTAGATACTGGATTGATCTCGGCGTTCTCATCGACAAGAGAGGTGTTACGGACAACCTATTTCTCCTGCTTCTAGTTGTCCATGTCGATGGCTTCGAGGTTTCCCGTAGACAGGTTATCTTCACTGGGGGCAGTTCATGGAGATGGGATTTTCATCTGATGTGTATCTTCGGCGCAGGGGAGGAATAGGGACTTAAATTGAACGGAAAATACCCAAGTAAATCGGTGTCGTTATATTGCATTCCTTGGGTAGATTATTGATATACGATCGCATCTTGCCCTCTGCGGTATGGCGATTAAAACCTACGGGAATCTATTACAACCAACACAACGGTCCGTGTCTCCTCCATTCTGCCAAATGGTATGTCAGACTCACAATTGCCTGTGATAACCTGAATCCAGCCAACGATTTGAAACCCTATATACTACCACTTTATGTTTCGGATGCGTTCATGAGAATCAACTTGGCCTTATCCGAAAGTTTTCTTGGCATTACAATGTTTCCTATCCTCGTCTTACTGGTTTTGTGTTTCTTACTTTTCATGTATCCCACTATTCGGTGGTGGCGTATTCGCAACATTCCGTGCTAAAAACACTCATTTAGTTGGTTGGAATAGGAAGTGACATTCGGTAATCTATGGGCCGTCCTTACGGGCGGGTTGCAGTAGGACTACCGTTCATCAGTACACAACATTAACTCCATTTACGTTTTGCTGTGAAGCGTCACCTAACTCAGATCGACCATATAACCCCTTTTCTTGTTTTCCCTGCGTAAGCCGGAAAGCGTGTAAATATTGCTTTTCAACTTGTTGCATGGTCCGCAAAGAAGAATACGATTGCTAATATGATTTATACCGCCATCAGCTCGTGGAACGTTATGGTCAAGTTCTAGGTAGCGTGGGTCATCAAAAACACGGTCGCATCCGAGGCACTTGGGGCCGTCTTGGTCCAATAAGTGTTCATACATTTGTTGGCGTGTATACTTAGGCCCTTCAGGTTCTTTAACCATCACCTTCGGGCGCAGGTATGGCACGGCGTATATTCCATCATCTGTACGTTCTGGTGGTTGGGAAGTAAGGATGATATCTCCTTTCAACCCAGCCTTCATCTGTCCGGCAGGCCCAAGTGTAGGATCAGGAGTGGTCAAAATCCCTTCCTGTGCCAATCGTTCCACGACCACTTCGGAAGCTTTATCCCATAGATCAATACCTACCCAATGACGCCCCAGGCGTTCGGCGGCTACAAGTGTCGTAGCACAACCGGCAAACGGGTCCAGTACCATATCCCCTTCGTTGCTAGATGCCTTCAGAATGCGTTCGTACAACTCTAAGGATTTTTGGGTCGGCCAACCAGTTTTCTCCGGGTCTGTTGGGCTAGCAATTCTCTTAACATCTGACCACCAATCGTTGACAGGCGTGCCTTCTGGATTCAGTCCTTGGTTGTAGTATTTTCCCTTAACAGGCGTCCGACCACGCTGTTGGGTTCCTGACGAGTAGGGGCGATAAATCGGATGATAGACATATTCAGCGGTTTTCGAATATCGCAGGATGTTATCGTGTTTACGCGGGAAATCCTTGCGAGGTATTCCCCCTCCCGCATAGCACCACACAATTTCATTTCGAAAGTTCTTACGCCCGAACACGGCATCCATGAGTTCTTTCAAATAGTGGCTGGCGGTCGGATCGCAGTGTAAATAAATCGAGCCGGTGGGTTTCAACAACCGCCTCATTGCGATTAGACGTACTGCCATGAAACACAGAAACGCCCCCATGTCGTCACCGTAACTGGAGCGAGAGCCTTGTATCACGTGCATGACATGTGGGTAATCATCTTTGATCTGATCTAGCCAATCCTCGTGCACGTCTTTTTCCCACGACCACCGATCCTGAAACTTGGCTCCTGCTGCCAATGAATCGGGTGTGGCATGAAAATCCTTACCCTTATTGAACGGCGGGTCGGTTGCTATAAGATCAATCGTTTCCGAATTCATGGTCCGCATGAATTTCAGGTTGTCACCGTGATAAAGGGTACGGTTTTCCCAGTTGGGTGTTCCCACTGATTGCTCCTTATGCCACTAGGTCTTGTACTTAAGTTCCTTACCTTCAAGGCCCATTCGATTGACCGAGTCTGATCCATCTTGTCAAATTCGCAGTCGTTATGATTAACGAAGAACTCGTTAACGTTTCTGTGTGCAGTTGCTTGTCGCTCATCTTGTGATGCGAGTCGAGGCAACCGCACTTAGATATATACTACTGCGAATCTACTGCGATTATGATTGCCCCGGTCGCGCTCACGTACACATCCTGAGAGTGCATTACCGCATCGTGGCTGTAACAGCCATACGGTATTGGCTTTTGCTTCGTCCGTGTATTCAGTTGCTCTAGGTTTGGCGGCTTTGTTCACGAATCTCTATAACTAGGCGGCTGTTGTATGGCTACCACTCGGCGTGTATATGTCCCGTGACCTGATACACCGTCCCAGCGACTACCGCCTTGTCGTTTCCGCTCCTTCTCAAATTCCAACGTGTCCAACTACTCCGCCTTAATTCTGATCAACATTTAGGTCGCTTCGTTAACGGGTACGGCTATGTTCCTCATCATTCACAGCCTCGTGGCGATTATGATTCATACTTCAGTGAAACACCGTATAATGCGCCGCCAAGCTTAAGACCCTTGCTTCGTGATTGAAGGCCGTCTTCGCCATCCGTTTTTTTACGCTCTCGAAATAGCAATAAGTTGATATGTCGCCAACTCACTCGACAGAGGTGGAGGTGGTAACCATCTTCGATTCTAATTTAAATCTGCAGGATCACCATTCATTGAACTACTGTCACGCCTGGCATTATCAATCCTTACGAGTGCTGAGTTGACTAGTGCAATTACTGCACCAGTATCCTCTGGGTTGACCGGTGTATCGTTGTGAGCCACGGGGTTTCTGCTGAGCGCATACAATCCCTTGAAGAGGTTAAGGTATCCTTCACGCTCGTGATTCGGTAAGAGCTTTGCAGTGGCACCATTATTGCCAAAGAGCTTGCCCATGAGCCTGTCTCCATCAATACCGGCTTCGAGCCTGAATGCCTCAACCATTCGCGTCTTGAATAAAGGCCAAGTTTCTCGGATTGCGGCGTTCAGTTGTCCGCTTGATATATGTGGCTTCAAGCGAGTACTGAGCATGATATCGGTAGGTGACTGAAGTTCGTACCACTCTTCGAACAACACCAGAACTCTGGGCAGGTCGTGCGACGCAATATCAACCGGATCTTGCAAGCACTTATTCGGTGTTTTTTTGTCTAGCCAATGATCGATGAAGTTGAGATGGCGTATTAAGTGAGTCTGATTGATAATCTCCTGGCAACCTGCCCCGGAAAGTGCTTCCGAGAATCTATCGACTGTAGAGCGGAGAGATGTAGCCATTGTCTTGAGATCTGACAGTTCCACTGCATTGATGACACGGGATTTGGCTTCAGCCTGAAGCGTTGCCACACATTCTGACAAGGACAGTGCAAATCTCGTCGCCTCAGCGGTCACAGCCATCGCGCAGGAATAAACATGCACACGGTACGTAAGCATCAGATTCACACTCCGCCCCGGTGCTTGCGCACCGTTCTAGTTCTGCCATCCTTCGGAGCAGTTGCCACTCCTGTTGTATCGGAACTGCGGCCTGCTGTTTTTTGGCGGCGTACCTTCTCTACGTGTAAAGGCCCGATGTACCCAATTGCGGATTTGCGATGATTCATAGGACCAATCATAAATCAGTGCGTAAGGGTCGTCTTTACCAGTGTTGTCTGCAAACCGGGGTGGTATCAAGCGAGGATTATATGTTTCTGTCACTGAGTTCGGATGATTGGGAAGCAGAATACCCAGCAAACCACACCTGGGGTTCAGACGTGTCTTTCTTAATGAGGATCCTATCTCCCAATCGACATGCTTTCGCTGCCAAGTACAAGGACCTATAAGCACGATCGTTACTGTCGCATCTTTAATGAAATCGTCCCGGATGTACTGGCGAATCGTATCGGTATTGAGATTGTCATCATCAATGTCCCCGTCACCGACCGACTCGTCAACGATGTCATCGCCCATCATTTCAATGAACCAATCCTTGTATGCTTGGTCTTCGTGATGGAAACTGATAAACACGCGATGTCGTGGCGTACGAGTCGAATGCATATTTACTCTCCAGTCGGTACTTCCAAATCTGTCAGGTCCTCTACTCCGGCAATCTCCGCTAACATTCGGTTGTAATTGCGCAATTCATCCTGCAGAGAAACCAATTCTTGTCGGAATTCCCTGCACCTTTCATCGTCGTCAAAGGCGCTGTCCAAACTCTCACGGTGCCATTTCGTAGTGAAAGGGCGGACGATTTGGTTCAGCACAGGTATGGCTATCATGCTGAACCTCACCGTAGAACGCCCACGCCTACGTAGAATCTCCCGGGTGACAGGAAACAACGAATACACGCTGTCCAAAGCCGTCTTGTCGTCTCCCACGTCATGAGGAAGGGGTTGAGTGACTATTCTGGTCAGCATCTCAATATACAACTCCCATGCAGCGTCTCTGTCTTCATCTTCGAAGGACATTTCCAGCTTCACCAAAGCCAGATTCAACTTGACCTTTTCCAAGTGGAATTTTCCAAACAACTCATTAAGTTTCATCTTAACAGTCCTTTAGCAATATCCTAAACTGCCTCAGTCACTTGTGCCATGTATCAGTAGTCTACCTCTTCCACTGCGAGGATTGATTCAAAAGGTTGTTCGACATTACAGTATTATAGAACGATCCTCTCGCCTTCATCGTATAAGGAACCTCTGAACAAGTTTATGGCACTGTTCAAAATAACAGGGATATCCCAAGTGTAGTCAGTCAACCAATCGTACTCATCCTGATTCTGGCTTTGCGGCCGCCAGAGCCTGATCGAAGGTCATGATCTCACGCACTTCGCGCCTTCGGCAGCTTGCCAGGTGGCAAAGATCTCTGGCCCCCAGCGTGGGATACCGGCCGTGTAGCAGACGGGCGAGGGTGACGTCCGCCTCTTCCAGCGGCCATACTTCCGTGCAGGCACCGGTTGCCAGCGATATGGCCGCATCCAGCGTGCGCAGTCTGCCAACCCGTAGATACGCATGGGTCAACTCCTGCAGGACTTCAGCGGACGTACAAAGGGTCTCCCGGTTCCGAATAGACTTGGCGAAGAACGCTCTTGCGGTCGCCCGTAGCGGGTGCGGTCTACCTACGGCATAAATGAAAACGTTAGTATCAACGAAGATCATGAGACCGAAGAACTGTGTCCGCGGGACGCGTTGATCGTCTCCAGATGCTCTTCCCAATCGGGTTCCTGTTCAGGACCGTCCAGACCGTCACAGGCGCGGAAGAACTCCTCGAGACGCGCCGGTGATCGAAAAGCATTGGCACGCTGGCTATCTTCCAGCCGCATACGGGCCGCGGTTCTCAGCCACGCGCTGAAAGTCATGCCCTCGAGGCGCGCCTGGTGGACGAAGCGGTCGCGGTCTTCATCCGGAATAATCAGTTGTACTCTGGCCATAGTTTTTTCCTCTCCGGATACTAATGTGTAAATATGCTACACATCAATGTCCGGGTCAAGGTTCCAATTTAACTGGAAAAGACATCGGCAATCAGGCCGGAACTCGGCTTTCGAACGGGGAACATTGGCCTGCAGTAAACCTTCGGCGCGGGGAAAGAACTATCTAGGAAGGGAGATTCTCAAGAAGCGGCCTGGTCCGCAAGGCTCTGTGTCCCAAGCCTTCAACTGATCTTACCTATGGGCGCTAGTGGACTCGAACCACTGACCTCCACGATGTGAGCGTGGCACTCTAACCGGCTGAGCTAAGCGCCCGGTATATGGGCCCGCCAGGACTCGAACCTGGGACCGTCCGATTATGAGTCGGATGCTCTAACCAACTGAGCTACGGGCCCATGTTTTCCACCCAGTCAGCATGCCCGACAGACTGGATCAATATAGGTGGACGGCGGGTCATCGTCAAGCAATAAGATGGGGGTTCGCTCAATCTCCACGGGCCGACTGCAGCAGGGCTTTTTCCTGGTGCTTGAGTTCCATGTAGGTGGTCATGGCTTCGGTCAATTCGCTGCTTAGCCCGCCCTTTTCCATCTGCTTGATCCGATCCATGAGGCGGGTCATGCTTTCCTTGAGCCGTTTCTGCTTGATGCGAATGACATGGTCCCGGGCTCTTTGCTCCAGGTGTTGACCCGAGTCGGCCGTATTGATCAGTTCCGTGATGACCCGGCGAGTCTCGTCGTTGTCGATGGTATCGACCAGGCCGGAAAGATCGTATGTCCCTTCGTCGCCCAGTTTCGCGAAACAGTGTTCGGCGATACCGCGGTACAGGGGACTGCTGAAGTCCTCTGGCTCCAGTTGCCTTTCGACGAGTTCGGCAATGGCCCGGTCGTTGAGCATGAGTTGGACCAGGCCCCGTTCCACCAGCGCTTCGCCGCGAACCTGTTCTCCCGCGGCCTGGGGGGACCGGCGGTCGCGCCGGACGGCGCCCGGGCTCCTCAGTTCCGAAGCCAGCAGGCCCTGCAGCGCCGGAAACCGGCGTTCGGCTTCTTCCCGGTACCTTTCCCTGTGGACCAGGTTCGTCGTCTTTCGGATCAGGCCGGCCAGCGTACGAAACACTTCTTCCCGGTCGCCCGATTCCTGGAGATTGGCGTGGAATCCCATGAAATCGGCAATGGAATCGGCCTCTTCGACGCGCTTCAGGAATCCGTTCGGGCCGTGTTCCGCCACGTAGGAGTCGGGATCGTATCCCTCCGGCAACCGCACGATACGGGTCCAGAGCCCGGCTTCCACCAGGGGTTCGATCGCCCGCCAGGTCGCCCGCACCCCGGCCTGGTCCGAATCGTAGACCAGGAACGCCTGCTGTCCGTACCGCGCCACGAGCCGGGCCTGTTCCCGTGACAACGCCGTTCCGCACAGGGCGACTGCCCCGCGGACGCCGTGCTGGTACAGGCCGAGAAGGTCCATGTAGCCTTCCACGACGAGTACCCGGCCTTCTTGCCTCAATGCGTCCCGGGCCTGGTACAGCCCGTAGAGCACCTGGCTCTTGTGGTAAATGGGGGATTCCGGTGAGTTGAGGTACTTGGGCTGATCCTCATCGGAAAGCGCTCTTCCGCCGAATCCGACCACGCGGCCGCCCGGCGCCTGAATGGGGAAGACGAGCCGTTTCCGGAAGGCGTCGTAGGTCCGCTGTTCACCGGACTTTGCCAGCCCGGCCTTGACGAGCCAGGCCGCGTCGATGCCCTGCTTCCGGGCCGCGTTCAGCAGGTCGTTCCAGGAATCGGGCGCGTAGCCGAGTCCGAAGGACTTGATCGTCTCGTTCGACAGCCCCCGCTTCGTGATATAACGGCGTACGATCGAATCCTGGCCGCTGTTCATCAGGCGATCGTGGAAGAACCGGGCGGCGAACTGGGTGACCCGCGCGAGGCTTTCCGCCTCGCTGGAGGCTTCGCGTTCCCGGTACGTTTCGGGTATGGTGATATTGAGGCGACGGGCGATGTGGTGGACCGCTTCCACGAAGGAAACGTGCTCGTGCTCCATGAGAAAGGTAAATACGTTTCCGCCCTTGCCGCAACCGAAGCAATGGAAGATCTGGCGTTCCGGATTGACGCTGAAGGAAGGGGTCTTCTCGTCGTGAAAGGGGCAGAGTCCCAGGTGGTTTCTACCCGACTTCCGCAGGGTGACGTAGTCGGACACGACGTCCACGATGTCCGCCTGCGACCGGATCGAATCGATGAGGTCGTCCGGTATCCGCGCCAAGGTTCTATCTCCGCTTATGCCGGCCGGCTTCGGCCGGGGTTTTCCCTGTCCTCACACCAGGTCGCAGGCTTCGGGCGGCATCCAGTGCGCGTCCTGGTTCTCCCACTTCACGTTGCAGCCGATGGGATTGGTAAGGGGCGTCCGCACCGGCCGTCCCGCCGTGATATCGTCAAGCGCGTCTTCCAGGTCATTTGCCGTTATCCCGTCCGCGTCCCTGGGACTGTCGACCCCGCGGCCGGTATAGACCAGGTTGCGGTTCCGGTCGAAGATATAGAAGTGGGGCGTTCTGAGGGCGCCGTAGGCCCGCGCGGTATCCTGGGACCGGTCGCGCAGGTAGACCCAGGGAAAGCGATGGACGTTCATGCGGCTGACCATGTGGTCGAAGTCGTCGTCGGGATGCGTAACCTCGCTGTTGGAATTGATCCCGACGAAACGGACCCCCCGGGAAGCGTACTTTTCCACGGTGCTTCGGGTGACCTCGTCGGATCCCGTCACGTAGGGGCAATGGTTGCAGGTGAAGAACACCACCAGGGTTTCCGCGCCGGCGAAATCCTCCAGGCCGTACGTCCTTCCGTCCGTCGCCGGCAATGAGAACC
>LXNJ01002094.1_pt1 | contig 11169 bp, 6 predicted proteins | sample 809081 | NCBI WGS metagenome assembly LXNJ01 (sample SAMN04870510, study PRJNA318959) | sponge metagenome | biome: sponge; feature: marine sponge reef; material: water | host: Petrosia ficiformis | place: Greece: Milos, Mediterranean Sea | collected 2013-05-29 | depth 5-7 m
ATATCATGATTTTATCATCGGAATCAGCGGGAAATATGCGAATTCGGGGCGTTGCGAACGTGAAGCGCTGAACGAAGTGGTTTTGATCAGAGTATCCTTAAGTACTTGCGAATGCGACGCGCTGAGCAAAGCGGTTTTGATCAGAGTATCCCATAAGTTATCCGCATCTACCCGGACCGCCTTGCCCGCCTGCGCGCCCAGCCCAGCGCCAGACTCGCGATAATCGCCAGCACGGCCGCCACGAAGTTGAACAACATGTCGACAGGATCGAACACGCGGTTCGGAAGAAACGCCTGGATACCTTCGTCGATTACCCCGATCAGGGAGGTCACGACCAGGGCCAACAGGGCGGGCGCGGGAACGCGGCGCCCCTGGCTCGCTCTTTCCAGCAGCGCTTCATAGATCAGAACAGCCACCACGCTGTATTCGACGAGGTGGGAGCGCTCGGTCACGGCCGTCATCCGAACGAACACCATGAGATAGGCGGCCGCCACGCCCAGCGCAACGCTGATTTCGGCCCCGCTTGGGCGCATCTTCAGCCCTTGCGAAACGACGGCCCCCAGCACCAGGAAGCAGCCGAGAAGGAAAAAAACTGCGTTCCAGTTGCTGCTCGGCAATAGCGCAGCCAGCTTTTGCGCCACGCCGAAAGACAGGTAGACTGCCCCCAGGACGACAAGCGTCCAGCCCCAAAGACGCCGTTCCCGATTGGAGGAAAAAAAGGACATAGGCGCTTAAAACGAGCCTCCTGCTCAGTTCCCGGGCACCTTGTGTACGGTAAGGTAAACGGCTTCTTTCAGGATACCGCCCCTGGCGGACGGAACCTGCATGCGCACCAGCATCTGATCCGCCGGCTGCATGTCCGGCAGGACAAGGCGTACGCGCCGGCCATCCGCCTGCACCGCCTCCACAGGCACGGCGTCACGCCCTTGCTCTTCGGGATTGTCCACGGACCAGTCGTAGGAGCCGTACCGGCGCTGCCACTTGTAATCCCATCGGCTTACGTCGTAGCGAGCAGGGTCTGAAGCAGCGGCAGCATCCACCGGAAAATTGAAGGTGAACTCGACGCCGTCGGATTTTACGTGGGTTTCGGTTACGTATTGCCCCTCGCCCCCCCTGTACCGGATACGGTCGAGATGCGCATACCGCGTGGCGAATCCGTCGTCCCAGCCTGTCAGGCCCGTCAGGTAAATCTGCCCGTCCGCGGGGTTGACGCGCACGCGCTGCGTACCGGCGTCGAACTGGAAAGGCAGCGCCGCAGCAGCAGCCTGCGTCACGCCATCCACCTCGTCGAACATCAAATAATACGCCCAGCCCTTACCGAAGCTGGTGTTGAGCATCCGATCCCCCAGCGGCCCCCAGCCTGCGTCCGTCCATATGCCCCCGCCCGGAGAATTGTCGAATTCCTGGGGGAGCCATATCACCGGCTCGGTGAAGGAATCCGGTACGGCGGCGGTATCGATAACCGCCGACCACTCTCCCTCGGGAATGGCTACGTCCAGGCCGTCGGGAGACCACCCGCGTTCGGCGAAGTTGTTCACGTACCCGTAAAATTTGCCGGGTTCCACGAGATTGATTTCGTTTGCCGGGGTCCAGTTTCCCTGGTTGTCGGTGACGAACACGCGCCCGTCCGGCGCCACGGTAAGTCCGTTCGGCGTACGGAATCCGGTAGCGATCGTACCGCCTGTTCCGTCCGGAGCGACCCGGACCAGATCGCCTGGCGTGGCGTTGTTCGTATACTGCCCGGACTTGGCGTAATAAAGATTGCCTTCCGCATCGGCCTGGAGCCCGAAGGCAAACGAATGGAAAAAGTCCGATACGTCCTTGTCCGCATAGAACGTTTCGTAGTAGTCGGTCTCCATATCTCCATTCAGGTCGCGTAGCCGCACAATCCGGTCGCGAGCCGAGACATAGACGGCGCCGTCGACCACCTCGACCCCCATCGGCTCGTACAGGCCCGTAGCGATCCGCCGCCACGTGACCTCGTCCAGGGCATCGTCCAGTCCATCGGCTACCCACACATCGCCGAGATAGGTGGTCAGCACCATGCGCCCGTCCGGGAAAAACGCAAGCGCGGTGGGGCGTATCCAGCTGTTCCACGGATTGACGAACGGCAACCCGATCTTGTCCACCGTATAGGGATAATCTTCCGGCAGATCGACCAGTTTCTCCGGGGTGTCCCGATCCTCGTCTCCGTAATACATCGGATCGTAATGAGCGCGGGGTACGTCCAGTTCGCCCCCGGTTACGATCGTTTCCGACCATTGGGAAGGACCGCCTTCGGTCATGGCCGCAAGATCGGGCGCGTCCCCGGCGGATATTTGCTCGATAGCGCCATGGCCCTGCGCACCCGCGCGCCGGCGGACCTGCACCGTACGCGCAACGTCACTGGCGGGAATATGCAGGAAGACCTCTCCGCCTTCCCCGGACGATGTCATCCCTTCGACGTCTCCGGTTACCTCCGCCACCACTTCATGCCCGACCGCCAGACGGTGCTCCTGCTCCGCAGGGCCAATCTGCAACGTGTGCACGAGCACAAGGTCGTCTCCGTCGCGCGTTGCCGTGGGCCACTCCAGCACGTCGCGCCCCAGGATCGAGTACGACAATACCACTTCTTTCCCGTACCGGTAATGTCCACGGAAGGTCATTACCTCTGCCGGGAGCGGGGCGCGGGGCGAGGTTTCCGCATCGAGCGCGGCGTATTCGGCGGGGTATTCCCAGCGCCACACAGCGAGTCCTTCCAGCTCCTGTCCGGAAACGGCTGGCTTGCCCTCGCCCCGATATTGCGCGAACTTCGTTTCGGAAAGGTCCAGCGCGCCTTGCCAGGCAGCAGCGAGGCGCATACGCAGCATGTTGTAGCTCAGATAGACATCTTCGTCCAGCCCAATGGTAAGCGCATCGCTGGTCCTGCCGTCCAGCTGGGAGTACAGGGCATTTCCATAATCTCCCGGGTGCCGGACGGCCCAACGCATTCCGGCTTCCTGAAGCCCTTCCGCGCCGGCTTCGACCACATCCTGGCCCGCTTCGTCTCCGGCGGGCAACCCTGCGAGATACTCCTCCGTGATCTCGAAATACTGCCCGGGGTTTTTCGGCTTGACGAGTTCCTCGCGAATGTACTGGATCACGTAATACCTCTCTTCCGGCGTCAACCAGCTCTGGGCCGCCATCTGCCCCTTGCCGTAGGTAACGGTCTGCCACATGGCATAGGGGTCGTTGCCGTACCGCAACGTATCCGTATCGAACGACCGGGCGAAAGGCAAAAGCGCTCCCCCATCTACCCCATGACAGGCAGCGCACGCCCGCATATAAATATCCCGTCCCGCCTCAAGGGTCTCCGCGTCAAGACCGCGCAGGATGGCGGCATGATCGTCGTTATCTGCCGGGCGATCCGCATCGCTTTCGACATCCCCCGCCATAAAGCCGGCCAATACCCACACGGAAAGCGAAAGAAGCGCCGTATACAATAAACCTGATTTGTGAATAAAACGACGAAATCGCATGGGAGACAATGGACTATCCGGAACGGGCCGAGATACATGCATGGGAAGAGCATCGGTAGCTACGCTACTCTTCGTCGTAGGCTACCACCTCCATCACGCCTTTCATCGTAATCCAGTGGGCGGGAAACGTACAGATGTAAGGATAATTTCCTTCCTGTTCGGGGGCCGTAAACCGGAGCCGGGCCGATTCGCCCTCCTGGAGCATCCCGGTGGCATACATCACGGCAGGCGAGTCGGGAATAAACTCTTTCTCGAAGGCATCCGGGTCCGTCGCCATGGCGTCCGCCGCCCTGCCCACCATCTCTCCGGCCCCGGGGCGTACGATTACAAGGTTGTGCGGGAGTACATCCGCATTCCGCAAGACGATTTCCACCTGCTGCCCGGGCGCTACCCGAAACGCCGTCACGTCATATATCATTTGCGCCTCAACCGTCGCGATCTCGACGATACGGGTCTGCAACACCCGAAGCGCTTCCGCGAATGCCGAGGAATCGTCCAGCCGGGCAGCGGCTTTCTCCGCAAGGGAAACCAGGTCCCGGAACCGGGCGCTGTGCCGATCTTCGGCGGGTATCTGGGAGGCCTCCTCGATGAGTCGTTGCGCAATGATGGCGTAATCGTGGGCGCCCCATGCCTCTGCCGGGACAGCATCTGCCGCCGCCACCAGCACGGGATCGATCCGTCCGGTCTCCAGATGCCCGGCGAAAAATGCGAACGATTCGGCAGGCGCCGCCCCCAATCCCGCCAGCACCTCCAGGGCCGCATCCCGCCACGCGGCGTCCTCCCAGTCATCCATGCGCCGCAACATCGCCTCGTGCAGTTGCAGGCGTACATCCTCCGAAGGAATGCGGAGCCCGCCCCGCAAGACGGATATCATGAATCCGGCATATTCTTCCATGTCCGGATCCCGTTCAACCGGATTGGCGATCAGGTCCTCCACCTCGGCTAACACCTGTTCAGGGCTGTCAAGAAGCATCCGCGCGGCATTTCCCGTTTCCCGGGCAACTTCGGTGCTTCCTTCTATCGCCAACGCTATCAGGCCATGCATAATCATCCGCATGTTCCCGACGGCCTCATCCGAGCTGTCCGGAAACGCTTCGATAAACCCTTCCGGAAGTTCTTGCGCAAGTGCACGCAACGCCTCCATGGGTTCTGCCAGCAAAAGCGCACTCAATGCCTCCGCGGCCTCTTCGGAAATGTCCTCCTCCGAAAGCGCATCTATAATGGCCTCTGCGCGTGCGCCATCATCCTCAACCGGCATAGCATCGGACGGAACGTCAGACTGCACCGAGGCGTCTTCCGCAAGCCGCGCCACCGCCTGCGCACGGTGCGCCTCCTCGAATCCCTCCCCGCGCAATACGGATTCGTACACGTCCCGGGCAAATACGGGCCGCTGCATAACGGAAGGATCGGCCCGGCGCAACAAGTATACAATCCCTTCCGTAGACAGGGAGGGCTCTGTTTGTGCGAGCACCGGCTGCCACCTCGGCTTCAAGGCCCGGATGGTCTCGTTGAGGCCGTAGTCGAGGTAATAATCCATCTCGTAGTCGAGAGCTTCCAGCGCACGAAACGCCGCCTCCGCCGAATCCATGTAACTCAGCGCTACCACGGCCTCCAGCCGCACCAACGGATGCGGATCCCCAACCTGCCGGGCAAGCAGCGCAAGCGGATCGGCAATATCCCGGCGCCAGTGGCGCAGCACGCGGGTGGCGGCCGCACGGGCGCGGTGATCGTCCGCATCGAGCAGTTGCTCCAGCAAGCCGGCGTCGATCAGATGGTGCGTCTGATGCACCCACAGCGCCTCCAGCAGATAGTGCTCGTAGTGCTCGCCCTCCGGGTCCATACCGTCGATCCACGTCCCGAGCGCTTCCTGCACCTCGTCCGCATCGTGCAAACGCAATTCCCGGCGGACGCGATAGCGCACCTGATCTTCGTACGTCTTCAGCAGATCCAGTAATTCGCCGATCGGACGCCCCGCAATCTCCGGCGGCGTCAACAGCGGACTTCCTTCGTGCGTAATCCGCCAGATTCTGCCGTGCGTCTTGTCGCGGCGGGCGTCCCGAAGGGAGTACTGCATGTGCCCGACCAGCGGATTGAACCAGTCCACGATATACAAGGCCCCATCCGGGCCGAATTGCATATCGACCGGGCGGAAATTGATATCGGTGGACGTAAGCAGCGGCTCGACTTCCTCGCCCGCAAACCCGGACCCTTCCGGACGGACACGGTGCTGCTTGATCCCGTGAAATCCAATGACATTGTTGTACAGGAAATCGCCCTGGGCCTTCTCGGGAAAATGGCGGCTGCTCACGAATTCCGATCCGGCCGTGGGGCGTACGATCGTCGTGAACACCTTCATGCGGGGATGCTTTTCAGGATACGGCAGATACCCGGTCAGCGGAAGCCCGAAATAGTTATTTCCGTTGGAGGCGTCCGAAATAAAATTTTGCCCCCAGCGATCGAATTCATGCCCCCAGGGATTGGCGAACCGGTAGCTCACATAGCGTTCGAGGCGGTGGCTCCGGGGCTCGTACCGGAACACCCCGGCATACTGCATGCGCACGGGCCCATAGGGCGTTTCCACCTGCGAATGATGGAAGGTGCCCTCCTGAAAATACAGCGCTCCGCCAGGGCCCCATACGAAACTGTGTATGGCGTGATGGCTGTCCTCCGTACCGAAACCGTGCAGCAACACGCGCCGCTCGTCGGCCACATCGTCTCCGTCCGTATCGCGCAGGAAAAGAAGATTGGGCGGCTGCGACACATACGCGCCGCCATCTCCCAGTTCGAAGCCCACAGGCTGGTACAACCCGTCGGCGAACACGGTATGCTTGTCCGCGCGCCCGTCCCCGTCGGTATCTTCGAGAATGATTAGCTTGTCGTCGGGATCGACCCCCGGTTCCCGGTGCGGATAGGCGGGCATGGTAATGACCCAGAGCCGGCCGCGCGCATCGAAGGTCATCGCCACAGGATTCCCGATAGGGAAATTCTGCTCCGAGGCGAACAGATTGACCGCATAGCCTTCCGCCATCTTCAGATGCTGCCGGGCTACCTCCGTATCCACGGTGACCATATCCATCACCCCGCCCCGATTGGGCTCGGTGGCTTCCACGGAGCGGTCCAGGGCCGAGCGCCCCTGGGCATGTGCGCCGGACAAAAACACACTGCCGGATGAAAGGCAGCAAAACAGGAAAAAAAACGCGAACGCCGAGCGGCGCGACAAGAAACGGGAAAGCACGAGGCTATTTCGCTGGATCATGGATAACTCCTTACCGGCCTTCGGCGGGCGGAAAGATCTCAGGGCTGACAACGGTTCGGGCGAATGCATGGATCTGCCCCTCTTCGCGAACAACCATCGCATCCAGCGTATCCATTTCGGAAGGGAAATTCACCACCCCGAAAGGTCGACGACGGCGCCCGTACACATATTCGCCGTTGACCGGGCGGTACCTGTAAAAAAACTGCTTGTTTTTATAGGCAATCATTGCCCGCAGGCGCTCGAAGCCGCTATCGTCCGGGGTCGCTTCTATCGCGGTTGCGGAAGCTTCCCGCAACTCGGTATCGGACATTTCCGTGATCCCGAATCCTCGAAGCAGCAATCCGGCCATGACAACGTGGCCATAGGCATTGAAATGCATACCGTTGAAGGTCAGGGGGCGATCCGATTCCCGCATAATGGCGCGGGTCGGAGCGAAAAGATCCGTAAAGCCCACATCCAATTCCTCCGCTACTTCCCGCATGGCGCCGGTATACAACGCCAGATCGCGGTTTCTCTGCGCAATATCCACAGCAACTCCCGACATCTCCTCCTGCGCCGCCGGGGAAACCAGCATGACCCGCGGCGGAGCGACGGCATTGAACCGCTGCGAACGGATATCGACAATCAGGTCCCGCAGGGCGTCCCGATACGCATCCAGCCCCTCGGGGCCGGCAAACGATTCGTTCGCTCCAAAAAACATCAGCACCACATCCGGCTGCTGGTGGGCCAGATGCACCTCCAGCGAACCGAAATTGAGCGGACGGGGACGTAACGTCACCTCGTCGCCGCTCCATGCGAGATTTCGAAACGTCAGGACGCTGTCAGGATATTGCGCGGTAAGCAGCGCCTCGAAATACCCGAACCGTTGCATGCGCTCGGCAGAGGCGCCCCCGACAATCGCCACATGGTTGCCCGCGGAAAACCATGTCTCGCCGTCCATGAGCGGCTGGGCGGAAGCACGCGCCGCCGGGTACAGCATAGCCCCTGCGAGGACAAACATCCTGAGGCATCGCATCGCACCCTGTAGAAACGTCTTGCCGCGGGGATGCGAAAGAAATACCGGAAAGCACGGTCTGAAATGAAATGTCATATCATGTCATGGCAAACGGATCGTTCATCGGGATAGCAGTATAGGATACTCTGATCAAGTCTGCAAAGATCAAGGGCTGAAAGGGGTGCGCTGGCAAGGAATGTGACGAAGCGGCGTGGCAGGCAAAGCCCGATATTCAACGCCCCGCATCCGTATACGCCTTGCGCCGAATCATCGGCAAGGCTTCGGGACCATAGTTGAACAGCAGATCGAGCGCAGACATCTCCGGAAAGAATCCTTCGAAATTCTGCCGGTACCTGAGTTCTCCGAGATGCACCACGGCATCGACCTCGGTCAAGCGCCGATCTGCTTGCGCCGTATCCGCCGCCGAAAGAAAAGCGCCGCCTGTCGACGCATGAATGTCGCGGACCGTGGACGGGGCGCCCTCTACTTCCGAGGCGCGAACAAGCGGTGTGTCGATACCGAACAATTCGGCAACCTTGTCCACGGAAGCGCACGTAAGCGCGCCAAGGCAATCCCATTCCCGCTCGAAAAACGGAACCAGTTCCGGCTCGTAAAACTCAAAAAACGGCGTGGTCCGGTAGTTGTAGGCGAACGCCCGCCAGTGTTTGCGTATCCAGCGAAACGGTCCCTTAATCTCGATTTCCCGGATGGATCGGCCTTGCCTCCCTGCCGCCAGCGGCACGCTCAACCACTGCCCTCCCGAAGGAGTGCGCACCAGCGTCCGGTTCTGACGCGACTGGCGACTATACGACAATGTATCTGCCAACACCACCCTGTCGGCGGCATCCATGAGCGCCACAAAAAGCGGGCGGGGCCAATATTCGGGCGGACGTACGGCGACAAGCGGACGCATGGCCGGCACTTATTTCAATAGCACCATGCTTTGCGTTTTGCGCCAAAAATCCGTCGACAAGCGGTAAAAATACACGCCGCTGCGCACCGAGTGACCGCGCGTATCTTTCCCGTCCCAGCGCACCCGATAGCGCCCTGGCGCCTGCGACGTATCGACCAGGCGCCGCACCTCGCGACCCGATGCGTCATATACCGTCAGGGTCACATGGACCTGTTGCGGCAACGCATACTCGATTTCCGTGGCCGGATTGAAGGGATTCGGATAATTTCCTTCCAGTACAAAATCTGTCGGCGCCGTAGGATCCGCATCCTCCACGCCCGTCACCGTGCCGGTATCGTTAATAACCACCGTAACATCGGGAATGGCCACCATGTCATAGCCTCCGCCCGCCGCTTGATGGGTGATCGTAGCCGCATCGGTATCCGTATCGGCATCCCGCAGCGCCGTCAACGTAACCGTCTGCGGAAGATGCCAAACGGACGTAGTGAACCGCAACTTCTCCGGCGACACCGAAAGTTTATCCGGGACACTGCTCGTCGGAGTGACGGTTACCGTATTCAAAGGAAATGCGTCCAGGTCTACTGTGTAGGTGACGCTTTCCCCTTCGTCCACAAGAAGCGTCGAGTCCGATACCGTCACGCTGCGCGCTTCATCGTCCCATACGTTTGCGACGATACTTCTGACAGCGACGTCGGAGTATTCGCCCCCGATGGCAATGTGATCGATCACCACCTTTTCGGAGATGGCGTTGTCATCCTGCACGGCCTCTACGGTGACGGTATGCGGCGTCTGCCAGTTTTGCAACACATTGTCGATGGTGGGGGATCCCGGTAAAAACTCCAAAACCGCAGGCGAAACGGTAATGGCGGCCGGGGTCGCGCTCTGCACAACGATGTACACTTTCTCCGAAGGATCCTTGTCGAGGCGTATGGTATAATAACTCGATGTACCCTCATGCAAATTCACGTCCTGCAACGAAATCGTCGCCCCCGGAACGGGAACGAACGGATTCGGATCGAAGACCTGCACCTCAACATCGGCGATAACTACATCGTCGTAGCCTCCTCCGCTTGCCGAGTGGCCGATCGTAACCTCTTCGTCATTCCCGTCGCTGTCGTCCACGGCGATCACGGTAACCGTCTGCGGTTCAAACCAATTGTCCTGGGTAAATTCCAATATCTTTGGTGCAACTTCCACGGCGAGCGTATCGCTGGGCGTCACAACGATCGACACCCTGGCCGAAGGAATCGTGGAGAGACTCAGCGTATAGTCGTCGGACAAACCGGCGTTCACACCATCGGTTTCCATTGTGATGAGGCTTGTTTCGCTGACGTTTACAGCCCGGACCGGGGCGCCGGTGTCGGAAACGGTCACGGTAACTGTTCCGCCTTCCGTATTGCAATCCGGCCCGATCACCGCATGCGCGATCGAAAGCGTGCCGCCAATAGCGTCCATATCCGGAAGAACGGCTACCCGGAACTTCTTCAGAACAACTCCCGTGAGCGGCCCTTGGAAATGCACCAGTTTCGGTGAAATGCTCACACTGACATTCGAATCGGCGTTCGAGACGATGGGAACCACATACACGCTCTGGTCCTGCATCAGTGGCGTCAACCTGAGAAAGGTTTCATATTCACCGAACACATCGGATTCGCTCAGCGACAAGGAAGTGGGCGTCACCCCTGCACATGGCTTAAGCGTTGGTTGCTGTCCTCTTGCGGGCTGCACCGGGAGAAACGCGAGCACGCCAAGGAAAATGCAGGTTGTGAAACGCCGCGAAAAGGAATACACACGCGATGCGCCTGAATACGGAATACGCTTCTTCATGACGGTCTTATCCATATAATATGCTTCTGTAACCGGATTTTCGGATCGGAAGGCTTGGCCTTGCACAGAGCGCAAAAGTAAAAGCCGACGTGAAAATCCTTTTTGAGAAGCTTTCCCGAACTTCAGGCGGGTAACCGGGAATGTGCAAAATCGTTCCGGCGATCCGGAACCGGATAATCAGGGGTTCGGGGAAAGAAGCAAAGATACGGAATTTACCGGAACACTTCCACGCCCTGAATATATGGACCTTAAACGTTAAGGATACTCTGATCGAGGCATGCTGAAATGGCTGGGGCAACGCGTACGTGGAGCGCCTCTGACGCAGCCTAAAGAAGGAAGAGGTTTACCGGCATGCCCGTGAGACGGCGGCCGAGGCCAGAAAACGCATCGCCGACTACTTGCGCTACTTCAACGAGGAACGCCCACGCCAGGGAATTGAAAAACCGACACCCGGCGACGTATTCTACAAAGGAAAACCGCTCGCCATAGCGGCATATCCCGATGCAACGGTACACTTGAGATCGCCTGAAAAACGGTCCGTTTTTTTTCGAACCATTGCTGTCGTTCACTCTGTGGTTCACCGTCAGCGTGAACCACAGCATCGAGTCCGACAGAAGCTGCGTCGGCATCGTGAAAGTCGGCGACTGCGCCGTGGAGCTCGACAGCGTGGTCCCAGCCGGAG
>LXNJ01002095.1_pt1 | contig 11168 bp, 8 predicted proteins | sample 809081 | NCBI WGS metagenome assembly LXNJ01 (sample SAMN04870510, study PRJNA318959) | sponge metagenome | biome: sponge; feature: marine sponge reef; material: water | host: Petrosia ficiformis | place: Greece: Milos, Mediterranean Sea | collected 2013-05-29 | depth 5-7 m
GGCTCCGTTGTCGCGCCGGTCTGGGAGCCGACCGGCGGGGGTGCGGCAATTGATCCTGGGGCCGGCCGGGCCGCCTTCCTGACGGCGATCAGGAAGGCTTGCGCCATCGCCGGCAAGTTCACCCAGTGGGGCATCCGCCCGACCGGGGTGATCCGGATCGACTCCGCCAGCGGGGTCGAGGACTGGGCCAAAGATCCGGCGGGCAACAGCGCCAATGTGATCGAGACGTTCCGGCAAGCGGCAGCTATTGCCGCCGATCATGGCGAGCGCCTCGCCGCCGAAGGCGAGATTTGCTGGGGCAGCATGCACAGCTGGAAGCACATGCTGGAGGTGCTAGAGGGCGTGGATGACGACCACGTCGGTTTCCAAGCCGACATGGCGCACACCTTGCTCTACACGCTGGGTTACAACGCGCCGGAGCACGCCATTCTGCCGAAGGACTTCGCGTGGAACGACGGTTCGTTGTTGGACGACGCGCTGCGCCAGGTCACCGACGCCTTGCGGCCGTGGACCAACGACTTCCACGTGGCCCAGAACGACGGCACGGTCTTCGGCAGCGGCAGCCACGACCGGACCGGCAGGCACTGTCAGGCCACCGACCCCAACGGACGACTCGACATCACGCGCCACGCCGGCTTTTGGCTGCGCGATGGGGAAGGCAACCTCACCAAGGCATGCCGTCACATTTGCTGGGACGGGTGCATGTTCCCCAATGCCGTGATGATGGACCCGCAAACCTGGAACGACATCCTCGCCGTTATGGTCAGCGTGCAGGACGAGCACGGTTGGAGCGAATAGTCTGGCGTTAAGGCGATCTCCGGGCAGAGGTGAGCGCTCCGCGATATAAGAGCGCCGTGCCCGCCATCTGCACCACATGATAGAGGTCGTTGTGGTTGAAGGCATGGTGCGGCGCGAGCTCGGCCGCTTGGATCCCGGCTGCCAAGAAGCTCACCAGCACGCCGAAGACCACCGTCAGTGCTGCGCGATCCCCGCGGTCACGCCAAGCCCAGAAATGCACAGCCAGCACGAATACGAAAGCTAGGGAATAATCGATGATCGCGACGATGAACTCACCGCTGGCAATCGCCGCGAGTGCGTAGATGCCGACTTGCAGGCGTGCGATCCAAATCACCACCCGTTGGCGATCTGCCAGATGAGCTCGACAAGTAGCAACCACCCCGGCATAGGCCGCCCAGCCGATCGCAAGCAGCGTCAAGCGCCACAAGACGGCGGCGAGGCTGGCGTCCATCCAAGGCAGGAAGCCATGGTAGGTGCCGCCCGCAAATGCCGCGATGGCGCATGCCAGCAGGGCCTGCGACCAGCTTGAACGACTCTGCGGCAATCCCTTACCGCGCATCCTGATGGCGAGCATCACGCACAGCGCGCCGAGCACGTAGTCAGTGAGTAGCGTCATCGGCTCGTGCAGGTTCATCGCGTCATAGAATACGATATGGGGCGGGCAGAGGCAGACCAGCGGCAGTCGCGCCCGACCGCTAGGGGCTGGGCGCTCGCAGGGGCGGCAGGGCTTGTCGGGATTTTGGCTCTTGCCTGGGTGCTCGGGTGGTTCGACGGGCTGCCGCAGCACGACCAGCTCGTCCAGTGGATGCGCCGGGACGGCATCGCTGGGCCGCTCATTTGTATCGGGATCCAGTTCCTGCAAGTCGTGATCTTTGCCATCCCCGGCGAGATCACGCAGTTTGCCGCCGGCTATGTCTTCGGCGCGGGCTGGGGCTTCGTCTACTCGATCATCGGCATCCTGTGCGGCGCCGCCTTCGACTTCGGATTCGCCAAGGCGGTGGGGCGCCCGGTAGTCGAGCGCATGATCGGCGCCAAGAAGCTTGCGCGCATCGACGAATCGCTCCAATCGCGCAAGGGCCATGTGGCCATCTTCGTGGTGTTTCTGCTGCCGGGCACGCCGAAGGATGCGATGAGCTACGCCGCCGGCCTTTCACCCTTGGGGCTCGGACGTTTCTTGCTGCTCAGCGTTCCGGCACGGGCGCCGGCGCTGCTGGCGAGCACGCTATTCGGATCCCAAGCATATGATCGGAATTTCACCGCAATGCTGTGGCTGGGCCTCGGCGTCGTGCTGCTGCTCGCGAGCACGGCCTACTATCAGTGGAGGCGCAAGACTCCATGATCCGGCAGATGCGGGACGCTGACGTACCTGCTGCGATGCGACTCAAGCTCGCCGCAGGCTGGAATCAGACAGCCGAGGACTGGCGGCGGCTGTTGCGCTTGGAGCCCGAAGGCTGCTTCGTTGACGAAAGGGACGGTCTCATCGTGGGCAGCACGACGGTGCTGCGCTACGGAACGGACCTAGCTTGGCTCGGCATGGTTCTGGTGCTTCCGTCGTTTCGCCGACAGGGAATCGCACAGGCCTTGGTCCTCCATGCGCTGGCCTGGCTTGATCGACACGGAAACCGTGCGTGCGGTCTAGATGCTACAGCCATGGGGAAGCCGCTCTACGAGCAGGTCGGCTTTGCCACCACCGATGTGATCGAGCGCTGGGTGCGCTCACCGGAGGGCAGCCCAGTCACCGGTGGCCAGACTTCGGCTTGCAACATATCAGAGCTGTCCACCGCCTTGCAGCGCATTGACCGACAGTCGTGCGGCTATGACCGCTCCCGCTTGCTACTCGAGTTTTGCGAGGATCCCACGGTCAGCGGTGCGAGCTGTGCGGACGGCTTTGCCTTTGGCCGTCCCGGCTCTTCAGCTTGGTTTGTGGGGCCATGCGTCGCGGAGAGCGCGCGGTCTGCCACCGACATGCTGCGAGCGGCGCTTGATGGACGAGAGCGCCAAAGGGTATTCTGGGACTTCCTGCCCTCGAATCGGGCTGCGCGCGAAATCGCCGGCGAACTCGGCTTTCGCCCCGTCCGCCAGCTTGAGCGCATGATGCTGCGCAGGGGAGACTCCCCTGCCCCGCGCTCGCACTCCGGGCAGGTCTACGCGACGGCAGGATTCGAATTCGGATAAGCTATGGCGTTTCAACGCACAAGAGCTCTGTGGAGCCTGCCCAACGAGCACGTCACGCTTGGCGTATCCACGTTCCTGACGGTGCGAATCAATCTCACGAAGGGCGGTCGGGCGACGAAGCCGGATCCTGCCGCTATCCTGAATCGGGCACTTGAACTAGAGGCTTCCGGCGTCAACATCGTCGAGGTGCAGGCCCTGCCGCTGAGCCCGGTCTCTGGCATTCCTGCCTCGGACGACGAGTTGCCGCTGCTGGTCCCGGTTGTGCGCAAGCTCAACAGCGAATTGAAGCTGCCAATCAGCGTCGTGACCGTCCATTCTCAGACGGCGCGCCGGGTCGCCGACTTGGGCGCTTCGATCGTGCATGACTTTAGCGGTCTGGCCTATGACCGGCTCATGGCACCAACCGTCAATGGAACGAACTCCGCACTGATCTTGGGACACATGCGTGGCTCTCCGGAGCAGTGGTCGCGCATGGTCCCGCTCACCAACTTGGAAGAAATCGTGCGCCACGATTTCAGCGCATCGCTATTGCGGGCCGACAAGTCAAACGTTGCGCGCCAGCGGATCGTCTTGGATCCCGGACTGGAACACGGCAAGCAGGGCTACGAGAACTTCAATCTGCTGCGAAACCTGTCAGGACTGGTCCCTCCAGCCCAAGGCCTCCAAGTCACTTTGGCAGGTAAGCGCTTCCTCGCCGAGTCAATCCAAGCCAGCGCCGAAGTGCGTGCCGCGGGCTTAGCCGTAGCAGCCACGCTTGCCGTGGCTTCCGGCGCGCACATGCTGACCGTCGAAGACACTCGAGGCGTCCGTCATGTGGTCGACGTAATGGACAGGATCTACCACGACGACCTACGCAACCTGCCTGAAGATGAGTAGCCTCCGGTATTGCGGACAGGCTGGAATCTGCTCATCGTACGTGTCAAAGCGGGAGTTGGCGGATTGTCCGATCAGCAGACTAGCTTCCGTGCTAGCCAGGCGCAATGGAGAGAACGCAATCCAAGACCGACAAAGTCCGACGGTTGCCCGCGCGCATATACGGGGAAGAATGTCAGGGGGTTGTGACGGGCAACGTCTTCAGGCCCTGTCTCGGCAACCTCGCACGGCTCGAGCAACACCTCAGTGTTGAGCCCGTCCCTGCATTGCAGCTGAAGGAGTGTTTCGCCGAATAGAGAGATGGACTGAGCCCCGATGGGCAGCGTCGCCTGGTCCGGGCACCATGTCCCTCGCAGAGTGAGCGTCAGCGTATGCTCCTTGGCGCGCTGGTAGGCGAAATGGGTTCGCGTATAGTTCAGGCCGCGAGAGAAGATCGCGTTTTCGAATTGCCATCCAATGTCAGGGACGCTCGCCGCCAGCCGCACCGGCATCACTGTCTCATCCGGCTCCGGGTCTTCTGGCTCTTCGTCGACCTGCTCTTGGACAATCACCGCAGCTGGCTGGTTGACGGTTCGTATCAGTTCGTCCTCGGGCGTCTCCGCGACCTCGTAGAGGCGTAGGCGGTCATGCTCTGCTCAGGAAAGCGCACTAGGTGCATTGAGCTGCTGTCCAGCACCTCGTAGTAGGCTGCGGGATCGGCCGCCAGTTCCTCCAGTTTCGCGGCGCCGGTGTCAGTCGGGATGACCACGTAATGGTAGCTGTCTCCGTCTGGCTTGATGCCGTGATTGAGATAGGCTTTGGCGTAGGCCCCTTCTGACGCATCGTAGTCTTCGGTCATGCTCTGCTGGAGTTCTCTGGACAGCATCAGTTTCGCGGTGCTAGCCGCCAAAAAGTAGCTGTTTCCTACGCTATCGGTCATCTTCACAGCGGTACCTGCCGGGTATTCGAGCGCAGTGCCGAGACCGGTCAGCTGCCGATCGTCGACCTGCGTAACTGTAACGATGTCTGGAATGTAGGTCTGGAAGAGGGTGGTGTGCGTCTCGTCCGCTTCCGTGCCTCCCGATATGTGAGTGCCCAGTGCCAAGACCTGATCACCGACAAAGAAATAGCTCTTGCGGGCGCGCAGGTCCGTCGGTGCGGTAAACGGGATAGCTTCCAAGTCTTGGACAAAGAATCCGTGGTCGCCTAGGCTCACCCCACCAACGTAAGTTCTGGAATTGTAGTTCCGGTGCTCGTCGCGCTGCTGGATGTCCTGCTCCCTGCGTGACGCGCGCAGGGTTCGCTGGGTACGCGCCTCGATCGGATAGTGGCTCGCGGTCGTCCCGGGCACGTGATACCAGTCCCAACCGGTGGGGAGCACGTATCCAGACGCTCGCTCGCTGACTGGAGTACCAGCGCTGAATATCATCAGAGAACCGTACGCCCAGTTCTGCCCGAAGCTATTCTGGCGCGAATTCAATTCTCCCTCGTAGTCCCAAAAGTACTGGCTGAACCCTTTCGCGGTCACGAGCCAATTCCCGCGCCGGAAGAAGCCCGCCGCAGCGTAGGGCTTAATCCAAACGCCTGATGGAGTTTCCGCAGCAGCAATGTTCTCAGCCTGCAAGTCTGCAATCAAGCGGTAGATCCCAAGACCATGGATATCAATGCCACGGCGCCCTTCATGGAAGCGCCTCCGCCGATCTTCCGAGAAGAAGTAGTCCCCGTCGAAGAATTCGCCCACACGGGCCTTCATTTCCAAGTCGTTCAGACCGTCCGAGTGGGCCAAGAAGAGCATGGCTTTGGCAACTGCAGTGGAGATGCCCTCGCCGTCGCTTCCGATCAGGCGCCCTCGAAGCGCGGCAGAGGGGGAGTATTTCTGCACCATGACTCGATAGCTCTCGAGCGCCAACTTGACGGCATCGACGTTTTCAGTTCGGTAAAAAGAGGTTCCTTTCAACAGATAGAGCAGCCGGGCGTAAGCTTCGAAGGCGAACGGACTGTACGCGCCCACATACGCGGTGGCATGGTGGAATCCTATGCCGTCCGGCTTGATGGTGCCTTGGATGCCGGGCGTGATCGCGACGTTCCTAGCGATGACCCGGTACAAGATGGCAGCCATCGAGCTCCTTTCGGGGGCACTGTCAACCAGCAGGTAGTACGGCCAGAAGTAGTCAGCGAAGAGCCGCGCACCGTCCGCGTTCAGATGATACTGGCTCTCGATTGGAAAGGGATCGCCGTGGCTGATGCCTGCCTCCTCCCGCGCGATGTGGAAGAATGCCCCGTGCATCGTGCCGTGATTCACTACGAGATTGCGGACCACCGCTCGGTACTTCGCCAGCACACCAGACTGCTCGAGAGTGTCCCGCAAAAGGAATACAGCCTGGATTTAGCCCCCCAAACGCAGTGACACCTCGGAAAGATCGCCGGAAGTCCGAACCGATCCTGCTTCAAGGGCATTCGAGCTTGCGTTCCCTGCATGATCGGGAAGCCATGCATCCTCTGTGAGCCCGCGGCTGTAGCTGTAGTCGAGAATGGAGCGGCAAGTCATGGCCACCCCCGCGTTGAGGTAATAAGGATTCGCCACCTCGTCGGTTCCGGGAGTGCGGTACGCGTACGCCAGTGTTGGCAGGATCAGGTTGAAGAGGCGGTGAAACTGGCTGTTGGCGCTCTCCCTTGCCCTACGTTGCTCGTCGGTCTCCTCTTCCTCGGTGTCCAAGTCCGACACGAAGTAGGCGAGTTCTCCCCGGCGCTCAAATGAAAACATGCTAGCGTCGCGCACCGCCCTTCGAAACTTGGGCAGCAGAACGTCCTCAAACTCTGTCTTGGCGGGTTCGGAGATTTCGCAGTCGCTGGTTTGGAAGAGCAGGAAGTTTTCGTACTTCGTGGCCAGGTCCTCAATGTTGCCTGTGTTCGCGAAGAGCGGGCATGCCAGAGCCAAGCACAGGCAGGCGAAGGACGTGCGGAGCTTCAATGTGCCCCTCTCGCGGCGAGCCTCGGAGCGCTGACCGGCTGCCCGCAGCTTTCGGCGTTCGTATCGCATTGCCACATTGCACCCAGGCTTTCCGCTTCGCGGATACGTTGCTTGTACGGCCGTGGTTTCCACTCCAAGGAATCGGAAGGATTGCTTCGTGCCTACGGATTCAAGGTGTGACACCGAAGCTTCTAATTGTAACTGTGAGGATAGCGCCACTATCACCGTGTACCTCCCGCTGCAACGGCTCCACCTGAGTCTGCGGACTGCGTGGGCGATTCGCCGCCGGCCTGCCCCCGCCTGTCGCGAATCCGGCTGCCATCGGACCGGTCCCTCGCAATGCTAGTGCGGCTCCTTGCGTGGGAGTTGCGGACCAGATGCCAGCCACCTGGCGAGCCCGCAGCGCTGTGATAGCACGCGCTAGCCGGGCTTACAAACCTCTAACAGATCATCCCGGAGTAACTCGCAAACCTGCTCCGGCAGCTTCTCGCCCTGCTGTGTCAGATAGAAGGTGTCCATCGCCATGCTGCCCTGCGTGTGGCTCAGCACCACATCAATGTCACAGTTCCTTGTCGAGAATGCGCTGGCCAGATCGTGCAGCAGTCTGGCCCGGTCCGAGGTGGTGACGAAGAAGATAGTGGCCCGGGAAGACGTGTCATTGTCAAAGGACACCAGGGGCGGTTCCCCGTTGCGGCGGCTGTAGGGTATGCGCACTGGCCGCTGGCGCAGGCTAGAAGCTTCGATCGTGCCGTCGGCCAACCCTTGCAGTCTCAGCTCGAGGTCTTCGATCTGCGAGGGGTCCATTTGACGCATTTCGCCCGCCACCACCGGCGTGACGCGAAAGAAATCTAGCACGAGCCCGCTCTTGTTGGAATAAGCTTCGGCACTGACGATGTCGCCCCCTGAAGCTGTGATGCCGGCGCATAGCGAGGCTAGCAAGAACGGCCTGTCTGGCGAGAGCACTAGAACCTCAAGGTAACCGCCCTCCCAGGCGCACTTTACGAGCGCCCGGCCCCCTTCCATCGTGCTCGCCAGCGCCGCGTGTCGCTGGACCTCTTCCGGCGTGTGCGTGCGCAAGTAGCGTTCCGGAAAGCCTCGCAGGAAGCGCCGGAGGCGCTTTCTCTCGGCGTGGTCGGCAGCGAGGTCCAAGCAGTCCGCCTCGGTGCTCTTGTTGATGCGCCGGTCGCCGTGGTCGCGCTGGAAGATCGAATTGACGCCCCGGTACATCCTCCAGAGCAGTTCCTTGCGCCAGTTCGACTGCGCCGAAGGGTTCACTGCCACTGTGTCGGCATAGGTCATTAGCGTGAGCAGCTTGAGACGCTCGAGAGTCTTGATCTGCTTCTTGAAGGCTTCCAAGACCGACACTTCGCCGAGGTCGCGCTTGGTCATCACCTCTGACATCGTCAGGTGGTCGGCCACGAGCTGGATCACGGTTTCACACGCCAAGGGGTCATGCAATCCGATCCGGCGCATGCCCAAGCGAGCCATTTCGGAGCTGGTCTGCTCGTGCGGCTTCCCCTCCACACCCTTGCCGAGATCGTGGTACAGCAGCGCCAAGTGCAGCAGTTCGACATGTTCGATCTCGCCAAGAAGCGAAGCGAAGCGCCCATCAATGCCCTCTGTCACGTTGGACAGGTCCTTTAGCACGCGAATGGCCACCAGAGTGTGCTCATCCACGGTGTAGCGGTGGTAAAAGTCGCGGATCACCAGGCAATCCACCAATTCGAAATCGGGGAAGAGGGTGTAGAGAATACCCGCCTCGCGCATCGCCTCTAATGTCCGATACGTGTGCGGGAGGAGCAGTATGCGCTTCAAAGCCGGCCAGTGCGAGGGGCTGGCGTCGACGTGCGCCCGGAACAGCGGCAATTGGTCGGAGATCCGTCGTTCAGTCTCCGAAGCCAGCGCGAGTCCGTGGCGCGCCTGAAATTCGAACAGGCTTAAGACGCGCTCAGGACGGTTCTCCAACAAGCGAGGGTCCTTGAAATAGATCATCCCGTTGCTCACGCTGAAGTCGACGTTGGAAAGGCGCGACTTGCGCTTGCGGAGGATAGAAACCAAGGCATTCGTCGGGGCGGAAGACTCGTCCATGAGGCGTAGCGCGAGCCGGTAGACCGACCGCGTATTGCGATAGAACACGCGCATCATGTCGGCCGCGCCACCCGGTCCGTCGTAGATCTTGCCGTGCCCAGCGTGAGCGATGGAATCCTGCAAGTCGAACGACAGGACGTTACTGTCTCGGCCGTAGTAGTAGTGCAGGTAGCAGCGCAGGGCGAACAGGAAACGCTTGGAACCCTCCGAATTCAGCCATGGGCTCGTCGGCAAGAACTCGCCGCTGGCGGGTATGCGGCCCGGCTCGATGTTGTTTAGCTGCGCCACCCAACATGCCAGGTGGTAGTCCCGCAGGCCGCCGGGGCCTTCTTTGACATTGGGTTCCAAGTGGTACAGGGTGTCTTCGAAGGACTGGTGCCGATGCCGGGATTTTCGGATCAGGGAGCGCAGGAGCGAACGCTGTTCGCGCAAGTAGAACTTGGGCAGCAGGCTGTGCTGCAGCGTCGCGACGAAGCCTTCATCGCCTGCGACGAAGCGCGTGTCGAGCATGCTGATGTGCAGGTCGGTGTTGTCGCGCGCCAAGCTGGTGCAGTCCTTGGGAGTGCGCACCGAGTGGGAGACCTGCAGTTTCGAGTCCCACAGCGAAGCGATCAGTTTCGCGATACGGTCCTCGTGGCGTTCGGCATCGCGCAGGCTGCCGAACAGTAGCAGCAGGTCGATGTCCGAGAACGGGAACAGCTCGGAGCGACCGTAGCCGCCCACCGCAACGGCAGCGACCTCGCTGCCCACTCCAGCAAAGATCTCGTCAAACCGGCCCCGGACAACGTCGTCGACGGCCTTGGTGCGCCTGGCGACGGCGCGCAGGCCGTCCCCATCCTCGAAGAAATCCGAGCTCACCCGCTCCATCTGTTGCACGTGATAGGTGGTGAGGCTAGACATCGTGTCTCCGCTCTGACGCAACATCGTTCCCGAGAGAGAGGAGGTTCGGCCGGGCGAACGCTCGCGCGTCGCCCGGCCGAGTGGCTGTCGCGAGGCGACAGCTATGGCAGGCTAGAGGGCGTCGTCGTCAGTCTCGCCACTACGTATCCGAATGGCGGAAGCGATGTCGGAGACAAACACCTTGCCGTCGCCGATCTTGCCAGTGCGGGCGGACTCGACGATGGCGTTGACCACCTCGTCCACCCGGTCGTTGGGCACGTAGCTCTCGATCTTGACCTTGGGCAGCAGGTCCACTTCGTACTCTTGGCCGCGGTAGACCTCCTTGTGGCCTTTCTGCCGACCGTGGCCGCGCACGTCGTAAATCGTCAAGCGATCGTGGCCGATCCCTTTGAGTGCTTCACGGACGTCGTCCAGCTTGAACGGCTGGATGACTGCTTCGATTTTCTTCATCTCTGATGTCCTCCTGTCAGGATTCCGCTAGTGCGCGTGATAGGCCTCTTCGCCGTGCTGCGAGAGATCCAAGCCGACTGACTCGTCGCCCGTACTCACGCGCACTCCGATGATCGCGTCGACGATCTTCAGGATAACGAAGGTAGCAACTCCGGAGAAAACCCAGGTCAGGGCGCTGCCCAGAGCGTTGTTGACGAACTGTCCCGCGTTTCCTTCAATCAAGCCATCGGCCCCGCCGATCGCCACGCGGGCAAACACGCCGGTCAGCAGTGCTCCCACCGTGCCGCCGACACCATGGACGCCGAAGGCATCCAGGGAATCGTCGTAGCCGAACTTCGCCTTGACCACGGCAACAGCGAAGTAGCAGATCGCGCCTGCGGCCAAGCCAATGATGATGGAATCCATCGGGTTGACAAAGCCCGAGGCGGGCGTGATAGCGACCAGTCCGGCCACCGCGCCGGTAATGCCGCCGAGCACACTCGGCTTGCCGTCCCGGAGCCACTCAACCACCAGCCAACTGGTTACCGCGGCCGCCGCGGCGAAGTGGGTGTTGACGAACGCAACGGCGGCGAGGCCGTCGGCCGCCAACGCGCTGCCGGCGTTGAAGCCGAACCAACCGACCCAGAGCAGGCAAGCCCCAATGAATGCCAGCGACAGGTTATGCGGGCGCATGTTCTCGCTGGGGTAGCCCTTGCGCTTGCCCAAGTACAAGGCGATCACTAGCGCGGCCACACCAGACGACATGTGAACCACGCTGCCGCCCGCGAAGTCGAGGCAAGGGATCACCCCGTCGCCGCTCATGAATCCCCCGCCCCACACCATGTGGACCATGGGGAAGTACACGACCGTGCCCCACAGCGCCATGAACAGCAGCATCGCCGAGAACTTCATCCGCTCGGCGAATGCGCCGCTGATCAGTGCCGGGGTGATGATC
>LXNJ01002096.1_pt1 | contig 11168 bp, 8 predicted proteins | sample 809081 | NCBI WGS metagenome assembly LXNJ01 (sample SAMN04870510, study PRJNA318959) | sponge metagenome | biome: sponge; feature: marine sponge reef; material: water | host: Petrosia ficiformis | place: Greece: Milos, Mediterranean Sea | collected 2013-05-29 | depth 5-7 m
TCCTTCTTCCGCAACCTGCTGCATCGCGGCGTCCAGTTGAAGACCACAGTCGCACCTGCGCGACCGGAAAACGTCGCCGGTCAGGCATTTGGAGTGCACCCGCACCAGAACGTCCTCGCGGCCGTCGACATCCCCAAGGACCACGGCAACGTGCTCGCGGGAATCGACCTCGTTCCTGTACCCCACCACCTCAAAATCGCCCCACGGGGTGGGCAACTGGGCTTCCGCCACCCGGTGCACCAGTGTCTCGGTCGAGAAACGACGGGCAACTACCTGGGCTACCGTAATGAAGGGCAGGTCGTGTTCCTGCGCGAAATCCCTCAGTTGCGGGCGGCGCGCCATGGTGCCGTCGTCGCTCAGAATCTCGCAGATCACACCCGCCGGTGCCCGTCCGGCCAGCCGCGCCAGGTCCACTGACGCCTCGGTTTGACCGACGCGCTGCAGCACGCCGCCGGGGCGCGCGCGGAGGGGAAACACGTGCCCGGGCCGGGCCAGGTCCTGTGGCGTGGTACGCGGATCCACGGCCAGCCGAATGGTCTTGGCCCGGTCGTGCGCCGAAATGCCCGTGGTGACGCCGAAACTCCGCCGTGCGTCGATCGAGACCGTAAACGCCGTTTCGTCGGGGTTCCCCATTTTCCCGTCGGTCATCAAGGGAAGATCCAACCGGTCGGCAATCTCCGGGGGCAGCGCCAGACAAATCAGCCCGCGACCGTGCGTGGCCATGAAATTGACCATTTCGGGAGTCACGGCATCCGCCGCGCACACCAGGTCGCCCTCGTTTTCTCTGTTGACGTCGTCGGCGACGATGATCATGCCGCCCCGCGCGACCCGGTCGACGGCCGCGCTGATATCGCTGTAGAGATCCCCCACTGTGCTCAGCCGTCCCCCGTGTGCGGCCCGGTCCCGGCCAGACGCATGGCCCGGGCTACGTATTTGCCGATGATGTCGGCCTCGATGTTTACCCTTTCCCCGGGCGCGAGAGCACCCAACGTGGTGTGCGCCAGAGTATACGGGATGATGGCAAAAAGTGCAGTAACGCGACCCGGTTCCCGGGCGGCCAGTTCCTGGACAGTGAGACTAACGCCGTCCACCGCGGCCGACCCTTGCGGGACCAGCCCGTCGAGGTCTTCCGCCAACTCCAGCGCGAGCACTCCCTGTTCGGACGGTGCTTCGGTGACGATAGCCGTGGCGTCAACGTGTCCCTGAACCATGTGTCCGCCCAGCGGAGAACCGGCTCTGAGTGCCGGTTCCAGGTTGACCGCCGTCCCGGTGTGCCAGTTTCCGATGGTTGTGCGGCCCAGAGTCTCGGGGACCACGTCAACCTCGAATTCCTGCCGTCGCTCGTCCACGCTGATGGCGGTCAGGCAGACTCCCGAAACGGCTACCGAATCGCCCTCGCGCAAGCCCGCCGGAGCCGGCCCGATACGGAGGCGAAACCCCTTGTGTCGTTTGTCAATCTCTTTACGGACAATGATTTGCCCTGTAGTAATTACAATTCCTGTGAACATCTGTTCAGCACCTGGCCAGCGTGCGCCGCAGGTCCGCGTGGTCAAAGGTCAGCGCGGTGTCCCGCCCGAGAGCGGTCCGGTCCGCCAGTACCCATTCGTCGGTTGGCCGTGCACTCTGGAACGTGAACGCGGGCGTGGCGTCCTCGCCCAGGAACCGGGGGGCCAAGAGAAGATGCAGCCTCTGCACCAACCCGCTGTTCATCGCCGAGGTTGCCAGTCGGCCACCTCCCTCTATCAGCACCGAGTGAATTCCCTCCCCGGCCAGGACAGCCCAAACCTCGTCCAGATCAAGGCCGCGGCCCGTGCGCGCCGGGGCTACCTGGAAGAGTCGGACCCCCACGTCCAGAAGGGCCTGCCGCCGCGACTGGGCTTCCCCGCCGTGGAACACAAGAAGGGGTGCGTCGTCCACACTCCGGACCAGCGCGGAATCGGGCCGGAGGGCAAGCGAAGAGTCCAGCACTACGCGAACTGGCTGCCGCCGCGCCGCCGCCGCGCGCACCGTGAGCAAGGGATCATCAATGGTCGCGGTTCGGCCGCCGACCACAACCGCGTCGCATCCTCCGCGGAGCGAATGGGTCCACACCTGCGCTTCATGCCCGGTCACCCGGGTTCTGCGACCAGGTTCGGCCAGGCCGCCGTCCAGGCTCACCGCCAGTTTGAGCTGGGTGAACACACCTGACCCCGCACTTTCCCTGGTACCGGAGTTCATCCACAAGAACGGTGCGTTGAGGCGCTTGGATGCGGCCTCTTCCACTCCACCGGTCACCTCGATTCCAGCTCGGGCCAGGCGGTCCGCTCCGCCTTCTGCCTTCGGGTTGGGGTCTCGGCAGCCGTACACCACACGGGCAACGCCGGCCGAGAGTATGGCCTCCGTGCACGGGGGCGTTTTCCCGCGGTGGCTGCACGGCTCCAGATTCACATAGAGCGTGGCACCCCTGGCCTGCGCCGCGGCCGCGGCCAGCGCCCTCGGTTCGGCATGAGGGCCCCCGAACTCCTCGTGCCACCCCTCCCCCGCCACACGGTCCCGTTTGACCACGACCGCGCCAACCATCGGATTGGGGTGCACCCTGGTGCGGCCGCGCTCCGCCAACTCAAGAGTCCGGCGCATGAAGGCCCTGTCCGCATCCCCGGCAGCCTCTCCGGGACCCAACTACGGTTCCACCAGCCGAACCTCGCCCCGTCCGGGTACCAGACTGCCGCAGGTCCAAGCCTCGCATCCGGTGCTCTCGATTCCCGAGCGGACGCTCTCGGCGTGACGGCCATCCACAACCGCGATCATGCCGACCCCCATGTTGAACGTCTGGAACATCTCGCTCCGCTCGGCCCCGCTCAGCTCCTGGAGCGCCGCGAATTCCGGCGGCGGGGTCCAGGTATCGGTGTGAACAACCGCGTCAAGGGTGTCGGCCAAACTGCGGTCCAGGTTACCGGGGATTCCACCTCCGGTCACATGGGCAAGGGCCTTGACCGCACCCTGCTCCAGCGCGGGGCGCAGAACGGGAAGGTAGGACCGGTGAACCCTCAGCAGCACATCGGCCACGGACACACCTTCGGCCTCCATCCCGGGAAACGGGTCGGCGGCGGCGAGGCCGGCCAGTTCGAAAATCACTTTCCGCGCGAAACTGTAGCCGTTGGTGTGGAGACCCGACGAGGCGAGCGCGACCAGTCTGTCTCCTTCGCGAAGGGACTCCGCGCCGCCCAGCTTGAACTCCGATTCGCCAACCATGAACCCCGCGAGATCGTATTCGCCGTCGGAATAGAAATCGGGCATTTCGGCTGTCTCACCACCCAGCAGCGCGCATCCGTTCTCCTGGCAGGCCCCCGCAAGCCCCGCCACGACCTGCGCCGTTACGTCGGGATCCAGCCGGCCACAGGCGAAATAGTCCATGAACACGAGCGGCACGGCACCCTCGACCAGGATGTCGTTGACGCAGTGATTGACCAGATCGGCACCGACCGTCCCGTGCCGGCCCGACATGAACGCCAGCTTGAGTTTGGTACCCACGCCGTCGGCGGTGGCGATCAAATCCCGGCCTGTGCTGGCGCGAAACCGTCCCCCGAATCCCCCAAACCTCGAGAGGACGGCGTCGGTGCGGGTCCCGGCCACGAGAACACCGATCCTTTTCTTGGCCGCCCGCGCCGCATGCCTGTCAACCCCGGCATCGCTGTAGGTGAACCGGGCGGCGCGGGCGGCCTGCGTGGCCCGAGCAAGCGGTGCGGACCTGAGCTCAAAGTTGGTCATCTCCCGGATTTCCCGGACCCGGCCCTCGATCTCTTCCGTCGTCAGGGTGGCGGCGCGGCGCACGCCCGGTTCTTCGCACGCGAAAGCCCCCAACGCGACACCGTAGGCAAGCGCGCGCTTCATCGCATCGGGCCGGACCGACCGCGAACGCGCTAGCTCCCCCACGAATCCGGCCGCGAATGCATCTCCGGCCCCGGTCGGATCCACCACGCGCGATACCGGGTAACCCGGCACCACAAACGTGCCGCCGGTCTCGGTGAACAGGGCCGCCCCGTATTCGCTCTTCGTGATCACAACCGCCGACGGCCCCTTCTCCAGAATTGCCGTTGCCGCCGCGGGAAGACTGCTCACGCCCGAGAGCATTCGGGCTTCTTCGTCGTTGATCAACAGCACGTTCACCCGGGACAGCACTTGCTCCAGCAGGTTCGGTGTAGTGTTGATCCAATAGTTCATGGTGTTGCAGACGGCGAGTTGGGGCTGGTCGGTCTGTTCCAACACGCCGAGTTGAAGCGACGGGTGGATGTTCCCGAGGAAAACCCACGGTGCCGGCCGGGCATGGGCGGGGATCTTGGGATCAAAGTGTTCGAAAACGCCGAGACGGGTGAAGGTCGTTTCCCGCGTGTTCATGTCTTCGGAATAACTGGCCCCCCACCGAAAACTCTCGCCGGGCAGTTGCGCCAGGCCGGACAGGTCAGTTCCCCTTTCCTTGAGGAAGTCGAGGCTCTCGAGAGGGAAATCCGCGCCCACGACCCCGACAACGGTCACCGGCGCGAAGAGCGATGCCCCGGCGGCGAAATGCACGGCGGCCCCGCCGACCTCTGATTTGACCTCGAAGGCGGGAGTCGCAATATCGTCGAGCGCCACGCTCCCGACCGCCAAGATGCGCCCTGGCTGAGCCGCCGCTCCGGCCTCGACGCTCAAAGGTCTTGTTCCCGTTCCATGCGTTCGGGGGCGTCGATCCCCAAAACCATCAACCCGTTGCGCAGCGTGGTCTGCACTGCGCGGGCCAACTTCAGGCGACCGCGGCGGCCGCGTCCGTAGGTGAGGATGCGGGCCGACGGGTCAGGGCGTCCGGCTTGATACCAAGAGTTGGCAGCCCCCGCCAGAGTCTCCAGGTATGTGCACAGGATGTGTGGAGCGCGGATCTGGGCGGCTCGGCGCACCACCCCGGGCAGGCGGAGGGCGGCAAACGCCACGCCGCGCTCCTCGGGACGGTTCAACTCGCTGAATGCATCCGGGTCGGGCGTGTCCAGCGGCAGCGCACCCGCGGCCCTCCAGGGCTGGGCCTCCGCCGCACGCTCCAAAACCCGGCACATGCGGGCGTGGGCATACTGGATCTTGTAGACCGGGTTTGCATCGCTGGTGTCGAGTGCCAAATCGAGATCGAAGTTCAGGTGGACTTCCGACCGGCGCATCAGGAAGAAGTACCGGGCCACCGATGGGCCCGTCTCGGCCACAAGATCGCGGAGCCGAACAAATTTCCCGGTCCGCTTGCTCATTTTGGCCTCTTTGCCGTCGCGCGTGACAGTCACCAGCTGGAGAATCAGTACTTCCAGCAGGTCCGGATAACCCAGTCCGGCCAGCGCCGCCTGCATGCGGTGTTCGTGCCCGTGATGGTCGGCTCCCCAAACGTCAATGGCGAGATTGAACCCGCGCTCGGCCTTCTCAAGGTGATAGGCCAGGTCGGGCAGGAAGTAGGTGTGCGCGCCGTCGGCCTTGATCAGTACCCTGTCTTTTTCGTCGCCGAACCGCGAGGTGCGCAGCCAGAGCGCGCCGTCGCGGGAGTAGGTGAGATCTCTCCCGGCCAGCCGCGCCAAGAGTTGGTCCACTGCACCGGACTCCAGCACCTCCCGCTCCGAAGACCAGGTCTGCATTCGCACGCCGAACGCGGCCAGATCGTCGGCCTGATCTTGCTGCAGCCGTTTGACGGCTTCGTCCCGGAAACGAAGCCGGCGGGCGGCCGGGTCCAGCGAGGCCAGTTCTCCGGCACCCTCCGCGTCGGCAATGGAACGGGCCACATCCAGGATGTACTGACCGTGGTATCCGTCGGCCGGGACTTCGGCGCTCCCGCCCCCGAGTTCGGCAAAGCGTGCCTCTACGGATTCGGCCAACAGGTCGATCTGGCGCCCCGCGTCGTTCACATAGAACTCCCGCGTCACCTCGTCGCCCGCCCACTCCAGCAGCGAGGCAACCGCGTCCCCGATCGCGGCCCCCCTGCCATGGGCGATGTGCAGGGGGCCCGTCGGGTTGGCGGAGACGAATTCCACGTTCACGCGGCGCCCGGACGGGTCCGGCGAGCGCCCCCAGTCGGACCCCTGGTCCAGCACGGACTGGATCCCCTCCCAGAGGACGCTGTCGTCCAGTCGGAAATTCAGGAATCCGGGTCCGGCCACGCTGGCCCCGGCGATCCCGCCCTGGGCCAGGTCGAGCTCCTCGGACACGCGGGCCGCCAACTCTCGCGGGGCCGTGTCAAGTCGCTTGGCCAACACAAGCGCCCCGTTGGTGGACCAGTCTCCGTGTGACGGGTCCCTGGGGCGCTCCAAGATCGGCCGAAACCCCTCGGGGGCCCCTGCGCGGCTAAACGCCTCGGCCAGCGCAGCCTCCAGACGTTCGCGGCCGGGGTCCCCCAGTGGAGAGCCCGGGTCGGCCTTGCTCAGTTCTCTCGTCCCTTTCCTTTGCCGGCGCTGCCTTCGCCACTGCTTGACTTGGCGCCGCCGGCCGTGGATCCGTTGCCGGTCTTGTCCTTGGATTCGCCGCCGGAGCCGCCTCCGCCACCGGAGTCATCTCCCGAGGCCTTTGCGGAATCTGGCGGAGGATCGCGGTAATCCGTCGCGTAAAACCCGCTTCCCTTGAACACGATGCCGGCACCGGCGGAGATCAGCCGTTCAGCCGTGTCTTCCCCGCATACCCTGCACCGTCTCTCGGGCTTCGCGTTGATCGATTGGAACACATCAAAACGGCCGCCGCAATCACCGCAGCGGTATTCATACGTTGGCATTACTGGTGTGCTCGATGTCCGTTCGGTTATGCAGTGCTCGCGGGTTGGCCGGGCCGGTAGACCCCCCAGACATCTCTGAGCGCATGGCTGATTTCGCCAACCGTTGCCCTTGCCCGTGCCGCGTCGATCACTGCCGGCATCAGATTGTCGTCAGTTTCGGCGGTACGGCGAATTTCGTCCAACGAGCGGTCCACCGCCGGGTTTGCCCGGGTGGCCTTCACCGACGCCAGCCGATCCCGTTGTGTCGCCTCGACCGCCGCATAGTCGTCGAGAGCGGGGGGGGTCGGCGGTGATTCGTCGCCCGAATGGACGTTTACGCCGACTGTCTCTGTCTCTCCCCGTTCCACCGACAATTGGAACCGGTACGAAGTCTCGTGAATTTCGGCACGCATGTATTCTACGGCGCGGCTTGCCCCGCCAAGAGATTCCACGGTGGCCAGGCAAGCGCGGGCTTCTTCCTCGACCCGGTCGGTAAGTGCCTCAACCACATACGATCCCTGGAACGGGTCAGGCCAGTCGGCGACTCCCGTTTCAGAGGCGATAATCTGTTGAGTGCGCAGCGCCAGGCGTGCCGACGATTCGGTTGGCAGGGCCAGCGCCTCGTCATATCCGTTGGTGTGGAGCGACTGCGTGCCCCCCAGCACGGCGGACATGGCCTGGAGGGCGACCCGCACAACGTTGTTGAGCGGCTGCTGGGCAGTCAGGGCAGACCCCGCTGTCTGAGTGTGGAAACGCAAACGGCAGGCCTTGTCCGAAGCCCCGTAACGCTCTCTGAGCAGCGTGGCCCACATCCTCCGGGCTGCCCTGAATTTTGCGGTCTCCTCCAAGAAATCCCTGTCGGCCGAGAAGAAGAAACTGAGGCGTGGACCGAATTCATCGACCGCCATGCCCCGGCTGACCGCGCGGTTCACGTATTCGAGCCCGTTGGCCAGCGTGAAGCCGACCTCCTGCGCAGCGGTGGAACCGGCCTCGCGCATGTGGTAGCCGCTGATCGAAACGGGGTTCCACCGGGGCACTTCGCGCCGGCAGAAGTCGAACACGTCGGTCACGTACCGGAGGCTCGGTTCGACGGGATAGATGTAGGTACCGCGTGCCACGAACTCCTTCAGTACGTCGTTTTGTATGGTCCCCCGCAGCACCGGCCAGGATGCCCCCTGCTCCCGCGCCGCCGCCAGGTAGAAGGCGAGCAGGACCGGAGCGGTGGCGTTGATGGTCATGGAAGTGGACACTTGGTCCAGCGGAATCGCCCGGAAGAGACGAATCATGTCTTCGACCGTGTCAATGGCCACGCCTACACGACCCACCTCGCCCAGCGCCAGATCGGCGTCGGAGTCCAGGCCCATTTGCGTCGGAAGATCGAAGGCCACCGAAAGCCCGGTCTGCCCCGATTCGAGCAGGTAACGGAAGCGCGTGTTCGTCTCCGAGGCGGACCCGAAACCCGCGTACTGGCGCATGGTCCAGAGCTTTTTCCGGTACATACCGGGGTAAACGCCCGCCGTGTACGGGAAAACGCCCGGATCCAGGGGAGCATCGCCCGGGGAGTTGCCCGTCATCCGGCCGCGGAGCCGGAGCCCGGCGGGCCGAGGGTCACAAGAAGGTCGCCGCGGTCCACCGCGTCGCCGGTGGAAACGTGGACTTCGGTGGTATGGCCGCTGACGGGTGCGCGCAGCTCGTTCTGCATCTTCATCGCTTCCAGCACCACAAGGCCGTCTCCCTCGGTGACCTTGCGCCCCGGGCTGGTCATCAGCCGGGAAACAAGGCCGGGCATCGGAGCTCGCAGCATTCCGGCGCGCCCGGAGCTCCCGCCGGTGCGTTTGGCGAGCCGGCCGATCAGAATGGCCCGTTCGTCCATCGTTTCAATGTCGAAGGCCCGGCCGCGGAGCGTGATTCGCCATCCGCTGTCGATTCTGGTGGCAGCCAACGGAACCGACCGACCCGCAAGCCTCAGGACGAAAGTGTCGGATCCGGTGGCGCTGATGGAGCATTCCAACTGGTGTCCGTCCAGGGAAAGGCCGTCCGGAATACGATCTGCCCAGACGGGTTCCGCGCGGCCGGCCCGTGCGCCGGGCCCGAGCACGCGCAGTCGAAGCCTGCCTGGGTTCACGGCCGGGGTGGCCTCATTGGTGGCCAGCCATAACCCAGGGAGACAGCCGTCTTGATCCCGTTGAGCTCGTAGCGCCGCAAGGATCCCCGGAGTCGGTGCTCCCGGTCGGGTCACTGCGCCGGCCCCGGGTCGCCACCCCGCCACATGGCCGTCGGTCTAACTCCAGAAGTCCCGCTGCAGCCAGCGCCGCCTCTTCGAGAGCCGCGCGCCCGGGGTCGACAAGGTCCGGATGCCTCTCCAGGTAGCGAATTGAGATCTGGTTGGCCCGAAAATCGGGCTCCCTCAAAACCGCCAGGTGAAACGGCGCAGTGGTCGCGACTCCCTCGATCCGCAGCTCCTCCAGCGCCCGGAGCATGCGCGCGAGCGCGGCGGCACGGTCTTCCCCGTGGACGATCAACTTCCCCAGGAGCGGGTCATAGTGCAGGCCAACCTCGGTGCCGCGGCGGATTCCGCCGTCCCACCTCACTCCGGGCCCGGTCGGTATCTCCACGGCGGTAACCACCCCGGTTGACGGCAAGAATCCGTTGGCGGGATCCTCGGCGCTGATTCGGCACTCCACCGCGTGGCCCCGCGGCCGCGGCGGTTCCTGACCTCCCAGCAGTGGCAGGCCCCTCGCGATCCGCAGTTGCTCCCGAACCAGGTCGACTCCGGTTGTCATCTCGGTCACCGTATGCTCCACCTGGATGCGGGTGTTCATCTCCAGAAAGTAGAACCGCCCCGAGGAGCTCTCGCACCCCTCAGCCAGGAACTCGATTGTCCCCGCACCACGGTACCCAACCGCCTCGGCGGCCCGGACGGCCACTTCGCCCATGGCGGTCCGCACTTCGGGGTGAATGGTAGCCGCGGGGGCCTCTTCGATGAGCTTCTGGTGCCGGCGCTGGACGGAGCATTCGCGCTCCCAGAGGTGCACCGAGCGCGAGGCATCCGAGAGGACCTGGACCTCTATGTGCCGTGGATCCTCCAGGAATTTCTCCAGGTAGACCCGGTCGTCCCCGAACGCCGTCGCGGCTTCTCCCCGGGCGCGTTTCAGCGCAGGCCCGACTTCTCTGGCGCCGCGGGCCAGATGCATCCCCTTCCCCCCTCCCCCGGCAACCGCCTTCAGCAGAACGGGGAATCCGATTTCTCCGGCGGCGGCCAGCGCCTCTTCGGAGGATGCAACAGGCTCGGAACCCGAAATGACCGGGACACCCGCCGCATGCATTCGGGCGCGAGCGGTTGGCTTGTCGCCCATGGCCTCCATCGCGGAGACGGGCGGCCCGACAAAGGCAAGCCCCGCATCGTCCACCGCCCGGGCGAACGCTGAGCTCTCGGAAAGGAAACCGTAGCCCGGGTGAATGGCTTCGGCGCCAGTCGAGCGGGCCGCACCCAGGAGTTTCTCAATCACCAGGTAACTCTCCGAAGACTGGGCGGGACCCAGCAGAACCGTCTCGTCGGCAAGCAGGACATGCGGGGCTGTCTTGTCCGCCTCCGAGCACACCGCCACTGACCGAAGTCCCTCTTCGCGGCAGGCCCGAATGATGCGCACCGCGATTTCCCCGCGGTTGGCGATCAGGACCGATGAGAAACCCATCAGAGCGGGATGTTGCCGTGTTTTTTGGGCGGGTTTCGGTCGCGTTTCTCCGCCAGGGCCTCCAGCGCGCTTATCAGGCGGCTCCGCGTGGTCCGTGGATCGACCACGTCGTCAAGGAAACCCAGCGCGGCGGCCCTGTAGGGATGCGCGAACCTCTCGCGGAAGGCATCTTCCAGTTCGGCGGCCCGTGCGGAAGGATCGTCGGCCGCGGCGATTTCCCGTCGGTGCAGAATGTTGACGGCCCCCTTCGCCCCCATCACCGCGATTTCGGCCGTGGGCCAGGCCAGATTGAGGTCGCCCCGGATGTGCTTGGACGACATCACGTCGTAGGCACCGCCGTAGGCTTTCCGGAGGATGACCGTCAGTTTCGGAACAGTTGCTTCGCAGTATGCGTAAAGCAGCTTGGCTCCGTGCCTGATGATGCCCGAGTGTTCCTGATCCACGCCGGGCATGAACCCGGGCACGTCCTCGAACGTGACCAGGGGGATGTTGAAAGCGTCGCAGAACCGGATGAAGCGGGCCGCCTTCATGCTGGCGTCGATGTCCAGCACGCCGGCCAGCGCAGCTGGTTGGTTGGCGATCACGCCCGCCGAACGCCCGCCCAGGCGAACGAACGCGGTAACGATGTTTCTCGCAAACTCGGGCTGCACCTCCAGGACGCTCTCGGCGTCGGCCACGCGGCGGATCACGTCAAGCACGTCATACGATTTGCCCGGGTCGTCCGGTACAATATCGAGCAACTGCTCGGC
>LXNJ01002098.1_pt1 | contig 11162 bp, 7 predicted proteins | sample 809081 | NCBI WGS metagenome assembly LXNJ01 (sample SAMN04870510, study PRJNA318959) | sponge metagenome | biome: sponge; feature: marine sponge reef; material: water | host: Petrosia ficiformis | place: Greece: Milos, Mediterranean Sea | collected 2013-05-29 | depth 5-7 m
TGCCCCTGGCCGTCCTGACCCTGGTTTCCGGTCTCGTTGGGCTGGTCATCGGCACGATATGGCGGCGCAGCAAGGCCGGAGAAATGGAAGCGCAGGCGCAGAAACGCGCGCAACGCCTGTTCAAGGAGATGGAGATGCAGCGCCGGGCCGAGTTGCTCGACGAGAAAAGGAAATGGCACGATTCGCGCGAGGCGCAGGAAGAGGAAATTGCCAGCAGGCAGACCGCCCTGGAAAATCTGGAACAGGACCTGACGGACCGGGAGAAGGAGTACGAACAGCGGCATGACAGCCTGAAGGAGCGGGAAGAGCGAAACACCCTGAAAGAAGACGACCTGGAAAAACTGAACGAAAGGCTGCAAACGCAGGAAGTCCGGTTGAGGGAATCGGCCTCCGAATACCGGGGCCGCCTGGAGACCCTGGCGCGGTTGACCTCCGATGAAGCCAGGCAGCAACTTCACGACGAGCTCATACGGGACGTGAAGCAGGAAGCGGAACACAGGGTGCGGGATATCCTGAAAACGGCCCAGACCAATGCCAACCGGGAAGCGCAGAAAATCGTCACGCTGGCGATCAGCCGGTGCGCGGTGGATCAGTCCACCCAGACGAGCGTGGCGGTGGTCCCGCTGCCCAACGACCAGATCAAGGCCCGTATCATCGGCAAGGACGGGAGGAACATCCGGGCCTTCGAGGCGACCAGCGAAGTGAAGGTCATGGTGGACGATACGCCGGAGGCCGTGGTCATCTCCTGCTTCGATCCCATACGCAGGGAGATTGCCCGCACCGCCATGGCGGACCTCGTGTCCAACGGCAAGATCACGCAGAGCCGCATCGAAGAGGTGATCGCCCGGGCGCAGGAACAGATCGACAGCCGCCTGCTTTCGGAAGGGCAGCAGGCCGTGAACGAGCTTAAGCTGAAACCCCTGCATCCCGAGATGATGAAGCTGGTGGGCAGGCTGCGGTTCCGTTCGAGTTACGGGCAGAACGCCCTGGACCATTCCAAGGAAGTGGCGTTCCTGACCGGCATGATGGCCGTGGAAACCGGCCTGGACGAGATCCTCGCCAGGCGCTGCGGTCTCCTGCACGACGTGGGCAAGGCCCTGGACCACGAAATGGAAGGGTCCCACCCGGAGATCGGCCTGGCCTTCGCCGAGAAGTACGGCGAGCCCGAGGAAGTCAAGAACGCGATCATCGCCCATCACAACGACGAGAATGAAGAGATCACCTCGCCGATCACGTTTCTGGTCGCCGCGGCGGACGCCATTTCCGGCGCCCGGCCCGGCGCCCGGCGGAATGATCCGGAGGATTATATCCGCCGTGTGGTTGAACTGGAAGAACTCGCCAGGGCCTTCGACGGCGTGGCCGATGCCTATGCCATCAATGCGGGACGCGAGATCCGGGTCATGGTCCGCCCGGACCAGGTGGACGACGACCAGACGCATACGCTGGCCTGCGAGATTTCCCAGAAGATTCGAAACGACCTGACCTATCCCGGTCACATCAAGGTGACCGTCATCCGGGAGAAGATCGCCCACAGGATGACGAGCAAGCGGGACGACCAGCCGCAGGGCGGGCGTCGAAGGTCATACGGCCGGAATGGGCGGAACAGGAACCGGCGGCATTCACCTACGCCCAGCGGACAGGCGGCGGGATAGCCTTGCCGCATCGCGGATCCCCTTGTCTCTTACCGACGAAATAAAGGCGCATGCCGTTCATCTCGGCTTCGATCTGGCCGGCGTCACTTCGGCCGAACCGCCAGCGAACGGGGAGTACTACGCGAAATGGCTCGAACGGGGCATGGCGGGTGAGATGGCCTACCTCGGCCGCCAGGTCGAGAAGCGACAGGATCCGGGGCGGGTGCTGCCGGACGCCCGGTCCATCGTCGTCGTGGCCATGAACTACCGGTGCCCGGAATCCGAACCGATCCCCGGCGGAACGCCCCGCGGCAGAATCGCCATGTATGCCCGCGGCGACGACTACCATGACGTGATGAAGGAGAAGCTGCAGGCCCTGCTGCGATTTGTAAAGGACAGGGCCGGCCGGCCCGTCGAGGGGAAGGTGTACGTGGACACGGGACCCGTGCTGGAGCGCGAGTTCGCCGTACGCGCCGGCATGGGATGGTTCGGCAAGCACACCAATCTCATCCACAAACGCGTCGGTTCCTGGCTGTTGATCGGAGAGATCCTGCTGGATCTTGAATTGGACGAAGATCGGCCCGCCGCCGACCACTGCGGTACGTGCACGATGTGCCTCGAAGCCTGCCCGACCGACGCCATCGTCGAGCCCTACGTGGTCGATTCGCGCCGCTGCATTTCCTATCATACCATAGAGTTGAAAGGCGCCATCCCCATCGAGTACCGCGCGGCGATGGGAGACCGCGTTTTCGGATGCGACGACTGCCAGGACGTCTGTCCCTGGAATCGCCGGGCGCCCGCAACCCGTCACGCGGCGTTCTATCCGAGGGCGTGGAACGAGATGCCGGGCCTGATCGAAATGCTGGGCTGGTCGCCGGAGGAGTTCCGGACGCGTTTCAAGGGCAGTCCCATAAAGCGGACAAAGCGGCGGGGCCTGCTGCGCAACGCGGCCGTGGCCCTGGGCAATACGAAGAACCCGCAGGCGGTTCCCGCCCTCATCGCCTCCCTGGACGACGAAGAACCGCTGGTCAGGGGCCATGCCGCCTGGGCGCTCGGCAATATAGGTGGCGACCGGGCCCATTCGGCGCTGGAAGACGCGAGAATGGCCGAAGGGGATCCGGCCGTGATCGCGGAAATAGATGGGGCGCTATCCGAATGCGGGGCGTCCTGACGCCGGATCGCGCATTTTTCTGATAGCCCTTGCCAGCCCGGTGGTTTAACGTATATAATATGGCGGATCCGGTCCCGGTACCGGGCAAAAATCGACATCTTACGGCCTGGTCGATTGCTAAATTTTCGAAGTGTCCATGATCAGATTCCTCCCGTTCATATGCCTGGCGGTCATCGCCGGATGCGCCGGTACCCGAACCCTCGAACCGGCTGAGCGCACCGTTCCCGCAACCGTGGCGGTGGATACCACCGAGCAGGTAGCCGAGGAGCCCTTGCCGGTCCCCGGTCTCTCTCTCGATCTCATCTCCCTGTCCGATTCCCCGGTTCCGCAGGATCCTGACCGTCTTCTAAGCGATGCCAGGATGCGCTACGACGAAGCGCTGGCGGCGCTGGATCGATCCGATACCACGGCCGCGCGCGCCGCGGTCGACGACGTGCTCGGCCTGCTCATCCTGCTGAGCGACGACCACAAACACGCGGCCTCAGACGCCCAGGCCGACCTGCTGAAGCAACTCGGCCTGCTGGTGGACCGCATACAGGACAGGCGGCACGCCGCCGCCGAGGTCAAGGGTTCGATTCCCAGGGTGCTCAACCGCCGCGTCAGGAACCTGATCCAGGTGTATCTCAAAGACAGGAGCCTGGACATACTAAAGACCGCGTACCAGCGGTCCGGGCGGTATACACCCATGATCCGGGAGGAACTGTCCGCCCGTGGCCTGCCCGTGGAGCTTCAATGGCTTCCGGTCGTCGAAAGCGGATTCAAACCCAGGGCGTTTTCCTGGGCGGCCGCGGCGGGCATGTGGCAGTTCATCTACGATACCGGCCGGCGGTACGGACTCAACCGTTCCGGCTGGGTGGATGATCGCATGGACCCCTACAAGGCCACGCCGGCCGCGCTCGCATACCTGTCGGACCTGTACGACATGTTCGACGACTGGTTCCTCGCCCTGGCGGCCTATAACTGCGGCGAGTACCGCGTACTCCGCGAGATCAACCGGACGGGGAAACGGGACTACTGGACCATGCGGCTGCCCAGGGAAACACGGAACTACGTGCCCAAGTTCCTCGCGGTGCTGCACATTGTCGAAAATCCGGACAAATACGGCGTCGAATGGCCGGAAACCCACACGCCCGACCTCTACGAAGAGGTGCGTATCGACAAGTCCGTCACCCTGGAAAACATTGCCGGTCTGCTGGATATGCCTCAGGACGACCTGAAGGCCCTGAACTCGGATATACGCCACGGCGTTACGCCGCCCACCGGATACTCACTGCGCGTGCCCCTCGGCGCCGGATCGACCCTGCTCGGTAGTCTCGACGAGATGCCCGAATCGAACTTCAAGCCCCCTCCCGAGGTGAGCAGGTATCGCGTGCGGCGGGGCGATACCCTGGGTCACATCGCCAGCAGGTTCCGTACCTCCGTGGGCACAATCCGCCGCATGAACCGGATACGGGGCAGTCTGATCCGTGCCGGCCAGGTACTGCGCGTGCCGGCAAGGAACTACAACGCATCGGTCGCCCGGGCGCCGGCCTACAACACGCCGACCGACGCCCCGTCCCATACGGTCAGGCGAGGGGATACACTGACCCGGATCGCCCGGTATTACGGGACGTCCGTCGCTGTCCTCAAGCAGGACAACGGCCTGCGCGGGAATCTCATTCATCCTGGACAAGTGCTGCGGCTTCCCGGCGCGGGAAGCGGCGGCGGGGTAGTCGCGGAAGGTGGCGCGGTGACCTACAACATCCGCTCGGGGGATACGCTGGCGCGGATCGCCCGTAACTTCAAGGTGTCATTGTCGGCCCTCATGCGGGCCAATCCCAACCTGCAGGCCAGGCGGCTGCAGATCGGTCAACGGATCATCATACCCGGCTGACCTCTCGCATCGAGATCGCGCGGGGTTACCGCGGAGAAAGTGGAACCGGAAAGGAGCGCCCGTACATGGGATTCGTCAAAGCGGCCGGCCTCGAGGAATTGAAACCGGGACAGATGAAGATGGTCTCGATCGAAGGAAAGGAAATCGTCCTCTGCAACGTGGACGGATCGTACTACGCCGCCGACAATTTCTGCCCCCACATGGGCGCCCCCTTGAGCGAGGGGGAGCTGGACGGAACCGACCTCTGGTGTCCGTTCCACGGCGCGTCTTTCGACATAACCACGGGGGACGTGCTCTCCCCGCCGGCCTATGAGAACCTCAAGTGCTTCCCGGTACGTGTGACCGGCGAGGCAGTGGAAATCGAAGTCTGACCACGCCGACCACGCCGGCCATACTTACCAGGCTGAGCTCGCCGACCACGCCGACTATACTGGCCAAGCTGACCATCAGCTTCTGAAGTGCTCGTATCCCTCGGGGCTCAGCGCGCAGGTTCCTCCGACTCCGGTGAGGGTATAACCTCGGCTCCCGGGCACGATTTCCCCCACGGGTGTCAGGGACGTGCCGGCGCGCTCCGCCAGTTCGGCCGCCAGGTCGTCCACCCGGTCCGGATCGACGGCGCAAAGCAACTCGAACTCTTCTCCGCTTTCCAGTGACGTCCTCACCGGGTCGAGGCCCAGTTCCTCCATGGCCCGCCTGGTCTCATCCGCGATGGGCAAGGCGCTTCCATCCACTTTCACTCCCAGCCCGCCTGCCCGGCAAAGGTGCAGGACGTCGGAGCTGAGCCCGTCGCTCACGTCGATCATGGCGCGGACCCATCCGCTTCGGGACATCAGGCCGCCCTCCCGGACACGCGGGAGCGGAGTCCGATGACGGGACAGGGTGTCTTCGAACCGGTTCGCCGGCCGCTTCGCCGCCGAATGCGCCCGCGGTTCCGACTGGGCCCGCTCCGCCTGAAGCAGCCGCAGTCCGGTCGCACTCGCGCCCAGGTGTCCGGTCACGCACAGGATGTCCCCCGCCCGGGCGCCGCCGCGCGCCGTGACGTGGTCCCTTTCCGCTTCGCCCGTCAACGTGATGGATACGACGGTCGGTCCGTCCGTCGAGCTCAGATCGCCACCGACGATGGATACGGAAAGGCCGGTGTGCCGCGCCAGGTCGAGAAACCCTTTATACAGCGCTTCCACCTCTTCCGCGGTGCGATGGGCGGGTAGACAGAGGGTCGTCAACGCAAAACGGGGCACACCGCCCATGGCCGCGATATCGCTGAAATTAGCGGCCATGCTCTTCCAGCCGATCTGCCGCCAGGTCGAGAAACCGAGGTCGAAATCCACGCCCTCCACAAAGGTGTCTGTCGTCAGCAGGGTCGTCATGCCGGTTCCCGGCTCCACGGCCGCCGCGTCATCGCCGACACCCAGCAGGACGGCGGGGTCCGGCTCGGGCAGCGAGGCCCTGATCCGCCGGATCAGTTCGAATTCGCCGGGTAAACCGGCATTATCCTTCTTCTTCGCCACGGGTTATCGATCCCCTGTCGCGCGATTCGGCCGCGCGGATACCCATGCCATGCCCTATCCCTCCTTGCCTGAACCATCGTCCATCCGCTCCCTGGACCGCGTGAAGGTCTCAATGCCGGCCGTCACGCCGCCGCCGAAGAGGAGACCCTCCAGGGCGCCCAGCGCGATCCGGGTCGTCAGCCCGAAATCCACTTCGCCGAAGACCGTCGCGATCGTTTCGAGGCGGATCTGCGACGCCTCGAAGGACTGGCGCATGGTTTCCAGGCTCCCGGTAAACATGTTTCCGCCGGACAGGGACAGGACAATACTGGCGCCCATGGCCCCCAGCGCGCCGAAAGCGATGTATAGCACCCCGCGCCACTGACCGGGACGCCTGACCAGGTAGTAGGTTGCGACCGGGCCGAGGGCCACGCCCGCGCCGATCAGTGCGCCTTCGAGCCCACCGGTCAGACCTGCCTGGACCTGGCCGAACAGGGCCTCCAGGGTATCGGTGCTGAACAGGTTGAATACGCCGCCGACGATGCCGCCCCCCAGGGCGCCGCCCGTCACGCCCAGCCAGTGGCTGTATTTTCTCGTCATCCGCCGGAGGGCGACCATGCCGAAAGACACGCCGGCGCCGCCGATTGCGCCGCCAAACAGTCCCAGGCCGGCCAGGACGAAGATAGGCGATATCGCCTCTGACGTGACGCCGCTGCTGGTCGCCGCCAGGGCCGCCCCGAGCAGCAGCCCGCCGAAAAGGCCGGCCATGGCGCCGCCGAAGGTCCCGCCGATGCCCTGCTGCATGATGTCGATGCCGCCCTGCTGGAGGCGCATGAGGATGAAACCGGCCATCACCATCACTCTGTACAGACGGGAGAGCTTGAACGACTGGTTCTGTTCCCGGAGGAAGGCCAGGCTGACCGCGCGCTGCAGCCGACTGACGGACTCATTACCGGTGGGCCGGGTCAGGATCGATTCCACGGCCGAGCCGAACCAGTCCGCCAGTTCGATGCTGGCCGCCCGGCGCACCCTCAACGCGGGATCCCGCAAGGCCAGGTGCCTTAGCCGATTGTTCAGGGCCGCGCACCGGACGGGACGGGACGATTCCACGGCCCGCTGGCGGACTTCCTCGCGGTCGTTGTAGCTGGCCTGCAGGATCACGTTCAAGGCGTCCGGCACCCTGTCGACCAGCCAGGACGGGACGGGACGGTCCCGGTTCATGAGACTGACGCAAAGCAGGTACGCCTCCTGACCGGAAACGCCGATTTCCTCCAGGTAGGGAGAGAGCAGGTCCAGGGTTTCCGGGTCCATGATGAGCTGGTAGGTCTGGTAGTTCTCCGCCGATCGCTCGAGCAGGCTCCGTGCCTGTTTGGCCTCGTAAACGCTGCTCGTCAGCCATCGGGACACCTCGGGGATCAGGCATTCGTGGGCGAGTTCCAGCCACCCTTCTCCTTCCTGGTTCCTTCGCCTGACGATACGGGCGTCCACCAGTTCCTCGAGCAGCGTTCTCAGGGTTTCGTCGTCGTATCGGTCGCTCATCTGGATACGGGAAGCCAGTTCGCCCTCCCGCACGACGATGAGCCGTTCATCGGCCGAGATGAGTGCGAGGAGCACCTGCTGAACCACCGCGAGGTCTGCCGCCGAAAAACGCCGGAGCACCCGTGCCAGGTAGTCCGCGAGGATCTGTGACGCGCCGCCGAGTCGGTCATAGGCGGATTCCGTGATCAGGTTTCTCGTGTTTCGCTGGTCGTAGAGCGTATCACACACGATCTGCAAATGGGGAGGGTCGACGGATTCATGGTCGGAAAGGTCCTCCAGCAGGCGTTCCACGAGCAAGTCCTCATACCGGCAGCCCACGCGCCAGGCCGGACCCGTGATAGCCTGGGCCGCCTGATCCGGAGTCAAGCGAGCCAACCGGTACTCGTGGTGGAATATCTCGGGAACCACCTGTTTCAGCTGACTCATCTCCGCGAGCATGTCCTCCCGCATGACGAACACGAACTGCAGCGACAGGGACTGGTCTTCCATCAATACGCCCAGGCTGCTGATGAACGCCTGACGGGAATCTTCGTCCAGCAGGAGGTAGAACTCCTCGAACTGGTCGAGCATGACGACGACGCGGGATGCCGGTTCCGATCGGAAGCGGCGGAGCAGTTCCTGGAGTGACTGCCCGGCCCGGCCGGCGCCTTCTCCGGCGTCTTCTCGTACATCCTCCACTCCCTCTTCCCGGAGGAGTCGTCGGACCTCGTCCGACAGGTGCTGCATCGGGTCTGTGAAACTTCGAATGATGCAGGTCCGATGTCCCTGGTCGCGCAACCAGGGAACGATCCCGGCGCGCAGTATCGAACTCTTGCCCACGCCGGACCGGCCGTAGAGGAGGAAAGACCGATGGGAAAGGATTCGGGAACAAATGTTCTCGATCTCCTCTTCGCGGCCGAAGAACAGGCCCCGGTCGTCTTCCGTGTAGTAGTCGAGAAACTTGTACGGCCGTTGCGACTTGCTCTCCGCACTGCGCGGCGGCGCCTCGGACTGGATCTTCACCGCGTCGCCGATGAAAACGTACCCATGCTTGGGCACCGTCTTGACGTACCGGGGTTTCATGGCATCGTCGTCCAGCAGTTTCCGTATGGACTTGATGCACTGCGTCAGCGCCGTATCGCTTACGATGACCTCCACCCAGACTTCATCGAAAATGCGGTTTTTTTCCACCAGTTGCCCTGCGTTGGACACGAGCAGCACCAGTACGTCGAAATACCTTGAACTCAATGGCAGCGGGGTACCGTTCCTGCGAATCTGGCGATTCTGAACATCCAGGACGAATTCGTCGAATCGGTATCCCGCGTCGGCGGTATGTTGGGTCATGATGGGTCCAACCAGAGAAATCTTGGAAAAAAAGGGGCCTTTCACACAATGCTCACGCAATGCTCACGTGGGCCTCATGTAATCCCAGTAAGGATTGAATATAATCCCGGTATGACCCGTTGTCTAATGCTCCACCGATGCAGACTATGTAAATCTGATTGTGAGTCCGCATTCTTCATGTTTAATTACATCCAAGAAAGGGGTTAAGCATCATGTTATCCCGTTTCTGTTCCATTCCCGAGGCCGTGGAAGAAGTCAGGGCCGGACGGGTTCTGATCGTCATCGACGACGAAAACCGTGAAAACGAGGGCGATTTCATGGTCGCCGCGGAAAGGGTGACGCCCGACACCATCAACTTCATGGCGCGGTACGGCCGGGGGTTGATCTGTCTGCCCACCACGCGGCAGCGGCTGGAAGAACTGGAGATCCCCATCATGGTCGATGGGAAGACGTCGCTGGAGGATACACCCTTCACGGTGTCCGTTGATGCCGTAAACGGCGTGACATCCGGCATTTCGGCGCCGGACAGGGCCAAAACGGCGAAGCTGTTCGTCGACCAGGGTACCCGGCCGGAAGATTTCGAACGACCGGGGCACCTATTCCCGCTGCGGGCCCGCGACGGCGGCGTGCTGGAGCGGGACGGTCATACCGAGGCCACCGTGGACCTGTTGAGGCTGGCCGGTTTCTATCCCGCCGGCGTCCTGTGTGAAGTCCTGGACGATGACGGCTCCATGGCTCGACTGCCCAGGCTGATCGAAATCGCCGAGGAACATCATCTGAAGATCGCGACGATAAAGGATCTCATCGAGTACCGGCTCGAAGAGGAACTCGTTCTGGAATTCGCCTGCAGCAGCGGATAGGATGCATGGGCCAACTACCCGCCTATCTGCCGGAAGCCGTGCTCCGGCTCGAAGATCTCGCATTCGAAGCGTTGCCCGACGAGGGTGACGCTTCGCTGGAATCCGCTCACCGGTACTGCAGTCTCCTCGCCCGGAAACACTACGAGAACTTCGTCGTCGTTACCGGGTTCCTGCCTGCCGCGCTCCGGCGGCATTTCTACCATGTCTACGCCTATTGCCGATGGTCTGACGACCTCGCCGACGAAACCGGCGATCCGGGGTTGTCCCTGGAACTGCTCGACTGGTGGGACGCCGAGTTGCAGGCCTGCTACGACGGGGACGCCCGGCATCCGGTCTTCATCGCCCTTCGGGAGACGATCGAGCGTTACGAGATTCCCATCACGCCCTTTCGCGACCTGCTGACCGCCTTCCGGCAGGACCAGGTCGTGACCCGTTACAGCACCTATGCCGACGTGCTCGAGTACTGCCGGTACTCGGCCAATCCCGTGGGACATCTCGTACTCTACCTGTGCGGGTACCGGGACAGGGAACGGCAGGACCTGTCGGACGCCACCTGCACGGCGCTCCAGCTGGCCAATTTCTGGCAGGACCTCGGGGTGGACCTGGAAAAGGGCCGGATCTACCTGCCCCTGGAAGACATGGACCGGTTCAATTACACCGAAGCGGAACTCGAGGACGGCGTCGTCGACGATCGATTCAGGGCGCTGATGGCTTACCAGGTGGACCGCACGCGAAACCTGTTCGAAGAGGGCCTCGGGCTGTGCGGACTGGTGGACAGGAGGGTGCGGGTGGATATCGAACTTTTCAACCGCTGCGGGACGGCTATCCTGGACCGGATCGAAAAACAGGGTTATGATGTGCTGTCCCGCCGGCCCACGCTGTCCAGGGCCCGGAAAGCCGCCCTCGTCCTGAAATACGCGCTGAAACGCCTTCTCTGAGCCGGAAAACGCCCTGCCATGAGTCCTGCGGATCCACCACGCACTAATCCACATGCGCTTCCCCGTTCGCTGGAGCAGTCCTACGATTTCTGCCGCCGGATCGCCAGATCGAGGGCGAGGAACTTCTACTATTCCTTCATCGTACTGCCGGCCGAGCGCAGGCGGGCCATGTGCGCCGTGTACGCCTTCATGCGCTTCTGCGACGATATCGTGGACGAGGAAGGCGGGGACGCGGAAAAGAAGGACCGGCTGGAAGCCTGGCGCGGCGTGCTGGACGACGCCTATGCCGGGGGGCCGCTCGACGAAAACGGACTGCTGCCCGCCTTCAGGGACACGGTCA
>LXNJ01002099.1_pt1 | contig 11160 bp, 6 predicted proteins | sample 809081 | NCBI WGS metagenome assembly LXNJ01 (sample SAMN04870510, study PRJNA318959) | sponge metagenome | biome: sponge; feature: marine sponge reef; material: water | host: Petrosia ficiformis | place: Greece: Milos, Mediterranean Sea | collected 2013-05-29 | depth 5-7 m
AGACCATGCCTGCACTAACCCGCCGAGCCGCTCTGACAGCCATCTCCGGCGCCTTGGCATCCGCTGCTGCGGGCAATGACCGGCCCCCGAATGTGCTGATTGTCGTTTCGGACCAGCTCCACCACCGCGCGCTCGGATGCGCGGGCAACGAGGTGATCAGGACGCCCCACATTGACCGGCTGGCAAGCCAAGGCGTCCGCTTCGAGTGCGCCCTTTGCCCGACCCCGTTCTGCAGTCCCACCAGAGCCTCCCTGATGACCGGGCTGTTCCCCCACCAGCACGGAATCGTCACCAACCTCGGCAAGGACAGCCCAGGGCTGGACCCAGACCTGCCGACTACCGAGCGGGCGGTCACCGACGCTGGCTATGTTGCCCGACAACTTGGCAAGTGGCATCTGGGCGTTAAGACGCGCGTGCCGGCATACGCCCAAGATCCGGAGCAGGATTACCGACAGTACTTTCGAGCAATCGCAAGAGAGATGCCCGCTCCAGCCGATGGCCCGCTCAGCCGAGTGGGCAGGCCTATTCTTGCAGTCGACTCCGTAACGGCTGCGAACGCCAAGTACGATGGCGACGGGCCAAACAACACCTGGATCGGACGGACTGACGTTCCAGCCGAGCATACAGAGGAAGCGTGGATTGCCGACCGGGCGATTAAGGCTCTCGGAGAACTGGCTGGCCGACCGTTCTCCATGACAGTCAGTTTCCCTGCCCCCCACGCTCTCTGGGTGATCAATGAGCCGTACTACAGCCTCCACCGCAGACTGGACATCCAGTTGCCCGCAAATCGCAATTCGGTCCGGGAAGTCGACCGCAGTACGCCGGCTTGGCGGTTCGGGCAGCTGCTAGGCGATGACGGGATGCGCGAGTACTTGGGAGTCTACTACGGCATGGTGTCGATGATGGATGCCAACCTCGGTCGCATTCTCGACGAGCTCGATAGACTTGGCGAAGCCGACAACACTTTGGTCATCTTCACTGCGGACCATGGCGACATGCAGGGTGGCCATGGGATGTACGACAAGACCAGCTACTCGATGTACGAGGAGACGACCAGGGTCCCCCTCCTGCTGCGTTATCCGGGCCGCATTCCGGCCGGCAAGACGGTCCAGACGCAGGCCGGAACTTGCGACATCTCGCCCACGATCTTGGACTATCTCGGGCTCCAGATACCGGAGACTCTCTCCGGGCGAAGCCTCAAGCCCTTCATCGAGGGCAGCGAGGATCTCGATCGCCCAATGTTTGCTGGGCGGGACCGCTCGGCCCGGAGTTCGCAAGGCCCTCCGCACTTCCAGCGATTGATCCGTACCCGCGACTGGAAGTACAGCTACCATTCGCGTGGTGACACTCAGCTCTACGATCTATCGAAAGATCCGGGAGAGACTCGCAACCTGATAGACGAGCCCGCGGCCCGCAGCGCGAAATTGCACCTCCACGCCGCCTTGGTCGAGTGGATGAACGACACGAGCGATCCGCGGGCCAGGAATCTCGGCAATGCTTGAATCCTCACTGCAGCCAACTCTTGGCATCGTCGATCTGGAGACTAGGAATACTTAGGCGCGAGCATTGACATGCCAGGCTCTGCCCGCAAATCGCTTGGAATCGTACCCGCGCGGCCATCTCCGCACACAAATCCGAAGCGCGACCAACCCGCAATGTCCGCACTCACTCGTCGATCAGCCCTCTCTGCGATCTCTTGCGCCATGGCGTCTTCAGCCTTGGGCGCGGACCAGCCGCCGAATGTCCTGCTCGTCATTTCCGACCAGCTTTACCATCGGGCACTGGGATGCGCCGGCAACCAAGTCATCCGGACGCCGAACATCGACCGGCTGGCAGGCCAGGGAGTCCGCTTCGAGAATGCCCTTTGCCCAACCCCGTTCTGCAGCCCGACACGAGCGTCGCTGATGACCGGGCTCTTCCCTCACCAGCACGGAGTCATCAGAAACCTTCGGAACGACAATCCCGGACTGGATCCAGACCTTCCGACAACCGAGCAGTCGCTGATGGAGGCCGGATACGTTGCCAAGCAGTTCGGCAAGTGGCACTTGGGGGTGAAGACTCGCGTGCCAGCCTACGCGCACGACCCGGAGCAGAACTACCGGCAACACTTCCGGTCGATCGGACGGGAAATGCCCGCACCTCCGGACGGGCCGCTCAACAGGGTAGGCAGGCCGATTTTCTCGATTGAGGCGGTGAAGGCTGCGAACGCCAAGTACGGCGGCAAGGGAGCCACGAATGGCTGGATCGGCCGCACCGATGTCCCGCTTGAGCACACCGAGGAAGCATGGATCGCCGACCGCGCAATCGAGGCCTTGAGGGACCTCGCCGGCCAGTCATTCTTCATGACGGTGAGCTTTCCCGCACCACACGCGCTATGGGCCATTAACGAGCCCTACTACAGCCTCTACGAGCGCACGCGCATTCCCCTGCCTGCCAATCGAGGCTCAGTGCAGGACGTCGACCGTGGGTCGGTGGGCTGGCGTTTCGGGCAGCTTCTCGGCGATGACGGATTGCGCGAGTACCTGGGAGTCTACTACGGCATGGTGTCGATGATGGACGCCAACCTCGGCCGCATCCTCGACGAGCTGGATCGGCTCGAAAAAACGCGCGACACTTTGGTCGTCTTCACGTCCGATCACGGCGATATGCAGGGCGGCCATGGAATGTACGGCAAGACCAGCTACACGATGTACGAAGAGACGACTAGGGTCCCGCTCTTGCTGCGCTACCCTGGCCGGATTCCGGCTGGAATGACGATCCAGACTCAGGCCGGATCGTGCGACATCGCACCGACGATCCTTGACTATCTCGGACGTGGCGTGCCCGCCGGCCTCTCTGGGCGGAGCCTTCGGACCTTCATCGAGGGCGGCGAGGATCTCGAACGCCCCATGTTTGCCGAGCGAGATCGCTCGGCTTGGGACGCAGGGGGCCCTCCGAACTTCCAGCGCCTTATCCGGACGCGTGAGTGGAAGTACAGCTACAATTCGCGTGCGGACTCTCAGCTCTTCGACCTTGCGAACGATCCCGGAGAGACTAGCAACCTCATTCACGACCCGGCGGCCCGCAACGTCAAGTTGCGATTGCACGGCAAACTAATCGGCTGGATGAACCAGACAGGCGACCCAAGATCTGGCGAGATGGGCGATGCCTAGGCCCACGCTGCGGTGACCTGCAGCTTGGACAGTATTCGGAAACAAGGGCCAGACGGGCCGGTTGGAGGGGGCCTAAAGGGCTGTGGCTGACAGGGACGATTCCGCCGCGGCGGGCAGGCCGCCCTTCGGCAGCCAAGATGTCCTCGCCATGTCGGCTGCTACGATCTCGCGCGTGCTCCGCGAGACACTTCTGGCCGCGATGCTCTTCTGGGCATGGATTCCCACTCTAGTTGCGAACCCAGAGGTTGACCGCTATGTCCGGGCGGAAATGGCGCTGAACAAGATTCCCGGTCTCGCTCTCGCGACCGTGGCGCACGGCGAAATCGAAATGGTGCGGGCCTACGGCGTACAGAGTGTTGAATCTAGGAGAGCAATGACAGCGAAAACCCCCGTGGAGTTGGCTTCCTTGAGCAAAGCACTGACTGCTCTTGCGGTCTTGCGGGCAGAGCGGGAAGGGCTGATCGAGCGAAGTTCGAGAGCCGCAGAGGTGCTTCCCGGGCTCACCGGCACCAGTTGGGCGGGTGTGACGCTGAACCACCTGCTGCAGCACAGCAGCGGCCTGCGCCGCAGGCACGACTTCCTCCTGCCCTGCTGCCTGTCGCCAAGTGATCTGGACATGAAAGTGGCCGTCGAGCACCTAAACAATGCTGATCTCGAGGGCCGACCGGGAGATTCGGAGTCCTATGCCAACAGCAACTACGTTCTGTTGGCCGCCATCATCGAACATACGTCCGGAATTCCCTTTGCCGACTACATGCGGCAAAGGGTCTTCTTGCCGCTGGGCATGAGGCAGGCAAGCCTAGCTGAAACCGGCCAAGGGACGCAGGCTGCGGCCGTTCCCCATGAATGGCAGTGGGCTCGCGTGCGGATCAGCCCATCACGCTTTCTTGGCTGGACAGGTAGTTCGTTGGCAAAGGCCAGCGCGGCAGACATGGCCGCATACCTAGATGTGCTGCTAAACCCGAAGTCGGGCGACTTCGAGTTTCTGCATTCCAGTGGTCCTTGGTGGGAACTCCTCGAACCCGGCTATGACCTAGGCTGGAGTGTTCAGGAGACTCCCGGTTGGCTTGATGAATATCTAATCCTTGAGCACACCGGCAACATCTGGGGTGGCCATACGGCAGCCATCGTCGCACCGCGAAGCCACTCCGCAGTTGCGGTGCTGGGCAACCTTGGCACATCACGGGCCCGCACGATCGCCCGTGCCATTATGCGGAGCCTTGGGGGCACGAAGCTGCCCGTGGCCCAGAGAGCGAACCGGTGGGAGATCCCCGACACATGGGCCATCGTCTTGCTTGCGATCGCGATTGTGCTCGGCGGGCTTGCCGGTTGGTTCGGATGGCTAACGAGCCACCAACTTCAAAGCGGCACGCGTGAATGGCAGCCAAACGCTTGGCGCATCGGGCGCTCTGCAATCTTGGGCGCCCTTGCGATCACTCTGGTATATCGCTATCACTGGGGCGGCCCGCCGCATGAGGCGTTTCCAACGACAATTCAAACAGCATTGCCGTTTCTCGTCACCTGCGTCTGCGGGGTGCTGCTTGCTTCGGCGATCCGTGGCCTGACCGCCACTCCAGTTGGGATTCGGGGCGACGCTAGCCCTTGATGCGGCTGCCGCTACCCTGCCACGCCCTCTCGCGCAGAACAAACTTTTGGATCTTGCCTGTCGCAGTCTTGGGCAGGTCTCCGAATGCTACGTGCTTTGGACATTTGAAGTGCGCCAGGCGCTCGCGTGTGAATTCGATGATGGCCGAAGCCGAGACGTCAGCCCCCGGTCGTGGCACCACAAACGCCTTCGGCACCTCGCCCCACCTCTCGTCCGGGACCCCAACGACGCAAACCTCGAGCACGCCGGGATGCTCCATGACGACCTTTTCAACCTCTTGGCTAGAGATGTTCTCGGCCCCGGAAATGATCATGTCCTTCGAGCGATCCTTCAATTCAACATAGCCATCGGGGTGCCAGACTGCCAAGTCGCCGGAGTGGAACCAGCCTCCTCGAAACGCGGCGGCTGTGGCCTCAGGATCGTCGTAGTATCCCGTCATGACCATGTTCCCGCGCATCACAACCTCTCCCATGGTCCGGCCATCTCGAGGAACATCCCGCATCTCGGCATCGACGACGCGCAATCCGTCGCCAGCAACTCCGTACGGGACTCCTTGGCGGGCCTTAACGCGTGCTCTCTGCTCGGGATCGAGATCGCTCCAACCGGGCTGTTCGGCACACACCGTGTAGGGGCCATACGTCTCGGTCAGGCCGTACAGGTGATGGACCTGCGCGCCCATCTGCTCCATCGTGCGGATGACTTGTGGTGCTGGCGGCGCACCCGCCGTGGCGATGGTCACGCCGCTGAGATCTTGCCCTTCCGCCTCAGGACTCGAGTACAGGGCGGTCAGCACGGTCGGTGCGCAGCACATGTGCGTGACGCCCCAGCGATCAATGAGGCGATAGACTTCCGCCGGAACGACCTTGCGCAGACAGACGCTCGTGGCACCGATAGCCGGGATGCCCCAAGGAAAGCACCAGCCGTTGCAGTGGAACAAGGGGAGAGTCCACAGATAGACTGAGCGCCAGCTCATCCCCGTCTCAAGCACCTCGCCGACCGCATTGATCCAAGCGCCGCGCGCGTGAAACACGACGCCCTTCGGGAATCCGGTCGTGCCGGAGGTGTAGTTAATGCAGATCGGGTCGCTTTCGTCGAGTTCCACCGCTGGCAGCGGATCCGATGGAGCCGCTGCCAGGAACTCTTCATACTCCGGTCCGGGAATGTCCTCGGCCCTGGGGGCGGAATCCACGATCTGGACATACGTCGTGACCGAAGGCACGTCCTGCTTGAGTCCGCGCACTGTGTCGGCGAACTCTGAGTCGAAGATCAACACCTTGGCTCCCGAATGGTTCAGGATGTAGGCGATTTCGCGCGAGGAGAGCCGGATGTTGAGGGGAACAAGTATCGCGCCGATGCGCATCGGGCCGAACTTCGCATCGAGCATCGGGGGAATGTTCGGCGCTAGGATCGCAACTCGATCACCGCGGCTGACTCCGCAACTCCGCAACGCCGCGCCGAGGCGGCAGACCCGATCCCCGTACTGGGCGTACGCATAAACGGTCTCGCCGTAGACGACCGCTGGCTTGTCAGGATAAACGAGTAGGCTGCGCTCCAAGAATGCCAACGGCGAGAGGGGGGCGTAGTTGACAGACAAGCTCATGACTGGCATTCAAGGGTACAAGACTGGTGCACGCTGTGACCATATCCCAGCTCTGCCGTGCTAGCCCGTGTGCGGCGAGCTACTGCGTGCAGTGACGTACCGAGTGTTTCGGATTCACCGACTTGCCAACGGAGGCAGAACCGAAGAGTGGTTCCGGTTGAAGATCGCGGCCCTTCTGGACCGCCGAACAACAACACCCACATACCCTTCCTCGCCCGCTCGCGCCCGGCGGCTGGCTTGGAATCGGAAATGCTGGGGCGCTGGCTGCGATCAATCAAACTTGCCGAAGGAAGCTGCCAGCCTTCGGGAATAAGGAACCGAGCGACCCGAGCAGCTCGATCGTTACAGCGCCAGCTCGCCCTTGTAGACCATATCCTTGAGGCGGAACTTGCGCTTGATCTCCTTGCCGAATATGGCCATCGCCATCCCGGCTCCGCGACCACCAGCCCCGGCTCGCTGCCCGCCCTGACCGCCGCCTCCCTGCTGGCGCTGGCCGCCTTGCCCGGCCTGGCCACCCTGGCCACCCTGGCCGCCGCCTTGGCCGGCACCTCTCTGCTGGCGCTGGCCGCCTTGCCCAGCCTGGCCACGCTGGCCACCCTGGCCGCCCTGGCCGCCCTGTGGGCGTCTACCTCCGGCACCCTGACCTTGCGGACGCAGGCCCTCCATCATCTCGCGCTCGAACTTCATGAAGAACTCCACTTCTTTGTCCTCAAGTGCGATCGGGTCGGCCTGCGGGAAAAAGTACTTCAGAGTGGCTCGCTGATTAGCCGCGACCTCTACTTTGGCCGGGTAGATGTCGTCTTTCTTCTTGCGGCGCAGGCGAGCCGTCGTAGCGAGTTTCTCCGGCTCTTCCTCAAAGCGAGCCAGAATCGCGGGCAGGCCCTCGACGACCACAATGTAGTACGGCTCTTGCGCATCTAGGTACTGCTGCATCGCGGGGGTGAGCTCGCTGCTCTCACCCATGTTGAACTTGACCTTGGCGTGCTTGACCGGAGCGGCCTCGTCGAACCGAACCTGCAGGTTCAGCATCGGAGCCTGCTGAGGCATCTGGCCGCCGCCACCGCCACCTCTACCGCCGCCACGACCGCCGCCGCCACCGCCCGCACCAGGGGCGCCGCCGCCACCGCCGCCACCGCCACCGCGGCGGCCTGCGCCGGCACCGCCTTCGCTAAAGGCAGCCATTGGCGAGCCCATCGGGATGCTAACGCGCTTCGACCAGGGCGAGTCCATGTATATCTTCTCCACTTCCTTGGGACTCCACTGCTTGAAGTCCTTCTTATCCCAGAACCCGGCACCGTACAAGGCGGTAGTCAGAACCACCAACCCGAGCAGGAGAGGCAAGACAAGTCTTGAGCGTGATGAAGTTAGGCGTGACATGGCAATAACCTATCCAATAATGGCGCAGGACGGCAAGCGCTAGGTTACGAATTTACGCAAATTTGCCATAGCTACGGCGGCTTTATCGAGGCTGCAACTGCGCGGCAGGCAGAACCCGCGTTCGGAGTGCAGCCGGGCACTGGGGCACGCGACAAGCACATGATATGGTTGGAGTTAGCTTTCCATGAGCATCAAGCCAAGGCTGTCGCGGGGCCTGCGCGACCTACTGCCCGATACGATGCTGGCGCGGCAGCGCCTGATCGACACGGTTCGCAATGTTTACGAGACCTACGGCTTCGCGCCTCTCGACACTCCTGCGATCGAGTATCTCGACGTGCTCTCCGGGTCGGCCGGACAGGAAGCACAGCAGTCGATCTTCCGTGTCTTGAATCCTGAAGACGAGGAACTCGGCCTCCGCTTCGACCTGACCGTACCGCTATCTAGGGTTGTCAGCCAATATCCGCAGCTCACGCTACCGTTCAGGCGCTACCAAGTCTCCCAAGTATGGCGGGCTGACAAGCCTCATCCGGGGCGTTTCCGGCAGTTTACGCAGTTCGACCTCGATGCGGTCGGAGCACCCTGCGGCATTGCCGACACCGAAATCCTTGCCGCCATCTGCGATTCACTCAGCGCCATTGATGTCGGGCCGTACCTGGTGCGCTTTTCCAGCCGGGAAATCCTGAACCTGTTACTGCAACACGCTGCCATTGGTGCAGACCGCGCAGAGGACGTCTTCCGCGTCCTCGACAAGCTGGACAAGATTGGGCTCGACAAGGTCAAGCTTGAACTCACGAACGGCTATCGAGACGAGTCCGGGGACACGATCCGTGGCGTGGGACTCAGCGATGGCCAAGTCTCCGCCATCGAGGCCTTCCTGTCGATCTCGGGCACCGACCGCGGGGACGTCCTGAGACAGTTGCGCTCCCTCTTCGCGAACGTCGAAGGCAGCGGCGAGCAGCTGGATGTGATCGAGAGCATATCTTCCGACCTTGACGCGCTCGGGTACGGCAGTGATCGCGTGGCATTAGACGTGAGTATCGCCCGCGGGTTGGCCTACTACACCGGGCCGGTCTTCGAAGCGGTATTGCTGGACGCGCCCCAATTCGGATCGGTCTTCGGCGGAGGGCGCTACGACAACTTGGTTGCTCGCTTCGGAGGCCCGCCCATACCTGCGACAGGGGCATCGCTGGGCGTGGACCGTCTCTTGGCGGCCATGGAGCATCTCGGCAAGATCCAGCCGGCCAAGACCCCTGCCCAAGTCTTGGTAACGGTGATGGATGCCGCGCTCAAGCAAGACTGCCTGCAACTCGCGTTCGAACTGCGTCGGGCCGCGATCCGCACAGAGATCCACGTGGGTTCTGGCAGGCTCGGCAAGCAGCTCAAACGGGCCGACAGGCTCGGCATCCCCTACGCGATCCTGATGGGCAGCAACGAGGCTGAACAGGGGGTGGTCACCCTCAAGCAGATGGCGGTCGCTCACGACGCGGGCGTCGCGGTCACTGAACACGAGGACTGGAAATCGGCCCGTTTCGGCCAGCGGGAAGTCGCTCGCACGGACATAGTCCAGACCCTCAAGGCACTCTTGGGGCAGGACTAGACGACGCGGGCGACACGCATGCGCCCCACGTCGTCCGGTGTGTAGCCGAGTTCAGCCAAGATTTCGTCAGTGTGCTCGCCCAGTTCCGGCGCGCGTCGCCGAATCTCTCCCGGAGTATTGACCAACCGAACCGGAGTAGGCACAAGCGGTGCCGCGCCAGGGGCTCCAGGATAGGCAATCTCCTCAAGAAACCCGCTCGCTTTGACTTGGGAATCGTCCAGCGTCTGTTGGGGCGTGTAAACAGGCCCGGCTGGCACTCGTGCGGCTTCCAGTTCCCCAAGCGCCTGCTCGGTAGTCCTGGCTGCGCACCAATCTGCCATCCGTGAGCTGAAGATCTCCCCATGCGCCCCCCTGGAATCGTCCGTTTGGAAGCGCTCGTCTTCGAGCCAGTGAGACTCGCCAAGGAACTTCGCCCAGCGAGCGAACATGGGCGCTCCGGTGACCAAGATCATGACGTGGCCGTCCCGGGTCGCGAACACATCGGAAGGAGCGTTGAGTTGGCCGCGGTTGCCGGTCGCCACTCGATCAGGCTTGTTGACGGCTTGTTCGATCAGGGCTGGGCTGGCAGTGGTCAGAGCAGTCAACAGCAAAGCTCCCTGCACTTCTTGTCCACACCCGGTCTGCTGGCGCGCCATCAGTGCGACCACGGTGCCGAGAGCGCAGAGCGAAGCGGTCCCAAAATCGACCCACGGAGCGTACGACTTCATCGGCTCGTCCGGCCTGCCGGTGAGGTGCATGTTGCCGCACATCGCTTGAGCCAGCCCGTCAAATCCCAACTTGGCCGAGTACGGTCCGACATTTCCGAAGCAAGTGTTCGAGACGAGGATCACATCGGGCCGGATGGCGGTTAGCGCAGCGTAATCCAGTCCCAGCTTTTCGAGAGCGCGCTGCGGCATGTTAGCAACCACGATGTCAGCGGTGCCTACAAGCCGCCGTTGCACTTCCCTGCCCGCCTCAGTGGTGGGATCCAGAGTAAGACAGCGCTTGTTGCGGTTGACCTGCAGGAACATCGCGCCGCTGCCGTCTTCGCGGCTGATCTGGCTGATAAACCGGTCCTCTCCGCCATCAACCTTCTCGACGCGAATCACGTCCGCTCCGAAGTCGCCCAGCAGTGCAGCGCACCACGGTCCGGCGATGTACCGCCCGAAGTCGACGACTCGCACTCCTTCAAGTACACCCGGCATCAGTCTCGATTCCTCACCATCAGCCAGCGACTGGCCAACGGCCACGATTCAGAAGGGGAATTATAAGGGAATTACAGATGTGAGTGCCGAAACCATGTGAGGGATTCTATGTCCTGTTTGTGAGTGCAGAGCGAATATGTTAGGATCAAAATAGAACAATCGTAGATGACAGCCCCTGCTACATTCTTGGTTCGGCTGCAGCTAAGCCCGGGAGGGTACGCCATGATGGAGTCGCTCCTAGGGCGTTTGAACTGGCTCTACAATCAGGCGCTGGAGCGCCGCAAGACGGCCTACCAGGAACGCAAGGAGTTGCTCAGTTTCTACGACCAGTGCAAATGGCTGACGCAGCTGCGGGCAGCCAACGAGCACGGCTTGGGAGAGCTTGCGCTCGGGGCCAGCCGCGGCATGCTGCGGCGGCTGGACCACGCCTTCCAGGCGTTCTTTCGGCGCCTGCGGGCGGGCGAGGCTCCCGGCTTTCCCAGATTCCGCTCCATCCGCCGGTGTGTGACGATCGACGTGGCTGACCCGCACAGCGGCATGGTGCGCTGCCAGAACGGGCACTACCTGATTCGCGTGAAGGGGTTTCCGCGCCTGCGGGCCTACAGCGGGCGGAGCCTGCCGCTGGACGCGCCGCTGAAGGCGGT
>LXNJ01002100.1_pt1 | contig 11159 bp, 11 predicted proteins | sample 809081 | NCBI WGS metagenome assembly LXNJ01 (sample SAMN04870510, study PRJNA318959) | sponge metagenome | biome: sponge; feature: marine sponge reef; material: water | host: Petrosia ficiformis | place: Greece: Milos, Mediterranean Sea | collected 2013-05-29 | depth 5-7 m
GACCCGCGCGGCGTGATCGAGGGGTCCGGCCGCGACCGCCTCGTCGAGCGCGCGCAAGGCGTCGTGTGCGTACTCGTAGTTCCAGCGGGACAGGTGCAGGAGCGCCCGACCCACCGCCGTAAGCTCGGCCGCCGAGAGGCTCGGGGCGGTGTTGTAATAGTCGATGAAGCCGTCGAAGAGGTCGCGGGCCCTCTCCCGGTCGCCGTAGCGGTAGAGAAGGATGCCCAGCTCGACTCGCGCCGCCGCGCCGGCCGCGCCGCCCTCTCTTGCTCCCTCCTCGAGCACGGCCTGGGCCTCTGCGATTCGCCCCACATCCATCAGCGCGGCTCCCAGCAGCGCGCGCCCGCCCGGCACCTCGCGTTCCACCCCCCGTTCGGCCGCGCTCACGGCACCGGCGTAGTCGCCGGTCTCGCGCAGCGCCGTCACCCACCCGGAGAGTGCGGCGGCGTCGCCGTCGAGCGCGGGCCCTCGAAGCGAGCGCGCCGCCTCGTCGTAACGCCCGGCCCGGAGCGCGGCGAAACCGTCGGCCTCCTGGGCGGTTCCTTGTGCGCTGTTGATCGGCAGAATACCGCCTGCGCCCACCCACAGCAGGGCCAGCCAGGGGGCCCGCGCCACCCGCCAAACGGCCCGACGATGCGTCACGATGCTCCCCGGTTTTGCCATGCCTGGAAGGACAGCACTAGCCGCCGTGGTGGTCCGTATGTCCCGCCCCCGTTTTGGCCGGCCTCCGGCGCTCCCGATGACTTGCCGGTTTGTCGCCTGTTGGCTCCACGCGGGCTCGGGTACCCGCCACGGCGGATGCCCGCGCGATCGCGCGTTCCTGTGCACGAACGAGAGCGGCGAACACGCTCTTCGCCGACGGCTCACCCACCGGGAACCTGCCTGGTTTTCCTGTCATGTGTAGTCCTCCGATCAGTAGGTATTGCTGACCTTGGTCAGTGGTTTTCCGGAGTGCATCCGAGTCGCTGCGTACCATTGATCGCCCTGCGAGGCGAGGCTCCCGGACCCCATGCCATACCCCGGACTCTTCGAGAAGGAGCGGCGGGCGCACGGAATTGTCATAGACGAGCCATTCGTCGGCAACCTCCCGGTACAGGTCACAAAAGTTCGCCCAACTCCGAGCAAAGCGGCGACGTACCACGGTCTCCGGGATATCGTGGCCACCCTCCGTGACTCGCTGGGATACCCGCTCGACGGCGTAGTCCGCCGACGGAAGCTGAAGATAGATAATCGCGACACGGTAACCTCTCGCCTGCCAGCGCCTGATTCTCGCTGCATATGCCCGGCCGCTCAGCGTGGTCTCGACCGCGAAATCCGTCCCGTTGGCGGCGTAGACTTCAATTTGCCGAAGTGCTATCCGCCCGGCTTCTTGGGCTGCCGCAGCCGGGTCCGCCGGACTAAGTTTCGCCGCGATGTCGTCACCGTTTACGAAAGGCCGACCGGCTCCCTCCCTCTCGAGGTACTCGGCCGCAAAGCTCGACTTCCCGGCACCGTTCGGTCCCGCGATGACGATGATTCTCATGCATCTGCCTCCGCCGCCTACGCTGGTGACGAGTCCCTCCCGCGTGAGAATAGTCTCATCTGGGCGGCCATCCGGATAGGGGCACTGCCTGTGCTGGGCCCGGCCCGAACCCGTCGTCTTGCGATAATGTCATCGATTAGAGTATCGTCTTGCAATATTCAGTTCGATGATGAATACGTCTTACGCCCTCGTTCAACGATAGCACGTCCCACCACACCCCCGCCGGAGAACACCATGACCGTCGTGACCATCTCCTCCCGCTACCAGGTCGTCATCCCGCGAGACGTGCGCGAACAACTCGACCTGCACCCGGGCCAGAAGGTTCAGGCGCTGCCCTTCAAGGGGCGCGTCGAGTTGATCCCCCTGGAACCGATCGAGGCCGCGCGCGGATTCGTCCGAGGGATCGATGCCACCGTCGCACGCGAGAGAGACCGGGTATGAACGCCATCGACTCGTCGGCCTGGCTCGAATACTTCGGCGACGGCCCCAATGCAGGCGAATTCGCCGACGCCATTTCCGAGACCGAGCGTCTGATCGTCCCCTCGATCACGCTCTTCGAGGTCTTCAAGCGGATCCGGCTGCAGCGAGACCTCGACTCGGCGCTCTATGCTGTCGCGCAGATGCAGCGCGGCCGGGTGGTCGACCTCGACACCAACCTGGCCATCGCGGCCGCCGAGCTCAGCGCGGAGACGGGCCTGCCCATGGCGGACAGCGTCATTCTTGCCACGGCCCGCGCGGCGGACGCCACGCTCTGGACCCAGGACGCCGACTTCGAAGGACTGGCCGGGGTCGAATACCGCCAGTCCGCAAGCCGCCCTACCCGCTCCCCGCCGCCCGTATCTCCCTATTCTTGAGCGCCAGCTCAACGAGCAGATCCTCCAGCTCATCCTCGTACCGCTCGAGCGGCAGCTGGGCCTTGATCCGCCGCAGATCCGCGATCCGCTCCTCGATCGCGGCCTTCTCCTGGTGCAGGGCCCGCAGCTCCGGAGACGCCGCCTCGCCGCCCCCCGCACCCCCGAGCGAGGCCAGGAACACGACCCGAGCCAGCGCCCCGTCGCCCTCCAGGTCGTCCAGCTCCCGGCTGCCTTCGCCGTCGCCGTTGTCGTCGAGCATCGCGTGCTCGGTCAGCAGCTGGTTGTCGCCCTCGTACTCGCGCTCGACCTCCTGCAGGGCATAGCCGAACGCCTCCAGCATCGACACGCGCTCATCCTTGTCCACGTCGGCGCCCTCGTCGGCGAAGGCGTCCACGAAGTGCAGGCCGAATCGGGTCATGTTCTGCTCGCGGCCGCTGCGCGTGGCAGTGATGATCGTCCGGTTCGGCGCCGACAGCGCGGCCACGAACGCCCCGGACGCGGTCGCCGTGTTGACGAAGGTGACGCGCCGCTGGCCCAGCCCGTCGAGAAGCTCGTCCATGTCCTCGGGCGACAGGTCCGGCCCCGGGATGTTGAACCGGGCCTCGCCGCCCCGAAACGTCCCGTGACCGGCCAGCAGCACGACCAGTTCGTCGGCCGGCGCCATCGCCGCCCCGATCTCGACGAAGGCCGCACGGATGTTCTCTGCCGTCGACCGCGCGCGGATCCGGGTCGGGTCCAGCTCGGTCTTCTCGCCCAGATACGTGACCCGCTCCGCCGGGACTCCGTACTTCTCGGTCGCCGCGTCCGCGAACCGGCTCAACCAGCCGTGAAAGGCCTCCGTGTACTCGGGGTCGCCGCCCAGCCCGGAAATCAGCAGGATGTGGGTGTTCTGGGCTTGAAGGGTTGCGGGGATGAGGGCGGCCAGGGCCAGCGCGGCGACGATGGCCGTGCGGAGGGCGATGCTCTGGTGTCCGGCGGCGACGGTAAAGTGGCGGCCCCGGGCCCGGAAGTTCGGCCGGCGCATGGCTTCCGTGGCGGGCGGCTTGGCCGTGCGCGCCGCCCCGGAAGCCGACCGTTCTCGGCCGGCCGCCGCGGCGGCCACTCCCCGCAGGGCGCCCGCCAACCGCGCCGCACGGCAAACACCGCGCTTCACGCCAACCCCCGCTTCCTGCGGTATCCCCACTCCGCCCCCATCAGCCCCGCCAGCAGCAGGAACAGGACCGGCATGTCCCAGAGGTCGCGCTCCTCGGTGACGGTCACGCCGCCGCCGGTGAAGCGCAGGTCTTCGGGGAGCGTGGAGGCGGTCTCGGGGGTGTAGTAGCGGCCGCCGGTCTCCTCCGCGATGCGCTCCATGAGGCTGCGGCGCTGGCGGGGGTCGCGGAATTCGTCCGTGCCGGGGGCCACCCGGACGCTCGTTGCGGCGCTGCCGAGGGTGACCGTGTCGCGGCCTGCGTTGACCGATACCTCGAAGAGGCCGTCCATTCGGGGGGTGAAGCTGGCGGTGTAGCGGCCGTCCTCGGAGACGTTCCACTCCATGGGGAGCTCGCGCGCTTCGCCGGTCGGCAGGGTGACGCGGGCGTTGACCGAGGCGCCGTTGACCTCCACGAATCCGGCGTCGAGGACGGTGGCTTCGAGGGTGACGGGCTCGCCGGCTTCGACCGATACCCTGGAGGGTGCGGCCTCGACCGGGTCGGGCGTCTCGGCGACGAGCCAGCGAAGGAGTTGCCGCCAGAAGTTCTCGTGGCTCTGGTCCTCGAGGGGGACGGTGTGGTCCATCTGCCAGAGCCAGGTGTCCTGAACGGCGAGGACCATCGAGCGGCCCTTGCCGTAGCGCTGGAAGGCCATGACGACGCGGCCTGCGCCTTCCCCGGCGGGCGCGAGGCCGGGGTCCTGCTGGTCGGCCTGCTCGTCGGTCTGCGCACTGGTGCCCGGCATTCCGGGCCGCTGCACCACCGTGCCCTGCAGCAACTGGGTGGCGCCCGGCTTGAGTTCGGTGACCAGGTTGGTGGTGGACACGGCGGGAAGCGAATCCCAGCGCGCGGCCGACTCCTCGACCGTGCCATCGATCCGGGTGATGGGATGGTTCGCTCCCCCGACGGTCGGCGCGACCTTGACGAAGGCAAGGCGCTCGGTGGGGGTGGCCCCGGTCGGCTCGTCGAGCACGACGGGCAGGATGTCCTCGAGCGGGGTGCCCTTGTAGCCGCCCTCGGCAAAGGCGCGGCGTCCGCCCAGCATGAGCAGGGTGCCGCCGCGGGCGCTGACGAAGTCCGCGATCATGTCGAGCTGGTCGTGGGTGAAGAAGCTCGCCTCGATCGATCCCAGGACGAGTGCGCGGTAGCCGTAGAGCTCCTCGCGGGTGGTAGGGAAGCCCTCGACGAGCTCGAGCGGGTCGTCCAGGTTGCGCCGGTACATCTTGTTATCGGCGGTGCGCTGCAGCAGGACGACCTGGAGGTTCTCGTCGGCGCGCACGGCCCGCAACATGAATGCGACCTCGTGGCGCGGTTCGCCCTCGAAGTAGAGGATCTTCTCGGTGCGGTCGCGGACCTGCACGACCGTGTGCACCGCGTTGTTCTCGATCACCCGCTCGCCCGAGCGCCCCGCAATGCGGAAGGCGAGCTCGCGCGCGCCGGGCGTCTCCAGGGTGATCGCGACCGGGGCCACCAGCGGCTGGCCGTCGGGGGGCAGCGTCACCTGTTCGGTCGTCACGATCCGCCCCATGTCCTCGACCACGATCGGGACGACCTGCCCGGCGTACCCGCGCGCGTCGACCATGACGTTGACCACCATCGAGGTGCCGGTCAGCGCGGTCTCGGGGACGTCCACGCGGCTCACCTGCACATCGGCCTCCATCTCCTCGTCGCCCAGCCCGACCGTGAAGACGGGAACCGACGCCGCCCGCAGCGGAAGCAGCGCGTCGCCGATGGCTTCGTCGGCGTTGTCGCCGCCATCCGACACGATCACGATGCCGGAGAGGGGGACGCCCTGCAGCTCGTCGCGGGCGTGGGCGAGGGCGCTGCCCATCCGGGTGCGGCTCCCGTCGAAGGTGAAGGCGTCCACTCCGTCGACCCTCGATGCCGCTGACGAGAACCGGAAGTAGCGGAGCGCGAACCCCTCGTCGAGCGCGGCCACCAGATCGCCCTCCGGGTCGAGCAGATCGGCCGCCTTGGCCGCGCGCGAGGTCCCGTCGCGGTCCTCGATGGTCATGCTGCGCGAATCGTCCACCAACACGGCGAGGAAGTTGCGCTGCGGCACCACCGAGGTGAGCACCAGCGCGGGTTGCATCACGATCAGGAACATGACCCCGAAGAGGGCCGCGCGGAGTGCCCCGAGCACCCATCGGTCCCGGCGCCGACTGCGTCCGCGCGCGATGGCGTAGGTCAGCACGGCCGGCACGCCCAGCACGACCGCGCCCACCGCGACGACCGTAAGCGGCCACGGCGTCAGGAAGGAGAGGTCGCCCTCCTGGAAGAGCACGGGCCGGTACTTGAAGAGGAACTCGAAGAGGCTGCTCATATACTCATATGCTCATGCTCAGTGACTCATCGCGTAGATGATCATGTTCACGCCCATCCGGAACGCAAAGGTGGAGTACGGGAGCGGATAGTCCGGTTGCTCCGCCCACTCCCAGGCGTCGCCCAGATCCGTGTTCCAGTTGATGATGACCATCAGCCGGCCGTCGTCGTCGTGGATGCCCTTCACATGGGGGACGTAACCGTCGCGCTCGCTGGTCCGCCCGCCCCAGCGCCCGTAGGCCGGCACCTGAAGGATCTCGTCGATGTCGTAGAAGGTGCTGAAGACGGGGTGCTCCAGTTCCAGGTCGACGATCGGCCGGTTGGGGAGGACGAGGCCCATCTGGTATTCGAAGTTGAGCCATTCCTGCGTGCCCCAGAAGTCGTCGATGACGAGGAAGCCGCCGGCCATCAGGTACTCGCGCAGCCCCTCGACCTCCTCGGGCGAGAGACTCATGTATCCCACCTCGAGGGCGTACAGGAACGGATAGCGGCGAATCCGCTCGTCGGTGAGCAGGACCGCGTTCTCGTAGCTGAAGGCATCGAGGTTGGTCAGTCGCTGCAGCACGGTCAGGAACTGGCGGTCGGACTTGGGATAGTCGGTGGCCCAGCTGTTTCCGCGCCGCCCCCAGCCGCGGCCATAGGAGGAATAGGCGGCCCGGGTGAAGTAGAACTCGTGCCACTCGGGGGGTGGCGGGATCTGCATGGGGTCGGGGGCGACGAAGGTGGGCGATCCGGTGGAAGCCGGCGCGAGCACGGTGGCCGAGCTGGCGGATTCCGAAGCGAGGAAGGCATCCGGCCCGCCGGGCGCAGAAACGTCCATTGCCCGCGTGGAAGCGCCGGATGCAGTCGCAACCGCCGTGTCCGGTGCACTCGAATCGTTCAAATGCCCGACAGCCACGGCGAGCCCGATGGCCCCCGCAACCAGCAGCAAAATGGCACGCCGACCCGACGCCGCCTGAACGACCCACGAACGCAGCCCTGTCACAACTCCGTCACCGCCAGACTCCGCACGCGCCAACCTTACCTCCTCTTCCTTTTCCTCCTGTACGCCAACCGCACCGCGAACAGCCCGGCCAGCGTCAGCGCCGCCAGCAGCGGCCAGAAGGTGTCGCCCTTGACCTTCCAGTAGTAGTGCAGGACACCCAGCCCTGCCGCAACGTAAGCGAGTCGGTGCAGCCGCTGCCAGCGTTTGCCCAGCCGGCGGATCCATCCGCGGGTCGACGTGACCGCCAGCGGAACCAGCAGCACCAGTGCCGCGAACCCGGCGGTGATGTAGCGCCGGTCGACGACGTCGGCGAGGATGTACTCGAGCGCGAAGAGCTGTTCCATGCCCGCGTACGACAGAAAGTGGACGCAGGCGTGAAAGAAGGCGAACAGGCCCACGAGGCGGCGCACCTGGATGATCCGGTTCCATCCGGTGAGGCGCCGGATCGGAGTGACCGCCATCGCGGCAAGGAGGAAGACGAGGGTCCAGCGCCCCTGGATGTGGATGATCTTCTCAACCGGATTGACGCCCAGGTCGCGCTGGAAGAACGCGACCGCCAGCCACAGGATCGGGGCCAGCCCGGTCACCCAGATGGCGGTCTTCAGCAGGAGAATCTCGCGCCGGGGGTTGGATGCCGTGCGTGGTCGCCGCTCGCGGCCCTGAGGCGTGCGCGCTTGCGGCTGGCCGGTCTGCCGCGTCCGGGTCTGCGGCTCGCGAACCGCCGATTCGGGGCTCACCCTCAGAAGTGCTTCTTCAGGTCCATCCCCTCGTACAGGTGGCCGACCTCGTCCGCGTATCCATTCAGGAATTCGGTATCGAGCCAGCGATATCCGAAGAGCTTGCTGCCGTCGATCCGCTTTTCGCGCGACTGGCTCCAGCGAGGATGCCGCACATCGGGATTCACGTTCGAGTAGAACCCGTACTCGCGCGGTGTCTGCGTCGCCCAGGTCGTGGGCGGCTCTTCGTCGGTGAAGGTGACCCGCACGATCGACTTGATGCTCTTGAAGCCGTACTTCCACGGCACCGCCAGCCTGAGCGGCGCTCCGTTCTGGTTGGGCAGATCCTGACCGTAGAGTCCCGTGACAAGGAAGGCCAGGGGGTGCATGGCCTCGTCCAGGCGCAGCCCTTCGCGGTACGGCCAGTCGATCCGCGGCCGCCACATGCGTTCCGGCATCTGGTCCGGGTCCCACAGCGTCTCGAAGGCGACGTGGGTCGCGCTGCCGAGCGGCTCGGCGCGGCTGATGATGTCGGCGAGCGGGAAGCCTCGCCACGGCACCACCATCGACCACGCCTCGACGCAGCGGAGCCGGTAGATCCGGTCCTCGATCGTCGACGGATTGATGAAGTCCTCGAGCTGGTAGTCGGCCGGGTTGCTGCAGAGGCCGTCGACCTTCACCGTCCACGGCTCGGTGACGAGTGTGTGGGCCCGCTTCGACGGATCCTCCTTGCCTGTCCCGAACTCGTAGAAATTGTTGTAGCTGGTGATCTCTTCGAAGGTGTTGGGCTCGTCATCCTGGGGGATGCGGTGCCCGCCCGGGACCGCGGTGCCTGCCCGGGCCGGGTCCACTCCCAGGAAGGCCGCTGCCCCGATTCCGGCCGAGGCCCCGAGAAACTTGCGGCGGTTGATGTATACCGACTCGGGCGTGATCTCCGAGGACGGAATGTCGCTGTTTTTCCTGATCCTGATGATCATGGGGATTCCTTCCTGGACTGCCGGAGGGTGCCGGGGACGCTGTGTTGTGGCGCGCCCGCATTTGAGTACACCGCAACGTGCATCTTCGATCCGGCGGTCGGGCGTGTCAAGACGGCGGTGGGTCGGCTCGCGTGTAGACAAATCGGGCCAGGGGCTCCCTGGGCGTGACGAGTTGGCCGATGGTGCGTGTAACCGTGAGCGTGCCATCCGGGGTGACCCTGTAACGGTCCGAGACCCAGCCGCCGTCCTCGATGGAGAGTTCCGCGACGGGGGTGAGTTCGCAGACTACCGGGAGAAGGCCAGCTATTGGTCATATCGCGCGAGCCGCCGGGATCGATCCGCGGGCGGAGTTCGAGTTGCTCGGTGCGCTTGGCGAGGATCTCCCCGGGGCGGTTGCGACGGTTCCGGTCGACGCGGTTTGGGAGTCGTCGGTCGGCAGCGGCAGCAGCGGGCGGGGAGAAGCGCGTCCAGCCACGCGCGGCACACCCGGTTCGGCGGTCGGTCGGCAATTGCGGCCTCCGCCACCGCTCCGCTTCTCCATACCCGGGGTCCAGCTGAAGCTGTCCGCGGCCATGGCGGCCGGGAGGTCCACGATTCCGGTACACGGAGTCGGCGGGTCCTGGATCGTCAAGATGCCCTCGCCGGCTTTCCCGGGGCTGCCCGAACAGGAGCACGCGATGATGAGATTGGCGGAGCTGGCCGGAATCGAGGTGCCGGAGACGCGCCTGGTGCCGGTGGATGCAATCGAAGGCCTGCCGCGCGGGTTTCGCTCGGGCTCGGGTCAGGCGCTCGTGGTCAGGCGCTTCGACCGTCTGGACGACGGAACCAGGGTGCACATCGAGGACTTCGCCCAGATGCTCGGGGCCCACCCGGAGCAGAAGTATCTGAGGGCGGGGTACCGCGAGATCGCAGTGGTGATCGGCCGGGAGATTGGAGACGACGCGGTGACGGAGTTCGTCCGCCGCGTGGTGTTCTGCGTGCTGATCGGCAATGGCGACGCACACCTGAAGAACTGGTCGGTGATCTATCCGGACCGCCGCAACCCCCAGCTGGCACCCGCGTACGACCTGGTTTCGACCATCGCCTACGTCGATGAAGACCGAATGGCGTTGGAGTGGTTCAGCGGCATGCGCCGGTTCACGGACCTTTCGGATGATCTGCTCTCGCGGCTCGCGTCGGGGACGCGCCTTGCACAGAGGCCGGTGGTAAGGGCGGGACGAGAGGCGGTGGAACGGTTCCTTGACGTGTGGGTCGTGGCAAAGGTGGACCTGGGGGTGCCGGACGAAGTGGTGGCCGGGATCGATCGGAATGTGGCTGCGGTGTTGCGTGGGCAGAAAGGGACACCCTGACTCGGCTGGTTTGTGTTTGATTTCCCCGTCCATATGTTGTCCATCATACCGGAGGTACCCCATGCGCCTACTTTCGCATTCTGACGTGACGCTCGCGGCCTTGACCGCGCTGCTCGCGCCGTCTCTGGCCTGCGGACCAGCCATCTCCCCGTCTCCCGAGGACGCCGACCGAGTCCCGTTCCACATCCTCGTCACCAACGACGATGGCATCGGGTCTCCCGGCATCCAGGAGTTGGCGGATGCACTGCGCGATGTCGGCGAAGTCACCGTGGTCGCGCCGTGCGGGCAGATGAGCGGGAGCAGCATGTCGGTCCAGCTCGGCCGGGAGAAGCGACTTGTCCCGGTCGGCGAGGAGGGCGACCCCTGGGGACACTGCGTCGAGGCCACGCCCGCCGATGCAACGATGATCGCACTGGAGGCGCTTGCCCCCGAGGGCGGCTTCGATCTGGTGGTGAGCGGGATCAACGCCGGGGCCAACACCGGCGACCTGGGGCACATGTCGGGCACGGTTGGAGCGGCGATGATGGGGGCCTACTACGGTGTGCCCTCAGTGGCTGTCTCGCTCGGCGGCCAGGAAATGGACTTCGGCTACCCGGCCGCCTTCACGGCGCGCTTTGTCCAACAGCTGCGGCAACGGCCGCCACTTCCCGGGATCGTGCTGTCGGTGAACTTCCCCGCGGCGCGCGAGGACGCGATTGCAGGGGTGGTGGTGGGGCGGATGGGCGGCAGCTACATCCATTTCGGCTACGAGGAGGTCGAGCCGGAGGACGACGTTCGTGTCTTCCGGCCCAGCTTCACCCCGGCGGATGCGCACCCACCTGGCAGCGATACCGAGGCGTTCGTCGGGGGCATGATCTCGATCGCACCGCTCCGCTTCGACTGGACCGACGAGGAGATGCTGCGGGAGCTCGCTTCGTGGGAGCTCGACCATCGGTTGGAGGCGGCTTCGGCCAACTGAGCTACGCCCACACCTCCCTGAACCCCGCCGCCATCCGCGGCCCCGCCCCCTCGTCCTCGTGCTTGAAGAAGACGTAGACGTCGCTCCACGAGGGGCGCGCCAGCGCGGCAGCCCAATCGCGCAGCTCGGACTCGCCGTAGCCCGGACGCCGCAGCCGCGCGTACCCGAACCCTGCCGTATCCACGACCGGGGCCTCGCCCTCGCCCGTGTCGGCGGTGACCAGCGCGGCGCCGTGATCGGCCAGCGCCTGGTAGACCTCGTCGGTGAACCAGCTGGCGTGCCGGAA
>LXNJ01002101.1_pt1 | contig 11158 bp, 12 predicted proteins | sample 809081 | NCBI WGS metagenome assembly LXNJ01 (sample SAMN04870510, study PRJNA318959) | sponge metagenome | biome: sponge; feature: marine sponge reef; material: water | host: Petrosia ficiformis | place: Greece: Milos, Mediterranean Sea | collected 2013-05-29 | depth 5-7 m
CACCGTCCGAGCTGCGCCGCTGGATCCGCGACGCGGGCCGCCTGCCCGTCGAACGCACGACCCTGTACGAAACCCGGCGCATCTACGAGGTCGAACCGGACGGGCCGGAGCCGCTGGACCTCGCTGCCGCGCACCCGGAGCGGTTCGGCTCCTACCGCGAACTCATCAAGCTTGAGGCTTTCCGCTACGAGGGGCAGCGCGCGCCCAGCCTGCGAGGGCCTACCCTGCCAGAGGTACTTGCCCGGTCATCCTGAATAGAGCGCGAACCCTTCTCGCTCGAAGTCACCATCAAAGAACAGCCCGTGAGTCAGCCCGTAGCTACGCATGATGACGAAACTCGCGCAGTCCACGAGGCTGAGCCCTCGCCGGTTGCGCGATGCGAGCAGGGCCACCGCTTCGGCATAGTCGCTCGCGTCTATCCAGTGCAGCGTGAAGTGAGCGAGGCCGCGCAGGAAGGCGAGAGCCGCTTCCGTTCCCAGACGGCGCCGCATCAGGTCGGCGGCTTCGGAGATAACGTACGAATGAGTCAGGAGGGCTTCGTCGTTGTCATTCGCGGCTTGGAAAAGCGAAACCGCAGCGGCATGGCGCGGATCGTCTGCGTCGACGAGCGCGTAGATCGCCGACGTGTCTATGAAGATCACGAGCGATTCAACCCGTGGCGGCGGCTGAACTCGTCCGCTTTCCCCTGCATCTCCGCATACATCGCGTCCGCAAGGGCTTCGTCATGCCGCTCGGAGACTGGCGCGTAGTCGGACTGGTCGCTCCTCCCGATCCCGATGAACTCGAAGTCGGCAAGCGTCCGTTTGCGCCGCGGTGCTTCGGCCAGGTACTGTCCGACCGCCTCTCGCACGACTGCAGCCACGGAGATGCGGCGCTCATGCGCCCTCCGCCGCAACAATTCATAGCTCCCTTCGTCCAGTTGGACCTGCGTGCGCTTCATGTATGTATGATGTCATGCTTACAGTTATTCTGCAAACCCCCTTCTTACCCCCCGCAACGCTACAATGGCCCAGCCATGCCGGGAGTCCTCGCCATATCGGGCGGCGTCGGCGGCGCGAAACTCGCCCTCGGCCTGTCGCGCCTGCTCGGGCCGGACCAACTGACTATCGCCGTCAACACCGGAGACGACGAAACGTTCCACGGCCTGCACGTTTCACCGGACGTTGACACCGTCGTCTACGCGCTCGCGGAACTCACGAACCCCGAGACCGGCTGGGGCGTCGCCGGCGACACGTTCCGCTCCCTTGAAGCGCTCGGCAGGCTGGGCGGCGAGACGTGGTTCAGGCTTGGGGACCTCGACCTCGCCATGCACCTGCGCCGCACGGAAATGCTTGCCGCGGGGCGCACGCTGACCGAAGCAACCCGTGAGATATGCGATGCGCTCGGCGTGCGTCACCCCATTGTCCCGATGTCGGACGCCCCCGTCCGCACCGTCGCGCAGACGGAGCGCGGGGACATGGCGTTCCAGGAGTACTTTGTGCGCCATGCCTGCGAACCCCGCATCACCGGCGTGCGGTTCGCGGGGGCGGAGAACGCGCATCCCTCCCCTGCCCTGAGCCAGGCGCTGGCGGATGCCGATGCCATCGTCTTCTGTCCGTCCAACCCGCTCGTGAGCGTTGGGCCGATCCTCGCCGTGCCGGGCGTCCGCGACGCCGTCGAGCGGTTCGCGGGGCCACGCATCGCCGTCAGCCCCATCGTCGGCGGACGCGCGCTCAAGGGGCCCGCCGCCAAGATGATGGCCGAGCTCGGCGAGGAGGTGAACAACGCGGGCGTCGCGCGGCGCTACGCGGGGCTCGTCGACGTGCTCGTGCTCGACGAGAGCGACGCCGCGGAGGCTCCCTCTGTCGAGGCGCTCGGTATCACGGCGTACGTCGCCCCCACCATCATGAACACGGACGCCGACAAGACGGCCCTCGCCCGCGAGGTGCTGGCGCTGGCCTTGGGGTATGACGGCAGGAACTAGAGTGGAGGAGAGCATGACCACACAGAAATTACTGAAACTGCCGCAATGCCGGGCAATCATCCCGATGAAGGATCTGATGGACTCCAAGACCCGGTTGCAGATGCTCTTGCCCGATGTGCTGTGCAATGGGCTGGTGCTGATGATGCTGGAGAGAGTCGTTTCAGCCGTCGTCCAGGCAGATGTCTCTCAGTGCCTGGTTGTGGGAGGAGATTCGGCCGTGAAGCGGATAGCGACCTCGGCGGGAGCAGAATGGACGCATGACCCGGCGGAGAATCTCAACGACACGGTTCGCTTGGCAATGAAGGACGCTTACAACGACGGTATGGACGCGGCTCTTTACCTCCCCGGTGATATCCCACTGCTGACACCCGACGACGTAATCGAGATTCTCTTTGTAGGACGAGCGTTGACTCGTCCGGTCGGCGTTCCTGCGGCCACAGGTGGCGGCACCAATGCGCTGCTTATTCCCGCAGGTTTGGAGATGGACATCGAGCTGGGCCCACGCAGCTACGCGAGGCATCGCGCCGCCGCCAAGCGCGCGGGGACTACCATACGCACACTCAACCTGCCCACTGTAGCAACCGACGTGGACGAGTACATGCAATACCAGGACCTCAAATGGGGCCTCCCCAACTTCGCACCCTTGTTGCTGGACTGGATGGAGTGGCTGTATTACTTCAGGCGATTCGCACCGCCCCCGATACCGCCGCGCGGCGAAACCGATGATTCCCGCACCGGCTCCGCTGATTGGAGATAGCGATGGCGAAACCGAAGATAGGTCTGCTGTTGGGCACTCGGGGCATGGTGATGCGCGCGCAGCGCGAGGGTACGCCCTACTCCGCGGACGGCATGCTGGCGCTCGCTGAGCGGGCCGAGGCCGCAGGGCTTGACTCGGTCTGGGTCGGCGACAGCCTCGTCTCCAAGCCCCGGCTCGAGCCCGTCACCGCGATGTCGGCCATCGCCGCGCGTACGTCGCGCGTCCGCATCGGCACAGCGGTGCTGCTGCCCGCGATACGCAACCCCGTGCCGCTGGCGCAAAGCATCGCCACTGCCGATATCGTCTCCGGCGGGCGGATCGTCATCGGCGCCGGGGTCGGCGGCGCGTTCAACGACGACCAACGCCAGGACTGGATCGCGGCGGGCGTCGGACCCGAGACGCGGGCGGGACGCTTCTCCGAGACCGTCCGGCTGATGAAGCGGCTCTGGACGGAGGACGACATCGCGTTCGAGGGGTCGCACTTCACATTCGACAACCTGACGCTCGACCCGAAGCCTGTGCAGCCCGGTGGCGTTCCGATGCTGCTGGCGACGCACTACCGCACCGGCTCCGAGGCCCAGGTGCGCCGCGCCGCCCGCCACGGCGACGGCATCATCGGCATCACCGACTCTCCTGAACAGTACGCGGAGACCGTCCAGAGGGTGGACGCGGTCCGCGCGGAGGAAGGACGTTCAGACGCGCCCTTCCAGCGCGCCTACTACCTCACGATCAACCTCGGCGCGGACAGGGAGGCGTCGGAGGCCGAAGCCCACGACTTCCTCATCAACTACTACAAGGTCGCGCACTGGGGCAGCGCCTGGGGGCCATGGGGAACGCCCGGGGAGGTCGCCGCGCGCATCCGGGAATTCGCTGACGCCGGCGCGGACACCGTCATCGTCCGCTTCGCGTCGTGGGACCAGCCGGGGCAGTGGGAGCGATTCGAGCAGGACGTCTGGCCCGCGTTCGCGTAGTATCGGGCGGCGCTTGGTCCCCTCTCCTGAGAGGGAGGATAAGGACCCTGCCGGGTCGGGGGCTGGGGCTGTCTGATTCCTTCTCCCTCGATGGGGGAAGGTTAGGATGGGGTGAACCGGTCCTTTGAATGGGCTTGGTGGGGCTGCACAAGACCGACCGTACAAGGTCTCACAAGTGAGGAGAGGAACAGATGGCCTGGAACGAATTGACTCCGCTGGAGAGCTACGTGATCGAGCAGAAGGGGACGGAACGTCCGTTCACCGGCGAATACGACGACTTCTATGAGCCGGGGATGTACGTCTGCCGCCGTTGCAACGCTGAGCTCTACCGCTCCGTCGACAAGTTCGACGCCCACTGCGGCTGGCCTGCGTTCGACAAGGAAGTCGAGGGCGCGGTGGTACGCCTGCCGGACCCGGACGGCTTCCGCACGGAGATCGAGTGCGCCGCCTGCGGCGGGCACCTCGGTCACGTCTTCATGGGAGAAGGTTTCACCCCCACGAACGCGCGCCACTGCGTGAACTCCCTCTCGATGCGGTTCGTCCCTGCAAAGTGATGGGGGACGTCTAGATTCCCTCTCCCTACAAGGGGAGAGGGCTAGGGTGAGGGTACTGCGGCGGCGGGGCGGTGGACTTGCGGCGTAGGCAACACGAGGTCTCCAAGGGAACACACCCCATGAGGAGCTGAAGAACTTATGAAGATAGACGTCCACACCCACACCTACTTCCAGGACTTCGCCGACTACCTGGCGACGCGCAACGAGTTCCCGAACGTCGTCATCCGCGACGGACAGATCGTCACCGCGTGTTCCCCGGCTTTCAGCGTCATCTCCCCGCCCGGTCACCGCGAGGTCGAAGCCAAGCTCGCAGCGATGGACGCCATGGGCATCGATTTCTCTGTCCTCAGCCACGGCATCCCGGGCCCTGAACTCCTCGGCGGCGCCGAGGCCGATGATTGGGCCATCCGCATCAACGACTTCCTCGCCCGCGTCGTCGAACAGTATCCCGGCAAGTTCGCGGCGTGGGGCAGCCTCGGGTTCGGCGACCCGGACCGGACCATTGCAGAGGCCGAGCGCTGCGTGAACGACCTCGGCTTTAAGGGATTCCAGATCTTCTCGAACACGCTCGGCAGGCCACTCGACGATTCGGAGTTCATGCCCGTCTACAGCCGGATCGCCGGCCTCGGCGTTCCGCTCAACATGCACCCCACATCTCCCCTGAACACCGCCACGCTCGATGGCGCGCTCATGCCCAGCATGGGTTTCATCTACGACACCACCCTCGCCACGACGAGGCTCATCCAGTCCGGCATCTTCGACGACGAGCCCGACTTCGAGCTGATCGTGCCGCACGTCGGCGGCGTGATGCCCTACCTGGGCGGACGCATCCGCGCGAACGTCAAGGGCACCATCCGCATGGCGAGCGAATACTTCCCGCGCATCTACGTCGACACCGTCGCCCATGACGACGCGGCCCTCGCGCACTGCTACCGCGTCATCGGAGCTGACCGGATGCTCCTCGGGACGGACCACCCGTTCGGTAACGGCCACCACATCGGCATGGTCGACCGCCTCGACTGCACGGAGGAAGAACGCGAGGCCATCTACCATGGCAACGCCGAACGCCTCCTCTGCCTTTAGCGCCTGATCCCCGCTCCCTGAAGGGGGAGAGGGCTGGGGTGAGGGGACCGGGTGGAGTGACAGTTAGCAGAACAGGGCAGGATGGGCTATCCAGGCGCCTCAAGGAGAAGAACGCATGACAACGACCGAAGTGAACACCCCGCTGAGCGGCGGTAGCAGGCCGAGCAGCGCGGTCTACGGCTCCGACTACATGGTGGAGGTCCTGCGCGCCCTCGGTGTGAAATACATCGCGCTCAACCCCGGCGCGAGCTACCGAGGCCTGCACGACTCCATCGTCAACTTCGGCGCCGGTGGCCCGGAGATGGTCCTCTGCACCCACGAGGAGATCGCCGTCGCCATCGCCAACGGCTACTTCCGCGTCACCGGCGAGCCCATCGCCACCGGACTGCACAACGTCGTTGGGCTGCAGCACGCCTCCATGGCCATCTTCAACGCCTGGTGCGACCGTTCCGCCATACTCAACCTTGGCGGTGGCGGGCCGCAGGACGCCAACCAGCGACGCTCGACCGACTGGGTCCACACCGCGCTCGTGCAGGGCAACGCCGTCCGCGACTACGTCAAGTTCGACGACCAGCCCACGAGCATCGAGGCGATGCCCGAGTCCCTGCTCCGCGCCGTGCGCACCGCGATGACGGACCCGAAGGGGCCGGTCTACATCTGCCTGGACAGCACCATCCAGGAGCAGCGCATGGAGGAGGCGTTGCCCGTGCCGGACGTATCGCTCTTCCGTCCGCCCGCGCCGCCCGCCCCGAACCCGGACGCGCTCACGCAGGCGGTCGAGGCCCTCGCCGGAGCGTCGTGGCCGGTGTTGGTCGTCGGAGAGGTGGGCCGCAATCCATCTGCGCTGCCCGCCGTCGTCGAGCTGGCGGAGACGCTGGCCTGCGCAGTCGTCGACGCCGAGGGACGCTTCGGTTTCCCGAACACGCACCCCCTCGACCTCACCGGCGTCCGCGAGCGCGCGCTGACCGAGGCGGACGTCGTCCTCGCACTGGACGTGCCGAGCCTCGGCGTGCCGCTCGGACCGTCGGTCCGCGAGCGCGGTGCCTTGCGCCTCGCCATGCCGCAGGGAGCCCGGATCATCCACGTCACGCTGCTGGACCAGGAGCGGCAGAACTGGGTGACCGACAACCAGTGGCTGCTGCCCGTGGAGATTCCCATCGCAGCCGACACGTCGCAGGCCGTCCCGCTGCTGACCGCCGCGCTGCGGGAGCGGCTCGCAGGAGCGGGTGTGGTGGAGGAGCGCCGGGCGCGCGTGACGGCGATGCACGAGGAGATGCGCGCCGCTTCGGAGAAGTGGGTCCGCGACAACTGGGACGCCGCCCCCATCTCCGCGGCGCGGCTCTACGGCGAGATCGCAGCGCGCGTGAAGGGCACCGAGTGGGCGATGGTCAACTCGCACGGACGGCGCGTGCGCGACGTGCTCGAGATCACGGAGCACGCCCACGAACTCGGCGGCGGGCGCGGAGCCGGGGTCGGCTACGGTCTGCCGTCGTCGGTCGGCGCCGCGTTGGCATACAAGGGCACCGGACGGCTCTGCGTGAGCGTCCTGGGCGACGGCGACTTCCTGATGACCTCCAACGCGCTGTGGACGGCGGCGCACAGCGGCATCCCTCTGCTCGTCGTCGTGTTCAACAACCGCTCGTACTACAACGACGAGGAGCACCAGGAGCGGATGGCCCGCTGGCGTGACCGCCCCATCGAGAACAAGGGCATCGGCATCCAGATCACCGACCCCGCGCCAGACTTCGCGACCCTCGCGAGGGCGTTCGACGTGGCCGGCTTCGGGCCGGTGTCGGACCCGGACGCGCTGGGCGTGGCGCTGGACGAGGCGATAGCCGTCGTCCGCTCCGGCAAACCCGCCGTCGTGGACGTGCTGACGCAGCCCCGCTAGGCGGGGCGGACCCAGATGCGAGCGGCGACGTCCATGCCGAGCGAGACCTGCTGGCCTTCCCTGCTGACGTCCACGACACCGCGGTAGCCCGCGACCTCCTCGATGGCGATGCGCCTGCCGGGGAGCACGTCGCTCTTGACCAGGTAGGAGAGCAGCGGAAAGTCCTCGTCCGGGACGCGCGTCACGACGTAGGCCGGGCCCTTCTTCGCCTCGCTCAGGCGGAACGCCCCGGGGTCGGACGTGCGAAGTTCGGTGTCGTTCGCCTTATAGATGGGGCGTCCGTACGGGCACGTCTCCGGGTAGCCAAGCTTCTCCTCGATGCGCGCGATCAGGTTGGGTGAGATGCCGTGCTCCAGGCTGTGCGCCTCGGACTCGGCGCGTTCGAGTGGCACGCCGAGCACGTCCACGAGCAGCCGCTCGGCGAGGCGATGCCGGCGCACCACGTCGCGGGCGCGCGCGAACCCTGCGGAGGTGAGGTCTATGCGCTTCTCCCGGTTGACCTGGAGCAGCCCGTCCTTCGCCATGCGCTGCACCATGCCGGAGACGGAGGCGAGCGTCGTGCCGACCTCCTCTCCCTCCGGGATGCGGCGCAGGTAGGATGCGAGTTCGCTCATGTGCGGCTTCAGCCCGTCCTCCTGCAGGATCGCGAGCGAGAGCAGGTAGTTCTCCGCGGTGTGGGATATGCGCGGGGAGCTTGTTGAGCGGGTTCGTGTCCGTGTCGCCATGCGGGTATTATCGCATAGCCGCTCAACATGACCCTCACCCCAACCCTCTCCCATGGGGAGAGGGGGGATCGGCGGCTTCCCATCGCGAGGGAGGGGAGTCCCGCGGCGCGAGGGAGGGGAGTCCCGCGGCGCGAAGGAGGAGGACCCACATGCCCATACTCAATGGCCCGTCCCGCGGACCGCACGCAGGCGGAGCGCCGGACTCGCTCGGCATCCTGCTGCACGGCCTCGGTGCCGACGGGAGCGACCTCATCGGCCTCACGATGGCGCTCGGCCCCCGTTTCCCCCACATGGCCTTCCACTCGCCGGACGCCCCAAACCCGTACGTGGAGGCCGGGTTCGGCCGGCGCTGGTTCCCGATCGAACCGCCGGACGAACGAGCCGCGGGGCTGCGGAACGCCGGCGAGGTCGTCGAGACCTACGTCGGCGAACTGCTGGACGAGTACGGCCTGACTCCGGACCGGTGTGTCCTCATCGGCTTCTCCCAGGGGTGCATGACCTCGCTGTACACCGCGCCCCGCATGAAGCGACCGGTGGCGGGCGTCGTCGGCCTGAGCGGGAGGCTGCTCTTTCCGGAGTGGCTGGCGGAAGAGGTCCGGCAGAAGCCACCCATCGTCCTCGTCCACGGCGAGCAGGACCCCGTGGTGCCCCCCGAATCGACCGCGACGGCCGCGCAGACCCTCGCGGACCTCGGCTTTCCCGTCGAGGCGTACCTGCTGCCCGGCCTCGGCCACAGCATCGACCCGCGCGGGCTGGAGATAGCATCGCTCTTCATGGACCGCGTCCTCGGCCGGCCGGAAGACGCCCAGGAAGCCTGAGAGGGGCTGTCTGGTCCCCTCTCCCTCTGGGAGAGGGTCAGGGTGAGGGTACTCGGGGGTGACGACAGGGGCCGCCCCCTCTTGGCGGGGGTGCATCCCCGCCGTATCCTGACGCTCGTCACGAGATCCGATGCCGCGAGGAGGGACCATGGTCGTCATCGATTGCGACGCTCACGTTGAGGAAGGGCTCGAGACCTGGGACTACCTGGACCCGGCGTTCCAGCGCCAACGTCCCTTCCCGGTGCAGTTCCCGGACGACACCGTGTTCGGCGCGCACAACGCCGCATGGGTGATCGACTACAAGATACGCCTCTACGGCGGCACGCCCACCATCATGAAGCGGGCCCTGCAGAAGGGCGCCGACATCGGTGTCCAGGAGCTGACCGACGTCGAGGGCCGTGTCGCCGCCATGGCCGAAGCCGGGATCGACAAGCAGATCATCTTCCCCACCATCTGGCAGGGGCCGGTGGCCGAGAACCCCGAGCTCGAGGCGGCGCTGGCCCGGAGCTGGAACACCTTCATGGCAACGCGGTCTGCGAAGTCGGAGGGGCGTCTCTACTACGCCGCCGTCATCCCCTACCGGCGGCCCGACCTCGCCGTTGCCGAGCTCAGAAGGGTGAAGGAGCTCGGCGGCGCGGCGGGCATCTACACGCACGGCATCCCGTGGGACATGCCGCTGAGCAATCCCGCGTTCATGCCCATCTACGAGGAGGCGGCCCGGCTCGACCTGCCCATCCTCATCCACACCGGGAGCACGTCCCCGATGCTGCGACACATGGCGGAGCCTTATCCCCGGCCGGACCGCCAGCAGTTCCCTCAGACGAACCCCTACAGCGGCGGCCTCAACCAGGTCATCTACGGCTTCTGGCAGTTGATGGACTCGGGGGCGATGGAGCGGTTCCCCGGCCTGAAGCTCGTCATCCTGGAGATCGGCTGCGACTGGGCGCCCTGGATCGTGAAGGGCCTGCGCGAGCGCAAGAACAACCGTATCGACGACTGGCTGGGCGATCGCATCTTCGTCTCCTGCGCCGTCGGCGACGACCTCTCCTACGTCGTCGACCGCCTCGGCGACGACTTCCTCGTCACCGCGAGCGACTTCCCCCACGGCGACGCGTTCCGCGAGGACCACCTCGCCGAGGAGCTCGACAGGCGGGGCGACCTTACCGCCGCGACCATCGACAAGATCCTGTCGGTCAACCCTCAGCGGGCCTTCACGGCCCTACGATAGGCCCGCTGGGGGTCGCTGGCCGCGGCTACACCGCGGCGGCGCGGTTCCTGGAGACCCCCGCCCGCTCCCCGGTCTCGGGGCTCACCTCGCCGTCCCGGAGGAACTCGAGGAACACCTGGTTGACGAGATCGGGCTGGTCGGTCTGGCACTGGTGCCCGCACTGGTCCAGGTAGAAGAACTGGATGTTGGGCAGCAGGGGCTCCGCCAGGAACGCGTTCTCGACCGGCGCCGACGCATCCTGCAGGCCGTGCAGGTAGATCATCGGGATGGTGAGTTGGCTGAGACGTCCGGCGACGTTCCACCACTGGAACTCGTTGGGATCGTCCGGCGGGCGGTTGAGGTTCGAGGATGCAAGCGATTCGACCTGCAGCCGCGCTGCGCGCGTCCGCATCTCCAGCACGTCGTCGACCAGGGCTTCCTTGCGGTACGTGATCGCGTTCAGCATCCGGTACATCGAATCCTTGGTGCCGTCGAAGGGGCCCGCGTCGCGCAGCGCGGTGCTCCGGGTCTGCTGGTCGGCCGGGACGCCGGCGAAGTTGCCGATGCCGCCGGTCGCGATCAGGGGTGCGCTGATCACGCGCTCCGGGTTGTTGAGCATGAAGTAGACCGAGTTCTGGCAGCCGTTCGAGTTCCCGCCGATGTGGAACCGGTCGAGGCAGACTGCGTCCGCGAACATCCTGACGAAGTCCGTGTGGCTCTTCCATCCGTGCCTGGGCCAGTACTCCTCCCGCGTGTCGGCGAAGCCATAGCCCGGCCGGTCGGGGGCGTAGACGCGGAACCCGTTCTCCGCCAGGAACGGCATGAGCATCCGCCACCCTGCCGCCCCTGACGAGCCGGCGAGGCCGCCGTGCAGCAGGACGACCGCGGGGCCGACGTCTCCCGCCGTCATGTAGTGCGCCCGGGCCCCGTTCTCCAGCCGTACGTAGCGGCTCACAGCGCCTGGGATCGTGATCAGGTCTTCCGAGTTCAACGCCATCCCTCACCTCCTCGAGTCCTGGAATGAGTGCATGATGCGCCCTGGCCGCTCAACGCGCAAACGGGGTGGCTGGCACACCGCCCCTCGGCACAACAGGGCCGCTCAGGTCTTGATGGAATACTCGTGGTACTTGCCTTCCTGGCCTGAGCCCCTGCCGAAGTAGTGCCACTGCGGGAAGTTGAAGTCGGATGT
>LXNJ01002102.1_pt1 | contig 11150 bp, 11 predicted proteins | sample 809081 | NCBI WGS metagenome assembly LXNJ01 (sample SAMN04870510, study PRJNA318959) | sponge metagenome | biome: sponge; feature: marine sponge reef; material: water | host: Petrosia ficiformis | place: Greece: Milos, Mediterranean Sea | collected 2013-05-29 | depth 5-7 m
CCGGCCCGGGCGGCTGGCACCGCACCGGTGACCTGGGTGGCTTCGACCGCGACGGCCACCTGCGGGTCACCGGCCGCAAGGCGCACCGCATCGTGAGCGGGGGGGTGAATGTCGACCCCGCGGACGTCGAACAGGTGCTCGCCGCGCATCCCGCCGTGGCGGAGGCGGCGGTGGCGGGGCTGCGCGACCCCGCATGGGGAGAACGGTTGGCGGCCGCGATCGTGCCCGCCGCCGGCCGCGAAGTCCACGCGGAGGCCCTGCACCGGCACTGCCGTGATGCGCTCGGCCCCGCGGCCCGTCCGCGCGACCTCGTGGTCCTCGCCGAGCTCCCGCGCAACCCCAACGGCAAGGTCGATCGTGCGCGCCTCGCAGTCCTTCTGTCCGGAGCCGGTCCCCGGAAGAACATTGTCGAATAGAGTTCCGGCGCCGACGCGTCTGTCGGCCGGACGCGCGCGAACCGGCGCCCATCGATTTCGCCGGAGCGAAAAAGGCGACATCCCCATGACCATGGTAGAACGCCACCCAACCCTGTAGCTTTGGCCGACCCGAACGCCGCCGGTCCTCGACCCGTCCGTCATCGTTCACCCGCAGCCCGGCGCCCTTCCGGCAATTGCCCCGACCCATGAGCCTGCTCGACGAATACAAGTGGCGCGGCCTGTTCTACGATGCCACCGACGGCGCCGCGCGGGCGTTCGCCACCGAGCCGCGGGTCGCCTACATCGGCTTCGACCCGACCGCCTCCAGCCTGCACGTCGGCAGCCTGCTGCCCATCATGGGGCTGGTGCATCTGCAGCGCGCGGGACACACCCCGGTCGCGCTGGTAGGCGGAGGCACCGGCCTGATCGGCGATCCGTCCGAGAAGGCCGCCGAGCGCGCACTTCTGTCAAGGGAAGAGGCCGAAGCCAACGCCGCGGGCATCCATGCCCAGCTCGCGCACTTCCTCGACTTCGAGGTGAAGGGCAATCCCGCGCGCATGGCCAACAACCTCGACTGGCTGGGCAAGGTCGGGATGGTCGATTTCCTGCGTGACGTGGGCAAGCACTTCTCCATCAACGCCCTCCTCGGCAAGGACTCGATCCGCAGGCGGGTGCAGGATCCGCAGGCCAGCATCTCGTTCACGGAATTCAGCTACGTGCTGCTGCAGGCCTACGACTTCCTCGAGCTCTACGACCGGCTGGGATGCACCGTCCAGATGGGCGGAAGCGACCAGTGGGGCAACATCACCGCGGGCACCGAACTGATCCGCCGCGTGCGCGGCGCCCGCGCGTACGGGGTGACCTTCCCGCTCCTGACCACCTCCTCCGGCACCAAGTTCGGCAAGACCGAGAGCGGCACCGTCTGGCTGGACCCCGCGCGCACCACGCCCTACCGGTTCTACCAGTTCTGGATGAACACACCGGATGCCGACGCGGGAGCCTACCTTCGCCTCTTCACCCTGTTCTCGCGGGAGGAGGTCGAGGAGCTGGAGGCGTCAACGGCGGCCGAACCGCATCGCCGCCTCGCCCAGAAGGCGCTGGCGGCCGACGTCACCCGCCGTCTCCACGGGGAGGACGGGCTGGGCCGGGCGCGCAAGGCGAGCGAGGTGCTGTTCGGCGGCGAAATCGAAGGGCTGGACGCCGGCGAGATCTCGGACATCTTCGCCGACGTGCCCTCCAGCCGCATCCCGTGCGGCGCCTTGCAGGGAGAGGGGTTTGCGCTCGTGGACCTGCTCCACGGCGCCGGCCTGGCCGCATCGAAGAGCGATGCCCGGCGCGCCATCAGCGGAGGAGGCATCTACGTCAACAACCACCGCGTCGCGGACGTTTCCGCGCGCGTCACGGCGGACCAGGCCGTGGAGGGGGAGTTCGTGGTGCTGCGGCGTGGAAAGAAGCGGTATCATCTGGTCCATCCGGCGGACCAGTGAGCCGAGTCACCGCTCAGAACCTGATCGGGGCTTGACGCCCGTCGGGCGCCTGAAGCTAGACGACCTCCACGTCGTAGCAGATCCGCCAGTTGGTCATGGCCTCGGGATCGGGCGGCCCTTCATCTCCCGGCCGATGGCGGCCGACCCACGAGTCGACCGGGCCCGAGAACTCGCGCGAGTAGCGTTCCAGTTCATCGTCGCTCGAGAACAGGTCCATCTCGACGCCACGTACTTCGATAAGCAGGGAATCGCCTGCCTCGCCCTCGTACATGACCTTGTTCAGGTGGTCGAGCCTGTTCCAGCGGCGATGATCCGAGATGGGGTAGTGACCCTCTTCGGGGAACCGGCGTTCGTCCGTGTTGCCTCCGCTGGTGACCCGGGTCCAGAAGACGAACTGGCCCTTTGCCTTGTACCAGGGCTCAAGCTTGTCGAGTATCTGCAGCCAGCGAAGCGTGACCCTGATGTTCATGCGGTTTTCCCCTGTTGATCTGACGGCGTGGTGCGGGATGGATGCGGACGCAGCTATCGACAGTAACTCCGGCTTCGGCGCCAATTCAACCCTTGACCCCTTGGCGGCGGTTCTGCATCGTGGGCTCTCTCCGCTCACTTCCTCCGACCCGCACCGGTTTCATTCGCATGGATTCCAACAGTCGTCCCAAAGTAGGCGTGCTCATGGGCTCGAAGAGCGATTGGCCCGTCATGACACACGCCGCCGACACCCTCGAGTCGCTCGGTGTCCCTCACGAAGTCCGGGTGATGTCCGCGCACCGCACTCCGGACCTGGTGCACGAGTATTCCGGCACTGCCGAAGCAAGAGGGCTGGCAGTCATCATCGCGGCAGCCGGAGGGGCGGCCCACCTTGCGGGCGTGGTGGCGTCGGGCACCACGCTCCCGGTCCTTGGCGTGCCCATGGGTTCCGCTCTCGACGGCCTGGACTCGCTCCTCTCGACGGTCCAGATGCCGGGGGGCGTGCCGGTGGCGACGCTCGCCATCGGGAAAGCGGGAGCGGTGAACGCCGCGATCCTGGCGGCGCAGATCCTGGGGGTGGCGGACTCCGAGGTCCGCGAGGCGGTGAGGGCGGACCGGCAGGCACGCCGCGAGGTGGTTCTGGCCACCTCCGATCCGCGAGCCTGACCCCGCGTCGCCGCGTCTTCCCGAGTCGCCCGGAGCAGCCTGGATGCTGAACGAAATCAGACAGAAGTTGGAAGACGAGATCGAAACGCTCTCGCGCGAGCTGGCCTTCGAGCTTCCCGAGCGCATCCGAAAGGCCGTCGAGCTGGGCGATCTGCGCGAGAACTCGGAGTACAAGTCGGCGCTGGAGCGGCAGCAGTTCGTGAACGCCCGCATCGGCCACCTGCGGCAGCGCGTCTCCGAGCTGTCGCAGATCGACGTCGAGGGGATGCCCCCGGACAGGGTGGGGTTCGGCTCCCGGGTTACGGTCCACGATCATGTACGGGGAGTGCAGGTAACGTATACGATCGCAGCCGGTGACTACATCGACATCGAGGCGGGCCATGTCTCCATGGCGTCCGCCATCGGCCGGGGTCTGATGGGCGCGCGCCAGGGCGAGGAGGTCGAGGTAAGGCTGCCGAGCGGCATACGCCGGTACGAGATCGTCGAGCTGGAGACGTTGCCCCAGCGGATGGGGATGACATGACGGGGCCGGCGAAGGCCGTTCGCCGCCGCGGCGCCACGGCCCGGCGGACGGTTGCGGTAACCAGTGGACCGGATGACCGAACAGGCGTGCCCGGTTGCGTCCATCCCGCAAGCCGGGTCCTCGCCGCCGGACTTCTCGTGCTCGCGACCGGCGGGTGCGCCGAGGCTCCCCGCGCCGAAGCGGGCCTCCCGCCGCTGCACTACGTCGCCTCCGCCGAACAGGTCGGGCCGGTGGCGTACCGGGACCCGCTCGGCGTGGTGTCGCCCGATGGCCGCTGGCTGGCCTACACCGAGCGAGACCGACTGCACCTGGTCCCGGTGGCCGGCGGCGCCACGCGCGTCCTGGGATCGGGGGCGTCGTCGATGCGCTTCATCGCGTGGCTGGCCGACAGCCGCCGTGTCGCCGTGCGGGAGCGCGTATTCGACCGCAGCCGGCAGGAGTGGTGGCTCTACGACCGCACGGACGGCGGCCGCGAGCCGCTGTGGCCGGGCCGTGACCGGGCGCCCGACCTGACGGCGCTGGACATGCTCGCCTGGTCGCCGGACGGCACCACCGTGGCGGGTGTCTCGTCGGGGGGCGGTGAGTCCATCGTGTGGCTGCTGGACGCCGACGGGGCCAACCCGCGGCCGGTCGCCACGGGAACGCGCCTCTCGTTCCCCGCATGGTCGCCGGACGGGCAGCTCGCCTGCCTCTCATTCGAGGACGGCCATCAGCGGCTGCACCTCCCCTGCGACGCGCCCGGGCCGCTCTTCACGGATCAGGAGGTGTACGGGCCGCTCGCCTTCTCGCCCGCCGGGGACCAGGTCTACTACGCGGCGCCGGGAGAGGGCGGGTTTCTGGACCTCTGGGCCCGTCCTGCCGCGGGCGGGGCGCCCACCCGCCTGACCGGATTCGCGCGCGACGCCTACGCCCCCACCGCGGGCGCCGATGGGCGCATCCTCTTCAAGTCGCAGGACTACCGCGTCTTCGTGGCGACCGCGCCGGCCGCGGGCGGGCCATCCACCCCGCTCACCACCTTCCAGTCCGAGACGCCCACCTGGAGCTGGGACGGATCCGAGGTCGCCTTCACCTTCGGCAGTTGGCGCCATGTCACCGACGACTTCCACTACCCCGACATCGCACAACACATCGGCATCGTTGGAGCTGGTGCGCGTGAGCCGCACGACGCCCCGGAACGCGTGGTCCGCCAGTCCTACTCGGAGGACCAGGGGATGCACACCTCGCCCAACGGGCGCTGGATCGCCTTCCATACCCACCAGGAGTCGGACGACATCTGGCTCATGCCCGCCGACGGGAGCGGCGAGGCGCGCATGATTAGCGAGGACGGCCACGAGACGGGGTGGGCGCGCTGGTCGGCGGACGGGCGCTGGATCCTCTTCCCCAGCTATCGCGTGGACGACGCCGGGGCGCGGCGGGCGCACCTGTTCGTCATCGGCATCGACCAGGCGACCGGGCAGGTGACGGAGCACCAGGCGCGCATCGAGCTCGTGGGCTTCGAGCAGGACGTGATCCAGGGAGAGTGGGCCGACGCGGGCGAGACCGTCATCTTCGAGGCGGCGGAGGCGGTCGGACGCAAGAGCCTCTGGCGCGTTCCTCGCACGGGCGGGACGCCGGAGCGACTGCACAACTACGGCTCGGACCAGATCCATTCGGGAATCGGGGTCTCGGCCGACGGGCGCTGGGTGGCCTACGTCGACCGCGCCGGCGACGGGTTCTTCCAGATCTTCCGGGTGCCGGCGGGCGGAGGGGCGGCGGAGCAGTTGACCTTCGACCCCTCCCACAAGACCCAGCCCGCCTATTCGCCGGCCGGGGATCGCATCGCCTTTACCGTTTTCGACTACCGGGTTCATTTCTGGCGAATCGAAGCCGGGTTCTGACGGAACTTGGCGTTCGGCGAAGCCGGTGTGTCTTCTCTTGACTGCGTCGCCTTCGTGAAGCTGGTGGCCTGGGAATTCGAGGTCGAGATTCCCCCCGAGGAGTGGATGGGCATCGGATCTCTCCGCGGCCTGGCCGCTCGTATCGACGCCGGCTGATCGAGGCGCATCCCGTCTCATCACGCACCCGCCCGGCCGGACGGGTGCTGATTCCGACATGGCGCATCGGGGGTGTAGCGGCCGCTGAACCCCTCGGGCGCGGGAGCCACCAGTTCCGCGTGCGTGATCATCTCCCGGCCGAATGCCCCGAACCCCATTCCGACCACCTGATCGCCGACCCCTACCTTGGACACGCCGGAGCCCACCTGAATGACATGGCCGCACATCTCCCTGCCCAACAGCCCCTCCTCGATGAGCCCAGCGAGCGGAACACGTCCCAGAAGTTGAGTCCCGCCGCCTCGACCGCAACGCGCACCTCTCCCGGCTCCAGAGGCCGCGCCGGCAGCGGCTGCACGAAAGGCCTGTCGAACACCCCGCCCGGATCAGGAGCCAGCACCCAGTCGGGGTCGTCCGGCAGCGCCAGCCGCTCCGCGTCCGACTCCGCGCGAATCAGACGGGCCGCCCGGCGACGTCCGAAGCGGTGGACGATGTGGTTTTCCGAGTCCGGATACATGAACTCGTGCGCCAGCTCCGGGTCGGCCGTCCTCTCCCCGGGGTCCAGATCGATCATCCTCGGCTGTAGATGGGCGGCCTTCCGGGCCACCCCCTTGCCCAGGCCCCACATGACCGCACCGGCGAGCTGGCCGCCGGTCTCGCGCTCCAGCGCCTGCGCGCCTCGCGTGACGAACCACACGCCGCGATCCGGGTTCCGGCCGGAGTCGGTGACGCCCTGCACCACGGCAAGCGCGGCTGCCCCCCCGCGCGCGACGTCGCCGGCGACTTCCGCGGTCGTCGCATCCTGTCCGTGCCCGTCCACGGCCATCAGGTGCGCAACGCCCCGTAACGGAATGTCCCCGGGGAGGCTCTCGATCAGCGACCGCCACGACTCGCGCCGATCCATCTCCACCGTCGTGACGAAGACCCCGGGGCCGGTCGCATCCGGCCGCTCGTCTTCCGTTTCGCCACCGGCCGCCAGCACGACCGTCTGGTTGCGTGCCGCCAGATCCCCAGCGTCCCACGCCGGAACCCGGAACCCCTTCGGCAACCGCGTTCTTCCCGGTCTCCAGCAGGCGCCAGAACGCCTCTATGTCGTTTGCGCCGGGAAACCGGCACGCCATGCCGATGATCGCGATCGGCTCCCCGGCGGCGGAGAGGTCAGGCCTGCGGGCGGTCATGTCTCATTCCTCCGCCTCCCGCGAAGCGGTCCGGGAGCTCCCGGTCGGGTGAATGGCGAAAACGACCAGCATCTCGTGCAGCCGCATCTACAACGATAGCTGCATCGCGATGGCGCGACACCACCGCGCACGCACGACGAAGGCGCCGCCGGAACCGGTCCGACGGCGCCTTCTCTCAGCGTGTTCTGCTCAGCCCGGCACGATGGCCGCTGGCCCGAACAGATACGATCACTCGGCTAACGGCGATCGCTTGCCCATGCCAGGCTGAACAGGGTACTTGGACTAGACAATTGATCACCTCCTTTTCATGAGTCGACATCGGGCCGAACACCGGCGGGCCCCAAGCCCGCGGTACGTCGGAGAACGCCGTCTGAGCGATTCTCCAGCCGTCCCGCCACCCCCCCAACGGGAGTAGTTGCGAGAAATTACAAGGCCTTGACCCCGGTGGCAAGCAGAGGTCCTGACGCCGGGGATCATTTGTTTCCGGCACTGCGGGCATCAGACGCCAGACTCACGATTGACGACGGATCCGGCCCGATCCCGCGCGCCGGGATTGCCGCCTAAGCTTCCCGGAACGCCTTGCGGAAGAGCATCAGTGCAACCGCGACCGCGATCCCGATCCACAGGAATCCCCAGACCATGGTGGGGATACCGGTCATCTCGGCGAGCATGCGCGCGTCGGACTGGAGTTCCGGGCGGTCGATGACGTCGCTCTTGATGTCGAGGATGGCGTACAGGCAGCTGGTGAGTCCGAGCGCGGTGAGCAGTACCCGGTTCGCTCGTGCGGGGAGCTTCGCCGCCGAAGCGAAGAGCGCCAGCCCGAAGAGCAGGCCGAAGCCGAAGCCGAAGCCGTTGCGCACGTACAGCAGCGTCAGCACGACCACCATCACGCCCACCACGCCGACGATCCACCGTGAAGGCCGGGCGCCGGCGCGCGCACCCATGAGCAGCAGCGCCCCCCAGCCCAGACTGCCCAGGTATCCTGCAGACAGTGTCAGGAACGCGTTCCCGCCGGGACAGTAGCACACGCCGCCCTGGGCCGGGTCGAGTTCGATGCCCTGGATGGTGCCTCCGGTAGCGAGCGCGGCGATGCCGTGGCTGATCTCGTGGAGCAGCACCACGAAGACCTTGAGCGGATAGACCACGGGCGTGTCCCAGGCGAACCAGATCGCTCCGAAGTAGAGGGCGAAGCCGGCGAGGAAGGCGAGACGTCGTTTGGTCTGGGGGCTCATGCCGGGTAGGTACGTCGCGCGGGGCCGCGGAGTTCCGGCCGGCGACCCTTGCTAGGGGAGCGTCAGGGCGTCCGGCCTTCCAGGATGGCCGCGAGGACGCGCGCGTCGATGTTGCCGCCCGAAACCACCGCGACGACGGGCCCGTCACCGACGCCGGGCAGGCCCCCCAGCGCTGCCGCGACCCCCGCCCCACCCGCCCCCTCCGCGACAATGTGTGCGCGCTCGGCGAGCAGCCGGATCGCCCCGCGGACGTCCTCGAGTGACACTACCCGCGACCCGGCCAGCAGCGCGCGGGCCAGCGGCCACATCCCGGGCAGCAGGCCGGCGGCCCCGATTCCGTCCACGAACGACCGCATGCGCGGGACCTCCACCGGCCGCCCCGCGTCCAGCGAGGCCGCCAGCGGGGCCGCCGTCTCCACCTCGGCCGCGAACACCCGCGCTTCCGGCCGAAGCGCGCGCACGGCCGTGGCGATCCCGCACGAGAGGCCGCCGCCGCCGAAGGGGACCACCACGGCGCGCACGTCCGGCAAGTCCTCCACTACCTCGATCCCGATGGTGCCGTTGCCGGCGATCACGTCGGGGTCGCTGACCGGGTGGACGAAAAGGCCCTCCTCGCCGGGATGTCCGTGGTCGCGCAACACCCCCCACCACTCCGCGAACGACACCGGGACGGCGGTCGCCCCCAGCCGGGCGATGGCGTCCAGCTTGGCCGCGGGCGCGGTGTCGGGGACGATCACGCGGCAGGGAATTCCGCGCCGGCGGGCCTCGTACGCGACGCCCTGGGCCATGTTGCCCGCGCTTCCGGTGTAGACGCCGCGCGCGAGAAGCGCGGGATGGGCGAGCGCCATGGCGTTGGCGGCGCCCCGGATCTTGAACGACCCGATGGGTTGCAGGCACTCGAGCTTGAGCCACACCTCGGCGTTCGCCCCGGGCGCCTCCAGGCGTACCAGCGGCGTGCGGATGGCGGCCCCGGCGATGCGCTTGCGCGCGGCCCGTATGTCGGCCAGGTCGATGGGCCCGGCCGGATTCATCCTGCGGAAGCCCGCGGATGCACTCGCCTCTCGCGGCGTCCGGGCGGCTTCATCCGTGGACTGCCTGGAGCGCCGCCGCGACGCCATCGGCCGCGCGGGCGATGCACCGCTCCCCGATCTCGCGACTCATCCCGCGGGGGTCGCCCAGCACGCCGTTGGGCGTGACCGCGCGCAGCCCCTCCCCGAAGATCCGCTCCGCCAGCGCCGCGTCGAAGCCGCCGACATACCCCGCCTCGGCCAGTTCCTCCCGCACCAGATCGGGGCGGATGCACAGCATCTCCGAACTCTCCGCGATGTCGGCGTGCCCCCCCACGCGCGGGGTGAGCTCGCGCGCCACCTCCCGCACCGCGCCCTCCCACAACCCCACGAACTCCAGCAGATCGGTGTAGGCGTGGACTTCGCAATGGGGTGCCCCGGCGGCCCGGAGTTCGTTCAGCATGGCCGCGAGGGGCGCGAAGTTGCCTCCGTGGGACGGCACCAGGTACACGGTGCGGAAGCCGTGGCGTGCGAGGCTGGTCACGTAGTCCAGGCAGACCTCCTTGAGGGTGTTTCCTCTGAGCGATATCGTGCCCGCGAAGCCCATGTGGTGCTCCGAGCATCCCACGCGGATCGTGGGACCGACGAGGCTGTGCCCCAGACGGCGCGCCACTTCAAGAGCCAGCCGGTCGCCGCGCGCCGCATCCACCAGCAGCGGCAGGTGCCTTCCATGCTGTTCGATCGCGCCCACGGCCACCAGGACCGACGTAAACCCTTCGGCCAGCGCCGCCTCCACCTCCGGCCAGGTCATCTCTTCGAGAAGCAGGGTCTTGAGCATGAACCCAACCTATGCGTAGGCGGGTCATGGCTCCAGTTGAAGGCAGGGGGCGTGAGGCGCGGAGTTGGCACAAGTGATGCTGGAGAGGTTATGACGCCGCGGCCGCTGGCTTGGCCGACCTGACCGGGCCGGCGTATACTGCCTCACTCCGCGCTACATCAGGAGGAACCAGGATGCCCGACGAAGTCGATCCCGACCCGCGACCTTGCTGCGCGCGCGCCCCGGAGGAGCACTAGCCATGCTGCGCCAGGTTCTGCTCTGGGCCTCCGAGAACGCGTGGCTCGAGCGACAGATGCGACATCGCGCGTTCGCACGCCGGGCGGTCTCGCGCTTCATGCCCGGCGAGACCGCCGGCGCGGCGCTTGAGGCCGCCCGAAGACTCGGTGAACACGACATCTCGACGGTGTTCACAAAGCTCGGCGAAGCCCTCGACGACCGCGACGAGATCGAGAAGGTCGTGCAGCACTACCGGGGACTGCCGGGTCGGATCGCCGGAATGGAGCTGAACAGCCAGATCTCCATCAAGCTGACCCAGCTCGGCCAGGACCTGGGGCAGGAGGTGGCGCAGGCCAATCTGGAACGGTTGGCGGTGGCGGCAGCGGAGCATGGGAACGTCGTGTGGGTCGACATGGAGGCGTCGCCCTACCTCGACGAGACGCTGGACATCTTCACCACCACCCTGGCCCGGCATCCCAACCTCGGCCTCTGCGTGCAGGCGTACCTGTACCGCACGGCCGCGGACGTCGAGCGGCTGCTCGCGGTGGGCGCCCGCCTTCGGCTGGTGAAGGGAGCCTATCAGGAACCGGCCGACATCGCCTGGCCGCGCAAGCCGGATGTGGACGAGAACTTCATGGTCCTGACCCGGCTCATGCTCGAGAACGCGAATCCGGCCACGCCCCACGGACTCGCTACCCACGACACCGTCCTGCTCGGCCGCATCCTGGACAAAGCTCGGGAGATGGGCCTGCCCCGGGACGTGTTCGAAGTGCAGATGCTCTACGGGATTCGGGCGCGCGAACAGCTGGCGCTGAGGCGACGCGGGATCCCGGTGCGGGTGCTCATCAGCTACGGCCCACACTGGTATCCGTGGTACATGCGCCGCCTGGCGGAGCGGCCCGCCAACCTGGGATTCGTCGTCCGCAGTGTCTTCACGCGATAGCGACCTCGCCGTCGAGAGTCTTCGGGCCAACCTGCGCTCGGCGGGCATTCCGGCCCGGGAAGAGGACATCGAGCGGGTGGTGGCTGAGGGCATCCCGGAGCGGGCGGCGTTCCTGCGCGCGTTGCTTGCGGCCACGGGGGACGACT
>LXNJ01002104.1_pt1 | contig 11147 bp, 10 predicted proteins | sample 809081 | NCBI WGS metagenome assembly LXNJ01 (sample SAMN04870510, study PRJNA318959) | sponge metagenome | biome: sponge; feature: marine sponge reef; material: water | host: Petrosia ficiformis | place: Greece: Milos, Mediterranean Sea | collected 2013-05-29 | depth 5-7 m
AATCATGGGCGGTTGTCCTTTCAAAGTTATTGTTTTTTCTTACTATAACTTTAGGACATCAGCCCTATTTATTCAACTTTTTTTGGCGAAGGTATTGAACCTATCATATAATATTTGTATGGCACAACAATATGATACAATAGGAAAAAATATCCTGAATGAACGTATCAATGAAATTGCACAGTTTGTTCTGAACGTACCTGATGTTGAAGTGATCGCAGACCTTGATACTGAGCAATGGGTACAAAGATACATCGACGCAACATTAGTTACAAATGTTGATCTGCCGACTAAAGCAAATTTACTTTATGGACTCTCCCTCTTTGGAGGGCTCGTGCATAACCCTGACTTGTTTGAACAAATACCGGAGGAACTTATGCAAGAATCTTCTGTTTTTCAACACCAACGCGAAAAGCTTATTACACAAGGGGCAAAAGAGACTACCCTCAAAAACCTTCTGACAGTCCTCAACGCGAAATTCGATACAGAGGAAGTACGGACCCTAGTGCCTGCACTTGAAAACATAGACGATTTACAACGTCTTGAACAGCTGCATCTCGCTGCCGTTAAGGCGGAAAGTCTTGAATCCTTCACCGAAACTCTTTTTGAATAGGGGCATAGGATAGGATCAGTTGTCAGTACTACTTTATAGGACACATATCTGAAAAGCACAGGATGTTCACAAGAAATTTATGATAAAAGCAGTATTTTTTGATTTTTATTACACTTTATGTGTTTGGGGACGACCCCTTGAGGAAAGTCTGCAAATAATTGCAGAACGATACCAATTTGAAATTGACAGGGGACGTTACGCTGCAGCAGTCGAGAATCTGTTTGCGGATGCGTCAGATTCCGATCCTACGACACACTCTCTACTTGGAACAATGCAAAAAATCGTGGACAGTTACTGCGAGTTTGTCCGAGAACTTGGTGTTCAGGCACATGCAGAACAGATGGCATGGGAATTGTTGCAAGCTGGACACTCGCTTTTTGCAGCGAACGTAGCATCGCTCTACAACGATACTGTTCCAACACTCCAACGTTTGCGTGATGATGGATACAAGTTAGCGATTGTCTCAAATTGGGATACACCGTTGGATCCGTTAACAGAAAGGTTAGGAATCGCCAAGTATTTTGATGTAATCACTGCCTCGCATGATACGCGCGTTAGGTCTGCCAAACCAGACCCATACATATTCGAATACACGCTAAAAGCAGTTGAGTTGTCTGCGGAAGAAACAGTGCATGTCGGGGATACTTATGAAGCTGACATCATCGGAGCACAAGGGGTAGGTATTCGTCCAATACTGATTGATAGGGAAGGTTCACAACAAGGCAGATGGCATGAAACGATTCGGAGTCTTGCTGAGTTGCCGGAACTGCTTGATGCTACTTAAACCGCGCTCATAATGCCCATAACTTTCCTTTATATAAATTTATATTAACCTATAAGCTTCCAAAAAAGTGTTTCTGGGAATTTCTGCCTGAGTACATATTCGGCGCAAAGTTGAACCTTTTATGCGACGATGATTCGGTAGTACCAATACACTTCGACTCCCATCTGGGTTTTCACGTGCCATACAGATATGATTTCCTTCACGAATTATACGAAATTCTAATCGTTCTAACGCACGGACAACTCTGTTTTTGGGTGCATCTACTGGAAAACGAGGCATTAGATATTCACTTCGGTAACAAAAACGTCTAAGGCAGGTTCTTCAACTTCAAGTTCTTCTTTTCCAAAAGTTTCAATATAAAACCGAATCGCAGAAGTTACGTCCGCAACACTTTCCTCATAGGTATCGCCTTGCCCTATAACAACACCCTTCAATCCCAGTGGATAGGCGACATAACCATCAATATGTTTTTCAACAATCACTTTAAACGGTTGCATTTTTGTTCTCCTTTTTGGCAATTCATCTACTCAATAAATTGCGAATGCAATGCCCATAAACCCTGCCCAGGTTCACTAATATAGAAAAAACCATCATCATTAAACCCATCAACAAGCGTTTCCGGGTTGTATTGTGTAAACGCTTCGTCTATAGATCTCCACTCGTAACCTACCGATTCAATCTCTGTTTGTGTAAGATGCTCAGTCGCATAGATAACTTTGAAACGCCCCTCGGTACTGCCGTGAATCAGGTGTGCTGCCGCGGAGAGATTATTTTGCAGTTCGGTGTTTTCTTCAACCGCTTTGAGTGTTGCAGGTGTGCCGCGATAACCATACTTTCGGATGAGTCTGTCGATTTCGGCATCCTCACCGAATTCACGTAACCCCGGTGCGATAATAGTCAACTCGCCATCATCTGCCATTGCCATCCGTGTGCGATAGATAGCCTTGTTCCCAAGCCATGTGCTTCTAAACTCCTTCGGATCCAAGTAGACAACTACTTTTGCTAAAGGTTCATCTAAAAATGTCATATTAACGTTTCTGCTCAATTCTGCTGCAGTCTCAAAAGTGCGTGCATCATCACCGATGTAAAGCCCGCGCATCACACGGTTGCCATCTATATCAACATCCATGACGCTCATCACATAAACAATACCGAGTTGTTTCAGATAATGTGTATGTGCATAATTTAGCACTCTTCTGACAGAGGTATCTGTGCGTCCCATCAGGCGTTCCATACCGTCTACGGCACCAAGGAAATGAGATTTGTTAATCATCTCAACCCCGCCTGCACCGACAAGAACATTCTTAAACCCGTTCGCTATTCCGATGACTTCATGCGGAATTACCTGTCCAACGGAAATAATAAGTTCATAATCTCCTTCAACGATGCGGCGATTAACTGCCACAGGAATACTATAATCAAGTTTGCCCCCAGATACCTCACGGATAAATTCAGATGGAACTTCCCCAAAGTGGTAAAGTCCTGTCCGCCAGTGATGGATATGATATTTTGCCTTGGGCAGCTCGCCATACATATCGGCAATTTGTGCATCGGTCATCGGGGCATGTGTACCGATAGCAGGGAGTATATCAAAAGTTGTTCCATTTGCGGTATCCCAGAGTTCATAGAGAAGACGCGTAAGTTCTCCTGCATTTGAGTGAAGGCGCGTTATATCTGGTGGAATCACTAAAATCTTTTTTGGGATACCACCCAACTTGAGCAGTGCTTCTTGAAGTAATGCGCGTTTTCCTTTGGTTGTAATGACAGTGTCTTTTCCACCGTGGGCAATGTAGGTTGACATAATGTTAATCTCGTAATTTATTTATACTGAATTATAGAAATAAGTGAACATAATTTTATGATTGGCGGTGTTTGTAGTCGCGCAATTCATTGCGCCTCTTACATACACTGGTAGGCACGCTTTATAAGCGCGCCGATCAACGACATATCCATATCTTAATCTTAAAATCCGTTAAGAAAAAAGGTCCGGATGCCTCGCCCTCAACGTTTGCAATTAATACGAGGTTTTAATAGTCCCCCAAGTTGTGCTTAACTTATCCTGTGGTTCCACAGGCAAAACCAAATCATCAACAGAATCACCGATAAAGAGATTATCAATATAGACAAGACCGTAGTTGCCAAACTTACCTGTTTTATAATCCCCATCTTTAGCCTCTGTGGCTATCGCGACATCTTCAAAAGATGTTTTATCATCTCGTTCTTTGAGCTTAAAAGTGAATGAATCGCCATCTAACGTGAGTTGTGCGCGATACCAAACCTGCGGCTTGTTTTCCACCATCCCGTCCGCTATAAGCGTCCAACCACCATGCTGTTTCCAAAATTGATACGGTTTATTACCTTGCCGACGGTCGCTCAAATAGAACTTCGCGCCATCTTGAAAGCGAAAGACGACACCCATATAAAAATCATCGGGAAACATCATATCCCATTCAGCGACATAATCAGTCCAATCGCCATCTCCACAAACATAGATGGAGCCACCAGGACCATCGTGTCGTGACTTATCAGATGCTTTGTCAGAAGTTTTAAGCACCTTATTTCCAGCATCTTTAGGGTCGGCAACAACTTCTGCTTTTGTGTTACCAGCGAACCCGATCTCCCATTTCTTAGGTTCTTGATCGATACTATCTTTCTCAAAATTGTCATGAAACAACAACTCTGCGGATGCCTCCATTGAAGCGAAAAGAGTTAACATCAACACGGCACATAGAATTAATAGCTTTGTAAAATACATTTTTCCTCCTTAGATTTGGACTAGGGTTTTTAGTTTTAGGGTTTTTGCACATTTTCGTCAAAAAGTCGCGAGCTGGAGCTCGCTCCTACAGTAAGAGGGTCATTCAAGAATAACCGAAAATATGGAGAACTAAATAATCCTGGATTTGGACAAATTTCACTTGAAAATTTTCCTTAACAATTATATCATAAAAATTACAAATAGTGTAAAAAAAGAGGTATGCATGCACATATTGCACACTGCCGATTGGCATATCGGGCAAAAACTCCACGAACGCCAACGGCTTGATGAACATAAAGAATTTCTAAATTGGCTTCTACACACAATCCAAGAACATAAAGCTGAACTTCTCCTCGTTTCAGGTGATATTTTTGACACCTCCCTCCCGTCAGCAGAAGCAACAAATCTCTATTATGAGTTTCTTTTTAACCTCTATGAAGAAACCGATGCATACGCGGTAATTATTGCTGGCAATCACGATTCTGCACGACACTTGGAAGCCCCCAGGGAATTCCTCAAAATGGGTAGGATCCACGTCGTTGGACTGGTAAGAGAACCGACTGAATGTGTCTTAAATATTCCAGACGAAAACCCTCGCGTCTCTGTTGCAGCTGTGCCGTATCTTTCTGAAAACGAACTCCCACACGTCTCCTATGAATCCGATATAGAAAAGAACGAACGGTATCGAGAACGACTCAAAACGTTCTATGCGGATTGTGTGTCGCACATGCCAGCGGATCTCCCGAAGATTTTGATGGGACACCTCTTTGTCCAAGGTGGAAATGTAAGCGATTCTGAACGAAATATCCAAATTGGTGGTGCTACTGCTATTCACGCGGACGACTTTCCTGACGGTGTGAATTATGTTGCGCTTGGTCATCTCCACAGACCCCAGACGATAGAAGGCAGCGCTTATCCGATCCGATATTCAGGATCACCTATTCCCCTAAGATTCAACGAAACAAATTATCGCAAAAAGGTGTATCTGTTGGAACTGTCTGACGATGGAACATTGATACTTGATGAAGAAATTGAGATTCCCATTTTCAAGCGATTATGTACCGTCGCGGGTGACGAAAACACCGTTTTATTTCAAGCAGCGGCTGAAAATTGGGATGGGAAATACATTCAAGTCAAATTAAAATTAGAGGCTGTAGAAACCGGTATCAACGACAAAATTCGGCAAGCGTTTGCAGGACGTGGTGGTGATGTTCTGAGTGTAGAAATTGAGATGCCAGAAGCAAAACGCGATATTAATATCTCTGTTGAAGACATGAAACGTCCCGAGGAAATCTTTGAACAATTCTATAAGGCAAAACATGATGGCAAACCACCCGATGAAACATTAGTACAAACGTTTAACGAATTACTTCAGATGGTTGAGAAATCTCAATGAAATTGTGTAAACTGAAACTAAAAAACCTAAATAGTTTTCGTGACGAGGTTGAACTTGATTTTGATGAACCTCCGTTAGACGAGGCATCACTTGTAGCAATTACCGGTCCTACGGGGGCAGGAAAAACAACGTTGTTAGATGCGATTTGTGTTGCACTTTACGGTAAAACACCGCGTTTGAGTGGAACTGGCAGCCAAAATCCGAACTATCTCATCAGTCACGGAGAAAAAGAAGGTTTTGCTGAGGTTCATTTTGTCGCAAACGGTACGCGCTACATTGCTGCGTGGTCGGGTAAACTCAAAGCGTCTCCTAAAGGGAGTTTGTTAAATGCCGATTCTGACAAACTAATTAGCGATAGACTATCTGCACGCGGTAAATCTCTTGGCTCCAGTGAAAACACGGTAAGCGAAGAGGTGACTGCCATTTTAGGGCTTGATTTTGATGCGTTTAAGCGATCCGTTATGTTGGCACAAGGTGAATTTGCTGCGTTTTTGAAAGCAAAGGACGAAGAACGGCGCACAATTTTGGAAGCTGCTGCAAATGTTGATATCTACGATGAACTGAAAAGGACATTAAACGATAAGGTGACAACTGTTGAAACTGAATATCAGAGTGTTTTACAAAAACTTGAAGCAGTTCCTGAAGCCTCACTTGAACAACTTACGGAAGCAGAAACAGAGCTTGCCAGATTGCAAGCAGAAGCAGAAAAATTAGGTGGAAAAAATCAGCAAATTCAAACGGAAAAAGAACATGAAACAAAACGTAAAGAGGATTATGAAAAACTACAATCTTCTGAAGAAAATCAAAAAGAACTTATCAATCAGCAACCGATGATTGACAAACTAAAATCGGAACTTGAGGACGCTGAACGTGCAAACCAACTTCGTGCAGAGAAACAGGTGTATGATACCGCAAAATCGAATCATGAAAAAGCAGCAGATGACCTACAAAAGGCTGAAATCGAGTTTACGGATACACAAAAGCAAGTGGAGACTAACCAAGCCAATTTTGATAAGAAAGACGAGACTTATCAAACAGCTTTATCCGAGCGTGAACGGAAAATTGACATTTTTAACACTGCAAAATTAGAAGTAAGCCAGGCAGAAAACCAATTTGAACAAGCGAATAACCGAATAACTGATAAGAAAAAAATAGACGACCAAATTGAGACAACGTTAAACAAGTTAACTGAGAAGGAAACTCGTCAAACTGAATTGCAAGAACAAATTGCGGAAGCGCAGACCTTTTTAGATGAAAACCCTCTCCCATCAGATCGGCAGTCACGTCTGAACCGAACAAGTGTTCTTCTATCAGAACTCAACTCAAAATGCCAACTGCAAAAGGAAAAAGAAAAAGACCAGTCGGAGTACGAGTTACAAATAGGAAAGTTAAAAGAAAAGTTAAAAGAATTAACTGAGAATAGGAAAGAACTACTCTTGAAAGAAAAAACTGTAAAGAATTCTCTTAAACAAGCAGAAGCAGAATTCAAAGAACTTCAAGAAAATGGCACACTTGAGGATTGGCAAAGCCGAAGAGATAATGCAAGAAAAGCGCAACCGATAGCGCAACAGTATGAAAATTTGGTCGATCAACTCGGTGATAAGAGGGACGATCTCGCGGAATCAAAGGAAAAAATCATTGGACTTGATGAATCCCTTGATAGTCTTAATAAAAAACTTGAGGTTCAATCTCAACTCTGCAAGCGAGCAGATGCAGAAGTTGAGAAATTAGAAGCAGAAAAAGAATTAGCACTTTTGACAGAACCCGTTAATGCGCTTCGACAGCAGTTAGAGGAAGGGAAACCTTGCCGCGTGTGTGGTGCTACAGATCATCCCTACGCTGATAAAGTTGAAAGTGAGAAACTACTTGAAAGTATTCTGAAAGCATTAGACGATGCCGAAACAGAGGCGAAAAAGGCACAGAAGCAGAAGCAAAAATTAGAACGGGATCAAGCACGTCTCCAACAAGATAAATCCCACACCGTTGAACAAGTCGATGAATGTGTTGCAGAAATAGAAAACCTAAATACCGAAACCGAAGACCTTTGTGCAAAGTGGAAAGAACTCTATGAATCTGCAGACATCTCATTCGAATGGGTTGATGAAAGGTTTGATGAAGCAGACACTGCGATTGAGAATCTCAACACTACCCAAGAAACTTACAATGAAGTATCCAGCAAATTGAATGAAGTTTCTCATAAACTTGAAACCTGTCAAAATAATCTCAATCGAGAAAATGAACTATTGAACGATACAAAACAGGAATTGGAATCTATAACAGATGAGATTGAGGTCTTGAAATTGGACATTTCTGATACCGAGAAAGATTTTTGGACTTCAATGCCCGAAGTTTTTCACGGTGTTACGCCAGATAAAGCCGTCAAACAATTTGACGATAAGATCAAGGTAGTCGATTTACGTGAGCAGGAACTTACCACTAAAAACAGCCGACTTAATGTGCTTAACACCGAAATTCAGAACGACCAACGCGAACTTCAAGACTTACAAGAACGCCAAAAAGAACTTGAAGCAGAAATTGAACGCTATCAAAACGAAGGCGAAACGTTTATAGATGCTGTTCGAGATAAAACGGGTGGATTGGAATTGGAAGACGATATCAACGCTGCTATTGATGAGTTAAATGGTGAACTACAGGCGAAAAAGGCTGAACGCGATGAAGCTAAACAACAGTTAGAAAAAAGCCGAACACTATTAACTCAAAAAGAAACGACTCAGAAATTTTGCGAAGAGCAGTTGAAGGAGAATTGCGAAAAGTTTGAGACAGCAGGCGATGCTTACTTGGATAAATTGAACAAAGCAGGATTTGAGTCACCTGAAGCACATGACGTGGCATTCCGAGATGAAGCGCAGATACAAGCACTAACCGAAAAAACAGACGCTCATGAGAACGAAAAGCAGCAGCTTGATGTAGAAATTGTAGCGTTGCGGACGCAGTTTGTAGAAGTGCCATTTTCCCCTGAGGTATTAAAACTGATTATATCCCAAGCAGAAGAAATTGCAGCAGAGATACAAAGCGCACAGGAAAAAATTGGCAGACAAAATGAGAAAATTGACAATCTGAAAGACGATCTTCAAAAACGTGAAAAACTTGATAGCGAAGTGCATGCGGCAAAGCAAGAATGGGAACGTTGGAAAAAGTTGCAGGAGATAATTCCTCGAAACGAACTTCGGGATTTTGCATTGGATATTATGTTTCAACAGGTCAGCCGTATTGCCAATGTTCAGTTGGCATATTTAACCTCAGAACGTTACCAACTTGATGTAGAAACCATCGGTAAGTTAACCGTTATTGATCGGTGGAATGCAAATGAAAAACGTCCTGTTGAAACACTCTCTGGTGGCGAATCATTTTTAACGAGCCTGGCACTTGCATTAGCATTATCTGAACTCAGCCAAGGTCGCGCACAACTCAATTCACTATTCCTTGACGAAGGATTCGGAACGCTTGATACAGAAACACTTGATATAGCAATCTCAGCTTTGGAAGGACTTCGCATGCAGGGACGCAGTATCTATCTTATTAGTCATATACAGGAATTGACGAGACGTTTGCCTGTTAAAATCAATGTTAAGAAACGGGGAAACGGCAGTTCATATATTGAAATTCGAGATTAACGCAAATCATTGTGAAATATACGCATCTACAGGTAGGCGCGCTTTGTAAGCGCGCCAAGAAATAACTTAAAACAAATTGGAGGCTATGTATGCAATTTGGTTTCATGTCGTCTGTCTGTCCGCCATTAACGCTGGCAGAACTCATTGACAAAGCAAAACACTATAACTATGAACACTTAGAACTCCGTGTAGAATGGGACCACGGACACGGTGTTGAATTGGATTCTACACCACAACAACTCAACGATGCAAAGGCTCGCTTAGCAGATAGTGGAATAGCTCTATCTTGTATTGCAACTGGGGTGAGATTCGTTAATCCTGACGCGCAAAAACGCGCAGAACAAGTTGATCTGCTGAAGCGGTATATTGAACTTTCTGAAAAGATGGATGCTAAGAACATCCGTATCTTCGGTGATCCGGTACCGAAAACACCGGCTGAAGTGGATCAAACACTTGATTGGGAAGCGGATGGTATCCGTGATTGTGACGCGTTAGCAGGTGAGGCAGGAGTTGCGCTCTGTTTGGAAACACACGGGAATCTTATCGCGAGTTACGTGGCTGAAGCGCTATACCGGTCAGAAGCACAGAATACCTTTGTGAATTGGCATGCAGGACACCATGTTCGACACGGGCAACCTGTGGATGTCGCTTATGTTCATCTACGAGGTAAAGTGCGACATGCACATGTCAATTTTGGTGATGAAGGGCCAATGCCTGACACAGAAAAAGATTCCCTCTCACTTCTCAAACAAGATGGGTATACTGGTTTTATCTCAATAGAAGTTATCAATCCAAAGGATTCGGATGCTGTGCTGCAACGACATGCCGAACTATACAAAACACTGTAAACCACGAATCTTCAAGGACTGATAGTTAATCAGAGATTGAATTAAACGTTCCGGTAGACATGCTTGAGAGTGCGTCTACCGGATTTATTTTAAACGCTAAACGATTCGCCGCAGCCGCATGTGTTTTTGGCGTTTGGATTGGTAATCTTAAAACCTGATTCCATTAAGCCGTCATTGTAATCCAGCACCGAACCTGCGAGATATAGGGAACTGCGTGGATCAATGAACACTTTCAAACCGTGAAATTCAAAGACCCTATCGGCGCCCTTCGCTTCGCCAAACTCAAGGTTATATTGGAATCCTGAGCAACCGCCGCCGATAACCTGCATGCGCAAACCGAGTTCTGCTTCTGCGCTATTTTCGTTGCTGTTTATGAGTGTAATCGCTTTTTGTGCCGCAGATTCCGTTACATTAATCATTGGTACGTCTCCTGTTTTGAAAGCGAGTTCTCAATCGCTGTTTTTAGTGCCTCTTCGGCATAGGTGGCATAACGTTGCTTATCCGCTGGTAGTCCGCCTAAAGCATTTGAGATATGTGATGCTGTGATCTCCAGCGCATCTGAAATTCGGCTACCGGTGACCAATTCCGTTAGCACAGAACCGCTGGCAATTGCTGTTGGACACCCAAAAGCCCTAAACTTCGCTGCAACAACTGCACCATCTGCAATTTTAAGCGTAAGTTTTAGCATCTCTCCGCTTGCAGCGGAGCCGATAGTTGCTGTGCCATCCGCATCGGCAATTGTTCCGACATTGCGAGGATTCTCAAAATGCTCCGTCACCTGCGGGGTATGCATAACAGCTATCTATCCGAAACGGACAACGTATCGCCATGATATATTTTATTACATATTATACACTATCATCATACAATTGTCAAATCCTACTTTAAGCCAGGGTGTGTAAAGTTTTTGTAGAAATCCGCACAACTCCTATTGTAGGGCGGGTCTCCAGGGAATGCCAAAAGGCATTCGGACCGTTGATTTGGTGCCTGCCCGCTGCATGGCACGTCCTGCGCAGTGGCGGTGCACAGGGACCCCGCCCATAGGCGTCAATTTAAGCACACAATTACCAGATTGCCTCTTGTGGGAGGGCTTTATAAGCCCGATTTATATGTATT
>LXNJ01002106.1_pt1 | contig 11138 bp, 10 predicted proteins | sample 809081 | NCBI WGS metagenome assembly LXNJ01 (sample SAMN04870510, study PRJNA318959) | sponge metagenome | biome: sponge; feature: marine sponge reef; material: water | host: Petrosia ficiformis | place: Greece: Milos, Mediterranean Sea | collected 2013-05-29 | depth 5-7 m
GGACATCGATCTCATCGTGGTTCCCAAGACCCGCGAGGTGATCCCGAACCCGGTGAGCCCGGGCGCGGGCCGTTCTTTCGCGTAGGCGAGTCGCCTAACGGCGACTGCGCGCCCTACGGGCGAGGTCGAGGACGCTCCGCGTTCTCGTAGCGGGGAGTATCTGCGCGTAGGTGTCGGGCGAGGTGTCCGGCCAAATCCCGAGCGTCGTCCTCGGCGCCGTGGATGAAGCTCGATTTGCGGCGGCGCAGGAAGGTCAGCCCCAGCGCGACCATGCCGGGAGCATCCGCGACGACACCGCCCTCATGCCGAAGCCGTCCCTTGCGGTCGAACACCGGGGCGTGGAGCCAGGAATAGTCGGGTCGGTAGCCGGTCGCCCAGAGCACGCTCCGGATGCCGTCCTTCGCCAAATCGAACCCGAGGCTCGGCCGCTCGGGCACGACGGTCGCCGGCAGCCGCTCGCCCGGCTCGGCGGTGGCCTCGTGCGCCGTGGCCCACTCGTCGAAACCGTTGAGCAGTCGGTTCAGCTTGAGGTCGGCGAGCTTGCAGACGTTGCGCAAGGAACCCGAGAACTGCGCGCGCCCGTGGCGGAACCCCATGAGCCGTCCGACCAGGTGGACGCCGAGTCCGGTCAACGCGTTGAGATCGAGCGTCTTGCGCTCAGGCGTACCGACCAGTTGCGGCGACGGTAGGTTGCGCGCGCGAACGAGATCGTCCACGGCGTCGTAGCGATCGTCGAGGAGCCCTGTGCGCTCCATCCACCACTGGATGTCGCGGTCGCGATAGGTGCGCGGCATGCGCACGTGCTCGCCCACCGCGAGCGTCACCGCTCGTCCGGCCCGCGCCATGTCTTCGGCGACCTGCAGGCCGGTTGCCGATGCGCCGACGACCAGCACGCCTCCGGGCGGTATCCCGTCCGGGTTGCTGTAGTCGAGTGCGGGGATGGACGCGATGTTCGCGGGCAGGTCGCAAGCGGCGGCGGGGACATTGGGCAGGTTGCAGGCGCCACTGGCGAGCACCACGCCGCGCGCGCGCCACTCGCCCCGTGTGGTGGCGACGGCGTAGCCCGCGGTGGTCGGCTTGACGGCGCTCACACGCACCCCGGTCTCCACGGGCGCGCGGATGTGGTCCGCGTAACCCGAGATGAACGAGACCACTTCGGGCATGGTCATGAAGCCGTCGGGGTCTTCGCCATCGTAGCGGTACCCCGGCAACCGGCTCTGCCAGTTCGGGGTCAAGAGGCGCAGCGAGTCCCAACGTTCGGTGCGCCACGAGTTGGCCACCTCGCCGCGCTCGAGAACGACGTGGTCTATGTCACGCCGGGTCAGCTCATGGCTCATGGCGAGGCCACAGTGGCCTGCGCCGATCACCGCTATGTCGACTGAGCGAATCGTCGTGCTCCGGAGTATTCGCCTACTCGACCTCGACCGTCACGTTGGTCGGGTTCGTAATGATGTCGTAGACAGCGGAGCGCTTCTGAGACTGGGCGACCAGCGCCTCGATGTCGTCGGCCGACGCGTCGGCATCGATTTGGTAGGTCACCTTGATCCCGTTGAAGCCGTTGCGCACGTCGGCGTCGGCGCCGAGGATGCCTTGGATGTCCATGTCGCCCTCCAGGGTCGCCGTGACGGACTTGAGCTGGATGTCGCGGTTCTGGGCAACCGACGCGACACCGGCGGTCAGGCAACTGGCGAGGCCGACGAGGACGTATTCGACCGGAGTCGCGCCGTTGTCTTCCGCCGCGAAGGTCTCCGGGTGGTCGGCGTCGAACACGAACTCACGCTTGTGCTTCTGCTCGTCGCCGAGGCCGAAGTAGCCCTCCACGGACGAGCGGCTGTGCGTGCCGTTCTGCCATGCGCAGGTGGCTCGCCATTGGAACTGGGCTGCTTCCGGGGCTTCGGACACGGCCTCTCGGGCCGCAAGGAGCGCGCCAACGTTGACGCCGTTGTCGGCGCTGCCAGCGTCCTTGGAGTCGGACATGGTCAATGCATCTCTCATACAGCGAAAACGCGCAATGGTAGCACTCCGTTCCGCCGGGCTGTGCCGGTCGGGCGGCCCGCGAGTTTGCACAAAAACGGCGAACCCAAGCGGTTGGCCCGCGTTAGAGTGCGCGCGTGATGGGTCGTGAACGCACGCGAATGGCCGAAGCCCGCCTGCAACTCGTAAGCTCGAGCGCGGACGCGCTGTGTCCAAGGCACGTCGCGATCGTGATGGATGGCAACCACCGGTGGGCGCACAGCCGCCGGTTGCCGCGCGCGGCGGGGCATCGGGCCGGGGCGCAGAACGTCAAGGTGATCGCCAAGGCCTGCGCCGACCGCGGTGTCGAGTGCCTCACCTTGTTCGCCTTCAGCACCGAGAATTGGCAGCGGCCGCGGCGGGAGGTCAACGTCCTCCTCGACCTCATGCGTGGCGTCCTCAGGGAGGACCTCGAGGAGCTGAACGAAAAGGGTGCGCAGTTGCGCTTCATCGGCGACCGAAGTCGGTTCCCCGATGACCTGCAGGCACTGATGGATCGCGCGGAAAAGCGAACGGCGGGGAACAGCCGCCTCCACCTGGCCATCGCCGTCAACTACGGTGGCCGTTGGGACATCGTCGAGGCGACGCGGCGACTGGCACGCGTGGTTCAAGCCGGCACGCTGGATCCCGACGCGATCGACGAGCGAAGCTTCGCGACACACCTGTCGCTTGGCGATCTGCCGCCCCCCGATCTGTGCATTCGGACGGGTGGCGACCGCCGGATCAGCAATTTCCTGCTGTGGGACTTCGCCTATACCGAGTTCTATTTCACGCCGCACTTCTGGCCCGACTTCGACGCCGATCGCCTGGACCGTGCGTTCGCCGACTACGCATCACGGCAGCGCCGGTACGGTCGGAGGGCATCTGCCTGAGCCGATCCGGGCATCGCCGCCGACGCTCTTCGACGGTCGGCGGCGCTCGGAGGGACCAGGGGCTTAAGGGATGTTGAAGGTACGTGTGACGACGGGCGTGATCCTCGCCGTGGTCGTGGTCGCTGCCGTGGTGTTGCTGCCACTGGCGTGGATGGCGGCGTTCTTCCACCTGGTCCTGCTTGTCGCGGCCTACGAGTGGGGCAAGTTGTGCGGCATCCAAACGCGGCCCGGATTCGTGGTCTACGCGGCGGTCTTGTCGGCGACCGTTGCCTTTCTATGGCTGTTCCCAAGTGCCTGGATGCCGGCTTTGCTGGTCGCAGTCGTGTTTTGGCTTGTCGTCGTCGCTGTGGTGGTGCGCTATCCGACGAGCGCGCCGCTGTTGCGTGCGGCGCCCGTAACGCTTGCTGGCGGCGTGGTGGCGCTCGGCGGCGCGTGGCTGGCGCTGGTGGTGCTGAAGGCGGCGACCGGTTCGCATGGCGATGCGGCCGGCGCTTGGCATATCGCCTGGCTACTGGCCGCGGTGGCGCTAGCCGATACGGGCGCGTATTTCACGGGGCGCCGGTTCGGTCGGCGCAAGTTGGCACCGTCGGTCAGTCCGGGGAAGACCGTGGAAGGCGCCGTCGGCGGCGCCGTGGCCGTTTTGGCGTGGTCGGCCTGCGCGGCGGCGTTGTTCGACGGCGCGGTTGCGCGCTGGTTGCTGCTCGGCGTAGCGGTCTTCGCCGCGGCGGTGGTCGGGGACCTCTTAGAGAGTGCCTTGAAGCGCACGCGCGGCGTCAAGGACTCCAGCGGCATCCTCCCGGGCCACGGCGGCGTTCTGGACCGGATCGACTCGATCCTCCCGTCGGCACCGGTGTTCGCGCTGCTCATCACCTAAGCGCGGTCTCTGAGCGGTACTGTAAGCGGACGTCACCGTCCGCGTTCGAGTCCGGTACGTTCCCGGCGCCTACCGCGATGGCGGAAGTCCTACACGCCAACGGGGCGACTGGCCGATTCCGCCCCACGAAGGGGCTGCTAAGATGGGAGGAACTTGCGGCCAAGGTACGGAGTCCAAGGCCAATCCATGGACGTGCTGTACAACGCCTTCTTTTTGCTGCTTGCGATCGGCATCCTGGTCACGTTCCACGAGGCCGGGCACTTCCTGGTCGCGCGTTGGGCTGGCGTTCACGTGGTTCGTTTCTGCGTCGGTTTCGGCAAGCCGCTGCTCAGTTGGCGGGACCGCCGGGGAACGGAATTCTGCGTCGCCGCGTTGCCGCTTGGCGGCTACGTGCGCATGTTCGACCGGCGCGACCCGGACGCAGCCAGCCATGCGCCGGCCGACCCGAGGCTCGCAGAGCGCTCCTACGACCGGTTGACTCCGCAATGGCGCCTGGCCATTGCGCTTGGTGGCCCGGGCGCGAATTTCGTGCTCGCCTTCCTATTCTATTGGCTGGCTGCCGTGGTCGGCGTCACGGTTGCCATCCCCCACGTCGGCGCAGTCGTTGCCGACAGCCCGGCCGATCAGGCGGGCCTCCGCCCCGGTCAGGAGGTCGTCGCCGTCGACGGCAAGCCCACCAACGCGTGGCTGGACGTGGGCCTCGCGCTGGCGGCACGGCTCGGCGACTCGGGTGTGATCGAGGTCGAGACCGGCGGCACGGGGCCGGCCGGCCGCCACCGGATTCCGATTCAGGACTGGCTGGTTGGCGAGGACGATCCGGACACGGTTGGCGCCCTTGGGCTGGAGTCGGGTCTCCTGGCCGCGATCGGCGAGGTCATGGCCGACGGGCCGGCGGAACTTGGGGGTCTCGGAGCCGGCGATCGCATCACCCACGTCGACAACGAGCCGGTGGTCCTGTGGAGCGACTTCGTCGAGCACGTCCGCGGCAACCCGGGCCGGGAACTGCGCCTTGCCGTGGTGGACGATGCCGGCAGCGAGCGCACGTTGCGAATCACACCCGGTGTCAGGGTGGACGAGGACGGGGCAAGGTTCGGGCAGATCGGCGCCTACGTGGCCTTGCCCAAGCGCATCGTGCGCTACGATCCGATCGCAGCGCTCGGCCGCGCGGGCGGTCAGACCTGGTCGAACACGGGCCTCACGGTTGGCCTGCTGGCCAAGATGGTGACGCTCACGGTATCGCCGAGCAACATTTCAGGCCCGATCACGATTGCGGTCGTCGCGGGCGAGTCGGCCCGGGTCGGAATCGGTCGTTTCCTGTCGATACTCGCGCTGCTGTCCATCAGCCTCGGCGTGATCAACCTGTTGCCGATTCCCATCCTGGACGGCGGTCAGGTCGTGGCCCACACGCTGGAAATCGTGCGCCGCAAACCCCTCCCGCCGATGGCCGAGGCGGTGGGCGCCAGGCTTGGCATCGCGACGGTGGTCGGTATCATGGTGCTGGCCTTCTACAACGATTTCACGCGCTGGTTCTAGCGGCGCTCCGCCCCAGCAAGGAGCACGGACGTCATACGGCCAGAGGAAACGCAACCTGACTGCGAGGCTAAACCGCGGTCACGCAAACTAGCGGCGCTCCGCCCCAGCAACGAGCACGGACGTCATACGCGTAAGAGAAATGCAACCCGACTGCGAGCCTAAACCCCGCGGTCACGCAAACTAGCCGCGGCTTGAGTGCATGCGAAGGAGGCAGGCATGAAACACCCCTTGGGACATCGGACGGCGTTGAACGCCTTCGCGCTTTTTCTCGCGACGGCCGTGATCCTGCCCGCGCAGACGTTCGCCGCGGAGTCGTTTTCGATCGACGAGTTGCCGGGGCGCACGGGGTCTTTCAAGGTGGCGGACATCCAGTTGCAGGGCTTGCAGAGGGTGTCGTCCGGCACCGTCTTCAACCTCTTGCCGGTGAACGTCGGAGACACCGTTGACGCAGCGGAGATCCGCGAACTGACGCGGGCGCTGTTCAAGTCCGGCTACTTCGACGACATCCAGATGCTGCGCGACGAGGGGTCGCTCGGCAGCGATGCACAGGCGGACAATCGAGCGACCCTGATCGTGCGCGTGCGCGAGCGGCCGGCCATCGAAGAGATCGAGCTTGACGGCAACAAGGCGATCAAGACCGAGGACCTGTTGGAGAGCCTCGGCGAGGCGGGGCTCCGCGAGGGAGAGATCTTCAAGCAGGCGACACTGGAACGCATCGGCATCGAACTGCAACGCTCGTACTTCGCGCAAGGCCGTTACGACGCGGCCATCGATGCGTCGGTCAAGCCGCTGCGGCGCAACCGGGTCGACATCGAGATCGAAATCGACGAAGGCAAGGGTTCCGGGGTCCGCCAGATCAATTTCGTCGGCGCCACGGTCTTCAGCCAGGCGGAACTTCTGGCACCCCTGGAGCTGCAGCACCCGACGTTGCTGTCCTTCCTCCGCGGCAAGGACAAGTACTCGCGGGAGAAGATGCAGGGCGATCTCGAGACGCTGGAGGCGTACTACCAGAACCGAGGATACGTGGAGTTCAACGCCCGCTCGGTCCAGGTCAGCATCACCCCGGACAAGCGCTCGGTGTACGTCACCGTGAACGTCCACGAGGGCGACAAGTACACGGTGGACGAGGTCAAGTTGATCGGCGACGTGTCCGACGTCGATCCGGACCTGGTCAGCGGCTTGTTCATCGTGCAGAAGGGCCAGACGTTCAACCGTGCCGCGGTCACCGCGACGGAGGAGCGCATCACCACGGCCTTCGGCAACTCGGGCTACACGTTCGCCAGCGCGTCCGGTGTGCCGGAAGTCAAGGAGAACGGACTGGTGGACGTCAAGTTCGTGGTGGATGCCGGCAAGCGCGCCTATGTGCGCCGGATCAGCTTCGCGGGCAATTCGCTGACCCAGGACAACGTCCTGCGTCGGGAGATGCGCCAGATCGAGGGCGGCTGGGCGTCCACCCGGCAGATCGACCGTTCCAAGACGCGCCTCGACCAGCTCGGCTACTTCAAGCCGAACTCGGTCAACGTCGAGACGCCGCAGGTGCCTGGTGCCGACGACCAGATCGACGTGGACTTCTCGGTCGAGGAGTTGCCGACCGGTGCCTATACCGCGCAACTCGGCTATTCCCAGTGGGGCGGCATGATGGTATCGCTCGGCGTTCAGCAGAAGAACGTCGCGGGCTCGGGCAATAGCATCGGTGCGCAGATCAGTTGGAGCGACTACCAGAAGGCTGCCAACTTCAGCTTTCACGATCCCTACTACACCGTCGACGGCATCAGCCGCGGGTTCAACGTGTTCGCCAGGGAGACCAACTTCTACGCCATCAATATCGCGCGCTATTCGACCGACGCGTACGGCGCTGGCGTGAATTTCGACTTTCCCGTGGGGGAGACTCAGCGTCTGCAGTTCGGCGTATCGGTCGAGCACACCAGCATCAACGACAACCTGTACTCGGCACGGGAGATCACGGACTTCATCAACCAGTCCGGCGCGGACTTCCTGAACGTCAAGGCCCAAGGGCTGTGGATGCGGACAACGCTGAACCACGGCCTGTTCCCGACCGCGGGACGGCGCCAGTCGTTGAGTGCCACCGTCGCATTGCCGGGCAGCGACCTGCAGTTCTACCGGCTGGTCTACAACGCCGACCTGTATTATCCGTTCCCGTTCGCGCGCAAGCTCTCCGGCCACCTGCGGACACGCTTGGGCTACGGCGACGTGTACGCGTCGACACGCACCTACCCGTTCTACGAGCACTTCTTTTCCGGGGGCTTCGGCTCCGTCAGGGGCTTCGAGAAGAGCACTCTGGGCCCGAAGATCACCGATACCAGTTTCTTCAGCCGTCCGGAGGGCAGGCCGTTCGGCGGCAACGTCCTGGTCGAAGGAACGGCCGAGATCGTCTTTCCGATGCCGTTCATCGGCGAGTCGCGCGGCGTGCGTTCAACCTTCTTCGTCGATGCCGGGAACGTCTTCAATACCCATTGCCCGGCGTTCAGCCTGCGCTGCCTGGAACCCGACCCGGAGGAGATCCGCGTGACCACGGGCCTCGGCGTCACTTGGCTTTCCGCCATGGGGCCCATGTCGTTCGCCTTGGTGCATCCGCTCAACAACAAGCCCGGCGACGAAGTCGAACGGTTCGCCTTCGAAGTCGGGCATTCGTTCTGACTTGTGTGGCCCGGCCAAGGTTTGCCCGGTACGTTCGTCTCGCCGGGTGCGGGCGCGCACGCTGCCGGCTGGCTATAATGCGCGCCCGGCGAAAACGCCACCGGGCTGCGCCGAATCCGCGTTGGAATGAACCCGACGGCCGGAGAAATGCAACCTGACTGCGAACTCAAACCGCGGTCACGCAAACTAGGAGAACCGCCCGCATGTACTTTGAGGCGAGAAACGCAATGAAATGGCAGGCTTGGGTCGCTGCCGCCACTTTAGGGGGTGCCGTTCTGGTGGCGCCCGTCGCGGCCGCGCAAGCCGAGGCGGCGCAGCTTGCCCAACTCAACGTGGCCGTGGTGAACACGGTCCAGGCCATCCAGCAGAGCGAGGAGGCGACGGCCTTCACGGAGCAACTGCAACAGGAACTAGCGCCCGAACAGACCGAACTGCAGGCGCTTCAGCAGGAGATTGGCGATTTGCGCCAGCGCGTTCAGGACGAAGGCGATGTCATGTCGGCGGACGAACAGCGCAAGGTTGCGAGGGAAATCGAAAACAAGCAGATCGACCTCGAGTTTCGTGCCCAGAAGCTGCAGAAGGATGTCCAGGACCGCCAGCAGGAACTGATCCAGATCATGGGCCCGAAAGTGCAAGCCATCGTCAACGACCTGGTCGAGGTGGAGCGTTACGACCTCGTGTTCGAGCGCAGCAACGTCGGCTACGTCAACCCGCGGCATGACATCACCGCCAAGGTGACGGAAAAGCTCAACGAACGCTTCGCCGAGGCTGGCCAGGGCAACTAACGCCTCCGCGGCGTACCTGAGCAAGCCCCGACACGCGCAACGGCGTGCCCACCGTTCAGGAGATTGCCGAGGCCATCGGGAAACGGCTCTCCGGCGGCGCTCAGGTCCGCGGCGATGCGACGACGGCCATCCGGGGCCTGGCACCCATCGATGCCGCGGGGCCGGATCAGATCACGCACCTGTCGGGGCCGGCGTACCGCCGCTTCCTGTCCCGCACGCGCGCCGGGGCCGTACTGCTTCGGGAGAGCGACGCGTCGGCGTGTCCGTCGACCGCGGTCGTGGTTGCCAACCCGTACCTTGCGTTCGCCTATGTCTCGCAGCTCTTCGCGACGCCTCCGCGGATCCCGGCGGGGATTCACGACGCCGCGCACGTCGCGGCGTCGGCACGCGTCGATCCCGATGCCGCGATCGGGCCAGGTGCCGTCGTCGGCCCGCGTGCCGAAATCGGCCCCAGCGCCGAGATTCGCGCCAACGCGCACGTCGGGGAGGGCAGCCGGATCGGTGCGGCGACCGTCGTGCATCCGAACGCGTGCATCTATCACGATGTGCGCATCGGAGAACGCTGCGTCATTCATTCCGGCGCGGTGATCGGTGCCGACGGCTTCGGTTTCACGCCCGGCGAGACCGGCGAACTCGTCGAGATCGCCCAGCTCGGCGGCGTCACCCTCGGCGACGACGTGGTTGTCGGGGCGTGCTCGACCATAGACCGCGGTGCCCTCGCCGACACCGTCGTCCACGACGGCGTGAAGATCGACAACCAGGTGCAGATCGGCCACAACTGCGAGATCGGCGAGCACACCTTGATCTGCGGCGCCGTGGGACTCGCCGGCAGCACCAGGATCGGACGCCATTGCGCGCTTGCCGGGGGAGCCGGCGTCGCCGGTGACGGGCCGGTGGAGATCTGCGACTACGTCCAGGTCGGCGTGGTGACCACGATCACCCGATCGATCACCGAGCCGGGTGTGTATTCGGGTGGCGTTTTGCATAATACGAACCGTCGTTGGCGGCGCAATGCGTTGCGCTTCAACCAACTCGACGAGCTTGCGCGGCGGATCGCGCGCTTGGAAAGGGACGCCCGGCGGCGTTGAGCCGCCGTTACGATCCCAAGACGTCAAGGAACGTGAGTGCAGTGCAGTTGACCATCGACGAAGTCCTCGAGCATTTGCCGCACCGGTATCCGTTCCTGCTCATCGACTCCGTCGACGAGGTGGTTCCGGGGGAGTACATCGTCGGTCGCAAGAACGTCTCCGGCAACGAGCCCTACCTGCAAGGCCACTTTCCCGGCTTTCCCATCATGCCTGGCGTACTCATCGTCGAGTCGCTCGCGCAACTCTGCTGCGTATTGGCGTTCAAGACATCCGGCGGGAAACCCGGCGACGGCTACCTGCACTATCTTGCGGGGCTCGACGACGCCCGCTTCAGGCGCCGCGTTCGACCGGGCGACGTCCTCAAGCTGCGCGGTCGGATCGCCATCCGCCGTCGCCAGCTCATGAAGTTCGACTGCGAAGCGCACGTGGAGGGCGAACTGGCCTGTTCGGTGAAGCTCATCTGCGTGGAACGGGAGATCGAACCTTGAGCGGGACGACGGCCATAAGCGTCAAGATCGACGAACGTGCGATCGTCGACCCGTCGGCACGCCTCGGACGCAATGTTTCGGTCGGCCCCTGGTCCATCGTCGGGCCGGACGTCGTGGTCGGCGATGACTGCGAGATCGGGCCGCACGTGATCCTCCGCGGCCCCACGGTGCTCGGCCGCGGCAACCGGATCTACCAGTTCTCGACCGTCGGCGAGGGTTCCCCCGCCTTCGCGTACAAGGGCGAACCGACGACCCTGACGATCGGTGATCGCAACGTCATCCGCGAGGGCGTCACCATCCACCGCGGCTTGGCGACGGACCGAAGCCGAACGGTGATTGGCAGCGACAACCTGTTCATGGCCTACGTCCACATCGGCCACGACTGCGTAATCGGGGACCGGATCGTGATGGCCAACAACGCCTCGGTGGCCGGGCACGTGTCCGTCGGCGACGAGGCGGTCTTGAGCGGCTATGCGGGCGTGCCCCAGTTCCGCAGCATCGGCGCGTACGCCTTCGTCGGTGCCATGTCGCTGGTGACCAAGGACATACCGGCCTACGTGACGGTAGACGGCAACCCGGCCGGTGCCGTGGGCTTGAACGTCGAGCGTCTGCGTCGGCTCGGCTTGAGCGACGAGGCGAAGAAGACGCTGCAGGACGCCTACAACACCGTCTACCGCCGTGGCTTGACGTTGAACGAGGCCTTGCGCGAGCTTCAACCGATCGCCGCTGCGGTGCCCGAAGTGACGTGTTTCGTCCGCTCCATCGAAGCGTCGGAGCACGGCATTGTCCGTGAGCGGCGCCGTCAGTGACGCGACCGCTTTGCGGTC
>LXNJ01002107.1_pt1 | contig 11138 bp, 12 predicted proteins | sample 809081 | NCBI WGS metagenome assembly LXNJ01 (sample SAMN04870510, study PRJNA318959) | sponge metagenome | biome: sponge; feature: marine sponge reef; material: water | host: Petrosia ficiformis | place: Greece: Milos, Mediterranean Sea | collected 2013-05-29 | depth 5-7 m
CGCGGCCCGCCGCAAGCACCGGGAGTTCGTGGAAGGCGTCGTCTCCGAGTGGACCGGCGGGCGTACCCGCGACCAGGTCGTCGAAGCGCTCGCCGGCCGGGTCCCCTGCGGCCCGGTGCAGACCGCGGCCGACATCTTCGAGAGCCCCCACACCGCGGTCCGCGAGATGGTCGCCGAAGTCGAGCTGCCGGGCGACAACGAACCGGTCAGGATCGTCGGCAGCCCGATCAAGTACACCGAAACGAAGACCGGCGTGCGCAGCAGGGCGCCCCTGCTCGATGAGCACCGCGAAGAGATCCTCGCCCAGTTCGGAATCAACGCCGGGATCAACGCCGGGCCGGACCAGGAAGACCCGCCCAAGGAGAAGTAGCCATGCGACTGAGACGTTCCGAGCTGGCGGTGCCGGCCAGCAACCCCAGGATGGTCGAGAAGTCGGCCTCAAGCTCTGCCGACCTCGTCTTCCTCGACCTGGAAGACGCCGTCTCCCCCGACAAGAAGGAGGGCGCGCGCCAGATCGCCATCGACGGCCTGAACGAGCTCGACTGGGGCAACAAGGTGCGCTCCGTGCGCGTGAACGACCACACGACCCGCTGGGCCGTCGACGACGTGATCAGCGTCGTCGAAGGCGCCGGCGCGAACCTCGACATCATCATCCTGCCCAAGGTCAAGCAGCCGCGCGACATCTGGTTCTTCGAGACGATGCTCGACGGCCTCGAACTCAAGCTCGGCCTTGACCGCAAGATCGGCCTGGAGGCCCTGATCGAGGAGGCCGAGGGCCTCGCCAACGTCGAGGCCATCGCCACCTCCTCGCCCCGGCTCGAGGCGCTCATCCTCGGCTTCGGCGACCTCTCAGGCAGCATGGGCATGCGCTTCGGCCACGAACTCGACAAGGACTACCGCTACCCCGGCGACATGTGGTCCGCCCACCGCGTCCGCATGATCGCCGCCTGTCGCGCCGCCGGCATCGACGCGATCGACGGCCCCTTCGGCGACTTCAAGAACGATCACGCCTACATGAAGCAGGCTACCTACGCCGCCACCCTCGGCGCCGTCGGCAAGTGGTGCATCCACCCCAACCAAATCCCCCTCGCCAACGACGTCTTCGCGCCGTCACCCAGGGAGATCAAGCAGGCGCAGAAGATGGTGGACCTCTACAACGAGTCCGTGGCGAAGGGGGCCGGGGCTGGAGGCAAGGGCGGGCAGTTGGTGGATGCGGCGACGTTGCGGATCTATGAGCCGGTGTTGGAGAGGGCGAGGGCTACGGGGAGGTTGTAGGCGCCAATAGGGCTATGATCTTATTCATGTGAGATCTCCTTGGCTCCGCCCGGCGACAGACTTCCTCTCCACCGTCGAGCACTCTTCGTGGTTACACCGGACGTTTCCGAGACGAGAACGTAAGATTCTATACGCAAAGCATGATCGATCACGTCAACTCCTAACGGAAATCACGTTCCATACAACTTGTAGAAAACTGTCAGTCCGTCTCCAACTACACGACTATCCATCCGGTGTTGACCTCTGTCACTACCGGATCTAGGATCTACGCCATGAAGAAGATGAGCTGCAGGGTCCGTTTCGATCCGACCACGGCGACGTCACGCCCGAAGACGTCGCCAGAGCCCTACTGCTCCACAGACCTGGGGCGAAGAAGGGGAAACGGGCGCAAGGTGAGACAGACCAAACGACAGACCGGAAGATCCACCTGATGCGAGGACCGTAGACGCGTTCGTGGAGAATCGAGTTTTCCCGGGATGAATCTCAGAAAGGACTGGTTAGTGACGAAACTACTAGCAGCACTGGTCATCGGAGCATTCGCAACGGCGGCTACGGCATCGGAAGAATCGGCCGTCACAGTGCATCACGGTACAGTCGTGGCAGTAACCATCGAGCAGGGGTTGACCACCGTCGCCAAAGCGAAGAAGGCGGCGGAGAAAGGCATGAGGCAGGTTAAGGCGGGCGACCTTGTTGCAGGTCGAGTGATCGACGACGTAAAGGTCGCGGGCAAGACTGTTATCGCTTCTGGTGCGGCTGTGACATTCCGCGTTGGCTCGGAGACCAAGAAGAACCGCCGAATGGGGCGCAAAGGTGTCCTGGTTCTTGAGCCGATGGTGGTCTCTGCGGTGTCAGGAGAACGGCTAGCCCTCGAAGGGAACATTGACTCAACAGGCAGCGGACGAATAGGTACTACCGTCGGACTAACGTATGCGTTTGGACCTCTCGGACTCTTGAAGAAAGGAAAGGCAGCGGAAATCCCGGCTGGCGGGATGTATCACGTCTTGACCAGAGGAACGATGGAGGTTCTCGTGCCATGAGGACAGGTGGATGTGCGGCTCTTGACCTGCGGCCCGTCCGATCCATGCTGCTTGACGAAGAGGCCGTCGAGAGACGCGCCAAGGCGCGGCCTAGAGCCAAGCGGCGGCCACCACTGAGCGAAGACGAGCTGCGGACCATCGCGGAGGAGCGCGGCGCCGCAGACTTGTGGGATGTCGCAGTCCGCGGACTCGGGGGCGTCGCGCGGAAAGCCAGGAGCCGCACAACTCTCTGGTTCCGGGTCAAGACCGACGGGGGTTACCACGCCATCGTCTCCATAGAGCCGGGAAGTTCTCTGGAGAACGGGCTCGCCGTAACAGTGATTGCAGACCGTATCGCGCGCGCCTTCGGCATCGAGGAGGACCGGATCAAGGAAGCTTGCGGCAAGCCCGCGGGAACGACGTTCGGAACTACTGCCGGCACACCGGACAACTGCTTCCATCTCAATCGCGAAAGGCTCGATCGTCTGATCGGGCTGATTACCGGCTAATTGTGATCTCCGATCCTCGCGGACGCCGCACCCACCAAGCCCCGGATTGAAGGCCGGCGACTCCGATACCGCAACCTCAGAACTGCGCCCGGTCGATCAGGGTCCCGCTCAGCGAACAGTCTGAGCCGACCACGGTAGAGTCCCCGACTCTTGGAACTCGCTGAGGGAGAACCATGTCCACGACAATCACCATCCGATTCAACCGGAAGCTCATCGTCTTGTGGAGTTCCATCGTGGCGGCGGTACTGGTCGGCTGGCTGGCACTCTCACCGTACTTCGTGGTGTGGCGTCTTCAATCGGCCGCCGAAAGCCAGAACGCCGATGGCCTCGCCGCACTCGTCGACTTCGAGAGCGTCCGCAGCAGCCTCAAGGAATTCTTGTACTCGCAATGGCTCGATTCCGCCGGAGATAACCAGGATGGGTTCGCCGCGCTCGGCTCCACACTCGGGGTCATGCTCGTCGATTCGCTCATCGACCGCTTCGTCACGCCACACGGATTCGCCGTGCTGATGAGGAACCCTGAACGCGGCCTGGACACAGGGGAGCCGGAGCCTCCAGATGACGTGATCGACGACATTTCTACGTCCGGAATAGAGACGCGGAAGGCGTATGAATCGCCAAACAGATTCGTGTTCGAGACTTGGTCGACAGGTATGGACGAACAGCGGGTCGGATTCGTTCTCAAGAGGAAGGGGCTCTCGTGGCGCGTAACTGGCCTCAGACTTCCTCTGCCACCACCGGAAGACGCCCTCGCCAGCGAACCCACTACACGGCCCGAAGCCGAGCCGGGCTACTGGCACGTCGACGAATCGGCAGACCCAATCGACGACTCGGTGACCATCACAGCGATCGTGTCGGCCAACGGTCAACCCTCATTCGGAACCGGCCCCACCCTCGCTGTCCGATGTGCGAAAGACAAGACCGAAGCGTTCATCAACTGGAGCCACTATCTCGGCCGTGACCACACCGGCAGTGTCGTGGTCCGCTGGAACGATGGAGTACCTGAGACAGAACGGTGGAGCGGCAGCACCAGCCACAGATCTACCTTTGCCCGGCAGCCCATCGGCTTCGTCAGGTCGCTCATGGAGCATGACAGGCTTGTTGTCCGAACGACCCCCTACAACGACGCACCCGCCACGCTCGTGTTTGACTTGACAAGCGACAGCAAGCGCGGCGCTCTCTGGCGAGTAGCTGACGCATGTAACTGGAATCCGGCGGACCAAGCGATTGCAGACCCGACACCACGTTACGTCACGCCCGAACAGCTTGCGAACGTCAAGGTGGGGATGACAGAGACCGAGGTCGAGGGCCTCTTGGGCAAAGTCGTTCCTAGTTACGTGCGAACCTTCCGGGACGACGGCGTGACCGCATGGTTCTATGCGAAAGACCCCGAGCGGCATGGAGTCGGGTCGGCTGTGGGCGTGGTCTTCCGAAGCAGCGACCGGAAGGTCTACCGCACAGACCCCAATGCGGTTGAGGGGCGGCGTTGACCACCAGTTGCGGCCGTTGCGCGGTGCCCCCTGTTGTACCCCCGCGCCAACTACGGCGACGCTACGCCCGGAAGACGCGGCGCGGGCCATGTTGATGAAGGACCGGGCGAAGCCGGTCAAGAAGACGAAGGCTTGAGACGGAGGTTTTGGTGTTCAAGTACCTTGAGAGGCGGCGGAAGCAGAAGGCGGAGCAAAGGGCGGACGAGTTGCTGAGGCAGCAGGAAGCACAGCGTCAAGCAGAGAAGAGGCAGCAGGAGGCGCAGCGTCAAGCGGAGCAGATCGCTAGAGCTAGGGTGCAGAGCCAGAAGATCATTCTTGGTGCCTTGGCCGATGGAAAGGTTGTCGAGGAATACAGCAGAGAACTAGACAGAATGTTCCCCGACTTCAAGCTCGGAAAGACAGAATCACTGCTCTATGTCTTCCCCGGCGTCAGGTATCTTGAGCGCGTTACCCGAAGGAAGGTCCAGGGCAGAAGCGCAGGTACTTCAGTTCGGCTTATGAAGGGCGTTTCTGTCCGTGTAGGGCAGTCTACAGGTACGCCCGTAGAATACGAAGAGGTTGTTGCGCGAGGCGTTGGCGATTTGGCGGTTTCGACTAGGCATGTGTTCTTCCGTGGAGATCGACGGTCTTTCCGCATTCACATGAACAAGGTGGTGTCCGTAGGATGCGGGAACGACTACGTTGAGGTAATCAGAGATAGAGCCAGTGGCTTGCCAGAGTACTTCGCGGGGCTAGACGCGAACGACGCTAGGTTTGGAGCGGAGTTGATTGACTCCGTTACTGTCTCAGATTGGGGTCGGTCTGGGCCGGAGATCGTAAGTGCAGAGGACGAAGGCTTGTTGCACTATGCGTCCGAGTCCGCGCTCTACGCTTGACAGGCTATCAACCGTAGCGTGTAAGCGCCTTCCGAGCCGGCCAGCACGCCCACGGGCCCGGGCCGCACCACAGGCCCAGATCGTGACCTCTTCGCCCCGCGTCGAGACGCCGTTCGCTGTCCCGCTCGTCTAGCCCTTCCAGTAGAGCTTGTCCCCGACGTAGAGCACTGCCGACACAACCCAGAAGATGGGCGTGGCCAGCAGGCAGACCGACATCACGGAGCCCGCGCTGATAACTCGGATGCCCTCTCCAACTGTGGCCAACCAGACCTCGACCGGACCGAACATCACGAACGGCGCGACGGACGACAGCACAAGAACCGCAATAGAAACACGTTTCACTCTCTTCTCCTGTTGTCTACACCACGCGCTGGCACTCCTGAAAGCTCGAATCGCCTTGTAGCTTCTCACTGTCGGCAGCTTCGGCCGCTCGTCTCTCACGGGCGAGAGCCCTATCAGCCTTTCCTCGATTCTGCTCAGCCACCATTCTCCAGAAGTCCTCGTCTGCACCAGGCTGACCACCCAGCCACTTTGCGCTTCTCACTTGCTGTTCCGCCCGGTCTCGATCCGCCTTGTGCCGGCGGTACTCGGCTCGATACACCATGTACTGCCTGTACCTAGCCAGCGCCGAGTAGCACGGCGTTGGAGGGACGCCCGAGCCGACAATCTGGCTGAGAGCTTGAACTCTCCGTTCGACCTCTACCTCTGGAGGTGTAGGCCGTACAGCAGGGGTGTTGTAGGCGACGCACCCCGAAACCCAGAGTGTCCAGGCGAAGGTAGCGAGATACTTGCCCCCCTTTGTCCTAAGTCGACTCACTGTCTTGGCGCTGGAAGTCGAACTTCGTGAAGCTGCAGGTCCTCCAGTTCGTACTGCGCCGCCATCTTCCTGCTGCGGGCGTAGTCCATCATCTCCCACAGGGAGACACCTGCCTCGCGTGCCGCGCGAGCCAGCGTGAGTTCTCGGTCTCCGTACTGTCGGGCGTAGTGCTCGAGCTTCCAGTCGTGAACGCCCCGTGCCAGCAACCGGCGCACAGTCGCGGAGCGGTCAGCCTGCTCGACTCCCCCAATCAGTTCCAGCTCCCCGACGAGCGCCGAAGGCAGCCTGATGCTGACCATCTGTTGCTTCTTCATGATGCCTACACTCGTCCGATGGAGTCCTAAAGGGCCGATCCATGCACTCGCGGGCTACGCGCGCAACTTCCGCGATCCGAACCAGACGCCCACTGCCCCGATCAGCGGGTTGAGCCAGTTGAACCATGCCGGCTGGCGGGCGCCCGCGGTCGCCTCCATCATCGACACGTCGTCGGGGCGCGGTTCTGCCGCTATCTCCGGCGGGATCAGGGCATTCACCACTCCGAGCACGATCACCAGACCGATCAGCATCGTGGCGCCCTTCGCATCGTGCGCCACCCTGCCACAGACCTGCCCGCCGATGTACGCGCCCACGAGCCCAAGTACGAGCTGGACGAGGACCCAGCTGCCGGGTACCTCCCAGGAACCCGGCTCGAAGGCGAGCGAGGGCCCCACCGTCAGCCACAGAAGCGAGAAGAGTGCGAAGAGCACAGCGGCCATGGCGATGTAGCCGACGATGGCGGCGAGGATGTTCCTGAGCATCATGTTTCTCCCTGAGGCTGTGGGTCAGCGATGGCGCTTGAGGTAGGGCCGCAGCCGCGCCGCCTCGTCGGCCGGCCGGCGCCTCGGGTCGCGCCGGCGACGACGGACACCTGGTTCAGGAGAGGCTGGTCAGGCATGAGGCCCAGTCGTCCGCACGATCCACCCACCCGTCAGCCTCCGAGCTAGCCCGACTCCAGTGCCTTCAACACGGCGCGGGTCCGGTCGCGGACGCCCAGCTTCGACAACACGTTGGACGCGTGGTTCTTGACGGTGCCCTCGGCAATGCCCAAAGCGTCCGAGATCTCACGGTTGCTATACCCGCCAGCCATCAATCGCAGGACTTCGAGCTCGCGCGTCGTGAGCGGGTCGGGTGGATTGAGGGCATCGAACTCCGGACGCACGTGCTCGAGACCGCGCAGCACACGCTCCGTGATGGCCGGACGAATCAAAGACTCTCCCCGTGACACCCTTCTGATCGCGTCAGTGAGCAGCTCGAACGACACATCCTTCAGCAAGTAGCCGCGTGCCCCCGCCTTGATGCCGTCGAGCAGCGCGTCGTCGTCGTCGAACGTCGTGAGGAGAATCGTTGGAGGAAGCTCGTCGGTCCGCCGCAGCTCGTTCAGCAGATCAATCCCGTTCTTCCCTGGCATTCGAACGTCCAGAAGCACGACGTCAGGGCGTTCGCGGCGAATGACCTTCGCACCCTCTTCGCCGTCGGCTGCTTCGGCCACGATGGACATGTCGCCGGTAAGGTCGAGCAGGGCTCGGAGTCCCCGCCGCACGAGCGTCTGATCCTCTATCAGCGCAAGGCGAATCACGACGATCCCCCTTGCGCTGGCACGTGCGCACGTACTTCGAAGCCGCGCCCTGGAACGGTTTTGAACTCCACGCGACCGCCGCGCTCCTCGATTCGTTCGCGTATGCCGATCAAGCCATGTCCGGATCTCAAGTCCACGGCGCCGACGCCATCGTCTCGCGCGTGCAACGTGATCCCGTCTCCGTCCTGTCCGAACTCGATCCATAGGTGCCGCGCTCCTGCGTGGCGCGTTGCGTTCGTCAGGATCTCCTGCACACAGCGGAACCAGGCGTTCGCGTGGGCGGGGTCGTCGAGATAGAGGGGTTCGGGCATCTCGAGATGCACGCGCGGCACCTCGCTGACCGTCGCGAGCGGAAGCAGTACCGCCGAAAGATCGATTCGGCCCGTCTGGCGAAGCTGGCCGACGACGTCCCGAATGTCGCTCAGCAGCAGTTTGGTGATCGCGTGGGCCTGGCGGACATGCTCGGCCGCGCGGCCGTTCACACGACGCGAGGCGACATCGAGCTGGAGGCTCAACGCCGTCAGATGATGCCCGAGGGAATCGTGGAGGTCGCGCGAGATACGGAGCCGCTCGCCAACCCTGCTGTTCTCGGCCAGTAGTTCCTGCGCGATCTTCAGTTCAGCGTTCGCCCTGCCGAGCTGTTCGCGCGCCGCCTGCTCTCTTTGCCTGAGGAACGACTGCCCGACGTTGAACACGTGACTCGCTGCGAAGGCACCGCCGCCGGACACAGCGGCGAGCCACGAGAAGCTGGTCCAGTAGATGGTGGTCAGGACGCCGCATTGTGCCGCGACCCAGATCCACACGGCTCGCCGTGACAAGACATACGGCAGTTCGCCGGCGACGATGACCAAGGTGATGCTGCACAAGTACTTGGTCATCCCATAGGCAGCCCATACCATCGCGAGGCCAGCACCAGCCTGCGCGCTCACAAGCAGGACATCGATCGTTGACCGCCCTTGGGCGGTCGGCCGCCAGAGATACCAGGCGTACGTGGCGCCGAAGATCAGAAACGCTGCTGACCAGACGCCGGCAGGCCATCCACTCAGCCGGCCCTCGTACAGATCGACCCCACTCGGCACCATACAGGCCAGCCAACCGGCGAATCCGGCGATGTTGAAGCGCCCGTCGACCCGCATCAGAGGCCATTGTACCGGGGCTGCCGTCCGCGAAGGTGTGCCGGAAGTCATGAGTGGCGACGACGACTTCTGGCACATGCATCGTCGGTCTGCCAGCGTCCAAAATGTCCGACAGCGTCATGACCCTTCCATCCTTCTCCGAGGGACAGACATGAACCAGACATCCGGCCCCACTCTCGCGACGACTGCGATCGTCCTCGGACTGGTAGCCCTTCCGGCAACACTCCGCGCTCTCGACGCCGAGCAGCCGACTTTCGTGGACGACATCGCGCCGATCCTCCACGGGAACTGCACCTCCTGCCACCAGCCGGGTGAGATCGGGCCGATGGCGTTGCGCACCTACAGTGAGGTCAGGCCCTGGGCGCGGTCGATCGCCCGCGCCGTGGAGAACCGCGACATGCCGCCCTGGGACGCCGATCCCGGCTACGGCCCCTTCGTGAACGACATCTCTCTGAGCGACGAGGAGATCGCCACGATTCTGGGTTGGGTTTCCTCGGGAGCCCCCCGCGGTGACGGCGACGAAGCCGTCTACGAGCCGGCCACTCGCAGGGGCGATTGGGCGCTCGGAGAGCCGGACTGGGTCTACGAGTTCGCTCCCTTCGACGTGGCAGCCGATGGGCCGGACCAGTTCGCTCTCTTGCCGATCGAAGTCGACTTCGAAGAGGACCGTTGGATTCGCGCCGTCGAGGTTCAGCCCGGCGACCGGGAGGTCCTCCACCACTTCATCCTCTGGCGCTCCGCCACGGCCAGTGACCTGCGAGACGGCTTCATCAACGCCTGGGCGGCGGGCATCGGGTCAATCGAATTCCCTGTCGGCAGCGCCCGACTCCTGGAGAAGGGGCAGAAGATGATCGGCGACTTCCACTACCACCCGAGCGGCAAAGCGGCGACCGACCGGACGAGGATCGGCGTCTGGTTCGCCGAGCCCAAGGAGGTCGAGAAGGAGCTCGTCGGCATCTGGGCAATGAACGACTCCTTCACTATCCCGGCTGGCGAGCCCAACTACGAGGCAAGGGCCAGCTTCTCCTTGTCGGAGGACGCGCTTGTCCATTCGCTGGTCCCGCATATGCACTATCGCGGCAAGGACATGACGTTTACCGCAGTCCTGCCCAGCGGCAACGAGCGAGAGTTGCTCAAAGTCAGCCGCTACGACTTCAACTGGCAAGCCGCCTACAAGTTCGCCGAACCGGTGGCACTGCCGGCCGGGACCCGCGTGAATGTCCTGGCCCATTGGGACAACTCCGCGGACAACCCGCACAATCCAGACCCGACAGTCGACGTCACCTGGGGCACCGAATCCACTGACGAGATGCTGATCGGCTTCGTGGATTACGTCGTGGCGGAAGGCGTCAGCCCGAAGCCGGTGAACGTCGTCGTCATGAAGCTGAGGGAGCTCGCGGGGACCCACCCGGGGCAGGCATGGCGGTTCGACGTCTTCCGCCGTCAAGGCCAGGGCCGCGAACCGAGCGCAGTGCTGCTCCCGACGGACGGTAGCCGGGGCGGCTGGTTCGTCAAGTTCGGCAGGCTAGCTATGCCGATGCCCATCCGGGACGTCGTCTGGGACGGCAACCGCGTCACTGGAGTGGCCGGCTTTCCGGGTGACAGGTCGGAGATCAGCGGCACGCTCCAGGAGGACGGTTCGCTTCTGCTCAACATGGGCGACATGGGCGATGGCGCGGAGATCACCGGCACGCCGGCCGAAAACGAGGTGCCGGCGACCCTGGGGAACGACTGAGGCACCGACGCCGCTGTTTTCGGGAACTCGGTGGGCTGACCGCGAAGTCGCCCAAGAGCCTGATGCGCATGCTCGGTCCGAACGGCAATCCGCTGGCACGCAACCTCTTCGAGATCATCAGATGCCTCCAGGAACGCGAGGGCCTGCACCTCAAGGTACAGGCGGTCAGGTGACTGCCCGTTCACCGCGGCGCTAGCGGCCCGCCGCCGCCTGATCCGCCTCCACGCGCAACCCGCCTGGCCGCGCACGACCCGCATCAGGGGCTGCCGGCCGTCCGCCGCACACGTTCCGCGCGCAACTTCCGCGTTCCGAACCAGACGCCCACCGCGCCAACCAGCGGGTTGAGCCAGTTGAACCATGCCGGCTGGAGGGCGCCCGCGGTCGCCTCCATCATCGACACGTCGTCGGGGCGCGGTCCTGCCACCATCTCCGGCGGGATCAGGGCATTCACCACCCCGAGCACGATCACCAGGCCGATCAGAAGCGTAGCGCCCCTGGCATCGTGCGCCACCCTGGCACAGACTTGCCCGCCGATGTACGCGCCCACGAGCCCAAGTACGAGCTGGACGAGGACCCAGCCGCCGGGTACCTCCCAGGAACCCGGCTCGAAGGCGCGCGAGGGCCCCACCGTCAGCCACAGAAGCGAGAAGAGTGCGAAGAGCACGGCGGC
>LXNJ01002108.1_pt1 | contig 11128 bp, 6 predicted proteins | sample 809081 | NCBI WGS metagenome assembly LXNJ01 (sample SAMN04870510, study PRJNA318959) | sponge metagenome | biome: sponge; feature: marine sponge reef; material: water | host: Petrosia ficiformis | place: Greece: Milos, Mediterranean Sea | collected 2013-05-29 | depth 5-7 m
GGTAGGAGTAGGCGATTGGAATCGTAACCATGGCAAGGAATAAGAGCGCCGAGGCCCACAGGCGCGCGGGATGGGGCAGGAAACCGGCCACCACGATCAGGAGGCCGGCCGCCGCGCCTCCTGTAGGGGCCTGACCCGATTGCATCCCTACGATCCGGAAGATCTGAACTGTTTCCGTATCGAGAGCGTCGCGGGCAACGCCGAGCAGCCGATCCCCGTCGACGTCATGCAGCTCGAACCGGTCAGGGAGGGTGAGATCGCCCAGCCAGACCCCGGCCGAATCGAACACCGTCCAGGTCTCCGTAAAGACCATGGGCCCCGGGAGGCGCGTGTCGAAGAGGCCAAAGGATTGCTCGGGGAAGACGCGTGCCCAGATGCCTCCCCGGCCATCCAACAGGAGTCGGTCGAAGAGCGGTTTGTGGGTCGGCACCTCGGGATACTCGTCGAGCGCCGGGAAGAGCAGCCCGGTTTCCGGCTCATTGGCTGGCGCCCAGGCGAGAAACTCCATGCGTCGCTCGGAATAGCGCCGGCGGTCGCTCGCCGACACCGGCCGAGGCTGGCCGGGCCACCGAACGATCAGTTGTAGTCCGCCACCTGAATCGTAGTGCCGCAACTCCGGGACTCGTCCATTCCCGACGACAAACCGGTCATTCCCGGTAGCGTGCGTGCCACCGGATGTCCCCCAGGGGATGACCCACGGACGCGCCCCTCCGTCGAATGCCCGGGTCCATACTTCGAGCAGCCCGGTCGTGGCAACGGTATCGACTGCTTCGGAGAATGAGTCGACCCACGCGAAGACGTCCTCGGTGAAACCTTGACGGTCGACCGCGGGCATCCGGGTGCGCTGCTGCACCAGGGCTCGCCCGCAACTGCCGGAGACGCCTTGTACGGGTACCGGCTGTCCGCCCAGCCGAAACTGCGCCCGCCGCGCGAACGTCCCATCCCGCTCGAAGACGTGGAGCGTGAGCCGGGAATGGACGGCGATGGAGTCGCCGCCGCATACGTGAATGCCGACGATGCTGCGAAGTTCTCCCGGACCCTCGCCCTCCCCTCCGAAGCGCCTGACCAGCGTGCCGGCCGTGTCGAATACCATCACTTCGGAAGTGCCTGCGTTGGCGACGACGATTCCGCCGTCCGGGAGGAGTCGGGCGCCTTCCACGCCGTAGAGCGGAATCTCGTCCCCGTCCTCGGTCGGGCTCGACGATGCCCCGATCACAACTTCCGGAGTCGGCGCGGCCCGCCAGCCTCGACCCGCGTCCCAGGCCGGCGCGGCGTTCTCGACGATCCGGATTGCCGCGCTGTCGCGCTCGGTGATCGAACGCGCTTCCGTCTCGTCCCCGGATGCGCATCCAGCGAGCGCGGCCGCTGCAAGGGCCAGGGATGCCCCGGGGAGCCGCAATCCTCGTTGTGGCGGATGCCCGCTACATCCCCTACTCACCCCCATACGCGATCTCCGTCGCGAGGAACTCCTCGAAGAAATCCAGCATGTCGTGGAGCTTCTCGACCGTATTGTCGCGCCCATATACATAATATCCTTCGCCGGGATATGATTTATATCGCACGATTTTGTAATGCTGATCGAGCTTGCGCGCGAAATCGAGTGCCGCCGGGGCTCCTCCCTCCTCCAGGCGCCAGTCGGCCGCAATGCCCTCGCCCTGAATCACGAACGTGGGCGTCGTCACCTGATGCGCCTTGAATATCGCGGAACTATTGAGATAGACGTCGCGATTCTCCGGATACGGGCCGAGCTCGTACTCGACCAGCTTGATGTGCTGAAGCTCGTGGACCTCGGTGTGGAAGTCGGTCATGTCACCGTAGCCGGAGAGCGAAATCGCGGCCCGAAAGACATCCGGGGCGAAGGCCACCGCGGCCATGGTCATGATGCCGCCGTAGCTGGTGCCGGTAACGGCGATCTTGTCGGGGTCCACGTAGGGCAGCGTCTTGAGATAGTCGACCCCCGCGAGCACGTCCTCCAGGTCGCAGTGTCCCCAGCACCCGTTGTTGAGGTCCTCGAATTCGAGGCCGTAGCCGGAGCTTCCGCGGATGTTGGGCATGAGCACGACGTAGCCGCGCTGGGCGAAGAAGTGGACCTGCTGGTGGCGGCGGAACTGATCGTCGAACTGGGAGGTGGGGCCGCCGTGGATCCACATCACGCCGGGGAAGCGCTCGCCCGGGGCCGCGTCCGGGGGGCGGTGCAGATAGGCCTCGATGGTGAGCCCGTCGGTGCTCGGGTAGCGCACCTTCTCCGGCATGTGGAGCCGGTCGGCCGCGCCCGCGCGAATCTCGCTGTGCAGGAGTTGCTTCTCACCCGATGCCACGTCGATGACGAAGAGCTCCGCGGGACGTGTCGGGGTCTCGAACGTGTAGCTGATGCGGTCGCCGGCGGGGGACCACTCGGGCCGTAGCGCGGCACCCACCTCCGGGTCCACCAGCACCTTCGACTCGCCGCCGTCGGCCGACACCACGCGCAGGGAATGGACGCCCTCCCGGTTCTCCGTGTAGCTGATCCAGCGGCCGTCCGGGGACCAGCGCGCATCGCTCTGGTCATGGTCGGACGCCGCGATGGGGTGCGGCTCGCCGCCGGACCGGGGCGCGACCCAGTAGTTCAGCCAGGCGCTCCGCTGGGAGCGCAGCAGGATGCTCTCACCGTCGGGCGAGACCTGCGCGGCCCCGAACGCCCTGCCGGCGCGGTAGTCGAAGAAACCGGTGTCGCGCACAATGGTGCGCGGTTTGCTCCCGTCGGGGTCGATCTCGATCACGTCGTGGTCGACCCAGCGGTCGTCCATGCGCACGTAGAGCAGCCGGTCGCCGTCGGGGGTCCAGCTGGGGTAGCCCTCGTAGAGGGGATCGCCGGTCAGGCGGCGCACCTTCCCGTCCGGGACCGACACCGTCCAGATGTCCATGTTGCCGAAGCGGTCGCCGGAGAAGGCGATCCGTGCTCCGTCGGGAGACCAGGCGAGGCCGTTGGCGCGCGCGGCCAGACCGGTGAGCTTGCGGTCCGAGCCGTCCTCGGCGGACCAGAGCCAGATCTCCGGCGCACCGCCCTTGTCGGAGGTGTAGGCGATCCAGCGGCCATCGGGTGACCAGACGGGCTGAGGCGCGCCGAGCGAGCCCACCCCGCTCAGGCCGAGGTCGTCGGAGAGCGTCGTGAAGGCGCCGTCCTCCGTGGCGACCGCCCCCAGCCCACCCCCCGATACGAAGGTGATCATCGACCCGTCGGGGGCCCACTGGGGCGAGCGACTGCCACCTACCGCCGCCCGCAGGTCTACCAGCGCCTCCGCGCCGATGGGGCCCTCGTCCATCGAGCCCGCCGCGCCGCCCTCGGCCGCGGGTGCCTCCGGGGTGCAGCCCCACCCCGTCCAAGCCGTCAGGAACGTCGCCACAACCACCGTCAACCGTCTCATCTCTGCATCCTCGTGTCCAAATGGAAAGCGGCGGCGCGGCTATCCCGACCGGCTCCCGAGGCGCCCCGCCTTCGTCCAGCGACTCCCAGCCGCCCCGCCTTCGTCCAGCGACTCTAAACCGCCCCACCTTCGTCCGCGCCGACGGACGACAGCACCCGCTCCCGCAGAAACGCATCCACCTCCGTGATCCGAGGCTCGTCTTCCCCGGTGACCTCGATCACCGAGTGGGGCGGCACGACCTGCCATGCCGCATCCCCGTCCAGCCGCTCCGAGGCGATCAGCGTGCCCCCGGGAGCGAGCGGATGCCGGCGGGCGATGTACAGTGAGTTGGTCTCGTCGAAGTTCGAGGTGCGGATCACGGCGAGACTCCGTCCGTCGGCCAGGATCATGTTGAGTTTGCAGCGCACGTCCAGCGAGCCCGCGCGCGCCGCGGCCCGCGCCAGCGCCGCTCCGGCCGATGCCCCTTTCCAGACCTCCGCGATCGCAAGCAGGAAAAGGGTCTCGGTGTCGGATGTCCCCCGGATCCGGTTGTAGAGTTCGTCGGGCAGCGTAGCGCGTAGCGCGCGCATCGCGTGGGTGTGGAACCTGCGCACGTAGCCGTTGAGGCCGAAGGACCAGCGCTCGAACACGAACGGCGCCACCTCGCCCCGGTCCAGGGGGATGCCCGGGCTCGCGCTCCGAACGAGGCCCAGCGAACAGGTCGAACGCACGGACGAGAGCACATCCGCAAGGTCCGGATCGTGCCAGATGGGGCGCGCCTCGCGAATCCGCACCGGGCGTCCTTTGTGATACCAGCCCACACCGTACCCGTCGGCGTTGTGGACCCCGTGGCCCATCTCCCTGGCGTCGTAGCTCTGCCGGACGAGGGTGTGGCTGCCCCCGAACACGATCGGGTGGACGGGCGTCTTTTCGCCGGAGTAGCATACGAATCGGCACAAGGTCTTTTCTCTCCTCGAGGATGATGGGCTGCGCTGCTGCCGTCAGGAATGAAGTTTTCCCGGAGATGTGGCGCGTGCAACTCAGGACGGGGGCGCAGCGCCTCCCGCGCGCTCCGGGTCCAGTATCTCCGCCAGAAGACTCGAGTCTACGTTCCCGCCCGAGACGATCACCCCGGCCGGGCCCGCGCCCAGGTCGGGAATGCGTCCGAACAGGAGCGCTGCCACCCCGGCCGCCCCCGCGGGTTCCACCACCATCCTGGTGGTCTCGGCCAGCGCGCGCACGGCGGCGGTGATCTGGGCGTCGCTCACCCGCACGACATCGTCCACCAGAGCGCGTACGTGCAGGTAGGTGATTTCGCCCGCCATGGGTGGGGCGAGTCCGTCCGCGACGGAGCCGACGCGGTCCAGACGGGCCGCCCGCCCGATGCGCAGGCTCTCGGACATGGCCGCGGCCCCGCATGGCTCCACGCCAAAGATGCGCACCTCCGGCCGCAAGCGCTTCAACGCCGCCGCCACCCCCGAGATCAGACCGCCGCCGCCCACCGGCACCACCACCAGGTCCAGGTCCGCGGCCTGCTCGGCCAGCTCGAGTGCGGTGGTGCCGTGGCCGGCGATGACGGCGGGGTCGTCGAACGGGTGGGTGAAGAGCATCCCCCGGTCGCGCGCCAGGGATTCCGCCAGCTCGAAGGCCTGGTGCACGTCGTCGGCGACGACCACCTCCGCCCCGTAGCCGGCGCTCGCCCGCGCCTTGGTCTCGGAGGCGCCCGCCGGCATGACCACGGCACACGGCACATCCACGCATCCCGCCGCCCACGCCAGCGCCTGCGCGTGGTTCCCGGCCGACACCGTAACCACCCCGCGGCGGGCCGCCTCACCGGCAACCAGCACCTTGTTGAGCGCCCCCCGCACCTTGAAGGAACCGGTCTTCTGCAGGCTCTCCATCTTGAGCCGAAGCGGGACGCCCGCCTGGTGGGTCAAGCGCCGCGACGACATCACCGGAGTCCGGTGCAGCTGGGCGCCGATGCGGGCCCGGGCCTCCTGGACGACGTCCAGCGTTACGAGCGGTTCGATTCGGGGAACTCCGGGGAGCGGGGGCACGGGGACCGGCGCGACAATCGGGGATGATGCGTCACGCCCGGCGCCCGCGCCAGTGAGTGAAAGGCCAGCCATCCGAGCCTCAGCCGGAACAACCGTCGCCCGGCGGGATACTTGCGGCGCACGCCCCGACGCGGCCGATCGCCACTCCGGGATCGCGGGCTGCGATTCCGCGTGCTCCTCCAAAGCGGCTCCTTCGGAGCGGGATCCGCACCACGGAGCCCCAGTCATGCCGACCTCCCCGCAGTGTCCGCTGATCCCGCGGCCCCCGGAAGTCCCGCGACTCCCGGCACTTCCACCATGCCGGTTGCCGCGACAAGTCCCGCTCGTCCTTGCGCTGACATGGCTCGCGCTTGACCCGACGCCGCGGGCGGTCGAGGCCCAGGGTCTGTATTTCGAGCGAGGACCACCCCTCGAGGCCGGACTGGTGCAGCGGGTGTTCATCGGGCCCCACTTGACGGACGCGTTCGCGGGCAGCCTCCTGCCGGTTGGCCGGGATCACGACCCGTGGACGTGGACCCCGTTCTCGTTCCCGTATGGCCTTGGGCCTCCCCCGCGCGGCGACTCGACGGGTACCGAGGCGACGCTCTACGGGGGTGGGCGGGCGCTCGCGGGCGGGCGGTTCCGGCATGCCGACCGGGTTGGGAGCGGTGCTCTCTTCGAGGCGGCGGGCCACTACCTGCGCGGTACCGACTGGCCGTTCGCGGACCCGGTCGAGGAGCGGCTGCGCGAGAACAGTGCGCTCCTCCCGGCGCGCGACGACCGGCTGGAGCGATGGGGCGCCGGGGTCCGCTACGACCTGTGCCCGGACGACCCCGAGGGCTGGGTCTTCGAGGGTGGCCTGGACCGCTTGCGCGGCAACCAGCTCACCGAGGTCGGCGCCGCCTACGCCCGCAGCTGGACCCGCTGGCACGGGCTGGCGCGCTACCGCCGGGGCGGCCTGTCGGCCGACGCCCTGGTGCGCGGACGCGGGGCGGGGGAGGCCGAGTTCTACCGCACCGCCCGGGCGATTGAAGACGGGTCGCTGTCCTTTTCCGGCCGCATCGGTCACTCAACCCGCCTGGGCGACCGGCACAACGTACGGTACGGTCTGGACGTCCGCGGCGTGCGCCCCTCCACGGGCGGCACGGTGACGGGGGTCCATGAGGACGCGGACGACATCCTGATCGCCGGAGGCTACGTGGACGCCTTCACACGCATCTCCAGTTGGCTGGACGTGGCGGGGGCCGTGCAGGTCGAGCGTCACTCCCGCGTCGAACGTCTCAACCTGTCCCCGGTCGTGAGCCTGATCTTCCGGCCCGCGAGCGGCCACAGTTTTCTCGCGAGCGGCGCGCGCATCGCATTGATGCCTTCGCCGGACCACCTCCTCCTGGATGTCGGCGCGGGGAGAACGACGGCCGGCGTGCTCATCTACGACATCCTCGCGCGCGGCGTCCCCCAGGGTGGCTTCACTTTCAACGACCGCTGCCCAGGAGGCTTCGGGGGCATGTGCATGCGCTCGCCGCTTGCGCCCGGCGAGAAGCTGCCGGCGGATCCGGCGGTGCTCTGGAATACGCTGGTGGAGATCGCGGCGGCCAGCGACCCCCTGGCGCTTCGACCCCTGCGGCCGTTCTTCAGAGACCCGGAGCCGGGAGAGCTCCTGCCGCGGCTCCTCCTTTTCAATCAGAAGGAGTGGACCGCCGGCCGGCCTCCCTTCCTGGGGGAGGAGGTGCTGGGTCGCCCCATCGGCGTCGCACCCATCGATCCGCTCGAGCCCACCATCATCAACTCGCTCTCGCTCGAGTATCGGATCGAAGCCGAAGGACGGGGCCGCGTCTCGGCGACGATCGGGCGTTCCTCCATCGACAACTTCATCGGCCCGCTCCGGGTCGAAACCCCGACCGTCTTCTTCGAGCCGGCGTCCACGCGCGCGTTCATCGAGAAGCGCGTGGAGCCGATGGTCAGGCTGGGGATCGTCTATCCCGAACTGCGGGACCTTCTGATTCACGACCTCACCAACCTGGTTCTGGAGCTCCCGGTCGGAACCATCATGCCGGACCAGGTGACGACGCCGGGCCTGCTGCTTACCTATCGAAACTACGGCAAGGTCGACTTCTGGACCGCCGGCCTCACCGCGGAGGTCTCGCTGACCCCCACGCTCTCTCTCGAGGGCACGCACGCGCACTTCAGCGAGCAGTGCTTCGACTTCGTCGAGAATGCCGCAACCGACTGTTCGGACCTGGAGGACATCTCCCTCAACCTGCCGAAGACGAAGAGCAGCCTTTCGATTCGCTATGAGGGGGCGGACCCGGGCCTTTCCGCGGAGGCGCGCATGCGACGCCAGCGCGGCTTCTACGCCAACGCCGGCGTCTATGCCGGGGACGTGGAGGGGTACACGGTGCTCGATGTCCAGGTACGTCTTCCGGTTCCGGGCCTGCCGCGCGCAAGTGCCGCGCTCACCGGCACAAATCTCCTCGACGACCGTCACCAGGAGTTCATCGGGGCGCCCGAGATCGGCCGCCTGGTGGCGGCCAGCCTCACCTATGCCTTCCGTTGAGTGTGCGCCCGTGGTAACGTTTGCGCGCAGCCGGAAGCGGGATCCGGCCTGACGCGAGCCACACCCGGCGGAGACCCGGCCTTGAGCGATTTCACCAGTCTGAGATGCGCGTTCTGCCGCTCCCTGAACCGGATCGGTCTGGCGGAGGCGCGTACCGGGCCCAGGTGCGGGAACTGTTCGCGGCCGATCCTCATCGATCGGCCCGTCAAGGTCGAGGCGGAGGACTTCGAGGCCACCGTGCTCGAGGCCGGCGTACCGGTGCTCGCGGACTTCTACGCGGACTGGTGCGGTCCCTGCAAGCTGGTCGTCCCCCTTCTGGACGAGATCGCGGCGTCGGAGCGGGGGAGGCTCCTGGTGGTGAAGATCGACAGCGACCGTTCGGTCGACCAGTGTCAGCGCTACGCCATCCGCAGCGTGCCGACGATCCTGCTGTTCCGCGACGGCGCGGAGGTCGGACGCAGCCTCGGCTTCGAGCCGGACGTCATTCGCGGGTTCGTCGCCGACGCCGTGGGGGCCGAGGCAAGCCCCTAGTCACGAGAGGGAAACACCATGGCACTGAGGGTGGCGCTCGCCTATTCCGGCGGGCTCGATACGTCGGTCATCGCCCGGTGGCTGATTGAGAACTACGACGCGGAGGTGGTCTGCGTGGCGGTCGACGTGGGCCAGCCGGGCGGGCTCGCCGGGCTGCGCGAGAAGGCGCTCGCCACCGGCGCGGTGGCTTTCCACGGAGTGGACGCGCGCGAGGCGTTCGTGTCCTCCTACGTCTGGCCGACGCTCCGCGCGGGAGCGGTCTACGGGCGCAAGTATCTGCTGGGAACGTCGATGGCGCGGCCTCTCATCGCGCGCCGGCAGGTGGAGGTGGCGCGGGCCGCGGACGCGAACGCCGTGTCGCACGGATGCACCGGCAAGGGCAACGACCAGGTGCGCTTCGAGCTCACCTACCGCGCGCTGGCCCCGGAGCTCCAGGTTATCGCCCCCTGGCGCGAGTGGGACATCGCGTCGCGCGAGGACGCTCTCGCTTTTGCGCGCGCGCGAGGCATCGATCTGACCGGTGTCGACGAGGAGAAGCTCTACTCCTGCGACGAGAATCTCTGGCACATCTCCTACGAGGGCGGCCCGCTAGAGGACCCAGGCTTCGCGCCCGAAAAGGAGATGTTCCTGTGGTCGGTGTCGCCGATGGACGCGCCCGACGAGCCGGAGCGCGTGGAGATCGGGTTCGAGGAAGGGTACCCGGTTTCGGTCGACGGAGAGCGCCTGGATCCGGTGGAGCTTCTCATAGCGCTCAACGCCGCCGGCAGCCGGCACGGCGTCGGGCGGGCCGACATCGTTGAGGACCGGCTGGTCGGCATGAAGTCCCGGGGCGTGTACGAGACCCCGGGCGGCACCATTCTCTACGCGGCGCTCAAGGAGCTCGAGGAACTCACCCTGCACCGGCGCTCCATCGCCCTGAAGGACCTCGTGGCGGACCGGTACGCGGACCTGGTCTACGAGGGCCGCTGGTGGACTCCTGAGCGCGAGGCCATCGACGCGCTGGTGGAGGTGCTGATGCGGCGCGTTACCGGCAGCGTGACGATGGAGCTGTACAAGGGATCGGCGCGCGGCGTGTCCCGAACCAGCCCGAGATCGCTCTACGACGGCGATCTGGCTTCGTTCGGCGAATCCGGGTCCGGCGACTACGATCACGGCGACGCCGCGGGCTTCATCAGGCTCTTCAGCCTGTCGCTCGAGTACCCGGAGGCGGGAGAGGCCCGCCCGCTGTGACCGACCCCGGCGCGACAGGATCCGGCACATCCGGCCACGGGCTGTGGGGCGGCCGTTTCGCCGAGCCCATGGCCTCCGAGATGGCGCGTCTCAACCGTTCCCTGGACGTGGACTTCCGCTTCTGGCGCCAGGACGTGCGCGCCAGCCGCACCTGGGCGCGGGCGCTCGTGCGCGCCGGCGTCCTCACCCACGCGGAATGGCAGGACATCGACGCCGGCCTGGAGGTGGTGGCGACCCGCCTCGAGGGGATCGATCCCGCCACGGTGGAGGACGAGGACATTCACTCCCTGGTGGAGCGGCTGCTCGTCGAGGAGGTGGGCGAAGCGGGCGCCAGGCTGCACACGGGCCGTTCGCGCAACGATCAGGCGGCCACCGACGTGCGTTTGTGGGGCATGGACGCTGTGGCTTCTCTCGACGGTCAGGTAGTCCGGCTGGGCAGCGCCCTGGTCGATCTTGCCGCCGAGTCGCAGGAGCTGGTGATGCCCGGCTACACGCACCTGCAGCGGGCGCAGCCGGTGCGCGCCGCCCACTGGGCGCTCTCGCACGTCTGGCCGCTGGTGCGCGACCGGGCCCGCCTCCGCTCCGCCGCCGACGAGGCCGCGGTGCTGCCGCTGGGCGCGGGGGCCATCGGCGGGTGTCCCTTCGCGGTCGACCGCGCCGCGATGGCCCGCGAGCTGGGCTTCCGTTCCGTGACTCCCAACAGCATGGACGCGGTGGGCGACCGCGACTGGATCGTCTCCGTCCTGTTCGCGGGGGCGATGATCGGGGTGCATGTCTCGCGTCTGTGCGAGGATCTGGTGCTCTTCGCCTCCGAGGAGTTCGGGTTCCTGAGGCTCTCAGACGGCTACTGCACCGGCTCGAGCCTGATGCCGCAGAAGAAGAACCCCGACGTGGCCGAACTCGCCCGCGGCAAGAGCGGGCGCCTGGTGGGCAACCTGGTTTCCATGTTGATCCAGTTGAAGGGGCTGCCGACCGGGTACAACCGCGACCTCCAGGACGACAAGGCCCCTCTTTACGACACGGTCGACACCCTGGAGCTCACCCTGCCAGCCGTGGCCGGGGCCATCGGCGGCGCGGCTTTCCGGCCCGCGCGCATGCGGGCCGCGCTGGATCCCGCGCTCCTGGCGACCGATCTGGCCGACTACCTGGTCAGGAAGGACGTGCCCTTCCGCACCAGCCACGAGGTCGTGGGGCGGGTGGTGCGCCGTGCGGAAGCGCTCGGCTGCTCGATCGCGGAACTGTCCACCGACGTGCTCGCGGAGGAACACTCGGCCTTTGGTCCCGGAGTCGCGGAGGTCTTCGACCCGGTCCGGTCCGCGGATGCGCGCGGGGTGAGCGGAGGCACGGGCCGCGAGGCGGTGGCCGCGCAGCTGGAGCAGGCGCGGGAGGCGCTC
>LXNJ01002109.1_pt1 | contig 11123 bp, 7 predicted proteins | sample 809081 | NCBI WGS metagenome assembly LXNJ01 (sample SAMN04870510, study PRJNA318959) | sponge metagenome | biome: sponge; feature: marine sponge reef; material: water | host: Petrosia ficiformis | place: Greece: Milos, Mediterranean Sea | collected 2013-05-29 | depth 5-7 m
CCCCGGTGCCCCTTTCGGTCCTCGTCAACCCGGAGATCATTCCCTTGGGGGACGAGACCGAGGAGGACTGGGAGGGATGCCTCAGCATCCCCGAGATCCGCGGCAGGGTGCCTCGCTACAGCAGTTTGCGGGTGACCGCCCTGGACCGTCATGGCAACGAACTGGATTTCGTTGCGTCCGGTTTCCACGCCCGGGTCATTCAGCACGAGGTGGATCACCTGCGCGGTCACGTCTACCTGGACCGCATGCCCGACCTCTCGACGCTGACCTACCTGACGGAGCTGTCCCGCTACTGGACGGACCGATAGGAACCTCGCGGCCTTGCTACGGCTCCCCCGTCAGGGTCCTGATCTGCAACTCCGAAAGCTGGCGGGCATCCACCGCCGTCGGCGCCTCCGTCAGCATGCACACCGCGCGCTGGCTCTTGGGGAACGCGATGACGTCCCGGATGGCGGGCGAATCGCTCAGGAGCATGGCCAGCCGGTCGACGCCGAAGGCGATGCCGCCATGGGGCGGAGCGCCGAGGTCCAGCGCCTCCAGGAGAAATCCGAACTGCTCCTCTATCGTTTCGGGCGTCACGTCGAGCAGGGACAGCACTTGCCGCTGGAGCTCGGGTGAATGGATACGGATGCTGCCGCCGCCCATCTCCATGCCGTTCAGAACCAGGTCGTATGCGCGGGACTTCACCCGGGCGGGATCGGACTCGAGCAGCGGCAGGTCCTCCTCCCGCGGCGCGGTGAACGGATGATGCACGGCGCTGTAGCGGCCTTCCGCCTTCTTCCACTCCACCAGCGGGAAGTCGAGGACCCAGGCGAAGGCGTGCGCGCCTTCCGGCACCAACCCCAGCCTTCGTCCCATCTCCAGCCGCAGGTTGGCGAGGCCCTCGTTGACGACGTCGAAATCGTCGGCGAGCATGAAGATGACGTCGCCGGGTTGTACCCGGGTGAGGGTCCGTAGCGCTTCCTTCTCGCTTTCGCTCAGGAACTTCGTCAGCGGCGACTGCCACTCGCTATCCAGCACCTTGATCCAGGCCAGCCCCTTGGCGCCGTAGCGGCCCACCAGTCCGGTCAGGTCGTCCAGCTCCTTGCGCGACAGGTCGGCGGCTCCCGGCACCTTCAGGCCCTTGACGATGCCGCCGGCCGCCAGCGCCCGCTTGAAAATGGCCACCCCGGAGTCCCGGAACGCCTCCGACAGCTCCACCAGCTCCAGGCCGAAGCGCAGGTCCGGCTTGTCCGTTCCGTACCGCGACATGGCCTCTTCCCAGCTCAAACGGCGAAAGGGCGTCTCCAGCTCGACCCCCTTCACCTCCCGGAAGACCCGCGCCATCATGCCCTCGACCATGGCGAAGATGTCCTCGGGACGCACGAACGACATCTCGATGTCGAGCTGGGTGAACTCGGGCTGCCGGTCCATGCGCAGGTCTTCATCCCGGAAGCAGCGCACCACCTGGAAATAACGATCCACCCCGCCCACCATGAGAATCTGCTTGAATAGCTGCGGCGACTGCGGCAGCGCATAGAACTTGCCCGGGTGCATCCTGCTGGGCACCAGGTAGTCCCGGGCCCCCTCCGGCGTGCTCTTGGTGAGGACCGGCGTTTCCACCTCCATGAACGCGAGCTCGTTCAGATGGCTCCGGATGGCCGCCAGCATGCGGTGCCGGACCTCCAGCGCGCGCAGGCTGCGGGGCCGCCTCAGGTCGAGATAGCGGTAGCGGAAACGGCTGGCCTCGGTGGGCTCGATGTCGTCGTCCACCGGGAACGGCGGCACCCGCGACGGGTTCAGCACGCGCAGTTCCTGCGCCATGAGCTCCACCGTGCCGGTGGGGATAGTCGGGTTGATGGTTTCCTCCGACCGGCGTACCAGCGATCCATGCACGGCCAGCACGTCCTCGGAGCGCACCCGCTTGGCTTTCTCGTGGGCCTCGGGCGTCACCTCGGGGTTCACCACCACCTGGACGACGCCGGTCCGGTCCCGGAGGTCGATGAACAGCAGGCCGCCGTGATCCCTCAACGACCGGGTCCAACCCATGAGGGTGAGCTCACGGCCCACCTCGCTCTCCCGGGGCTCGCCACAAAGGCAGCTCCGCTGCCAGTCGCCCATCAAGTCCACATTCCTGTTGTTCACGTGATCACCCGGAAACCTGGTCTGCTCTTTCACGAAGCGAGACCAGAGTGTTGTCGACGTCCGCGAAGTCCACCTCGGTCTGTTCCCTCGTCGCCATGTCGCGTATGAGCGCCTTGCCGTTCGTCATCTCGTCGGGGCCCACGATGAGGACCGCACCGGCGCCGAGCTTGTCCGCACGGCGCATCTGGCTCTTGAGGCTCCTGGACTCGCCTTCCAGATCCACCCGGAGACCCCGTCGGCGCAGGCGATGGGCCAGGGCGAACGTCCACCGTTGCGCCTCCTCGCCCATCCAGGCAAGGTACAGCAGCGGCGCGGCCGGTCCGCCCGCCTCGCCTGTCGAAAGCAGCAGCGCAAGCCGCTCCACGCCCAGCGCGAAGCCGACGCCGGCCACCGGCGGACCTCCCAGGGACTGCACCAGGCCGTCATAGCGTCCCCCCGCGGCCACGGTGTTCTGGCTCCCCAGGCCCTCGCCGGCCTTCCACTCGAACGTGGTCCGGCAATAGTAGTCCAGCCCGCGCACCAGCCGTTCGTTGACCACCGGCTCCGGACGCAACTCTTTCAGCAGGCCGAGCACGGTGTCGAAGTGGTCCCGGCACTCCGCGCACAGGTGTGACCGGACCGAGGGCGCCGCGGTCACGATCCCCGCGCACGACTCGCGCTTGCAGTCCAGCACCCGGAGGGGGTTCCGCTCCAGCCGCCGGTCGCAGTCTGCGCACAGCTCTTCCCGATGCCCTTCCAGAAAGGCCACCAGCGCGGCGCGGTAACCGGGGCGGCATTGGGCGCAGCCGATGGAGTTCACCTCCAGGACCGTGCCCGCCACTCCCAGTTCCTCCCAGAGGTCCCGCAACAGCAGCAGCAGCTCCGCGTCAATGAAGGGGTCGGTGCGGCCGAAGACCTCGGCGCCGATCTGGTGGAACTGCCGCAGCCTTCCCTTCTGGGGCCGCTCGCGGCGGAACATGGGGCCCAGGTAATAGAGCTTTCGCACCGGTTCCGCCTGGTGGAGCTTGCCCTCGCCGTACGCCCGCACCACGCCGGCCGTGCCCTCGGGCCTCAGGCTCAGGAGAGTCGCCTTGGCGTCCCGGTCGGCAAAGGTGTACATCTCCTTCTCGATGACGTCGGTGGACTCCCCCAACGAACGCGAGAAGAGCTCCGCCTTCTCCAGGACCGGAATTCGAATCTCCTTGAAGTTGTAGCCGGCAAATACGCGTTCTGCTGCATCCTCGATCCTCTGCCAGGTCTCGACTTCTCCGGGGAGGACGTCGGAGAACCCCTTGATGCGTGTCAGTTTCATATGCACCCCCGAACGGGCGCCCGCGACGAAATCATGGTTGTCATAAGGGGAGTCGTGACCGCTGACAGGAGGATTTACACGCGCCGGGAGCCGCGTGCCGACAGGCATACCCGCTAACAGAGGCGTGCCCGAAAGTCAATCCAGGGCCGTTTACGGCGCTCTCGGCAGGAACCGGTAGGCGCACGCGGCCGACGCCAGAATCAACAGGTAAGCAAGCCCTACCGTCGTCCAGTCGGGCCTCGGCACGGAAAGGGCGGCCAGCGGCAAGGCGGCGAGGAGACCGACAGCCCACAGGAAGCCCGAGACGGATATTTCCACCACCCCCACCAACAATGTCGCCCCCGCGGGAAAGAGCAGGCACAGGAAGCCCATGAGCAGGCCCGCGGGCACGATGAGGAATCCCACCAGCGGCACCAGCAGAGGGTTGGCGATGAAGCCGGCGAGGGACAGGTAGCCGAAATGGTGCGCCACCACCGGTCCGGTGCCCACGGCGGCGAAGAAAGGCACGAGGATGGACAGCAGGACGACCGGGCGAAGCCTTTGCAGCCAACCCCGCTCGGGACCATCCGGAGGCCGCAGGAGTCGCGTCTGCCGGAAGAGCCGGATGGCGCCGACAATGGACAGCACCGCCAGGAAGGAAAGCTGAAACGACACCTCCATGATCGCCCCCGGCCAGGACAGGGCCGCGATGAGGGCTGCCAGCGCCAGGCCGCCGAAGACGTTGGCGTGGCGCCCGTTCATCACGGCCAGATGGTACAGCCCGATCATGATGGCGGCTCGCACCGTGGGAATGCGCGCCCCCGCCACCGCCGCGTAGAGGATCACCGCAACCAGCGACCCGGCGGCCGCCAGCTTGTAGACCGGCGCGGACAACAGCAGCCGGGTGCTGCGCGACGCGAGCCCGCGAAACACCAGGAAGGCCGCATAGCCGAGCATGCCCACGTGCAGGCCCGAGATGGACAGCACATGGGACATGCCGACGGCGGCGAAGCGTTCCCGTATCTCCCGGGAGAGGCCGCCCCGGTCCCCCAGCACCAGCGCCTTGACCAGCCCGCCGCTGTCCGGCTCGAAGCGGCGTTCCACGAACCGCCGTATCCAGCGCCGCGCCGTCTCGATCCAGCCGCGGACCCCGCCGCCGCGTTCCACCCTCACCGCCTCCCAGTCGTTGTGCAGGTAGGCGACCCGGTAGATCGCCCGGCGTGCAAGGAAGGCCCGGTAGTCGAAGCCGCCGTCCCGGTTCCGGGGCGACCTCAAACGCAGAGGGACCCGGACCACGTCGCCGTAACGCCAGTGGCGGTACGCGTTCCGGACCGTGACCCGTACGTTCCCCGAGACCTTCCGCGGACCCTCCTTCGTCCATGCCCGCTCCGCCGCGAGATGCCAGCGGCTCCAATCGCCCCGGCCTTCGGGTTCGCGGTAGAGGCGTCCCTGGATGAGGACGGGCTCCTTCCCCTCCGGGAGTTGACGGACATCGCCCGGTGAAAACCCGGGATGCAGCAGCCCGTGATGAGCGGCCAGACCCCAATGGAACGCCAGCGCGCATGCCAACGCCAGCAAACCCCAACCACGGTGAATGAAGCAAAGGACCAGGCCCGGCGCCAACAGCGCCCCGCCCCACCAGGATGGGCCGTCGGGACCGGCCGGAACCGCCGCGGCCTGCCCGGCGAGGAGCGCCAGCAGCGGCAGGACCAGGAGCGCGATGGGCCCCGGCGCTCTCACCGTTGGTCCACGGCCTCGAAGGAATCGCGAATGCGTTCGGCCAGGGGCCGGGTCATGGACGGCACCTCCAGCAACTCCTCCAACGAGGCGTCGCGGAGGCGTTTCAGGCTGCCGAACCGCCGCAGCAGCGCCCGTCTGCGGGCGGGCCCGACGCCGGGAATCCCGTCCAGTCCGGAACGCAGGGTTTCGCGGCCGCGGACGGTCCGGTGATAGGTGATGGCGAACCGATGGGCTTCATCCCGTATGCGTTGCAGCAGGAACAGCGCGTTGGAGTTGCGCCGCAGCACCACCGGGTTGCTGCGGTGGGGCAGGAAGAGCCGCTCCTCCGACCGTTCGATCTCCGCCAGCCGCGGCGACGCCGTGACCCGCATCTTGGCCATGGCCACCACGTCCACGTCCTTCACGCCAAGATCCGACAACGCGGCAAGGGCGACCTGCAACTGCCCCTTGCCGCCGTCCACCACCATCAGGTCCGGCAGGTCGGTCTCGCGCAGGCCCCGCTGGAACCTCCGCTTGATCACTTCGTACATCATGGCGAAATCGTCTCCGCGGGTTTCCGGCGAGACGGTACGGACGCGGTAGCGCCGGTAGTTCTGCTTGTCCGGCTGTCCGTCGAAGAACGAGACCCGGGACCCCACCGCGTGACTGCCCTGGATCATGGAGATGTCGTAGCATTCGATCCGTTGCGGATACCGCCTCAGGCGGAGCTTCTGCTGCAGCTCCCGCAGCATCTTCTCTCGTTCCCGCTCCTGGTCGTGGCGTTCGCTGAAACTCTGGCGGGCGTTGTCCAGCGCCATTTCCAGCAGCTTGTGCTTCTCGCCCCGGCGCGGCCGGTGCAGCGTCACCCTCCTGCCCTTCCGCTCCTCCAGGTAGTCCTCGTGCACCGCCCGGTCCTCCAGCTCCACCGGCAGCAGGATCTCGTCGGGAACGAAACGGTTGCCCTGGTAGAACTGGGTCAGCAGCGCGGCGACGATCTCCTCGTCGTCGAACTGGTGGTCTTCCAGGGAATAGGCCTGGTTGCCGGTAAGCTTGCCCTGCCGCACGAAGATCACCTGGGCCTCGATGAAGCCTCCCTCCCGGTAGAGCCCGAAGATGTCCTGGTCGGCACCCCAGTGGGAGACCATGCGCTGCTTCTCCAGGGTCTTCTCCACGGCCCGGATGCGGTCCCGCACCTTGGCCGCCTGCTCGAACTCCAGCGCTTCGGCGCGCTCCTGCATGCGGACGCGCAGTTGCCGCAACAGGTCGGCGCTCTTCCCCTCGATGAAGAGCACCGCCTGCCGGAGGTTTCCGGCGTAGTCCTCCGGGTCCACGGAATGGACACACGGCGCGGGACAGCGCTTGATCTGGAATTGGAGGCACGGCCGGTCCCGGTTGCGGAAGTTGTAGTCGGTGCAGGTCCGCAGCAGAAAGTGCTTCTCGATGACCTCCAGGGTCTCCCGCACGGCAACGGCGGAAGCGTAGGGGCCGAAGTAGCGGCTGCCGTCCTTGACGATGCTGCGGGTGGCCAGGATGCGCGGCCAGGCGCCGGCGGTGACCTTGATGCTCAGGTAGCTCTTGTCGTCCTTGAGGCGGATGTTGTAGCGGGGCTTGTACTGCTTGATCAGGTTGTTCTCGAGAATCAGCGCTTCCTTCTCGTTGCTCGTCACCAGGGTCTCGATGTCCTCGGCCTGGCGCATGAGGAAGGCGACATGCGGCCGTCCGTCGCCGCCCCGCAGATAGGAACGCACCCGGGCGCGCAGCTCCTTCGCCTTGCCCACGTAGATCACCTTTCCGGCCGAATCCCGCATCAGGTAGACGCCGGGGCCGGCGGGCAGGGTGTCGAGCCGTTCGTTGAGTTCCTCGATCTTCATGAATCGGGGTGACGGGTATCAGGCCCGCCCGTCGCCGGAGGCGCGCCGGAGGTAGGGACCGGACAGCTCCTTTTCCTGCAACCCGCGGATACGGTCCCTGAGCTCGGCGGCCTTCTCGAATTCCAGCCGGTCGGAGGCCTGCTTCATTTCCTTCCTGAGCTTCTCCACCATCCGCGGTATCTCGCCGGGAGAGGGGCCGTCGTCGGCCACCAGCGGGACGTCCACGTAATCCGCGTCGTAGGCCTGTATCAGCGGCTCGTCGAGCTGCTTGACCACGCTCCGGGGAACGATGCCGTGCTCGTCGTTGAACGCCTGCTGGACTCGCCGCCGGCGTTCGGTCTCGCCGATGGCCAGCTTCATGGAATCGGTCATGACGTCGGCGTAGAGGATCACCGTGCCCTCCAGGTTGCGCGCGGCCCGGCCGATGGTCTGGATCAGCGACCGCTCCGAACGGAGGAACCCCTCCTTGTCCGCGTCGAGGATGGCCACCAGCGAGACTTCCGGGAGGTCCAGACCCTCCCGCAGGAGATTGATGCCCACCAGGACGTCGAACACCCCTTTGCGGAGGTCCCGGATGATCTCCACCCGCTCGATGGCGTCGATATCCGAGTGCAGATAGCGGACCTTGACGTTGAGGTCCTGGTAGTAGTCGGTGAGGTCCTCGGCCATGCGCTTGGTGAGAGTGGTCACCAGCACCCGGGCGTCCACCGCCGTGCGCTTGCGGATCTCCTCCAGGAGGTCGTCCACCTGGGTGGCGGCGGGCCGCACCACGATCTCCGGGTCCGTCAGGCCCGTGGGCCGGATCAACTGCTCCACCCGGACGTTGCCGCTCTTCATGATTTCATAGTCGGCAGGAGTCGCCGAAACATAAACCGTCTGGCGGACGGCGGCTTCGAATTCCTCGAAGTTCAACGGCCGGTTGTCCAGCGCCGAGGGCAGCCGGAAGCCGAAATCCACCAGGGTCTCCTTGCGAGAGCGGTCGCCCCGGTACATGCCGCCGATCTGCGGCACGGTGACGTGGCTCTCGTCCACGAACAGCACGAAGTCCTCGGGAAAGTAGTTCAGCAGCGTGGGCGGAGGCTCGCCGGGAAGCCGTCCGGTGAGGTGCCGGGAATAGTTTTCCAGGCCCGGGCAGTAGCCCATCTCCTCCAGCAGCTCCAGGTCGTACAGCGTCCGTTGCCGCAGGCGTTGCGCCTCCAGCAGCTTGTCCTCCCGCTTGAGCTCGCCCAGCCGCTCCCGGAGCTCCTCCCGGATCGCGGCCACCGCCGCCTTCATGCGTTCGGCGGTGGTGACGTAGTGGCTGGCGGGATAGACCGTGGCCTTGTCCACCCGGCGGCGCACCTTGCCGCGCAGCGGGTCCACCTCCAGCAGCGACTCCACCACGTCGTCGAAGAACTCGATGCGCAGCGCGGACCTGTCCTCGTAGGCCGGAAACACCTCCACGGTATCCCCCCGGACCCGGAACGTGCCGCGATGGAAGTCGTAGTCCACCCGCTCGTACTGGATGTCCACCAGCTTGCGCAACATCCGGTCCCGGTCGATGCGCATCCCTTCCTCGAGATAGACCATCAGGTCGAAGTAGGCCTCGGGGGAGCCGAGTCCGTAGATGCAGGAGACGCTGGCGACGATGACCACGTCCCGCCGCTCCAGCAGCGCCATGGTGGCGGCGTGCCGCAGCTTGTCGATTTCGTCGTTGATGGAAGCGTCCTTGGCGATGTAGGTGTCGGTGGAGGGGACGTAGGCCTCGGGCTGGTAGTAGTCGTAGTAGCTGATGAAGTAGCGGACCGCGTTGTCCGGCAGCAGCAACCGGAACTCGTTGTAGAGCTGCGCCGCCAGGGTCTTGTTGGGCGCCATCACCAACGTGGGGCGGTTGATGCGGCCGATGACGTTGGCCATCGTAAAGGTCTTGCCGGAGCCGGTGACCCCCAGCAGCACCTGGTGCCGGCGCCCTTCCTCGATCCCTTCCACCAGTTGCTCGATGGCCCGGGGCTGGTCCCCCTGGGGCTGGAAGTCAGCCACCAGACGAAACCGGCCCGTCTTCCGTTCCTTGAGCATCTCCAACGAATATCACCGCGGGCCGGGAGTGTGCAAAACAACGGAACGACCGGTTCCCCGTTCTCTCTCTGGACACGGTTGGAACGAAGCTGTTAAGGTCTCCTGTCGCGGACGGCTACCTCAACCGGCGCTCGGTGGCCTCCCGTTTATCTCATGGAAGAATTCGATCTGACGGTCATCGGCGGCGGCATCGTGGGTTTGGCGACGGCCATGCGCATGGTACGGGACCATCCGGGGTCGCGATGCGTGCTGCTGGAGAAGGAAACGGAGATCGGACGGCATCAGACCGGCCACAACAGCGGCGTGCTCCACTCCGGCATCTACTACCGGCCCGGGTCCGTCAAGGCACAGACCTGCGTTGCCGGAAAGAAGGCGCTGCTGGAATTCTGTGACGAGCACGGCATTCGCTATGATCTGTGCGGCAAGGTCATCGTCGCCACGCGCCCCGAGGAGCTGCCGCGCCTGGACGAGTTGAACCGCCGCGCCGAAGCCAACGGCGTGGACGGGGTGCGCATGATCGGACCCGAGGAGCTCCGGGAAATCGAGCCCCACTGCACCGGCTTGAAGGCGCTCCACGCCCCCTTCACGGGGATCATCGACTTCGGCGACGTGGCCCGCGCCTACGCGCGGTTGTTCGAAGCGGGAGGCGGCGCCATCCGGACGTCGTGCGAGGTCACCGGCATCGCCCGGGCGTCCGACGGTTTTGTCATCGAGACCTCGCGGGACGCCCTGGAGACCCGCAGGCTCATCAACTGCGCGGGACTGTTCGTCGACCGGGTGGCGGCCATGACCCCCGGGTTCGCCTCCAGCGTTCGCGGCGGCATCGACGAACCGGTTCGGATCGTCCCCTTCCGGGGCGAGTACCATCGTCTCAAGCCGGAGAAACAGGAATTCGTAAAGGGTCTCGTCTATCCCGTACCCGATCCCCAGTTCCCTTTTCTGGGAGTTCACTTCACGCCGACGGTGCATGGCCGCGTGGAGGTGGGACCCAACGCCGTGCTGGCGTTCGCACGGCAGGGCTACCGCCAGAGCGACGTCAACCTGCGGGACTTGTACGAAATCTTCTCCTACGGCGGTTTCTGGGGCATGGCGCGAAAGCACTGGAAGACCTCCCTGCCGGAGCTTCGGCGCTCCTTCGACAAGCGCGCCTTCACCCGCGAGCTCCAGCGCCTCATTCCCGCCATCGAGTCGCGGGACCTGGAGTACAGCGGCGCCGGCGTGCGCGCCCAGGCCGTATCGGCCAGCGGGAGACTGGTGGACGACTTCGTCATCGCCGAGTCCGAGGGCGCCATTCACGTGCTCAACGCCCCGTCGCCCGGCGCCACTTCGTCACTGGGCATCGCGGACACCATTTGCCGCACGGCGACGCAACATTTCGATCTCCCGGCCGCTTGATCCGGCCGAACTTCCAAACCACGGTATTTCCCGTCGGCGCCCAAGGAGGTATGTGAATGCTCATCCAGTACAAGGGCCACCGCCCCAGGGTCTCGGCGGAGGCCTTCGTCGCCCCCACCGCCGTGCTCATCGGCGACGTCACCGTGGAAGCCGGAGCCAGCATCTGGTTCGGCGCCGTGCTCCGCTCCGACGAGAACCAGAACCCCATCGTGATCGGCGCCAGGACCAGCATCCAGGACAACTGCGTGCTCCACTCGGGGGAAGGCGCGGTGATCATCGAAGCGGACGTGACGGTGGGACACGCCGCCATCATGGAAGGCGCCACCATCCGGCGCTCCGCCATCATCGGCATGAACGCGACACTGCTGGAGGACACGGAGGTCGGCGAGGAATCCCTCATCGCCGCCGGCAGCGTGGTGGTGCCCCACACCCGGATTCCCGCGCGCTGTCTGGCCGCGGGCACTCCCGCGAAGGTCAAGAAGGAAATCAGCGGCGAGGCCCTCAACTGGATCAAGATGGGCTCGTCCACCTACACGGAGCTGTGCAGAAGCTACCTGGGCGGCGACTACAAGGTGCTGGACTGACAGGCCGCTAGTGTCGTGTCCCACGTAAATGTTGACAAATCTGCTGGTCTTTTTCGTCGTCGGCTGCGTTGCTCTTCCTCGCGTGGTAACCGCCACTGCTCGTCA
>LXNJ01002111.1_pt1 | contig 11119 bp, 9 predicted proteins | sample 809081 | NCBI WGS metagenome assembly LXNJ01 (sample SAMN04870510, study PRJNA318959) | sponge metagenome | biome: sponge; feature: marine sponge reef; material: water | host: Petrosia ficiformis | place: Greece: Milos, Mediterranean Sea | collected 2013-05-29 | depth 5-7 m
GCATGATGCTGCTCGTGGTGACCGGCATCGGCCTGCTCATCCACGTCTATTCGGTCGGCTACATCGCCCACGAGCCGCGGGGCGGGGTGGCCCGGTTCTTCTGCTACCTCAACCTCTTCTGCTTCTTCATGCTGACCCTCGTGCTGGGGAGCAGCTTCCTGGTGATGTTCGTCGGCTGGGAAGGGGTGGGCCTCTGCTCCTACCTGCTGATCGGCTACTGGTACCGGAAGCAGAGCGCGTCGGACGCCGGCAAGAAGGCGTTCATCGTCAACCGCATCGGCGACTGGGGCTTCATCCTCGGCATCTTCCTCGTGTTCTTCACGTTCGGCACCCTCGACTTCCGCGAGGTGGCCGAGGCCGCGGCGGGCATGCCGGTGGAGGTCGGGTTCGGCGTGCTCTCGTTGATCTGCCTCTTCCTGTTCATCGGCGCCACCGGCAAGAGCGCGCAGATTCCGCTCTACGTCTGGCTGCCGGACGCGATGGAGGGACCGACGCCGGTTTCCGCCCTGATCCACGCGGCGACCATGGTCACGGCGGGCGTCTACATGGTCTGCCGGAACGCCGTGCTGTTCTCGCACGCCCCGATGGTGATGGAGGTGGTGGCCTGGATCGGCGTGCTGACGGCCTTCATGGCGGCCACGATCGGGCTGGTCCAGACAGACATCAAGAGAGTGCTGGCCTACTCGACCGTCTCGCAGCTCGGGTACATGTTCCTGGCCACCGGCGTCGGTGCGTTCGCGGCCGGTGCGTTCCACCTGATGACGCATGCCTTCTTCAAGGCGCTGCTCTTCCTCGGGAGCGGCTCCGTCATCCACGGCATGAATGAAGAACAGGACATGCGCCGGATGGGCGGCCTGAAGGCCTACATGCCGACCACGTTCTGGACGATGGCGATCGGCGCGGTGGCCATCGCCGGCATCCCGCCGCTGGCCGGGTTCTTCAGCAAGGACGAGATCCTCTACCGCACGTTCCTCCACAGCCAGGCGCTGTGGGGCATCGGCGCGCTGACCGCGGTGATGACCGCCTTCTACATGTTCCGCCTTATCAACATGACCTTCCTGGGCCGGTATCGCGGCCCGGAGTGGGGGCACCCCGCCGGCGGAGAGGCCCACGACGACGGCGGGCACGGACACGCGTGGCACGGGCCGCACGAGTCCCCGCGCACGATGACCGCGCCCCTGATGGTGCTGGCGGTCGGCGCGGTCTTCGCCGGATTCATCGGCGTGCCGGCGGCCCTCGGCGGCAGCAACGTGATCGAGCACTTCCTCGAGCCGAGTTTCACCGCGTTCGGTGCCTTCCACGCGGCCGAGGAGGCGCACCACCTGTCGCACACCGCGGAGCTCGGCCTGATGGCGCTCTCCGTGCTGCTCGCCGCCGGTGCGATCCTGTTCGCCTACCGGAACTACGTGCAGCAGCCGGCGGCGGCCGATGAGATGGCGCGAACGTTCGCGGGCCCGCACCGCGTGCTGACCAACAAGTACTACGTTGACGAGCTGTACGGCGCGACCGTCGTGCGCGGCACGATGGAGGGCGCGAACGGCCTGTGGACGGTGGACCAGCGGGTCGTGGACGGCGCCGTCAACGGGGCCGGGTGGACGACGATCTTCTCGTCCTGGGTGTCGCACGTCCTCGACAAGTACGTCGTCGACGGGCTGGTCAACCTCGTGGCCTGGGTGTGCGCGGAGGCCAGCTACCTGTTCCGCCGGGCGCAGACCGGCCTCATTCAGAACTACGCGTTCGCCACCCTGCTCGGCGTGTTCGCGTTCGTCACCTGGTACCTCCTCGCCCGCTAGCCGGACCATGCCATGAGCAACGCCGCCGATACCCCCTCGCTGCTGTCGCTGATCCTCTTCACGCCGCTCGCCGGCGCGCTCGTGCTCCTGTTCGTCGGCAAGCGTCAGGTCGACCTGATCCGCTGGATCGCCAACGCGACGGCGTTCCTCGGGTTCCTCGTCTCCCTGCCGCTCTGGTTCGTCTACGACTCGGCGAACCCGGACTGGCAGTTCGTCGAGCAGATGGAGTGGATTCCCTCCATCGGCGCGCAGTACTTCCTCGGGGTCGACGGCTTCAGCGTGCTCCTCGTCCTGCTCACGACGATGATGGGCGTCATCGCCGTGCTGTCGTCGTGGAACGCGATCCAGACGCGGGTGAAGGAGTACTACATCTTCCTGCTGATGCTGCAGACCGGGATGATCGGCGCCTTCGTGTCGCTCGACTTCCTGCTGTTCTTCCTGTTCTGGGAAGTGATGCTGGTGCCGATGTACTTCCTCATCGGCATCTGGGGCAGCGACAACCGGCTCTACTCGGCAATCAAGTTCTTCCTGTTCACCCTGGTCGGCAGCGTCATCATGCTGCTCGGCATCCTGGCCGTCTACTTCTACCACCAGGACGTGACCGGGGTGTACACGTTCGACATCACGCAGTTCCACGAGCTGAACATCCCCTCCGACCTGCAGTGGTGGATCTTCCTCGCCTTCTTCCTGGGCTTCGCGGTCAAGGTGCCGATGTTCCCGTTCCACACCTGGCTGCCCGACGCCCACACCGACGCGCCGACAGCGGGCTCGGTCATTCTGGCCGCCGTGCTCCTGAAGATGGGGACCTACGGGTTCATCCGCTTCAGCCTCCCGATCCTGCCGGAGGCGACGCAGGCCTTCGTCCCCGCGGTCGTCCTGCTCTCCATCGTCGGGATCGTCTACGGCGCGCTCGTGGCCATGGCCCAGCGCGACTGGAAGCGCCTGGTCGCCTACTCGAGCGTCAGCCACATGGGCATGGTGATGCTCGGCATGTTCGCGCTGACGCCCGTGGGCATCACCGGCAGCATCGTGCAGCAGCTCAACCACGGCATCTCGACCGGCGCCCTCTTCCTGCTGGTCGGCGTCGTCTACGAGCGGCGCCACACGCGGATGATCGCCGAGTACGGCGGGCTGTCGAAGGTCATGCCGGTCTACGCGGCCATCTTCCTCGTGATGACGATGTCGTCCATCGGGCTGCCGACGCTGAACGGGTTCATCGGCGAGGTGCTCATCCTGCAGGGGATCTTCGTCGTCAACAAGACGTGGGCCTTCTTCGCGGCGAGCGGCATCGTCCTGGGGGCGGCGTACATGCTCTGGCTCTACCAGCGGACGATGTTCGGCACCGTCGACAACCCGAAGAACGAGAACCTGCCCGACATCAGCGCGCGCGAGTTCGCCACGTTCGTGCCGCTGCTGCTGCTGGCCGTCTGGATCGGCCTCTATCCGAAGCCGTTCCTGGACCGCCTTGAGACCTCGGTGGACAAGGTCATGATGCGGGTCAACGCCGACTACACGCCGCGTTTCGCGATCGCCGCCGCAGGCGACGCCGACGCGCAGCGGTTGACCGTCGACGCCGCGGCGCCGGGAGTCGAGGCCACCGGCACTCTCGTGCTGCCGGACGTACCGGTCCGGGGCGGCGCCCGCTGAGCCCGGCGCGAGGGACACGACCATGCCTGCCGGGTTCTCCGCCGCCGACTTCTACTACCTTCTGCCCGAGATCCTGCTGACGGCAGGGGCGCTGCTGGTGCTGGTGGTCGATGTGCTGCTGCCGCGCCGCGAGTCCGCCGTCTTCGGGGTCACGCTCGGCACGCTCGCCGCCTCCGGGGTGGCCGTCCTGGCGTTCGCCGGGCTCGACACCACCATCTCGGCTGGGCTCCTGGCCGTCGACGGGTTCGCCGCCTTCTTCAAGGTGCTCTTCCTGCTGTCGGCGGGCATCACGGTGCTGATGTCGGTGCCGTACCTGCAGGTGGAGGGAGTGCGGGCGGGAGAGTACTGCTTCCTGATTCTGTGCGCCACGCTCGGGATGATGTTCATGGCGAGCGGGATCGACCTGATCACGCTCTTCATCGGCCTCGAGACGATGGCCATCTCGTTCTACATCCTGACCGGCTTCCTCAAGCCGAGCCGGCGATCCAACGAGGCGGCCGTCAAGTACTTCCTGCTCGGCGCGTTCTCGTTGGGGCTGCTGCTCTACGGGATGTCGCTCTTCTACGGCGTGACGGGGACGACAAGCCTGGCCGGCATCGCCGAAGCCCTGGCCGGCACGGAACGGACGTTGCTGCTGTCGCTGGCCCTCATCCTTCTCGGCGCCGGCATGGGATTCAAGATCGCCGCGGTCCCCTTCCACATGTGGGCGCCGGACGTGTATGAGGGGGCACCGACCCCCGTGACCGCCTTCCTCTCGGTCGGCTCGAAGGCCGCGTCGTTCGCGATGCTGCTCCGGATTCTGCTCGAAGGCCTGCCCGGGCTGATGGCCGACTGGCAGGTCTTCTTCTGGGCGCTGGCCGCCGTCACCATGACCGTCGGCAACATCGCCGCCATCACGCAGAGCAACATCAAGCGCATGCTGGCGTACTCGTCCATCGCCCACGCCGGCTACCTGCTCATCGGCGTCGTCGCCGCCTCCGACCGCGGCGTGACGTCGATCATGGTCTACCTCTGGGTCTACCTCTTCATGCAGCTTGGCGCGTTCGCCATCCTCTCGATGCTGCGCCGGAAGGACGTCGTCGGCGACGAGCTCAAGGACCTCAGCGGGCTCTACTTCCGCCAGCCGGCGGCGGCCATTGCGATGCTGATCTTCATGCTGTCGCTCGGCGGCATTCCGCCGACGGCCGGCTTCATGGGCAAGTTCTGGCTCTTCAGTGCCGCGATCGAGTCGGGCTTCATCTGGCTGGCGGTGATCGGCGTCGTCAACAGCGCCATCTCCCTCTACTACTACATCCGGGTCGTCGTCTTCATGTGGCTGAAGGAAGAGACGCTCGGCTCGGCAATCACAATCCGTCCCGCCATAGCGGTCGCGCTTGTCATCGCCGTAGCCGGCTCGCTGCTCTTCGGCGTCTATCCGCAGGTGCTCTTCGACCAGGCCCAGAGCGCCAGCGAGATGCTCGGCGCGTCCGTGCCGGCCGCCGTTCTCCTCCAGCCCTGACCGACCGTCGGATTCCCGTCGCCGTGTCTGGCTGTCGGCTGCCGGGCGTCGTGTGGGCGGGTACGAGACCGCCGGCGTTCGAGGCCGGCGACGAGATGTGGAGCGGTGTGGGGTGCCGGGCCTGCAACGGTGGGGAAGAAAACCGCCGATGTTCGAGGCCGGCGACGGACGCGGACGGCGGATACCGTGCCTTCCGCACGCGCGTGGCTCCGCCTGGTTTGCGGCCACGCGCGACGAGAGTGGCGCGCGCTACTGCGCCACTCTCGCCTCGACCTGCTTGAGGGCGTCGTCGATCAACGCCTCGTTGTCTGCTCGGGTGATGTTGCGCTGAATGAGCTTGGTGGCTATCGCCAGCGACACGTCGACCGCTTCCTGCCGGACTTGCGCGAGGGCGCGGTCGCGCTCCAGCTGAATCTGCCGCTCGGCGTTGGCGATCCGAGCCTCCACCTCGGCCTGCGCGTCCAGCAGTATCTGCTCACGCTGCGTGGCGGCGGCCGCGCGGGTGTCGGAGAGGATGGTGCCGGCCTCGACGCGCGCCTGGCGGAGCGTGGCCTCGGCGTTCTGCTGGGCCTGCTCGAGCTGCTTGCGCGCCGCCTCGGCGTCGTCGAGCGACTGCCGAATCGTCGCCTGCCGGCTCTCGAGCGCGGCGAGCAGGGGCCGCCAGGCGAACCTCGCCAGGAGGCCCAGCAGGATCAGGAACGTGAAGATGGTCCAGAAGAAGAGTCCCGGATCGAGTTGGACCAGAGGGTTGTCCATCGGCCGTGTCCTTGGCGTGAGGTTGCGTACTGCCGCGTGGGTCCGGTCCGTCCGGACGGCTACGCGATGAAGAGGCTGACCAGCACGAACGCCTCGGCGACGATCGCCACCCCTTCGAGCAGGAACAGCGGCAGGTTCACGGCCCCGGTGATCTGGCTGGTGGCGTTGGGTTGCCGCGCGATCCCTTCCGCGGCGGCCGCGGCCAGCTTGCCGATGCCGAGCCCCGCGCCGATGACGATCAGTCCGAGTCCGAGCGCCGCGCCGAAGATGTTCAGCGTACCTTCCATTCCGTAGCCTCCGTTTCCGTTCCGTCCCGGGTGTCTAGTGGTGCACGTTGATGGCCATCCCGATGAAGGTGGTGGTCAGCAGCGTGAAGACGTACGCCTGCACCAGGATGACGATGATCTCGAGCGCGGAAATACCGACCGCCATCGGCACGGACACGACGAGCCCGACTCCGATGCCGGCCGCGGCGCTCTGGAACTGCTCGGCGAAGATCAGCACGAACGACAGGAGCGCGAGAATGGCGATGTGCCCGGCCGTCATGTTGGCCGCGAGCCGCAGCGTCAGGGCGAACGGCCTGACGATCATGCCGATGACCTCGATCGGGATCAGCAGGAAGTAGATCGGCCACGCCAGGCCGTGCGGCACCAGGTTCTTCCAGTGCTGGATGAACCCGTGCGCGGTCGTTCCGGCGACGATGATCGCGATGAACGTGATGACCGCGAGGCCGGCCGTGACGTTGAAGTTGGCGGTCGCCGTTGCCCCGCCGTGCAGGAGCTGCTTCAGGAACGAGTCCTCGCCCGTGTGCAGCACGTAGTGGTCGATCAGCCCGAGCACCTCGAACATCGGTATCAGGCCGACGAGGTTGGCCAACAGAATGAAGATGAAGAAGGTCAGGATGAGCGGCGCCCACCTTCTGGCGTGCCGCTCGCCGACGTTGGGGACCACGATCGAATCGCGGATGAACTCGACCATGAACTCCAGGACGGTCATGAAGCCGCCCGGCACCAGCCGTTCCTGGCGCAGGTAGCGCCGCACGGTGACCGTGACCAGCAGGAACACCGTGGCCGCCACGAGCCACAGCATGAGCACGTGCTTCGTGATGGAGAAATCGATCCCGAACAGCGGCGGGAGATGAACCAGCGGATGGTCGAGGGGACTGTTCGCGATGTGCTCGACGATCATCTCCCCCGCGTTGAACGGCTCGTCGCCGTGGCCGGCGTCGCCGGCGTGACCGGCCGCGGGTTCGCCGTGGGCTTGGGTCATCTCCTGGATTGCTCCTGACGGACGGTCATGGCGCCGAAAGCCGGCGCAGGTGCGCCGCCTCGACGACGTGCAGCACCGCGAAGTAGGTGACGAAACTCAACAGGAACGGGGCGACTTCGAGCGACAGGCTCGTCAGGACCAGGACGATGTAGGCGCCGAAGAGGATGAACTTCCCGGCGAAGAGGCGCACCATGACCCCGGTGAGCCGAGCGGGGTCCCGCCGGTGGGCCCGCGCGATCGCCACGTGCGTGCAGATCGCTGCGGCCAGCGGCGCGGCGAGGCCAAGCCCTATCTCCACTGCCGCCCCGGGCGCGGCGACGGCGACGAGCGCAGCGGACGCGAGCGTAGCTCCCGCCAGCGTCAGGACCGTCATCGGCTTACCGTCTCCACATCACCATCGCGAGCTGATAGAACCCGACCACGAGCCCGAGGGCCATACCGGCCAGCACCCCCCAGGGCGCCGTCCCCTGCCAGCGGTCCACGAGAACTCCCGCGCCGCCCAGCAGAAGGAGCGCGCCGATCAGCGAGTAGCTCGCCGTTGCCGCTGGTCCTGCTCTGCGGATATTCTCGTGCAGGGACTGCAGAGAACGCGCCAGAGACGTGTCCCGTTCGTCGGGCATGCCCGCATCGCCGCCCACGCGCACGGTGTGCCGCTCCCCGCGCCGAACAAACGGCCAATGATAACAAAGGGCTCCGCGGCGAGGCAATCGACCCGGTCCGGCTGCAATGCCCAACAGGGGCCGGCGACCGCCGCCGCTCGAGGACTCCTTCCGGGGGAGAGCCGGTGGAGGTGACTCTCGTGCAGGTGGACGCCTTTGCGCGCGAGGTCTTCGAAGGGAACCCGGCCGCGGTCTGCCTGCTCCCCGAGCCGGCCGCAGAGGCCTGGATGCAGAGCGTCGCAGGCGAGATGAACCTCGCAGAGACCGCGTTCGTCGTCCGGCGGTCGCCGGGCCTGTACGGACTTCGGTGGTTCACGCCGGCAGTGGAGGTCGATCTCTGCGGCCACGCCACCCTCGCGAGCGCCCACGTGCTGTGGGAGGAGGGCCTCGAGCAGGACGACGATGCCTGCCTGCGCTTCGAGACCCGCTCGGGCGTCCTGGGGGCCGCGCGCCGGGCGGACTGGATCGAGCTCGACTTCCCGGCCGAGCCGGCCGAGCCCGCCGAGCCCCCGCGCCGCCTCCTCGAGGCCCTACGCGTCGACCCGCGCTACGTGGGCCGGAACCGGTTCGACTATCTGGTGGAGGTCGATTCGGAGGCGGTTCTCCGCGCGCTCGAACCCGACATGGCGGCGTTGCGCAGGGTCGAAGGTCGCGGGCTCATCGTGACGAGCCGGCCCGCCGAAGCGACGTTCGATTTCGTCTCGCGCTACTTCGCCCCTGCTGTCGGCATCGACGAGGATCCCGTGACCGGGTCGGCGCACTGCTGCCTGGGCCCCTACTGGCGCAACCGGTTGGGGCGGGATGCGCTGACCGGCTACCAGGCCTCCGCGCGCGGCGGCGTCGTGCGCGTCCGTGTCGCCGGGGACCGCGTGCAGCTCGGCGGGCAGGCGGTGACGGTGTTCCGGACGACGCTCACCACACCGTGAACTCGAAGCCGCCGGGGGCGACGAGCATGCGGGTGCGGTCGGGGAAGTAGAGGCTCGACGGCTGCACGATGCTCGCCGCGCGGAGCCGCACCGTGCGGATCTTCTCGCCGTTCGGGTCGTAGACGAAGATTACCGGCACGGCGAGCGCGATCCAGAGGTTGCCGGCGCGGTCGACGGCCGCGGTGCGGACGTTCGGCGGGATGAACGGCAAGGTGACGCCCCGATCGTGCGTGCGGCGCGGCCAGGTAGTCGGCATCGCGTTGATGGTGGCATCCAGCGCCGGGCCTTCCACGTGCCGCTCGAAGAGCAGCGTGCCCCGCGCGTCGTACTTGCGGAACATCGGGATCCCGGTCTGGAACACGAAGTAGTAGCCGCCGTCGTGCGCGAGGCGCGGGATGCCGGCGTTGAGCGCCAAGTGCACGTCGCGGTTCGACTCCTGCCCGGTGCGCCGGAGGACACCGAACGTGTGGAACGGTTGCCCGCGGAGGCTGAAGCGGGTGACCAGCCCGCCGAGCTCCGGCTGGCTCATCAGGATCTCGCGCCCCGTGAACTCGAGGGTGCCGATGCCACTGAGCACCGTCTCGTCCAGCATGACGCGGGGCAGCGCGCGACCCGGCAGCCCGAACCCTCCGAGGCGGCGACCGTCGAGGTCGAAGATCTGCACGCGCTCGCGACCGTCGGGCGCGTCGGCGACGACGAAGCGCTGCCCCGCCGTCCGGCCGAGGTCGAACGCGCTCGCACCGATGATGCGCCCCGGCTCGGGGCCGATCTCCACCACGACCGCCGCCCGGTCGCTCCCGGGGTCGAGACGGTGAACCCGGTGGCCGCGACGGTCGAAGATGAAGCGGCGCCCGTCCGGCGTCTCCTGGTAGACCGCCGGAAGGCGGAACTCTCCGACGACGTGCGGCGGCAGGCCTCCCGTCGAGCGTAGCGTCTCCACCCCCTGGCCGGCTCCGGGGGGTGCGGCGGCGAGCACCAGCAGGGCGAGGAGGGGGATGCGGGACACGTTAGAGCTCGCCGCGCTCCTCATGGGGCGCGCCTAATAGCGCGCGAGTTCGCGGACGACGCCGAGAATGTCGGCGGACTGGGGAAGGATCGCCTCCTCGAGCACGGGGCTGTAGGCGACCGGACAGTCGAGCGCGGCGACGCGCTTCACCGGCGCGTCGAGGTGCTCGAACAGCTCGTCCGCGATCCGGGCCGCGATCTCGGCACCGAATCCGCAGGTCAACTGGTCCTCGTGCGCGACGACCACGCGGTTGGTGGCCTTGACTGCCTGCGCGATGCCGTCCCAGTCATAGGGCGCGATGGTGCGCAGGTCGACGACCATGGCGTCGATGCCGTCCTCCGACGCCCGTTCGGCCGCCAGCAGCGAGCGTTGCACGAGCGCGCCCCAGGTGAGGATGACGACGTCACGGCCGGGCCGGCGGACGGCGGCGCGTGCGAACGGCAGCGTGTAGTCGGCGCCCGGATAGGGGGCCTTGTTGTAGGTCTGCCGGTAGAGGTGCTTGTGCTCGAGGAACAGCACCGGGTCGTCGCAGCGGATTGCCGTCCGCAGCAACCCCGCGGCGTCGCCGGCGTCGGACGGGAACGCGATGCGGAGGCCGGGGCAGTGGGCGAAGATGCTCTCGCCCGACTGGCTGTGGTAGAGGGAGCCTCCACGCAGGTAGCCGCCAATCGGCGCGCGGATCACCACGGGGCACGAGAACGCGTTGTTCGAGCGGTACCGCAGCATCGTCAGCTCGTCGCGGATCTGCATCATCGCCGGCCAGATGTAGTCGAAGAACTGAATCTCGACCACCGGCTTCAGGCCGCGCACCGCCATGCCGATCGCGCGCCCGACGATGTTGGCCTCGGCGAGCGGGGAGTTGAAGCAGCGTTCGCGCCCGTAGGCGCGCTGCAGGCCCAGCGTGGCCTTGAACACGCCGCCCTTGCCGGTGACCTCGGCCAGTAGCTCGGCACGGCTGGCATCGGCGACGTCCTCGCCGAACACGATGACGCGCGGGTCGCGCGCCATCTCGTCCTTCAGCGTGCGGTTGATCGCCGCCACCATGGTGTCCGGCTGGCCCTCGGGGGCCGGCGTGGTCTCGAACTCCGCCGACGCGGGGTCGACCGCCGGCGAGTACACGTAGAGCGCGGCGCTCGACGCTTCCGGCTTCGGCGCGGCGATGGCGAGGTCCGTCGCTTCCTGAATCTCGCTGTCGACGCTCGCCGCGATGGCCTCGATCTCGGCCTCCGTCGCGAGTCCGCCGACCGTCAGGAAGCGCGCGAACCGCTGCAGGGGGTCGCGCGCCGCTTCCATGTGGCGCTCGGCGGCGCTCTTGTAGTGACGCTCATCGTCCGACATGGAGTGCGAGTACGGCCGGGTCACGTGGGCCCGGACCAGCACCGGTCCGGAGCGGGCGCGGGTGTGGGCCACGGCTGCGGTCATGGCGCGGAAGCTCGCCATGCCGTCCGTGCCGTCGACGCGGATCACCTTCAGGCCCGGAAACGACTCGACGAGCCGCGCGACGTCGCCGCCCGGCGTCTGCACCTCGACCGGCACGGAGATCGCGTAGCCGTTGTCCTCGACCA
>LXNJ01002112.1_pt1 | contig 11116 bp, 11 predicted proteins | sample 809081 | NCBI WGS metagenome assembly LXNJ01 (sample SAMN04870510, study PRJNA318959) | sponge metagenome | biome: sponge; feature: marine sponge reef; material: water | host: Petrosia ficiformis | place: Greece: Milos, Mediterranean Sea | collected 2013-05-29 | depth 5-7 m
CCCCCGCCGTTGACCTGGGCGGGGATGTCGCGCCAGCTGATCAGCACGAGGCTCCCGTCGTCGCCCCGGCGCCTGCGGCCGCCGCGCCGTGCCGAGGCACTCATGCCGCCTCAGCGGCTGCGGCGCCGGCCAGCTTGACGATCTGGCGTTGGAGCCCGCCGATGCCGGTGAGGATCCGCTCGCAGTGGAGGCCGAGACGGGCCGCGGCCTGCTCAGCGGCGCGAGTCAGGCGGTCGTCGTCGGTCTGGGCCAAGTGGACCACCCGGGTGTAGTTGCCGAAGTACATCTCGAGCAGCTCGGGGTGCGCCGCGATGCCGAGGCCCTTCATGATGAGGCGGTCGAAGTGCCTGACCAGGTAGTCGGTGAGGTAGAAGGTCCCCGGCTCGGCGTCCTGAAGGCCGGCGAAAGCGTCCGCACCCGCGTACAGCTCGTAGCAGTGGGGGCCGTCAAGGCGCTCGACGCCCTCCTCTGAGCACACCCGGTCCAGGAGTCCGCCGGTGCCGCAGTCCATGTAGCCCACGAGGATGGTGCGGAACGCGCCGGTCGCCCTGGCTGCCCGGACCCGTCTCCGGACCGCTTCAGGGATCTGCTCGGGGCGGTTGTGCAGGATGGCGGGCAGGCACTCGACCTTGATGTGCTCGCCACCGTTGCGGGCCGCTACTTCCCGCAGTTCACGAACCAGGGCGCCGCAGCCGATGACCAGAACCGGTGAGGGTTCGGCTGGTGTCATCTGGCGGCCCGGCGGGCCGTGATCAGGGTCTTGGCCGTCTCGGACGCAATGGCGGCATCGCGGCAGTAGGCGTCGGCGCCGATAGCCGATCCGAACTCCTCGTTGAGGGGCGCGCCGCCGACGAGGATGATGAAGTTGTCGCGGATGCCCTTCTCGATGAGGGTGTCGATCACTACCTTCATGTAGGGCATGGTGGTGGTGAGCAGCGCCGACATGCCCAGGATGTCGGGCTGGTGCTCGTCGAGGGCGGCCAGGAACTCGTCGGCGTCGGTGTTGATGCCGAGGTCGAACACCTCGAAGCCGGCTCCCTCGAGCATCATGGCCACCAGGTTCTTGCCGATGTCGTGGATGTCGCCCTTGACCGTGCCGATCACGACGCTGCCGATGGGCTCGGCCCCCGTCTCGGCCAGCAGGGGCCGCAGTATGGCCATGCCCGCCTTCATGGCGTTGGCCGCCAGGAGGACCTCGGGCACGAACAGGATCCCGTCGCGGAAGTCGATGCCCACGATGCGCATCCCCTCGACCAGGGCGTCGTTGAGCACCTTGTCGGCCGACCAGCCCCGACCCAGCAGGATGTTGGTGCCCTCGGCGATCTCGTCGGCCAGCCCGTCGTAGAGGTCGTCGTGCATCTGCGCGGTGAGCTCTTCGTCGTCGAGGCTCGCCAGGTCGATGTCATCGCCGGCCATGTCGGGTCCAGAAGCAGGAGTCTCAGTCATCCGGCGCAGCCCTCCACGTCTCGTTTGTAGGGCCCCGCTCGGCGGACCAAACCCCAAGTCGGTTCCGCACTGTGGACCAGTCCCACGATACGGAACGGACTGTACCACGGTTTGTGGCCCTCACAAGCAACTTGGGCCGAGAAATCCGCACCGACCCGGCGGCGCTCTAGCCTTTGCCGTCATGCCCGCGCCCGTAACGGACGGCGACACGCCGCCGCACCGCTACAACGCGGCGCTGGCGGCGGAGGTCGAAGCCCGCTGGCAGGCCCGCTGGAACGCTGACGGCATCTACGAGACGCCCAACCCGTCGGGGCAGCTCGCGTCGGGCCGCGGCCTGGACGGTCCGAAGCTCTTCATCATGGACATGTTCCCGTACCCGTCGGGTTCGGGACTGCACGTCGGCCATCCCCTGGGCTACATCGCCACCGACGTCTACGTCCGTTTCAAGCGCATGGCGGGCTTCAACGTGCTGTACACCATGGGATTCGACGCGTTCGGCCTTCCGGCTGAGGAGCACGCCCGCCAGACCGGCCAGCACCCCAGGATCAACACCGAGGCCAACATCGACAACATGCGCCGCCAGCTCGATCGGCTCGGTCTCGGCCATGACAAGCGGCGGGGCGTGGCCACCACCGACGTCGACTACTACCGCTGGACCCAGTGGATATTCCTGCAGATCTTCAACTCTTGGTTGGATCCCGAGACCCGCCGGGCCCGCCCGATCGCGGCGCTGATCGACGAGCTCTCCTCCGGAGCGAGGCGCACACCCGACGGCCGGGCCTGGGGTGATCTCAGCGAGGCCGAGCAGCGACAGCTCGTGGACGGGCACCGCCTGGCCTACGTGGCCGACGCGCCGGTCAACTGGTGCCCGGCGCTGGGCACGGTGCTGGCCAACGAGGAAGTCACCAACGAGGGACGGTCCGAGCGAGGCAACCACGAGGTGTTCAAGCGCCCGCTCAAGCAATGGATGATGCGGATCACCGCCTACGCCGACCGCCTGCTGGAGGACCTCGACCGCCTCGACTGGCCGGAGTCGGTCAAGACCATGCAGCGCAACTGGATCGGCCGCTCCGAGGGGGCGTTGATCTCGTTCGGTGCGGTCACATCGCTGGACGGACCGATGAGCGACATCGAGGTGTTCACCACCAGGCCCGACACCCTGTTCGGCACCACCTACATGGTGCTGGCGCCCGAGCATCCGCTGGTGGAGGAGCTGACCGCTGACGCCTGGCCGTCGGGAACCCCCGACTCCTGGACCGGCGGCGCGGCGACACCCGCGGAGGCGGTGGCCGCCTACCGGGCCCGCGCCACCGAGATGAGCGACGCCGACCGCAGCGACTCCAAGTCGGGGGTCTTCCTGGGCGCTCGGGCCCTGGTCCCGTTCTCGGACAGCCGGGTTCCGGTGTTCGTGGCCGACTACGTGCTGATGGGGTACGGCACCGGTGCGGTGATGGGCGTTCCCGGCGAGGATCAGCGCGACCGCGAGTTCGCCGAAGCCTTCGGACTGCCGGTCGTCCGCACGGTGCAGCCGCCACCTGACCATCCCGACGAGCTGGCCTACACCGGCGACGGCCCCTCCATCAACTCCCAGTTCCTGGACGGACTCGATGTCGAAGCCTCCAAGGCCCTGATCCTGGAGAAGCTCCTGGAGGCCGGGTCCGGGCGCCCCACCGTCAACTACCGGCTGCGGGACTGGAACTTCAGCCGGCAGCGCTACTGGGGCGAGCCGATCCCCATCGTGCACGACGAGCACGGCCCGGTCGCCCTGCCCGAGGACACGCTGCCGCTGGAGCTGCCCGAACTGACTGACTGGGCGCCCCGGGCCCTGGCCCGGGACTCCGAGCCTGAGCCCCCGCTGGGACGGGTGGCGGACTGGGCCGAGGCGGACCTGGACCTGGGCGAGGGCGTGCGCCGCTACCGGCGCGAACTCAACACCATGCCCCAGTGGGCCGGGTCGTGCTGGTACTACCTGCGCTACCTGGATCCCCGCAACGACGAGCACCTGGTGGATCCCGACGTCGAGCGCTACTGGATGGACGACCCCGAAACCGGCGGCGTGGGCGGAGTGGATCTGTACGTGGGCGGCGTCGAGCACGCCGTGCTGCACCTGCTCTACGCCCGGTTCTGGCACAAGGTCCTCTACGACCTGGGTTATGTGAGCGGGCCCGAGCCGTTCAAGCGGCTCGTGAACCAGGGTTACATCCAGGCCTACGCCTTCAAGGACGAGCGAGGGATCTACGTGCCCGCCGACGAAGTGGAGGGCTCGTTGCAGGAGGGGTTCACCCACGACCGCGAGCCCGTCACCCGCGAGCTCGGCAAGATGGGGAAGTCCCTCAAGAACTCGGTGACCCCCGACGACATTTACGCCTCCTATGGCGCCGACACCCTGCGGCTGTACGAGATGTTCATGGGCCCCATCGACCAGGACCGGCCCTGGGAGACCCGCTCGGTGGTCGGATCGCAGCGGGTGCTCCAGCGTGTCTGGCGCAACATTCTGGACGAGGAGACCGGCGAGCTGCGGGTCAGCGACGACGAGCCCGACGACGAGCTGCTGCGGCTGCTGCACCGCACCATCGACGGGGTGAGTTCCGACATGGATCAGATGCGCTTCAACACCGCCATCGCCAAGCTCACCGAACTCAACAACGAGCTCACCAAGCGCGGCTCGGGAGCGCCCCAGCAGGTGGCCGACGCCATGGTCCGGATGCTGGCACCGCTGGTGCCGCACTTCGCGGAGGAGTTGTGGAGCCGCCTTCATGGCTCCCATGCCGGCTCGGTGACGCAGGCTGAGTTCCCGGTGGCCGATCCAGCGCGGCTGCAGACGGACACAGTGGAGGTGCCCGTGCAGGTCAACGGCAAGGTGCGGGGCCGGGTGACGCTCGCGGCCGACGCCGGCGAGGAGGCCGCGGTCTCCGCGGCGCTGGCGGAACCCAACGTGGCCGCACACGTGGGCGACCGCGAGCTGCGCAAGAGGCTCTACGTGCCCGGCCGCATGATCACCCTCGTGGTATGAGCCCGGCGGCAGCCCAGCCGGCGTCGGGTCGTGACGGACCCAGCCGGTACATCGGAGAGTTGGTGGTGTGAGCCCTCGGCCACGGCGGCTGTCGATCTCGCAGGCCCGGCGCATCGCGCTCGCAGCCCAGGGATTCACCGATCCCGCTCCCGCGGGTCAGGTGGACCGCCGCCACCTACGCCGGGTGATGGGTCGGCTCAAGCTGTTGCAGCTCGACTCCGTGCCGGTGGTGGTCCGTACCCAGTACCTGCCGCCGTTCTCCCGTCTGGGCTGCTACGACCGGGCGCTGCCGGACCGGATCGCCTACACCGACGACGAATGGTTCGAGACGTGGGCCCACGAGGCCTCCCTGCTCCCGGTGGGCGACGAACCGCTGCTGCGCTGGCAGAAGCGGCGCGCCGAGCAGGGCGACACCTGGAAGAACCTGGCCGAGCTGGCTCGAAGCGAGCCCGACTACGTAGCCGAAGTGCTGGCCCAGGTGGCGGAAGGCCCGCTGACCGCGGGCGAGTTGGCCGATCCCCGTCGCCGCGACGGCGAGTGGTGGGGCAGCCGGTCACTGGGCTCGATCGCTCTCGACTGGCTGTTCCGCATCGGGGCTGTCGGCATCCGGCGTCGGGGCAACTTCGTCAAAGAGTTCGACCTCCTGGAACGCATCGTCCCGCCCGAAGTGCGAGCCCGGCCCACGCCCACCGTCGAGGATGCCCAGCGGGCTCTGCTGGAGCGCTCCGCCGAGGCGCTGGGGGTGGGCGCTGCGGGCGACCTCATCGACTACTACCGCCTGCCGATCCGTGAAGGAAGGGCCCGGCTGCGTGAACTCGTCGAGGCGGGCTCGCTCGAAACGGCAGAGGTGGAGGGATGGACCGAACCCGCCTACATGCACCCCGAGGCTCGGCTTCCACGGTCGGTGGACACCCTGACGGTGCTGTCGCCGTTCGACCCGATCGTGTGGAACCGGGCTCGGGCCCTCCGGCTGTGGGGCTTCGACTACCGCATCGAGATCTACGTGCCCGCGGCCAAGCGGGTCTACGGCTACTACGTGCTACCGGTGCTGCACGGCGAGCAGCTGGTGGCCCGCCTCGACATCAAGACCGACAGGGCCGGCGGAGCGTTGCGAGTGCTGGGCGCGTTCGCCGAGCCCGATGTGGATCACAGCGCCCTGGTGGAGCGGCTCAGGCCCCATCTCCTCGAGCTGGCCCGGTTCGTCGGGGTGGACGATGTGAGCTACGGCGACCGGGGCAGCCTCATGGCCGCCCTCCTCGGTGGCTAACGTCTAGGCGATGAGCGTTGCGGTCGAGCCTGGGGATCTGGCCTCGGTTGCGGCCGCGCACGGGCCGACGGCCTTCGTGCTCACGGTGGGTGACGACGGGCGCACCCGGGTCATCCATGTCAAGGTCGACATCGACGACCGGGGCGTGATCCGAGCCGTGGTGGGTCGGGGCGCGGCTGCCAATGCCGTGGCCCGGCCTGATGTGGTCGTGCTGTGGTCGCCCGCAGCTGATGGGTTCAGCCTCATCGCCGACGGGGTCGCCTCCGTCGACGGCGAGCCGCGGCCCGACACGCCGCTGACCATTGAGGTCTTCTCCGCGGTCAGGCACCGTCCCGCCCCGGTCTGAGCTTCGACGGTCGAGGCGCCGGCTCTCCATGTCGTTTGTGATCCGGCGCCCGGCCGCTCGCTGCGTGCTGCTCGACGGTGCCGGGCGGGTGTTCCTGATCCGCTCGGAGGATCCGATCGACCCTCACAAGCCGGAGTGGCTCGAGATCCCCGGTGGGGGTGTGAGTCTCGGCGAGGACTCGGCGGCGGCCTGCGAACGGGAACTGTACGAGGAGACCGGCATCACCGACGTGCAGATGGGGCCGTGCGTGTGGACCCAGTACGTGGAGTACACCTTCTGCGGCATGCGCTTCGAATCGAACGAACGCATCCATGTGGCCTGGTGCGACGGAGGCGAGTTCCGGCCCCGCGGCCTCGAGGCACTGGAGGCCGCGGCCTTCATCGGCGCGCGCTGGTGGACACTCGACGAGCTGCTGGCCAACCGGGAGCCCACCGTTCCCGCCCGGCTGCGGGAGTTCCTGCCCGCGCTGGTGGCCGGCGATCTGGCCGATCCTCCCCTCGACATCTCGCCCGACCTCTCGCCGGACCTCTCGTCCGACTGACGCTTAGGGGCTGCGCGGATAGGTGAGAGTCCGTCGCGTCGCAGCGTCGTCATTCCCGCTCTTGTTCGCTGCGCTCACGGGCCGCTCGGGCCACGGCCTCGCGCCGTATGGGCCGCGTCGACCCGTCTAATCGCTCGGCCTCTTACAGCGGGATCACCAGTCGTCGTCGCGGTCGGCCCGGTCGGCTGCCCTCACGCCGTAGCTGATGATGATCGACGGCAGCAGCAACACGGAGCCGACTAGCAGGGCGACGGTCGCGACCGTGGCCGGCACAGTGGTGAAGCCAGTTGTCAAGCCCGCCGCGAACGCGGCCAGCGACAGGCCGTACAGCCCGTATCCCACCCGCTTGCCGGTGGTCGCCCAGCGGGAGAGTTGGCGCCGCCGGGCCAGAACCGGATCGTTGGGGTCCGTCATCGGGCCGCGCCCCGAGCCGTCTCCGACAACGGCAGATTGTCGGTGTGGTACAGCCAGCAGTGAACGCCCCGGTAGCGGGCCTCCTCATGCTCGAAGTTGGTGCGGGTGGGCGTGAACACCCCGATCTCATACACCGACAGCTCGTAGGCCTCCCCGACGAACGCCTCGAACTGCTCGTAGCACACTCGCAGCGCATAGCCGCGCACGGTGTCGTCGCCCGGGTAGACCGCCGGATGCGGGGCGTCCAACTCGAAGGTGTGGTACACCTCGGCCCAATGGCTCTGATCGCAGCCGACCCGGGCTGTGATCGCCAGCCGGCGGCCCGATTGCAGCCCCTCCAGCCGGTTGAAGCAGTCACCCTCGACCAGGCTGTACTCGCTGATGATCTCACCGGGGATGTCCAGCGGGTCGATCGGCCCGAGTTGATCGGGTTCGTCCGGGCTGTCGCTGGACTCAGAAGGGCTGGACTCGGAGTCCTGGCCCGTGCTGCCCTCCGCCGAGAGCCCCGCCACCACGTCGGTGGCGGCCGCGCGGTCGGATGCAGCCACCGCGGCGGCTGGGTCGAACACCTCCTCGACGGCGCGGTCGGGCCCACCGCTGCACGCCGCAAGCAGGCAGAGCCCCAATGCGGCGCCCGCCAGCGGGCTGTGAGCGAGTCCCATCCAGACGGAGGCTAGGGGATGGTGACGGTCATCTCGCCCGACCTCTCTAGAGTTTTACCCCGTGCGACTGAGAGGCCGAGCGAGTAGGCGAGCGAGACCGGTCCATACGGGCGAGGCCGTGGCCCGAGCGGCCCGTGAGCGCAGCGAACGAGAGCGGGAAACACCCCGCCCCGACGCGACGGGCTTGTACCTACCCGCGCACGTTCTGAGAGCGCTGGCCGGAGAGTTCATCGGGACGGCCTTCCTGCTCGCCGGGGTGGTCGGCTCGGGCATCATGGCCGAGCGCCTCAGCAGCGATGTCGGCGTGGTGCTGCTGGCCAACGCGGCGGCCACCGCGGGGGTGCTGCTGGTCATCATCCACATGTTCGGTCCCGTCTCGGGAGCTCACTTCAACCCGGTGGTGACCCTGGCCGAGGCCGCCCTGGGCGACCGGCGCTGGGCCGAGGTCCTGCCCTACATCGTGTCGCAGGTGGCCGGCGGGGTGGTAGGGACGATCCTGGCCAACCTCATGTTCGACCTCGACGCCGTGAACGTCTCCACCAAGGCCCGCGACGGCGCCCATCTGTGGCTGGCCGAGGTGGTGGCCACCTACGGCCTGGTGCTGGTGGTGTTCATGCTTGTGCGCAGCGGCCGCGTGCAGCTCGTGGCCGGTGCGGTGGCCGCCTACATCGGAGCGGCCTACTGGTTCACGTCGTCCACCTCCTTCGCCAACCCTGCGGTCACCGCGGCCCGAACGCTGTCGGACACCTTCGCTGGCATCGATCCGGCCTCGGCGCCGATATTCGTCGTGATGCAACTGGTAGGCGCCGGGCTGGCTGCGGCAACCGTGCGGCTCCTGTACCCGCCCGGCGGGCTCGTAGAGTGACGATCCAACCAGCGCACTCGAGAGGAGCCTGATGACAGAGGTGGGCTTCGCCGCCTTCGACGCCGACAACCACTATTACGAGGCGACGGACGCCTTCATCCGCCACGTCGAGCCCAAGATGCACAAGCGCTGCATGCAATGGGCCACCGTCGACGGGCGCGAGCGCCTGCTGGTCGCGGGGCGGATCAATCGCTTCGTCCCCAACCCGACCTTCGATCCGGTAGCGAGACCCGGATGCCTCGACGACTACTTCCGGGGCCGGATCGCAGCGGCTGACATGCGCGAGGCCTTCGGGAAGCTGGAGCCGATCTCGCCCGCCTTCCGCGACCGCGACGCCCGCATCGAACTGCTCGATGCGCAGGGTCTGCGGGGTTGCTTCCTGTTCCCGACGCTGGGCGTGGGGATGGAGGCCGCACTCGAGCACGATGTGGACGCCCTGACAGCCGCCTTCGGGGGCTTCAACCGGTGGCTGGCCGACGATTGGGGGTTCGCCTACCGCGATCGGCTCTTCGCGGCCGGATACCTCTCGCTGGCCGATCCCGACTGGGCCCTCGACGAGCTCGACTGGCTGATCGCCAACGACGTACGGGTGGTCAACATGAGGCCTTCGTCGGTGCCCGACGGCTCCGGGGGCCGGCGGTCGTTGGGTCACCCCGCCCACGAGCCGGTGTGGCAGCGGCTCGGCGAGCACGGCATCACGGTGGCCATGCACTCCGGCGACTCCGGTTACGGCTTCGTGCTGGAGCATTGGGGCGTCGACAGCGAGTTCGAGTCGTTCCGCTACAACGCGCTCAAGAGCCTGCTCACCTACTCGCCGATCTCCGACGCGCTGGCCTCGCTTCTGGCCGAGGGTGTCCTGAGCCGGCACCGCAACCTGCGGGTCGCCACCATCGAGACCGGCTCGGAGTGGGTGTGGCCGTTCGTCAAGAAGCTGGCCAAGACCTACAGCCAGCAGCGCCACGCCTTCGAGGAGGATCCCCTGGAGGTGTTCCGCCGCCAGGTGTGGATCTCGCCCTACTACGAGGACGACCTGCACGGACTGCGCGACCTGATCGGCGCCGATCACATGCTGTTCGGCTCGGACTTCCCCCATGCCGAGGGCCTGGCCGACCCGGTGTCGTTCGTGCACGACCTCGGCGGCTTCGGCGACGACGAGATCGAACTGGTGATGCGCACCAACGGGCTGTCGCTCACCGAACGGGCTGCCTCCCGTTCTGTCTGAGCAAACCCGCCAGGCCGTTCACCCCGAACAGAATGGCGGGCGCGACTGTGACGACGTGTGCAGGCCCCGACGGCCGGGTGCGGTGCTGGTGGCCCGGCGAGGATGAGACTTACGTCGCCTACCACGACGATGAGTGGGGCCGGCCCGTCACCGACGACGACCGGCTGTTCGAGAAGCTCTGCCTGGAGGGGTTCCAGTCCGGCCTGTCGTGGCTCACCATCCTGCGCAAGCGGGACAACTTCCGGGCCGCCTTCGCCGGCTTCCGTGTCGCGGCGGTGGCGGCCTTCGGACCGGACGACGTCGAGCGGCTGCTGGCCGACGCAGGGATCGTGCGCCACCGCGGCAAGATCGTCTCGGCTGTCAACAACGCCGGCCGGGCCGGCGAGTTGATCGAGGAGTTCGGCTCGCTGGCGGCCTACGTCTGGAGCTGGGAGCCGGCAGTGGCGTCGACCCCTCCGGCCGGCAAGGAGTCGCTGCCCGCGTCCACACCGGAGTCGGCGGCCCTGGCCAAGGACCTCAAGCGGCGCGGCTGGACCTTCGTGGGCCCGACCACGGTGTACGCCTTCATGCAGTCGATGGGACTGGTCAACGACCACATCGCGGGCTGCTTCGCCCGCTCCGAGTGCGACGCCGAGCGCGCCGCGCTGACCCGCCCGGGGCCGGAGGTCTAGTCGACGACCATCGGGATGGCGGCCACGCCCTCGCGGCGAGCGAGCAGATCCACCGTGCGCCCGTAGCCGCTTCCGACCTTCGCCTCTCGGTGCGCGAGACTGCCAGCAGAAGAGAGGGAGGCTCCGATGGAGACAGCTCTGGGTTCGCGGTCGGGGACCGCCTACGGTGACGGCTGGGTGCGCAGCGTCTGCACGATCTGCATGAACCGCTGCGGGATTCTGGCCCACGTCAACGAGGACGAAGTGGTCGACAAGATCCTCGGCGACCCCGACAACCCCCACAACCACGGACGCACCTGCGCCAAGGGCGACGCCGGCTTCGAGGGCTTGACCGATCCCGATCGCATCACCACCCCGCTGCGGCGCACCAACCCGGAGAAGGGCGTGGGCGTCGACCCGGGCTGGGTTCCCATCAGCTGGGACGAGGCCCTCGACGAGATCGCCGGGCACTTGCGCGACACCATCGCCGACGACCCCGAGAAGATCCTCTACACCAGCTTCGACATCTACCACCTGCGGGGTGCGCTGGCGGCGTCGTGGGTGACCGGCCTGGGGATGCCGGGCTACTCGACCTGGTCGGCCGCCATCTTCTGCGGCAACAACGTGCACGGCATCCTCTACATGAACCAGAACGCGTTCGAGAGCAACCCCGACCCCATCTACAGCCGC
>LXNJ01002113.1_pt1 | contig 11111 bp, 13 predicted proteins | sample 809081 | NCBI WGS metagenome assembly LXNJ01 (sample SAMN04870510, study PRJNA318959) | sponge metagenome | biome: sponge; feature: marine sponge reef; material: water | host: Petrosia ficiformis | place: Greece: Milos, Mediterranean Sea | collected 2013-05-29 | depth 5-7 m
TCTTGTTCGGCTATTCTATATTTGATTCTAGGAACCAACTACTGAATCAACAACCAAATGAGGGAAAACTCTCAAAAACCAAAAGAAGGAACATTTCACAGAAGTGTTTCTCCTTTTTTAATTAGTTTAGATCAATTCAAAGGATAGAGGCAATAGAGATCAGTTTGCAGACCAGACTCCTTGCCTCGGAAGTAATAACGAAAAAGTTAATCATGGGCTCTCTTTTTAGGAATCATACAATTATAAAATACGCTTTAGCCAATATCCAGAAGGGCTCAATTTATCCATCGTCAAGCTTTCTAACACCAAAATGTCATGGGTTATGAAAAGGATTTATTTGAACAAACTAAAAGGGTTTACACTAGCCGAACTCTTAATTGTATTGGTCATTATTGGAATCTTGGTACTTGTGGCCTTACCCAATCTTATGCCCATGATATCAAAGGCCAAGAGTACGGAGGCAAAGCTTCAATTGAAGCATATCCATACCCTAGAGGAGACTCATTTTATGCTCTACTCAGTATATAGCATGGATTTCAATGAGATTGATTTTGAACCGCCCCAATCCATGGAGAATGGAGGAACCTCCAATTATTCCTATGAGATTGTTCGTGCGGACAACTCCAGTTTCCTAGCCAGAGCAACCGCCTTATCAGATTTTGACCGAGATGGCACGCTAAATGTCTGGGAAGTAGATCAGTCCGGGAAAATTCAGGAAGTCGTTAAAGACTAGGGAAGCCAGATGAAAGAACTCCTTTCCATAATAGTAATTCTAGTTTGCCTTTTTCTTGCTTATGAAGACTTAAAAAAAAAACAGGTCTCTATCGTGACCCTCTTACTTTTTGCTCTATCAACAATTAGTCTCGGATTTCTAAAGATCAATTTGGCAACCATTCTTTTGAACACCTTGATTGTTGGTTTATTTGGACTTGGCATCGTCGTGCTCTCTATATTTAAACGGATTCCACTTAGAGAACTAATAGGCATGGGAGATGTTTTATTTCTCCTTCCTTTAATTGTCTTGCTTCAACCTTTTGCACTGGTGGTATTGGTTCTTGTATCATCTATACTGGGTCTCTTTTACATTGCTTTTTCTCGGACTACTTCCATACCATACATCAGTTTCCTAGCATTGGTGCTGATCGGAATTGTCGCAGATGCCTTTCTGTTTCAATCTCAGATCTTATCTTAAATACAATTGCCCGTATGGATATCACTCTAGCACCCAATTTTGAACAGGAATATTCACTCGCATTCCTAAAAGAGTATGCAATACTGCCGCTCGTTGATTCATCTGGCATGGAATATTTGGGTTGTCGAGAAGAAATGGATAATGCGCAAAGAGATGCGATTCATCTATTGCTGGGAAAACACGTTGAAATCAAGCAACTCGAAGTCAAACAGTTTGATCGAATAGCGGGCAAAGCCTTTAGTGGAAGGGTCAAAAACCTGGATCCCAAGGAAGAAGACTTTTTGCTTGAACTTATTGAAGAAGCAGATCGAATAGGGGGTAGTGATATACATATTGAACCAAACGAATTCTCAGGTAGAATCCGAATTCGAGTGGATGGAGCACTTATAAAGCGCTATTCAGTTCAAGAGGAGGATTATCCAGTGCTCGTGAACCAAATCAAGGTCATGGCCGGAATGGATATTGCCCAAAGACGTGCCGCCCAAGACGGTCGTATCGATTCAGGCAAGTTAAAAGGTAAAAACAAAGATCTAAGGGTTTCATCCCTTCCAACGGCACATGGCGAAAAACTCGTGCTGAGGCTTCTCAAAAATGATCGGGATTTTCTTTCCATTCCTAAGCTGGGGTTCAATAAATCAGAAATTCAAGAGGTGAGAAAATCCCTGTTGAAATCCAAAGGACTTATTCTTGTCAGTGGGCCAACAGGCTCTGGAAAAACAACGACCCTCTATGCGGCATTAAAAGAACTCAATCACGAAGACATTAATATCCTCACCATAGAGGATCCCATTGAGTATAAGATTGAAGGAATAAACCAAGTGCAGGTAAATCCTGAAGCCAATCTGTCATTTGCCAATGCGCTCAGGAGTTTCCTTAGACAGGATCCAGACATAATTATGGTTGGAGAAATCAGGGATAAAGAAACGGCTCAAATTGCTTTACGAGCGGCTCTTACCGGGCATTTGGTTCTTTCTACCATTCACACCAACAGCGCCTTAGGTGTCTACAATCGATTATTGGATTTGGAAGTACCATCCTACCTAATTCGCGAAACTCTGAGTATATCTATCGCACAAAGGTTGTTGCGAAGGCTTTGTGATGCATGCAAGGAAGAGGAGCATAATGCACAAGAACTCCCTTTCTTAAATGGCTTGGAGGTAACTAAGAATTACGGCCAGGCCATGGGTTGTCTCGCCTGCAATTACAGTGGATATACCGGAAGAAAAGCTGTGTATGAGATCGCTTTACCCAATTGGAAAGATGATGGAGGACTTCAACTATTGGGAGAATCAACGATCAGAGATAAAGTGATTCAAGAGCTTAAGGCCAGAAGAATTTCGCTCAAAGATGCCATGAAAATAATCACGGAAGGATGAGAAAAAATTTAGCCATAGTGATTCTATTTGTTTCCTTCTCAGCTTGGGCTCAGGACGAGAAAGCACAACTTGAATTGCAGTTGGAATCCATGATAGTTGATGTGCCTGGTCTCCAGCAAGGAGTGTCCATATCTGTAAAAGATATAAGTTTCACGGAGTTCATCCGAGCTATTGCCATTTCAAATGACATCAATATAGTTGTGGATCAGGAAATTGATTTTAGGGTAAACAACAACTTTGTCGATATCCGAGTGATTGATGTGTTGCTGTTCTTTTACGATAACTATCCGATTGAAATATCCATTAGCTCACAGATTATCTACATAAACCCAAAAGTTGTACTTCCATCTGTTACCGGTATTGACGACTTAAAAATCATTTATTCGGATTCTACCAATGAACTCTCTGTTGATCTCCGGATGGATTCATTGCATCTGGTTTGCCGAAAGATTTCTTCTATATCCGACTTCAACTTGGTGTTTGAGCTTGGTCTTGGTAATACCTTAATCACAGCCTATTTTACTGAACTTCCGTTTAAAGAAGCCATGGAACAGTTGGCCTTCAGTTCCGGCCTGCTAATATCTAAGGTCGATGAAAAAGTATATGCGGTAGAATCGGGGCAAATAAAAAATGAGTCCAGCAAAAACAAAAAGTACTATTCATCCCGATTAGAACACGATATTACCAATGTGGGTCATATGTCCATAAGTGCTTCAGACATCCCCCTTTCAGAAATTCTTGATTTACTGACCTCAGAGCTTGAATTCAACTATTTTATATATGCTCCTTTGGAAGGTAGCTGTAGTATTAATGTTACAGCATATAGCATTGATCGCTTGTTGGAAGAACTCTTCAGTGGCACTGATTATACCTATTCCCATTCTGGTGGAACCTATTTTATAGGTCCCCGAGACTTAGAATCATTAAAAGAGACCAGCACTGTAGTATTGAAGCATAGAAGCGTTGAAAATCTCTCAGAGTTTATTCCGGAGGGAATAAGAAAAGACGTGCACATTGAGGAGTTCCATGAGCTCAATGCTTTGATATTAAGTGGCTCTGCTAGAGAAATTGAAGTAGTTGAAGGATTTCTGGACGATATAGATTCTCCCGTTCCACTAATTACCATCGAAGTACTCATCGTAGATTATCATGATAATGTGGCTGTGGAGGCTGGTGTTCAGTTTGGAGTAGGAGAGGAGCCTACAACGACACAGGGAGAGCTCTATCCCGCATTGGACTATACCATGAACGGTGAAAGTATAAATAACCTGCTCAAGAGTTTTGCTGGTGCAGGGGTCGTAAACATTGGCTTTGTGACGGATAATTTCTACATGAATATTAAGGCCCTTGAAGAACAAGGAATAGTATCGCTAAAATCGACCCCAAAGCTTTCAACGCTTAATGGTCATAGTGCCAGTATGAAGTTAGGGAACAAGGAGTACTATGCTGTGGAACAGCAGAATATTATTGGTACGCAGAATCCACAAACTTTAGTGACCAGGCAATATGAGTCCGTTGAGGCCAACACGGAGGTTATTATTAAACCTTTTGTAGCTGGAAATGATGATGTGACACTTGAAATTCAAGTGAATCAGAGCGATTTCACGGTGCGAATTGCGCCGGATGCACCGCCAGGAGAAGTTAGTAGAACCTTTACTTCACTCATTCGTGTGAAAAATGGCGAAATGATTCTCTTGGGAGGTTTAGAGGAACTAGAAAAGTCCGAATCTTCGACAGGGGTTCCTGTTCTATCGAGAATTCCGGGATTAAAGTGGCTTTTTTCTACCCGTAAGCATTCAAATAATGAGGCCAAGTTGAACATTTTTATCAAACCAACCATAATCCCATAAATGATCCATTAATGCTAGGGAATGTGCTCATAGGAAGAAACATTAAGGTGGTTTTTTTAACTATTTCTAAGCTAGGGGAAATTGTACAGGAAGAGCTGTGGTTTAAGCGCGAACAAGCAAATTGGAATGAGATTCAGATTAATGAAATCCAAAGATCAAGGATATATAATCGCTTCTTCGGAAAAGCACCAATAATCCTAGCCACACATTATCAAAACGCTCAGTATTTTGATGCAAGTCTTACCAATCAGCTGAGGCGTAATCCATATTTGTCAATTCAGCCATTTACAGAAGATAAGGTGGTTGTTTTGGCAAAGGACGAGCTTGAACGCACAGAGGAATACTTAACAAAGAAAGAGCTCAAACCAATTCGATCTTTTGATCTTGATGTTTATTCAGAGTTTGAAGTTTTTGACCCAAGGGTGAATGAAGATAATGGTTCAATAGGGAAAATTCTTTGCGAAAAGGTTTTCAATTCGTACTCCTTGCCCAAAGTTGATCAAAAGGTCTCTAGACATTCATTGCGCAGGCTTTTCCCATTGACAATGATCACATTTATTTTATTTCTGATATCCAATTTGGTTCTAAATCAATTTCGGGAAGAATATGGGAACCGCAATGCAATTTTTGAGAGTATGAACAAGACCCTTGAAAAGCGCTATCAAAAAATCGCAGATTTCAGAGAAGAAAGTAATGCATCTTTTCGTCTGTATCCATCTTCGTACATACTCGATCAAATTGCTTTTTTATGTCCTTCCGAAATTATTTTGAGCGAGCTGCAACTTGGCACCATTGAAGGAAAAGTGTCAGAAAATCAAAAGTTTGTCGTTCACGATGGGTTTATTAGAATTCAAGGCATTTCTACACGCTATTCGGATGTGAATAGCTTTATGGAGGCCTTGGACAAAAGTGAGATTTCAAAAAGTGTTGAGTTGAAATCAATGGTAACGGATGCAAGATCCGATGGACAGAGATTTGTCGTGTTAATGGAGCTTAATAATGGTGAATAGGTTGGTTCCCATATTGGTTTGTTCATTGGCCGTTTTATTTCTAGTAGCGAGCCTTGTAAAGGGGATTGGAATTCTTAGCTTTAGTCAGAATTCAAAATCGAAAGCCACAAAATTTGAGATTGAAGAGCTTCAGTACACCATCAAGGACTTGGATGCACACATTTTATCCATTGAAAAGCAAATGCTGGAATCGGGTTCTCCTCAAGTACATCTTTCTGCTTTAGAGATGTTTAAAAAGTGCAAAGTGCAAAAAATAGAAGGTCCATTTAAGGGTGATTCCAATGACCCTAAATATTATTCTTATGGAATCACAGGTCCGCTTAATGAACTCATCTTATTTACAGATAGCATTGAAAAAATTCAATTCTCACCAAAACTGAGAGCATTGCAATTAAGTAGTGACAAGAAATTGAGGGGGCAGAACTTAAAACTTACCGTACTAATAGAAGCACCATGAAAATAAAAGACAACTACAATTGGATGGCTTTTGCAGCACTATTAACGTTTTGTGGATGTGGAGATATCTTAGAACCAGATTTGGCTGGATTCTCCATTGAAATAATTGCTCCTTCTGATAGTGTTACTTTGACAAACGGAAGTGTTGATTTTTGGTGGGAAGAGAACGACCTGGCAGAATACTATACCATTCAAATTGTAAGTCCAAGTTTTGAAAATGTACTTAGGATAGTTGCAGACACCAACATTGTAGGCGATAAATTATTCTTTTCCCTACCTCCAGGAGAATATGCTTGGAGGATAAAAGGAGTTAATTCGAACTCAGAAACAGCCTTTTCTAGAAGAAATTTCATTGTAGATACGAGCTCCGATCTAAGTGGTGCCAAGGTGGTGCTAGTAAGTCCGAATACTGGTACTTTTTCTAATACAAATATCCTATTTGAATGGAGCCCGCTATTTGGTGCCGACATGTATAACTTGCTTATTTACAATTCATCTGGTGTTCTTTTAAACACCTATCCTACCACACAACCATCTTATAATCTTCACATGGATCAAGGGGTTTTTTATTGGAATGTTCAGGCGACCAATAATTTCTCCTCTTCATTGGTCTTGAACCCACGATTTCTAGAAATCGATTCAATTCCACCTTCAAGTCCTCTTCTAATAACACCGCTAGATGGTTATGAAGCTTCGTCAGGGCCTCAGGTTTTTAGTTGGGATTATACGCAAGATTCTGGCTCCCTATTGACGGATACGTTTTTCTTGCTCCTGGATTCCGCTATTTCAAATCCTCTGTTTAAAGTTCATGCTCAAGGAGGAAGTTACACCTCTGATAGCTTGTATACGGCAACCTATTATTGGACCGTTGGACGGTGGGATAAGGCCGGAAATGCAGCTCCAATTACTGAATTCAGAAAGCTCAAAATCAACTGATATGAAAGTTCGTTCCAAATCAACCTATATACTTCTACCACTAGTTCTCATTCTGTGGGGAATAGTTGCTTTTAAGATTTCAAAATATTTACCGGATCAAGAAGGGCAAATTAGTAGAAGAACTCTTGTTGAAAACAAGCACGTGGACTACAACTTACATCTTGATTATCGTAATCCCTTCTTCGAGGATGGTCGTGAATCAAATAAGGACCAGCAATTGAATTCGCAGCTTGCACAATCGCAAAAAGATCAAAAGAAAGAGATTCAATGGCCTAGAATAGTTTATAAAGGAAGTATCGAGAATGCTCAAAAGGAAAAAACCGTATACATCTTTGAAATTAAAGGGAAAGAAGTGAGTCTAATGCTTAAGGAAGAGTTTGAGGATCTTCAATTGATACGTGGATCGGCAGACGAAGTCACCTTTAGATATCAAAAGAAATATAAGAAGACCATAAAGAAGGCAACTTGATGAAAGGGTCAACTTTGGTATCTGTTCTGATTGTTTCCGCCTTGATAAGCATACTATTACTGGGGGTTCTATCATCCATTTTGCATAAGGAAAAGAGGTCCAAATCAATAGTCGACTTACTTCAAGCCGAAAGAGATCTAAGTTCAGGCCTCGCATGGCTGGCATATCAAGACTTCCAATCCATTGATACCACCATATTCATTTCTAGCTTTGACACCAACAAAATTTCCATAATAAGCTATCCTTGGGGAATTTATAAGCGAGTTTCAATCACGTCTTCTAAAACACCTGCCAAGGAAGTATACATTGGATCGGCCAAAGGAGATTATGAACTTAGGCTTTCTCAAAACTCAGTATTAAATATAGGTGGGCGAGCTCTTATTCATGGAAATGCAGCCCTTCCAAACACCTCTTATAAAAGTAGTGTTGTAAATAGAGTGTCTCCCGTACATTCTGAACCTATTGTTGGGCGAATTGAAGAAATAGAGGTTCAAGATTTTGATACTTATACACGTGAAATTCAATCTTTTCGTCAGTACATCGAACGACCATCAATTCAAGATCAGAAAAACCATTTTAACTTTTTAGTAATTGAAGATAAAGCAGCTCTTATTGGTGATAGCTTGGCTAAAAACACCCTTTATTATTGCAAGGGCTCATTGCGTATGGTCGCGACCTATTTGCCGTCTTCATCCATTCTAGTCGTTAAGAATTCGCGAATCACAAATTCCATAATAGGTGGTCAAATCATTGCAAATGATTCCCTTTTTTGTAGCCATTCTCAATTACTGGCCAGTAGCGCATTGGTAGTCTGTTCAGATTCGTCATCCTATTTATCTATCGCGGATTCCTGTACGGGAATATCAAATATCGTTTGTTTGAGTCGTGGAGGTTTTCAAAACTCCAGATTATTTGTTGACGCAAACTGCTCATTAATAGGTTCGCTTACCTGTGATGGGAGTACCCAATTGGAAGGAGAGATCAAAGGGTGGATCAATAGTTATTCTCTTGAATACTCTTCGCCTGAGGCGGTGTATTCCAGTACCTTATTTGATGGAAGGATATTAGAGTTTAGTGAATTCGAGATTGCTGGCCCTTTCCAAAATGGAAGGAAGGCCATAAGTATGAATTATGGCTTTTAAAATCAAACATTTTTCAGGATCGACCCTCATAGAAGTATTGGTTTCTATGATTATCATTTCAATAGTGATTTTAGGATTTTTTGATTTCAGTCTGAAATCGAAAAGAATAACCGATAAGGCTCAGAAAAAGAAACATGAAATCATCTTATTTCACAGTAAAGGACCCTTGGAAGGAGCTATAATAGAAGTAGACACTATGGCAAGTGAAATTCATGAAGGAATGAATATAATTCGAAACAGATTGATGCTAGACGAGAGGCTCATATCAGAACAGTTTGAACTGGTCGTTAAATGAAAGTAAGTGCCTTTACACTGGTTGAAACTCTGATCGCCTTAGCACTCGCTTCGGGCTTGTTGATCCTCGTTTTTGGAATGTTGCCTTATGTGAGTAGCTTTTCAAACAACTTTTTTTCTTCGCTTATCGATGATCAAGAGTTGGAAGAGTATTATCGATTACAACATTATTTGAATCATTACGAGTTCGTAGAAGAGAGTGAGGGATTCATAGTTTTGGCAAATCGTAACAAAAGTTGTCAAGTTGACCTTGTAGGCAATAGGATTATGAAGAATGGATATGTGGATTCATTGAAGTCCGTTGAGATCCAATCATTTGAGTGTCGTGTTGATAGCCTTGTCCTCCGATTTAAGCTTTCCTCAGATACGACCAAAGTTCTGCGATTGAAAAGAGCTTCGATGATGGGTGAAGCTTCAAGGATTATGCAAATGAAGGCGAGTATTAAATGAAGTCTATATCCGACATACTAAACCAGAAGATTGAGTTTTCAATTCTCAAAAAGAAATTTAGTCGGTCAGATAAAATTTCACTTTTTGATTTCTTATTAAAATTGCAAAGTGCCGGAGTACCATTAATAGAGGCCATTACTACCTACGCACAAATGTTACCTCGAGCAAAATCAGCGTATTTGAAACGTTGGATTAGCAAACTTATTCAAGGAAAAGAGTTTCATCATATTGTTGAAGAAAGTGGACTATTAGATCCTTCTGAGTTACTGGTCTTATCCACCATGGAGAAATCTGGCAATTTTAAGAAAGTGTATTCCAATTTGATAGAATACAATAGAGTTCAAAAGGAGTTGAGACAGACCATTGCTAAAGCATTGAGCTATCCGGTTATCGTCTTGATAGTGGGCATTTTGGTAGTCGTCTTTCTTACCAATTTTTTAGTGCCCATGTTTTCGTCTGTATATGCTCAAATGGGGCAGGAGCTACCAAAAATCACCCAACTAGTATTGCTCTTTTCAAGTTCAATCCCTAAAATTTTGATTTTCCTAGTAATCATTGCAATCCTAGTTGGTGTCATGATCAAGAGCCTTGGAAAATCGGAAGTTTTATCTGCTCGCATTCAGAAATTGGTATTGACGGCACCATTAATTGGGAAAAGCCTCAAGGATATTTGGTTGCTCCAGTTATTTGGATCATTTGATATACTAATCTCATCGGGTATATCCTTGAGTAATTCTCTGGATATATTATCCCAGCATTTTCCTCGGGCGGTATATAGAGCTTCTTGTAAGCGAATGTTACAAGGACTTTTGCAGGGAGGTCTCCTTTCCGAAGTCATGGAAGAAGAAAAATTATTCCTTCCAGAGCAAATATTATTGATTGGCATCGGTGAGCAATCGGGTCAGTTGGTCATGTCCATCCGTTCTATAACGGATGGATTAAAAGATCAAGCGAAGGAGAAAGCACAACAATTAGCCACATTCCTAGAACCAATTATCATTCTATTTATTGGTCTCATCGTTGGAGTTGTTTTGGTAGCAATGTATTTGCCCATATTTCAGATGGGTAGTGGGATGGACATCTAATGGACTTGAAGGTGAAGAATACAGAAGAGAAGTATTTGTACAGATACATGACAGGTGAAAAGTTAAAAGATTTCTTAACTCATCAGCGGTTGTACTTCCATCCGATATCTAACTATACAAATAAGCAGGAGGGCAAAAGCAGTTCAGCAGTTTATAGTAGAAATGGGAGAGAACTATTTACTAGCGCATTTTCCTCCATCTGTTGTGCGATTAGGTATAAGAGGGTTAATGCGAATCCGAATACTTGGAGATATCCCTATTGAAACCCAGACCAAGTTGAATAAGGAAAGGTTTCTAGTTTCGTGCTGGTGCAATTCCAATCATGATGAAGCTGCGTAAGAGAGACACCCACCATGTCGACCAGTTGCCCTTGACTGAAACCCTTTTCTTTCCTTAAAAGCTGTATCTGAGAACCTACTGAAATCATGTCTTAAAAGTAATTATCAACAATAAATATACCGAATAAGACTGCTTTTTGAAGCAATACTATGTCTTAATGTGAATAACTAAGCAGCGACCCGATGACTATTAAATGTCTTTTATGGCTTCTTTTGTGTCTCATAAGACATAACGAAAAGTTATCCACATGGAAATAGCAGACATAAAAAGTAAGCTCACTTTAAAAGAAGTCCTGAACCATTACGGCTTAAAACCCGATAAGCAACTGCGGTTAAACTGTCCGTTCCATGAAGATAAAACACCAAGCTTTCAAGTCTATTACAAAACCCATACTTGCTACTGTTTTAGTTCCAACTCTTCTGCGTAACGCAAAATCTCGAGCTTCTTCTCCTTGGTAAACGTTCTTCTCTTTGACATAATCTTCTAAATTTAAGTCTCCTAAACTGTTTTAG
>LXNJ01002114.1_pt1 | contig 11111 bp, 10 predicted proteins | sample 809081 | NCBI WGS metagenome assembly LXNJ01 (sample SAMN04870510, study PRJNA318959) | sponge metagenome | biome: sponge; feature: marine sponge reef; material: water | host: Petrosia ficiformis | place: Greece: Milos, Mediterranean Sea | collected 2013-05-29 | depth 5-7 m
GAGACGCGGACGGCTCCCGAAGGGAGACGCGGACGGCTCCCGAAGGGAGACGCGGACGGCTCCCGAAGGGAGACGCGTTAGCCGTCATGGCGGAGCAGCTCTTCGGCGCCCAGTTTCTGCAGCCGGTCGGCCGTATCTCCGCCCAGTGCGAGGGAATCATCGCCGGACAGTTCGACGCGCAGCAGACGCGTTCCGTCGGTGGCGGCCACCACGGCGGTCATGTGAAACGCCTGGGCATCGCGGATGCAGTGCGCGCCGAGTGGCACCGCGCAATCGGCACCGAGGCGCCGGGTCAGTTCGCGCTCGGCGGCGACGCAAGCCTCGACATCCTCGTCCCCCCCGGCGCGCAGCCGACTCCGGAGGTCCTCGTTGCCGGCGTCGAACTCCACCGCCAAGGCACCTTGTCCCGGTGCCGGAACCAGCACGTCGGGATCGATCCGTTGCGCGATGCGGTCGCCGAAGCCAAGGCGGTCGAGCCCCGCCGAGGCCAGCAGCAGGGCATCGCACACCCCCTCGTCGAGACGTCGCAGCCGCGTGTCGACGTTGCCCCGGAGCGGCACCGTGGCTAGACCGCGAACCAGGGTGGCGAGCAGCGCCGTGCGGCGAAGGCTCGACGTGCCGACCACCGTGCCGGCGGGCAGGTCGCCCAGCGTCCGGTGCGGCGAATCGTCCCGGACCACCAGGGCATCTCGCGTGTCCGCCCGCGGTCCGAACGTGGTCAGCGCAAGGGGTTCCGGAACCTCGGCGGGGACATCCTTCATGCTGTGCACGGCGAGGTCGGCGCGGCCGCTGGCGATCGTCTCGCGCAGGGCGTCGATGAACACGCCCTTGCCGGTGATCGGCGTGCTCTTGTCGATGTCCCCCCGGGTTTGCACGGGCACCAGCTCCACCACTAGGGAAGGGTCGCGTTCGCAGAGCGCCGCCGCCACGGAGCGGGTCTGGACCATGGCCAACGGACTGCGGCGGGTGGCGATGCGAATTGTGCTGGGCATGGTCGTGGCTGCGGTTCGGGCCGTTGATATAATCGCGCGCCGGGCTGGACTCTTGAGGGGCGCGACAGTTTACAGTTGAGGCGCATTTCTCGAACAGCGCCTCCAGTCGCTGTTTAACGGCTCCCGAAGGGAGACGCGTTGGACCTTGGACAGGGCAAGAGGCCCTCGTTGAGGCCACCGTTCCCTTCAGGCCCCGACGACGGATCGACCATGGCCAAAGACGGAAACAAAGGCAACCCCCAAAGAGACGACCCCGAGAAGCGCCTGTGGGGTGGTCGCTTCGCCGAGCCCACCGATGCCTTCGTGGCGCGTTTCACGGCCTCCGTGGACGTCGACAAGCGCTTATACCATCACGACATCCGGGGCTCCATCGCCCACGCCAACGGTCTGCGCGCCGCCGGCGTCCTCGACGCGGACGAGCGCCGGGCCATCGTCGAGGGCCTCGAAGCCATCGAAGCGGAAATCGAACGGGGCGAATTCGCCTGGGACCCGGCGCTCGAAGACGTCCACATGAACATCGAGGCACGACTCACCGAACTCGTCGGCGAGGCGGGCAAGAAACTCCACACCGCCCGTTCCCGCAACGACCAGGTGGCGACGGACGTGCGCTTGTGGCTGCGCGATGCGATCGGCGACATCGACCTGGGCCTGGTGCAACTGATGAGGGGCATCGTCGGCCTCGCGAGCCAGCACACGGAGACGGTGATGCCGGGTCTCACGCACCTGCAGACCGCCCAGCCCGTGACCTTCGCACACCACCTGATGGCGTGGTTCGAGATGGCCAGGCGCGACCGCGGCCGGTTCCAGGACTGCCTGGCTCGCGCCAACGTCTCGCCCTTGGGAAGTGCGGCGCTGGCGGGTACCACCTTTCCCATCGACCGGGCGGCGTCCGCCGGCGAACTCGGTTTCGACGCCCCGGCGGCCAATTCCCTCGATGCGGTGAGCGATCGCGACTTCGCCGTGGAGTTCTGCGCGGCGGCGAGCCTGACGGCGGTGCACCTGTCCCGATGGTGCGAGGAAGTCGTCCTGTGGATGTCGCCGCAGTGGGGATTCGTCACCCTGCCGGACGCGTACTGCACCGGCTCGAGCATCATGCCGCAGAAGAAGAACCCCGACGTCACCGAACTGGTGCGCGGCAAGACCGGTCGCGTCATCGGCAACCTCAACGCGCTGCTCGTGCTGATGAAAGGCCAGCCCCTCGCCTACAACCGGGACAACCAGGAGGACAAGCTGCCGCTGTTCGACACCGCGGACACCCTGATCGACTGCCTGGACGCGATGACGCGAGTCGTCGATGCGCTTGAACCGAATCCCGCCGCGATGCGTGCCGCCGCGAGCAAGGGTTTCGCCGTGGCGACGGACTTCGCGGACTACCTGGTTCGCCGGGACGTGCCGTTCCGGGACGCCCACGAGATCGTCGGCAAGGCCGTCGCCTTGGCCGTGGAACGCGATGTCGGTCTCGACGAGATTCCGCTCGGGGACCTGCAGGCGCTGTGTCCGGCGGTGGGCGAGGATGTCTACGGGGTGCTCACCCTCGACGGTGCCGTCGCTGCCCGCGACCACGTCGGTGGTACGGCGCCGAAGGCGGTAGCGTCGGCGATAGAAGCAGCCCGGCGATACCTGTGATGGCGCGTTCCATCCGGATCGTCGGCAACGGCGTACTGTGGCTTGCCGTGGGTGTGGCGTGTTCCTCCGTGGCGACGTGCGGCCAGAAGGGCCCGCTTGAAATGCCGGACGACGACGCGACCGCTTCGCCCTCGCCCCGGGAGTTCGCTTCGCGATTTGCCCGCGCGGCAGACATCAACGAGGGACGCGCGCTGTCTGGCCCCCGTTGCACAGACCACGGGGGTCGGGACCATGCCCTACGCGCGTAGCGGCGGGGAACTGCACGTCGACGGCGTGCCGCTGGCGCGCATCGCCGACGCCGTGGGCACCCCGGCCTACGTCTATTCCTGGCCGAGCGTGCGGGATCGCTACGCCGAACTCGACACCGCCCTCGACGGCACCGGCCAGCGCATCTGCTACTCGGTCAAGGCCAACGGCAACCTCGCCCTGCTGGCCCGGCTCGCCAAGCTCGGCGCCGGCTTCGACATCGTCTCCGGGGGAGAGCTGGAGCGCGTCCTGCGCGCCGGCGGCGACCCGTCGCGCGTCGTCTTCTCGGGCGTCGGCAAGTCCGTCGAGGACATCGACTTCGGCATCAAGTGCGGCATCGACGCGTTCAACGTGGAGAGCGCCTCGGAACTCGACCGGATCGAGTCGCGCGCGCGCGTCATCGGCCGCAAGGCTCGCGTGTCGATCCGCGTCAATCCGGACGTGGATGCCCACACCCATCCCTACATCGCCACCGGGCTCAAGGAGAACAAGTTCGGCGTTCCCCCGGACCTCGCCGTGGAGCTGTACCGCCGGGCGGCGGCTTCCGCGGATCTCTACGTCGTCGGCATCGCCTGCCACATCGGCTCGCAGATCGCCCAGGTGGAACCGTTCCGGGAAGCGCTGTGCGGACTGCTCGGCCTGGTGGACGCCCTGGGGAAGTTCGGCATCGCCGTCGAACACCTCGACATCGGCGGCGGCTTCGGCATCGTCTACGAGGACGAGACGCCGCTCGATCTCGACGCGTTGGGCCAAGTGCTGCGGGCGACCCTCGGCCGGCGACCCGCCAAGCTGTACGTCGAACCGGGACGCCTGCTGGTCGCCGAGGCGGGAATCCTGCTCACCCGGGTCGAATACCTGAAGCCCGCACCGGCACCCGGCTACCGGAACTTCGCCGTGGTGGACGCGGCCATGAACGATCTGATTCGTCCGGCGTTGTACGGCGCCTGGCATGCCGTGGATGCGGTCGCGCCGGGCGGGGCCCCGTCGAAGCACTGGGATGTGGTGGGCCCGGTGTGCGAGACGGGCGACTTTCTCGCCCTCGACCGGGAACTCGCCGTGGCCGAAGGCGACCTGCTCGCCATTCGCGAAGCCGGCGCGTACGGCTTCTCCCAGGGCTCCAACTACAACACCCGCCCCCGTCCCCCGGAGGTGATCGTCGACGAAGACGGCTTCACCGTCGCGCGCAAACGCGAGACGGTCGCAGACCTGCTACGGCTCGAGATCACGACGCCGGAGCGACCCTGACGAGCCCGTCACGGAATTTTCGACGCCATGGGTATCACACCGCCACTGTACGGCGACTCTTGGAACGAATCGTCTCGTTTTGCACGCCTATAATCGAGACGTGCAACGAAAGCCGCGTGGGAGTGGATGAAGCTGCGCTTCACAAAGATGCACGGTCTTGGCAACGACTTCATGATCGTCGACCTGGTGACCCAACGCGGCGACCCGACGCCCGAGCAGATCCGCAACTGGGGTGATCGGCGCACCGGCGTGGGGTTCGATCAGTTGCTCCTGGCCCTGCCACCGGACGATCCGACGGCGGACTTCCGACTTCGCATCTTCAACGCCGACGGAACGGAGGCCGAGCAGTGCGGCAACGGTGCCCGCTGTTTCGCCCGGTTCGTGGTCGGCGAAGAACTCACGGTGAAGCGCGAACTCGCGATCGAGACGACGGGCGGGCGGCTCGAGACGGTCCTGTTGGACAACGGCCACGTCCGCGTCGTCATGGGTGTGCCGGAGACCGATCCCGCTGCGGTGCCCTTCGAGGCCGATGGCGGCTCGCTGTCGTACCCGGTGGACTTGGGCGATGAGTCCGTGGAGGTGACGCCGGTGTCCATGGGCAATCCCCATGCCGTGGTGTTCGTCGACAACGTCGCGGATGTGGATGTCGAGGGCATCGGCGGCGCCTTTCAAGATCACGAACGCTTTCCCGAACGGGTCAACGTCGGCTTTCTGCAGGTGGTGGACCGGCGCTTCGGGCGGCTGCGGGTCTACGAACGGGGCGCGGGGGAGACGCAAGCCTGCGGTAGCGGCGCGTGTGCGGCCATGGTTGCCGCCCGGCTTCACGAGCGCTTCGACGAACGTGCCAAGATCTCGTTGCCGGGTGGCAAGCTGCGGGTGGAATGGCAAGGTCGCGGAGCCCCCGCTACACTGTCGGGACCAACGGAACTGGTCTATACCGGGCGTATCGAACTATGAGTCGAACGGATGACTTGCCCGATGCACCGCTCTTGGACGACGACGCGGTCGCGGAGTTTCTGAGCAGCAATCCCGACTTCTTCAACCACCACGCGGACCTGCTCTCCGACCTCGACGTGCGGGGTGAAGCCGGCGACTCGGTGTCGCTGCTCGAACGCCAGGTTTCGGTGCTGCGCGAACGCAATCGCGATTTGAGGCAGCAGCTCAACACCTTGCTGACCAATGCGGCGGACAACGAGCAGGTCTACATGCGCATGAAGACCCTGACGCTGGCGTTGATGGATGCCGGGAGCGTGGCCGATCTCGACGTCGTACTTGATCGGTACCTGATCAGCGGTTTCGATGCGGACCACGCCACTTGCTTCGTACACCACTGGGTGCCAACCGACGACGAGGATCTGACCCACGTCGTGGGCATCGCCCTGGACGAGGCGTCACCGCTCCCCGGATTGTTCGAACGCACGGAACCGGTGTGCGCCGTGCATCGGGTCGAGGAATACACGGCCGTGTTCCCCGACGCGTTGCTGTCGGCACCGGGGTCGATCGCGCTCGTGCCGATGCGTACGGACGCGTTGAACGCGGTCCTGGTGATCGGCTCCTGGGATCCGCAACGGTTCGCGCCGGACATGGGCAAGGTCTTCCTCGTACACATCGGCGACGTGATGTCACGGACCCTGGAGCGCCTGGGCGTCGGATGAACAACGCCAGCGGCAGGGAGGCCCGGCAACAGGATCGCAGAGACGATGCGCGCCAAGGGAGGCGTTCGGGACTCCGCGCCGATGTCGACGGGTTCCTCTCCCACCTGACAGTGGAGCGCCGGGCTTCGCCCCACACGGTGGCCGCCTACCGGCGCGATCTAGCGCGGTTCGCCGCCGAGTTGGGCGACGTGGCGAGCGGTGAGGTGCGTCCACAGGAGGTCCGCGAGTTCGCGAGCCGCCTGCATGCGCGCGGCCTGTCGCCACGTTCGGTGGCGCGCCACCTGTCGAGTGTTCGCAGCCTCTTCGACTACCTGGTCCGGCGCCACGAGTTGGGTGCCAACCCGGCCAACGGCGTGCGTGCGCCGAAGCAGCGCGAGCGCCTGCCGAAGACCATGGACGCGGACCAGACCGCGCAGTTGTTCACCGAACGCGCCGAGACCGCCATCGACATCCGCGACCGCACCATGCTGGAGTTGCTCTACGGCAGCGGCCTGCGCCTCGCGGAACTCGTCGCCATCGACATCCGCGACCTGGACCTCGCCAACGGCTTCGTGCGGGTGACGGGCAAGGGGCAGAAGACCCGCGTGGTGCCGATGGGCGGCGCGGCCGCCGAAGCGGTCAGAGCGTGGCTCGCCAAGCGTCCGCAAGCCCGCGGCAGCGACCCGCTGTTCGTCGGGCGCGGCAACAACCGAATGTCGCCGAGGAACGTGCAGTTGCGCCTGAAGAAGGTCGCCGCGCGCACCATGGGCAACGACGGCCTGCATCCCCACCTGTTGCGGCACAGCTTCGCGAGCCACGTGCTGGAGTCCAGCGGCGACCTGCGCGCGGTGCAGGAGATGCTCGGACACGCCGACATCTCGACCACCCAGATCTACACCCACCTCGACTTCCAGCACCTGGCCAAGGTCTACGACGCCGCCCACCCCCGTGCCCGACGCAAGGAAGGCAGGGCCGGACCGACCGGGAAGGACGCACCGCCGTGATCCGGCTGGTCACCTTCGACCTCGACAACACCCTGTGGAGCATCGACGGCGTGATCGAACGTGCCGAAGCCCGCATGCGCCGATGGCTCGAGCCCCGGGTTCCGGAATACGAGGGGCTGTCACCAGCGGTACGCGGCGCCATCCGCGACGGCGTCATCGAGGCCAGCCCCGGCATCGTCCACGACCTGTCGCTGCTGCGCGAACGCGTGCTCGCCAAGACCATCGAGCACTGCGGCCACGGGCCCGAGGCCGCAGCGCGGCTGGCGGCTGGCGCGTTCACCGAATTCCTCGACTGGCGGCACCGCGTCGAGTTCTTCCGCGGGGCGCTGGACGTGCTCGCGGAGTTGGCCGCGATCTACACCTTGGCATCCCTGACCAACGGCAACGCCGACTTCCGGCGGCTGGGGTTGGACCGGTTCTTCGCGTTCGGTTTCTGCGCGGCGGATGTGGGTGCCAGCAAGCCCCACACCGCCATGTTCGAACAGGCGCTGACCGAGGCCGGCGTGGCGCCCCACGAAGCCGTGCATGTCGGCGATCACCCCGTGGACGACATCCAGGGCGCGCAGGCCGCCGGCATGGCGACGGTCTGGGTGAACATCGTGGCCTCCGACGCCAATCCGGCCGCCACCGCGACGGTTACCAGCCTCGCCGAGATCCCGGCAACGATTGCGGACCTCGACCCGTAGGGGCGACGCTATCGCTCCCGAAAGGCGCGCGGTTTCCAATCTCCTATTCACCCATTCACTCACAGCCTGCACCGCTCAGCTTGGCTGGCTTGGCTTGTAATGGAAAGGCGGGATGGTTTGAAATAGCCCGCTTCCGTTTCACCAGGACAGTCATCAATGAGTGATTTCGAAGGCAAGGTCGCAATCGTAACCGGTGCCGGCAACGGCCTCGGCCGCAGCCACGCGCTGGCGTTCGCGAAACGTGGCGCCAAGGTCGTGGTCAACGATCTGGGCGGGTCGGTACACGGCGAAGGCGAGTCGGATGCCGCCGATGCGGTGGTCGAGGAGATCAAGGCGGCGGGTGGCAGCGCCGTCGCCAACAAGGCCTCGGTGGCGGACCGGGACGGTGCGAAGAGCATCGTGGACGATGCGCTGGCGGCGTTCGGGACGGTCGACATCGTCGTCAACAACGCCGGCATACTGCGCGACAAGTCGTTCAAGAACATGACCTTGGACGAGTTCGATCTCGTCATCGACGTGCATCTCCGGGGTTCGGCCTACGTCACCAAGTTCGCCTGGCCCATCATGTACGACAAGAACTGGGGCCGAGTCGTGTTGACCAGTTCCACCTCCGGGATCTTCGGCAACTTCGGCCAAGCCAACTACGGTGCGGCCAAGATGGCGATGCTGGGGCTCATGAACGTGCTCGCCATCGAGGGTACCGGCCACAACGTCCGGGTCAACTGCCTCGCGCCCGGCGCGGCCACGCGTATGACGGCCAGTGTGCCGGGTTCCACCCTCGACATGTCGAAGCCGCCGCCGCAGATGAGCCCGTCGCTGGTGACGCCCGCGGTGCTCTACATGTGCAGCGAGGACGCACCCTCCGCGCAGACCATCCACGCGGCCGGTGGGCGCTTCTCACGTTCCCAGACGTTCACCAACCAGGGTGTCTCGCTGGGTGTCGAGGCGGACTACGAGGACCTCACCGACGAGGTTGCCAAGGTGGTGGACATGTCCGCCGCGACGCCCTTCGATCCCCTCGCACGCCGTCGGCGGGGTTGAACCTACGCCGTCGCCCGGGCGGTTGCGAGACCGGAGTAGCGCGGCTGGTCGATCGCGACCTCGTCCGCCACGGTCTGACGCAAGTGCGCAACGAGATCGGGACGTTCGAGGTGGAGCGAGCCGTCCCGCAGCGCCTGCACCAACCGCCAGCGCAACTCGACAAGCTCGCCGTCGGTTTCGAACATCGAACGCAGCCGACGGCGTTCGCGATCGCGCATCGTTCCGCCTAGTGCGGCATCGCGCAGGACGATGTCCAGGGAGTTGGCGGCGACCCGGGCAAGAAACTGCGAACGCCCACGGGTCTCGTCCATGACATCCTCGCGCAGGAAGTCGGCGACGCTGGTGAGCAGTTCGTCGAGCCTGGGCATGTCGTCGTCGTTGGGGGCTTGCGCGTCCAAGAGAGTCACCGGGCCGGGAATGATCAGGTTGGCGCAGTCGATCAGGCCTTCGGAACAGCGTCGGCCGATCGCCGGCCGCTCAACCGTGCGGTCTGGCCCGGTGCGGTAGTGATGCGCCACGTAGAGCGTCGTCACCGCCCACCAGAACGAACCGAAGACCTGCCAGAACCGGACGTGATCGGCATCCGGCACTTTGCCCGAAACGGACGCGTAGCCTTCGATCAGATCCTCGTAGCGACCGAAACCGCCGACGGGCAAGTCGGGTCGGCCGAAGCGCCACGAATTCACGCAGATCCAACCCAGGTCGCGCAGCGGATCGCCGATGTTGGCGAATTCCCAGTCGAGGACGCCGGTGATGCCCCGGTTCGGCTCGACGATGAAGTTGCCGTTGCGGAAGTCGTTGTGCACCAGCGTGGTCTCGTAGCCCATCGGCAGGCGCTCGAGCAACCAGCGCGCGGTGTAGTCGACCATGGGCTTTGGCGTGTCGAAGCGCTGATAGCGTTCCCACGTCTGCCTGACGAGGTCCTCCGGCGAGTCTCGGGGCAGCCGGTCGCCGAGCCCCGTCGCGTCGACGTCGATTCGGTGAATCCGGGCCAGGATCTCGCCGCACTGCCGTGCGAGCGAGGGTCGGATCCCCTCGAAGGCGGACGAGCGCGCGATTCGGGAACCGAGGGTCTCGCCCTCGAGCCACCGCATCAGGAATCCCTCGCCTAGGCCATCGGCCTCGGTCAGCACGTAGTGGACTTCGGGTTCGGGGACACCCGCCTCGCGGGCGGCGGTGATCAGCAGCGCCTCGGTGGGCGAGCCGACGGTGTGGAAGTCGGTCGCCGGGATGCGCACGCCGCCTGGCTGACGGCGCAGACACAGCAGTCGTTCGCCACGCCCCGTGGCGACCGCGAGCCGATAGGTCTCCTGGCTGGCACCGGCCGAGAGCCGTTCGACGGAAACGAGTTCGGTGCAACCGGGGATCTCGCGGAGCACGACGCGCGCCAGCGCCTTGTCGAATTCGGCGGTCATCACGATGCGGGCCCGACTACGTGAAGACGTAGTCCTCGGGGTCCGGCTCCCGCGACTGCTTCCAGAAGTCGAGCAGCGTGAACGGCCAGTTCTGGGTGACGCGGCCGTGCTCGTTCTTGTACCAGCTTCGAACGTCGGGCGAGCCCCAGGCCATGCCGAGGTTGCCGGCGTCGATCTTCTCGTTGTAGGCGTCGTGGATGTCCTGCCGGCAGTCCATGGCGACCGGGAGCATGTCGCCGTCTTCCGCGATCGAGCGTTCGATCAGGAGTTTCAGGCAGCCCATGGTGTAGCGCACTTCGCATTCCGAGAAGAACACGATGCTGCCGTTGACGACGATGTTGGTGTTCGGCCCATAGCAGCAGAACAGGTTGGGATAGCCCGGCATCACGATGCCCAGGTAGGCGCGCGGATCGGCACCCCAGTGCTCGCGGAGTTCGACCCCGTCCCTGCCGTAGAGCTTCATGGGGAACAGCAGCCGGCTGGCATGGAACCCGGTGCCGTAGATGATCACGTCGGCGTCGACCCGCCGGCCCGACTCCGTCTCGACCCCGTCCGGCGTGATGCGGGCGATGGCATCCGTGACCAATTCGACGTTGTCGCGTTTGAGCGCCCGGAACCAGTGGCCGTTGTCCACCAGCATGCGTTTGCCGGCGGGTGGATAGTCGGGAAGGCACTTGGCGAAGAGCTCGGGATCGTCGCCCACCATGCGCTCGACGTTCGCCGTCAGCATCGCCCGCAGCCGGTCGTTGGCTTCGCTGACCGAACGCTCGCCGTTCTGCACGCCTTCGGCATGGCCGTTCCAGCCGGGGTCGCGCCGCACCATCGACAGCAGGCCTTCGCCCGTGGTCCAGAACATCCAGAACCGGTACCACTTGCCGTAGAACGGCACCTCGTTCAGCAACCAGTGCTTGGCGTCCGAGATCGGCGCGTGGTAGTCCGGGCGCTGGGAGACCCAGGGCGGCGTGCGCTGGAACACGGTGACCCGCTCGGCGACCTTGGCGATCTCGGGGACGGTCTGGAATGCGCTCGCCCCGGTGCCGATGACGACCAGGCGCTTGCCCTCCAGATCGTGCTCGGCCTCCCACTGCGCGGTGTGGAAGGCGGGACCGCGGAAGCTGTCGCGACCCTCGATCTCGGGCAGCCTGGGGCGGTTGAGTTGGCCCACGGCGCTGATGATCGCATTGGCGGTGAGTGACGACTCGCCATCGGGCCCGCGCACCTT
>LXNJ01002115.1_pt1 | contig 11106 bp, 10 predicted proteins | sample 809081 | NCBI WGS metagenome assembly LXNJ01 (sample SAMN04870510, study PRJNA318959) | sponge metagenome | biome: sponge; feature: marine sponge reef; material: water | host: Petrosia ficiformis | place: Greece: Milos, Mediterranean Sea | collected 2013-05-29 | depth 5-7 m
GCGCGACCGCGGAACCGCCGTGAGCGTGCGAGCGGTCCGGCGCCCTTGTTTCTGGCGGGAGCGCTCGCGGTCGCCCAAGTGCTTGATTTCACGGCCTGCCGGCGCGGCGCCAGCCCCTTTTCCTCCGGGGTGGCGGCCCGGGACGACCGGTTCGACGGCCACCGCTCGAACCGTCTCGCGGATGGCCGACGCCGCGATGGACGTAGGATGGGGGGCTCTTCCGGGGCATCGTCGCCCCGGCCTCATTGAAGCCCCTCGAGCACGGATTCGGCGTACGCTCGTTCGCGTCCACACGGCTCTTCCGGGGCATCGTCGCCCCGGCCTCATTGAAGCTCCAGCGCCTCGGTGACGTTCTGGAGGTACTGCGTGGGGTCTCTTCCGGGGCATCGTCGCCCCGGCCTCATTGAAGCAGGCGTCGGCGAGCGTCGTGCTCCTCCGCAGGACCGAACTCTTCCGGGGCATCGTCGCCCCGGCCTCATTGAAGCACGGGGTCGTCCACGAGGATCAGGTGCCCTCCGAACCCTCTTCCGGGGCATCATCGCCCCGGCCTCATTGAAGCGCGGACTACCGGCGGGGCGACCATTTCACCTGGCACCTCTTCCGGGGCATCATCGCCCCGGCCTCATTGAAGCCAGCGCTCCGTGACCTCTCTCAGGGGCGCGATTTCCTCTCTTCCGGGGCATCATCGCCCCGGCCTCATTGAAGCACCGGCGGGGAGATCGGGGAGCTGCAGAGCGAAATCGCCGACTCTTCCGGGGCATCATCGCCCCGGCCTCATTGAAGCTTATCTCCAGGCATCTTATGCGCGCTACGGCCGGTAGGACTCTTCCGGGGCATCATCGCCCCGGCCTCATTGAAGCGCCTTCGGCGAAGGTGGCAGCAAGAAGGCCCTCGCGGGAACTCTTCCGGGGCATCATCGCCCCGGCCTCACTGAAGCGAGTCGATGGACGGCGAAGAGTTTGGGAACTGGATGGATCTCTTCCGGGGCATCATCGCCCCGGCCTCATTGAAGCTTGATCTTCGCGTCGAGCAGGTCGATCATGCCCTCCTGCTCTTCCGGGGCATCGTCGCCCCGGCCTCATTGAAGCGGCGTGGGCATGGCCGTCGCCGCCGCCAACTTCGTCGACTCTTCCGGGGCATCATCGCCCCGGCCTCATTGAAGCCTGCGGCCCGCGGGCGCTCCGTGGACAGGTCACGATCGGCCATATGCGACTCTCGCCCGCCCGCCCGCCGCTGCTACGATGTTCTACCCCTCCCGCCGTGTCCCGCCACGTCCCCAGCCTCGCCGCGCTGACGCTCGCCGCCGGCCCCCTCGCCGCGCCCGCGGCCGCCCAGTACGGCTACTTCCCCGACCAGCCTGAGGCGGTCGAGGTGGAGGATCTCTCGCGGCGTCCGAGCTTCTACCACGAGAAGGCGGTGCTCACCCGGGGCGAGCTGGGCTTTTCCTTCGGGGTGGACCAGCGGGTGATGGTGCTCCGGGATCCGGAGTCCATCGAGGAAATCCTGATCGCCCAGCCCTACATGAGCAGCAACGACCTCGCCTTCATGGGCGGCGGCGAAGTGGAGATCGAGGGTTGGTTCTTCGCCACCCGCATGGTGGATGAATTCATGCTGCGTTCGCACCCGATCCTCCGGAACTATCCCTACGATCCTGCCTGGGGTGATGGCATGGACATGCGGACGGAGGGTTTCCTGGCCATCGTCGCGGTGACCCCGATCCGGGCCACCGAGGACCTGAGCAGCAAGCGCGAGCGCGAGGCGGAGGCCGAAATGGAGATCGGCGACGCGGTCAAGATCGCGCCGGGGAGTGTCGCCGCGGTCGGGATCGACGATCTCCTGGGCGATCCCGAACCCTGGCTGAGCCAGCGGGTCGAGGTCGTCGGCAAGTTCCGGGGCAACAACCTGTTCGGCGATCTCTCCATCAAGGACAAGAAGACGCCGCGCGACTTCGTGATCAAGACCGGCGCGGACGCCATCTGGGTCACCGGAATGCGCCCGGCGGGGAACGGGTTCCGTTTCGACCCCAAGCGGCGGCGCGACACCGGCAAGTGGCTGCGCGTGTACGGGAGGCCCTGGACCTCCGGCGGGATGGTCTATCTCCGCGCCGAGCGGCTCGAATTGGCCGATGCTCCGGACGACGAGTCCCTCGAGCCGGTGGACATCCGGGTCGCCGAGAAGGAAGCCCGCGAAGCGGACGTCAGTCCCCTGCGGGTGGTCTTCTCGCTGCCCCTCGACGGCGAACGGGAAATCCCGCTCGACAGCGAGTTCCGGGTGCAGTTCTCGAACCGGATGGCGGCGGAGAGCTTTCACGCCTCCGTGGACCTCCTCTACGGCGACGAGCCCTATGAGGACAACCCGTTCCCGGAACTGGAGGTCGCCTACGACGACGGCAGCCGGAGTCTGCTCGTTGTTCCCAACGGGCAGTTGCAACCGGAACGCGAGGTGCATCTCATCCTCTATCGGGAGATCGAAGACGAGCACGGCCAGCACCTCGAGCCGCAACCCCTGGCGGCGGAATGGGATGACGATGCGGTCTGGGTGATCTCCTTCCGCACCGCCTCCCAGTGAGGGAGCGCGCTGACGACCCGGCGGCCGTTCCGCCGGTAGCCCTCACCATCGCCGGGTCGGACTCCGGGGGCGGGGCCGGCATTCAGGCCGACCTCAAGACCTTTGCGGCGCACGGGGTGTACGGCGTCTCGGCGATCACCGCGGTCACCGCACAGAACACGGTGGCGGTGACCGGCGTCCAGGAAATCGAGCCGGAGCTGGTTTCCGCCCAGATCGCCGCGGTGGTCTCGGACTTTCCGGTGGGCGCCGCGAAGACCGGCATGCTGTCCTCGGCGCCCATCATCCGGGCAGTCGCGAAAGCGGTGGAGGACCACGAACTGCAGGTCGTCGTGGATCCCGTGATGGTGGCGAAGAGCGGGGACCGGCTGCTGCGGCCGGATGCGGTGGACGCGCTCCGGGAAGAACTCCTGCCGCGGGCGGCGCTCCTGACCCCGAACGTCCCGGAAGCTTCCGACCTCACCGGTCTTCGGGTAGAAAACGAAGAGGAGATGCGGGCCGCGGGAGAAAAGCTGCTGGAGATGGGCGCCCGGGCGGTACTCATGAAGGGCGGCCACCTCGACGGCGACCCGGTGGTGGACCTCTTCCTCGAGGGAAACCGCGCCGTCCGCTTCGGCGGGCACCGGATCCACACCCGCGCCACCCACGGAACCGGCTGCACGCTGTCGGCCGCCGTGGCGGCCAACCTCGCTCTCGGCCGCACCCTGCCGGATGCGGTGAAACGGGCCCGGCGATACCTGCGCACCGCAATGTTCCGCGCCACCCCGCTCGGACAGGGACACGGCCCCCTCGGGCACCTGCCGGAGCTGTCCTGATGGCTGTCACGACACAGCGCTTCCGCCTCACTTCCGAACCGCTGGACGAACAGGCGGTGGCCGAGGGGCTGTCGACCACCGAGGACGGCGCGGTGGTCGTGTTCTCGGGAATCGTGCGGGCCCGAAACAAGGGGAGGAACGTCCTCCATCTGGAGTACGAGGCGTACGAGGCGATGGTGGTTCCGGTGCTCGAACGGGTGGCGGAGGACGTGAACCGGCGCTTCGGGGTCGAGCGGCTGCGGATCCACCACCGGCTCGGCCGCGTCGAAATCGGTGAGTCCAGCGTCCTGGTCGCCGCCGCCTCGCCGCACCGCGGTACTGCCTTCGAGGCGGCCCGCCACACCATGAACGAGATCAAGCGCATCGTGCCGATCTGGAAGCGGGAGTTCTTCGAAGGCGGCGATATCTGGGTGGAGGGGCCGAAGGAGCCCGTGACCGAATGACCGGGTCGGCGGGGGTCACCGTGCTGCTGTTTGCCGCCGCTCGGGAAGCGGCGGGTCGGGGACGCCTGGAGGTCCCTCACCGGGACGGTCTCACCGCCGCCGAGGTCTGGACGGGCCTCGAGGCCGAAAACCCCGCCCTCGCGCCCCTGTCGGGCTCCGTCAGCGTGGCGGTGAACCACCGCTTCGTCCCCCGGGACACGGTGCTCGCCGCCGGCGACGAACTCGCCTTCCTGCCGCCGGTCAGCGGCGGCTGAGACTGTTACCTCCAGGGGACGGGTACGAGCCGTTCCGCGCCGGGAATGCGCCGTTTCGGGAGCGGCGGCGGCGTTCCCAGGTCCAGCATGAGGTGCCAATAGCTCCAGGAGCGGGCGTTGAAGACGCCGGCGTGGGCGCGGCGCAGGGTGGCGCGCAGTTCGTCGTCGTCGAAGTGGGACCGCACCACGCGGAGTTCCTCGATCGTCCCGTACGTCATCGCGTGGTTGAGAAACAGCACCCGGTCGCGCAGGGTGTCCTCGGGAGGCTGAAACCAGACGACGCGACGCGCGACCCGCAGGAGTGCCGACCGCGCGGAGCGAGGGCTCACGCGACGGGCTGCGGAAGCAGGCCCTTCCGGCGCCTGAACCGGGGCAGGCGGTCCGGGTCCGTGGCGCGGACGGCGCCCAGCAACCGGCTCCGCACCTCTTCGGGAACGGATGGCAAGCTGCCATCGGCGAAGAAGGACAACGCCTTCAGGGTCAGCAAGGGGTTGAAACCCGGCCCGAAGACGGCGGCCGCGGCGCCGAGGGCCTGGTCCAGCGACACCCCCGCCCGCTGGACGAGGGCATCGAGGTCCAGATAGTCCTTGGCGCTGGCGCGCACCTGCACGACCTGCGCCTTCGTGGCGGCCAGATCCAGCAGGGACGCCACCCGGATCGCCGGGCTCGGGATGGGGTCCGGGTCCTGAACCCGGTTCAGCGCCAACCCGCCGAAGAACGACACCTGCACGGGGTCTCCCCGTTCCACGGTGCAGATGAGCGTCCGCCGGTCCTGGTCGGACACGGTGGCGTGCTCCAGATAGGCGGTCTCCCGGAGGATCGCCGTCGGGTCGATGCCGGCGGACGTATGGAAGTCGAAGTCCTCCGAACGCCGGTGGCCGAGCCGGAGCGACAGTGCGGTTCCCCTGTAGAGCACGAACTGTCCGGGAGTGCTCCCCAGTTCCGGCCAGAGCCGCCGGCCCGCCGGCGGAAGGGTGCCGAGATCCGGAACCAGCATGCCGCTTTGCGCAGGTCGGGCCGTCCCGGTCATCGGGTTCTCCACAACGCTTACATTAGCCCCGTCCAGGTGAAGCAACCTCACTGTCACCGTGGCTGGTTGCCCGAATCACCGAAGAGAGGATCCTGATGCCGCTTCGCCGCTGTCTTGCCCTGATCGCGGGTGTCGCGCTGGGCTCACCCCTCGCCGCTGGGGCCGGCGCCCAGCCGCTCCCTCCGGGGATCACCCCCGAACTCGTGGACCAGGCCCGCGAGTTGCTCCGGAGCGTGCCCTTCGCCGATGGTCACAACGACCTGCCGAGCTCGCTGCTGGACGTGGTCCGCGGCGACCTCGACGCGCCCGGCGCCGATCTGAGCCGGGTGCAGATGGAGCTGCCCGCCGACATTCCGAGGCTCCGGGAGGGCGGGGTCGGCATGCAGTTCTGGTCGGCCTTCGTGGATACGGACTTCATCGCGACCGGCGACTCGCTGCGGCAGGCGATCCGCGAGATCGACGTCATCCACCGTTTCGTGGACCGTTACGAGGACTTCGAGTTCGCCCTCACCGCGGACGACATCGAGCGGGCGCACGCCGCCGGCCGCATCGCTTCGATGATCGGCCTCGAGGGCGGTCACGCGATCGAGGGCTCCACCGCGGCGCTCCGGATGCTCTACGAGCTTGGCGTCCGTTACATGACCCTCACCCACTTCCGGACCCACGACTGGGCGGATGCGGCAACCGACATTCCGCTCCACCGGGGCCTGTCCCCGTTCGGCGAGGAAGTGATCCGCGAGATGAACCGGCTGGGGATGTTCGTGGACTTGTCGCACGTGAGCGCCGAGACGATGCGCGACGCGATTCGGGTCAGCGAGGCGCCGGTGCTCTACTCGCACTCGGGCGCCCGCGGGGTGAACGCCCACCCGCGGAACGTGCCGGATGACGTGCTGCGCCTGCTGCCGGCGAACGGCGGGGTGGTGATGGTGGACTTCATACCCGGCTACGTGGTTCCCACTCCCCCCGAATGGCTCGCCCGCGAGGGCATCGAGGCGGAAGAGGATCGGGCCGCGATGGGGATGGGCGCCGCCGAGCCGGTCTGGGGAGCGCTCCGGAACCGGGAACGCGAACGCCTCCGGGCCGAACTGGACGACGAGGAAGAGGTCGGGCAACGCCTGGCCCGCTGGGAGGCCGACAACCCGATGCCGCGGGGAACGGTCTTGGACGTCGCGGCCCATATCGAGCACATCCGCGATGTTGCGGGCCTCGCCCACATCGGGATCGGCTCCGACTACTACGACCCGGGCGGCCCCTCGATGGTCGAGGGGCTCGAACACGTGGACCGGTTCCCGGTGCTCTTCGCCGAGCTCCTGCGCCGGGGCTGGTCGGAAGACGACCTCCGGCAGATCGCCGCCGGCAACCTCCTCCGGGCGCTCCGCGAGGTCGAGCGGGTGGCGGCGGGGCTTCAGGCGACGCGGCCGCCGTCCACCGCCGATCTGCGGGGTGTGGGGGCTCGGTAGAAGCTCGTTGGCGGCGGGCGACCGGCCGTGGTTCCAGGCTCGGTTGGCTACGCTACGCTGGAACCGAGGATACGCCGATGACCCCTGAACCAGTGACCCGGATCCGCGTCGCCCTCCCGCCCGAACTGTCGGAAAGTCTCACCGCCGCCGCCCGCCGGTTGCATCGCAGCCGGGCCGAGATCGCCCGGCAGGCCATCGAGCGCTACCTCGAAGACTTCGATGACCTCACCGTAGCGGCAAAGCGGCTTCGCGACCCCGGTGATCCGGTGCTCGATTGGGATCAGGTGAGAAGCGGCCTGTTGGTTTCGGGCTAGGTCGGGCGCAGCCCGGGCGCGAAACCGGCGGCCACCCGGCGATCAGCCCAGGCTCTTCCGCAGCCGGGTGGCGCGCTTTTCCAGTTCCTTCCGGTAGCGCCGGCTCGTTTCCCGGCCCATCTCGATCCGGGGGAGCCGTTCCAGGGCGTCCTCGACGTGAATGAGCGCCCGGGCCGGTTCCTTCCGCTGGTGCTCCTCGTGCTTGGCGAACCAGACGAGGACGTCCAGTTGCTCCCGGGAGTCCGAGGGGCTGACCTGGCGCCAGAGGTCGAGCGCGCCCTCCCAGTCGCCGAGTTGCTTCCGCCGCTCCCCGAGATCGAGCAGGCAGCGGTCGCGGTTGTGGCCGGAGAGCCCGGCGGACAGCGCCCGCTCCAGCAGCGGGATCGCCGTTTCCGACTCCCCGCGCCGCCAGAAGTGGTGCCCGGCGCCGTGCAGGTCCGCCGGGTCGTCGCTGTACCAGTCGTCGGCCAGCCGCTCGAGCGCCCGCAGCGCGAGCGCCGCCAGCGTCACGATGTCGTAGCGGTTGTGAGCCAGCACCGATTCCATGGCGGGGTGGTGTCCGTAGCGGAGGAAGTCGAAGAAGACCTGCGGGATCCGGTCTCCGGGGATGTCGTCGTCACGCTCCACTTCCAGGACTTCGCGCTCGAGCGTGCCCAGCCGGGCGTTTTCGTGCCGGGGCTTGAACAGCCGGCGCGCCGGGTGGAGCAGGTCGAGATGACGGACGCTGCGGAAGGGCGACGGCACGCCGTTGAGCGCGAAGCGGGTTTCCAGCAGGGGAAGGTCGAAACTGCCCCCGTTGTAGGTGACGAGATCGCGCCGTCCCGCCGCCAGCACCGCCAGCTCCTCGAGCATGGCGGCCTCCCCCACCGGACTCCGCATGAGGAATTGCGTGACCCGGAAACGGTCTTCCTCCACGTAGCCGACCCCGATCAGAAAGGCGAAGGTCCCGGTCCCGCCCGCCAGCCCGCTGGTTTCGGTATCCAGGAAGAGCGCCCGGGACAGGTCCACCCCCGGCTCCTCGGGCCGGATCTGGAGGCGGGCGCATTCTTCCTCCGCGATCTCGGTGAGCCGGAGCAGGGTCGCGCCGCCGTAGCGGGAGCCCAGCGGGAAGTCATGGTGTTCCCGGGAAAACGGTTCCTGCGGTTCCGCAACCGGCCCTGCCGGCGGCGCCACGGATTCCGCACCCTCGCCGGCCCAGGCCCCATCGCCTTCCCGGCTTACGAAGGAGGGACCCTCCGCGGCTGCCGGGGCATGCGGCGGGGCCGATCCGGTGGTCTCGGGTCCGGCGACCCTCAGTTCCTTCCAGCCCCGCTCGGTGCGCCGCAGGAGTTCCCTGGCCCTCGCCAGCCGGGCGGTCTTGGCGTCCTCCCCTTCGGCATTCCCCGAAGCCGGTGGGGGAGGGGCGTCCCATCCCGTCCCGGCCGCCGGCTCCGCGGCCGCCCTCGGGGGACCGGACGGAGCGGGGGGAGCGGGAGCGACGATCCGGGCGCGCTGCCGCCGGATCCGTTCGGCGAGCGACGTCCGGTCGGGCGTCATTGCAAGGCCAGCTCTTCTGGTCAGGGGGCGCCGGCGGGGGCGGCGGCGAGCGCCGCATCCCGGCTCCCGATCCCCTCGAGGATCGCGACCGCGGCCGCCTTGCCGTGACGTCCGATCTCGCCCACCGGCCCCACACAGGACGGGCATCCCGCCTGGCACGGGCAGCGCTCGATGAGTCCGAGCGTTTCGGCGAGCAGCGTGGCGCGGGACTCCCACAGCGGCTCCGAGAAACCGATGCCGCCCGGATAGTTGTCGTAGATGAAGATCCGGGTCACGGCGTCCGTTTCGCCGGGATTCGCTTCTCCCGCGTCCGCGAGCGGCGTCCCGGCGTCACTCGAACCCGTCCCGATCGCGGACCCCAGGTCGTGGGTTTCGCACATGAGGAAGGTCGTCGCCACCGCGCGCATCGCATTGCGGATCCCGCGGATGCCGTCCCGCCGGTCCTCGGGACCGAAGGGCACCGCTTCCAGCACCTCGGGCGGGGCCTCGAGCCAGAACGCGGTGGTGTGCATCTCGACGGCCGGCATGTCGAGTTCGCCGGAGCCCACGTTCTCGCCCGTGAAGAACTTGATCTTCTTGAAGCCGACGACCTGCTTGACGACGTGAACTTCGCCGTGGGCCGCGGGCGAAGACGGCTCCGGCACGGTGGAGAAGGTGTCCAGGATCGTGACCTTCGTGTGGGTGACCGCGTCCGTGTAGTAGTCGCTCTCGATGGGGCGGACCTCCGCCCGCCGTTCCTGGTGGTCCAGTTGCTCCACGTAGTAGGTGTCGCTCTCGAGCATGTAGATGGCTTTCTCGTGGAGCGTCGAATGGGCGCTCACGAAGTCCACCTCCGCGATGACCCGTCCGCTCTCCCGGTCGTGCACCACGAAGTTGTCGGAGCTGATGGAACGCAGGCTCACGCTGTTCGCCGGGTAGGAGTCGGCGGTCCAGAACCAGCGGTCGCCGGCGCGGTAGAGGATCCGCTCCTCCTCGAGCACCCCCAGCAGTTCTTCGAGGTTTTCGGCGCCGAAACGCTCACCCTTGCGAAACGGCAGCTCGAAGGCGGCGCACTTGAGGTGTTCGATGAGGACCTGGAGGTTCTCCGGGTTGATCAGACCTCTCTCGGGCGTCCCTTCGAAGAAGTAGTCCGGGTGCTGGATCACGAACTGGTTGATCGGTGTCGAGTTCGCCACCAGCACCGCCGCCGCGGCGCCGCCGCGGCGTCCCGCCCGGCCCGCCTGCTGCCAGGTGGAGGCGATGGTTCCGGGGTAGCCGGAGATCACCGCGACGTCGAGGCTGCCGATGTCGATCCCGAGTTCCAGCGCGTTCGTGGAGACGACGCCGAGGACGCTCCCGTTCTTGATGCCGTCCTCGATTTCCCGCCGTTTCTTCGGAAGGTAGCCGCCGCGGTAGCCGCGGATGCGGTCGCTCCGGTCGGGACGGGTCTCGATGTCCTGCTTCAGGTACTTGATGAGCACCTCGGTCTGGGTCCGGGAGCGGGCGAACACGATCGTCTGCAGGTTGCCCTTGAGGAAACCCCCGGCGATCCGGCGGGTCTCGCCCATCGCCGAGCGGCGAATCCCGAGTTCCGGGTTCACCACCGGAGGGTTGTAGAACAGGAAGAAGCGCTCCGGCCGGGGGGCGCCGCTCCGGTCCACGAGCGAGATCGGACGCTCGGTGAGTCCCTCCGCCAGCTCCTTGGGGTTCGCGATGGTGGCGGAACTGAGAATGAACTGGGGGGTGGCGCCGTAGTGGGCGCACACCCGCCGGAGCCGCCGGAGCAGATTGGCCAGGTGGCTCCCGAACACCCCGCGGTAGGTGTGCATTTCGTCGATGACGACGAAGCGCAGGTTCTCGAAGAGCTTGGCCCACTTCGTGTGGTGGGGAAGGATGCCCGAGTGGAGCATGTCCGGGTTCGTGACGACGATGTGCGCCCGCGTGCGGATGCTGCGCCGGGCATCGCCCGGGGTGTCCCCGTCGTAGACGTCGGCCCGAACGCCCTCCCCGGGGAAGTCCCTCAATTCCCCGACCAGACTGAGGATTTCCTTCTTCTGGTCCTGGGAGAGGGCCTTGGTGGGAAAGAGGTAGAGCGCCCGGGCGTCGGGCTCCTCGAGGATCCGGCTGAGGACCGGCGCGTTGTAGCAAAGCGTCTTGCCGGAAGCGGTCGGGGTGACCGCCGCGACGTCCTCCCCCGCTGCGACTCGGTCGAGCACCTCCCGCTGGTGGGAATAGAGCTGCTCGACGCCCCGGCGCCGATAGGCCTCGCGGAGCCGCTCCTCGATGTGTTCCGGGAAGTCCCGGTAGTCGCCGGGTTCCGCCGGGAAATGGCGGAGCGCGGTGACTCCCCGGAGCGCGGCGCCGGCGTCCAGTTCGGCCACCAGCGACCGGATGGCGGCGCGCCGCTCGGGCGCCGTGAGGGCGACCCCGGAAGCACCGGTGCCTCCTCCGGAGCCGTCCTGCGGTTCAGCCGGTTTCATGGTCTGGGGTGAGGTTGCGGAAGCGCCCGATGAGTGGAGAAGTCCCACGGATGAGCGGCACTGTATCCGGCCTCGGTGACAAATCCCGCCACCCTCTCGGTCAAGCGGCTGGTGGCCGCGCGCCGGAGGCCCAGGCACCGTGGCGGAAGCGTGTGGGAATCGAACCCACCATCCCGGGGGTTAACCCGGAATCAACGGATTTGAAGTCCGCGGAGGCCGCCAGACCCCAT
>LXNJ01002116.1_pt1 | contig 11099 bp, 10 predicted proteins | sample 809081 | NCBI WGS metagenome assembly LXNJ01 (sample SAMN04870510, study PRJNA318959) | sponge metagenome | biome: sponge; feature: marine sponge reef; material: water | host: Petrosia ficiformis | place: Greece: Milos, Mediterranean Sea | collected 2013-05-29 | depth 5-7 m
GAGCCCGCCGACCGCGACGCGGGCCGCGCTGCAGCGCCCCTCCGCCGCCTCCAGTGCGATGCAGACGCCGATCACCGGCAGCGCGTCGGTCACAAGGCCCCACTTCTTGTAGGCGGAGCCGGCGTTCGCCTGCGTGGCCGGTATGGCGATGGCGGTGAGGATCTCGTTCTCCTCCCGCGCCGTCTCCAGCGGGCCGCCGAGGAACTCCTCCGCCCTCAGGGTGCGCGTGGACCCGTCGGCCGCGGTGAGCTCCAGCGTGGCCCCGAGGCCGAGCACGGTGGGCGGCATGCAGGCGGCGACGTAGTTCCAGCAGAGGCTGCCGCCGATGGTGCCCCGGTTGCGCACCTGGCGGTCGCCGACCCGCCGGGCGGCATCGCCGAGCGCACCCCAAGCGCCGCCGAGGCGCGCGTCGCGTGCGATCTCCGCGTAGCGGGTCATGGGCCCGATGCGCACGCCCTCGGCGCCCACCTCGATGCCGGAGAGCCCGTCCACCGCCTGCAGGTCGATCAGGCAGCGCGGGCGCACCAGCCGCGCCTTGACCGCCTGCATGAGGCTCTGGCCGCCGGCGATGAACACCGCGTCCCCCTCCTCGTGGCGGCCGAGGGCGGCGAGCGCGTCCGCGACCGTCGTCGGCCGCACATACTCGTCGATCGGTGCTGGATACATGCTGGCTGCTCCCCACGGGTGGCAGGCTGGTCGTCACGGGCGCGACGTTGGCGGCATTATAAGTGCGGCCGGCGCCGCCGTGCACGGGTGTTTCGCCGGCGATCATTCCACAAAGGGTACGTCGAGGTCTTTGCAGATCTTGCGGCCCAGACGGTCGTCGATTTCCGTGTGGCGCGGGACGGCCGAAGGCCTGTTCGACGACGGGTTATGCCATCAGGAGTGCCGACCGCCTTCGCGCAGCAGCGCGCAGCCGTGCTTACGCAGATGCCGCAGGAGCTGCCGCCGCTTCATACGACGACGGCGGTTTCCTCGTAGTCCTGCCCGGCGGCCGCGATGGCCTCGCGGCGGTTAAGCTCCAGCGCTTCCCGCAACGTCACGCGCAGGATTTCGAGCAGCTCCTCCCCGGTGAGAAATGCGGGCTAGCGCACGAAGTTGTTCGCGTAGTCGGCGCCGAGGCCGACCGCCTCGTAGTGCGCCCGCGCGCGGTCGAGGCGGTGGAAGACGTCCTCGGCACGCACGTCGCGGCCCGCCTCGTCCACGTAGTTGACCGAGCCCGAGATGGCGAAGAAGCAGTGCATCTCCGGGCAGTCCTCGTCGACCACGAGGGTATGCACCTCGCCGGGCGGCTCGTAGATGTAGGTGCCCTTGTCGGCGATCCAGTCGTGCTCGAGGTAGCGGAAGGCGCCCTTGAGCACGAGGCCGTGCACCGGCGCCGGGTGGCGGTGGCGCGAGACGAAGCCGCCGCCCGTGACCTTCACCACCTCGCACCAGCCGCCGGAGACGGTGTTGAACATCAGCGGGCGCAGCCACACGCCCTCCTTCAGCGGCACCCAGATGCGCGCGTCCTCAGGGTCCGTCCGGAGCACGATGTCGGGCGGCGAGAAGGGATGCGCGCTCGGCGCGGAGACCCGGGCGACGGGGGCGGCGGCTTGGCTCATGGAACGCTCTCCTCGGGGTGGCGGGCCGGACGCGGCGCAGGGTGCGAGCCTAGCCCGCATTTCTCACCATGGCCACGGCCGGCGCAAGCGAGCGGAGCGAGCGGCGGGTCCGGGCCGCCCCTACCCGCACCAGACCCTGGTCGCGCGCCCCTCAGGCCCGACTTCGACGTTCAGCCGCTCCGGCCGGTAGTCCTTGGTGAGGCGGCTGCCCTCGCGATAGACCCGCAGGGGCCGGGGCAGGGAGTCAATGTCGATCTGCTCCATCGCCTGCCCGACGAGCGCCCGGTGCTGCGCGACGTCGCAGGGAGGTCCGTGCCGCCCGCCGTCTTCAACGGCGACGTTCACGGCCGGCGCCCTTCCCCCGCCGGCGCCGCCCGCGCCTGCGCAGCTCCAGACGAGCCCCGCGAGCAGCAGAGTCAGGATCGCCCCCGGTCGCATCGCCCGCCCCTTCCCGCTTCGCCGCGCAATCGTGCCGGCCCGCGGCGCCCTCAGAACGCAGCGCGCCACCCCGCCAGCAGGCTGTAGGCGGGCCGGGCCGCCGCGTGTCCCGGATTGTGCGATGCGGCGGCCTCCACCTGCAACGCACCGCCGAAGAGGCCTGCGCGCCGCCAGCGGGCCGCGAGGTCGATCTGCCGCGCCGAGGGCGCGAGGTCCGCCGTGAACCTCTCGCGCAGGACGGCGCCCTCCAGGGTGCGGCCCACCGGCAGGTCGAAGGTCGCCGCTCCCTCCTCGATGCGCGGCGGCTGGGAGAGCGAGATCGTCACGCCGTCCCGCTCCGTGAGGCGCCCCTCGGCGCGGAGCGAGAGCGCGCTGGTGGCGAGGGGCGTGAGGTCGGCGATGAGCCCGCCCTCGGCCTCCGCCGCGGCGAGGCCGACCTCGCCGTCGAAGGCGAGGCGCCAGCCGCCCAGGTCGGCCGCCGCTTCGAGCCCGGCGACGAGACTGTTCGCCGCGAGCGCGCCGAACGCGCCGCCGGCGGTCGAGCCCAGCGCGGAGCGGTCTTCCCGCAGCCATCCGGCGCGCACGCCGATGGCCGCCTACGACCTCCGGACCGCGACCTGAAGGGTTTTGGCGTCAGGGTCCTGCCCTCGGGCGCCAAACGGTACTTCATCCACAGCCAGCATCGCGGCCGACGGGTCTGGAAGATCATCGGTGAGGCCGGCTCCATCGGCGCAGACGAGGCCCGCGCCAGAGCCAGGACCCTGCTGGCCACGATCCGGGAAGGAAGCGATGACGAGATCGCGGGGGCTCCCGACATCGCGTTCGAGACGGTCGCCGACGAGGTTTTTCAGCGCTACGCCCGCAACTGGAAACCCTCGACCCTCAAGGTCAACCGGGGCTACTACCACAACCAAATTCTGCCCCGGTTCAGGGGACGCCTGATCGGCGGCATTACCGCCCACGATGTCCGCCACTGGTTCGCGTCGCTCCACAATACCCCGGTGGCGGCGGACCGCTCGGCTCCCGTCCTCTCGGTCATCATGCGCCAAGCCGAGGTCTACGGCTACCGGCCGGAAGGGACCAATCCGTGCACAGGCATCAAGCGATACCGGCGCCAAGGGCGGGAGCGCTTCCTGTCGACGGCGGAAGTCTGCCGGCTGGGCGAAGTGTTTGTACGCCACGAGGCCGACCGTCCGGAAGTCGTGGCGATCATACGGCTGCTGCTGCTCACCGGATGCCGCACGGGCGAGATCGTCAGCCTGAAATGGCACTTCTACCGCGAGGGCAAGCTGTTCCTGCCCGACAGCAAGACCGGGCCGCGCACGGTCTGGCTCTCCTCTGCAGCGCGCGCCATCCTCGACGGCCTGTCCCGAAGCGCGGTCTGGGCCTTTCCCTCGCCTCGGACGGACAGCTATCTGACCGCGGCGGCGGTCGATCCGGTCTGGTATCGCGTGCGAGAGGAAGCTGACCTGTGCGACGTCCGCCTTCACGATTTGCGTCATACCTACGCCAGCATGGCGTTGGCGCAGGGCGAGACAGTGCTGACCATCGGCCGGCTTCTCGGACACAACGATCCGACAACGACGCTCAAGTATATCCACCTTGCCGACTGCATGGTGCGCGAAGCGGTCGATACCGTCTGTGCCGTTCTGGAGGGTTGAGGGATGTCCGTGAGGAGGCGGCGTCTGACCGACGCCAATGTTGCGAGACTGGCGCCGTCGGCCCGCGAGTATACGGTCTGGGACACACGCCACGCCGGTCTCGGTGTGCGGGTTCGGCCCTCCGGACATCGGAGCTTCGTGTACTGCCCGAAGGGCGGCGAAGACCGCGCGCGCCGGATCACGCTGGGGTCGGCGGCGTTGATGGGCGTCGACGAAGCGCGCCGCAGGTGCCTCGCCATCGAGACCGGAGCACGGTCCGACCGGGCGGAGCGCGACGCGGTCCTGACGTTCGGGGAGTTCGTCGCGGGTCCAGGGCGGGCGCGTCTCGACAGATGCAAACCATCGACGCAAAAGTCCACGAGCGGGATCCTGAAGGCACGCCTGCTTCCGGCCTTCGGCTCGCTGCCGCTGGACCGGATCACCAATGCCGGCGTCACCCGCTGGTTCGACGCGTACAGCAGGACTGCGCCAGGCGGGGCCAACCAAGCATTGAGCGTGCTTCGCCGAATACTGAACCACGCGATCGTCTGCGGGCATCTCGACACGAACCCGACCCGAGGAATCAAGCCAAACCCCCGCCCGAAGCTCACGCGCTTCCTGTCACGCGAGGAGGTCCGTCGCCTTCACCGCGAGCTGGACCGCTGTACCGGCGCGCGGCCGTCACGCACGCGACAGGCGGACATCATCCGCTTGCTGTTACTGACCGGCTGTCGACGGAGCGAGATCGTGACCCTGCGCTGGCAGGACATCGACGGGGATACTCTCAATCTGGCCGACGCCAAGACCGGCCCGAGAAGGGTCTTCCTGAATGCGCCGGCCCGCGCCATCCTTGAGCGTCAGCGGCGATCGGCGAGCGCCTACGTCTTCCCCTCGCCGCTCGATCCAGGGCGGCCAATTAAGTCCGACCTGCCGCTCTGGTACTCGGTGCGCAAGGAAGCCCGGATCGAGGATGTGCGCCTGCATGATCTGCGCCACCGGTTTGCGAGCCACGCTGTCCTGCAGGGTGTCCCGTTGCCGGTCGTCTCCCGCCTGCTCGGCCACAAGCAGCCGAGCATGACGCTGCGCTACGCGCACGTCAGCGACCGCGAGACGGAGGCGGCGGCGGAACGCATCGGCACCGCCATCGCACGGGCGCTGGGAGGGCAGTGAGGGGACGGCAGGGATCGCACTGTCGAGCCTGCCGGGCCATCTTGGCACAGAGAGGCCGGGCAGGCCTCGGCAACGAATTGCGTGCACCTATTCGAGTGGTGGATGCATGCGGTCGGCGAATTGCGGCCGTCGATCGCCAACGTGAGCGCCGTGATGGTCAGTCGCGCATCGATGCGTCGCCCCACGGGCTCATTTCCGCCGCCACGCTGGCCCCTGATGCTGCCACCGTTGAACCGAACAGCTCGTCAGGTCGTCGGTTTGCATCGCTATTGACCCTCCCATGGCGATGAAGGCTTATGTCGGTGCACTGAACCGATGGGCCGATTCGCGGACCATGGGTGCATGAGCCTCGACGCCGCATTCCAAGCGGTCGTGATTCTCGAAGAATTGCAAAGGCTGCGTCTTGTGAACGATGGCGAGGCGGGCGAGCCGCTGTGGCAGAAGGCGGTCGCCGGAGTGGACGCCTGGATCGAGGGCGAGGGCGACCTGTCCGATTCTCCGGAGCCACCTCAAGGAGGCATCCAGTCCATAATTGTTCCGCCGCCGTTAACAGCTATCGCCCTTCAATCGATCGGCAGGCAGAAGGGAGACATTTGGTCGGCGGTGCGCTTGGCCCAGTCCAATTCGGGAATTCGATCAAGCGCTCGCTTCTGGCCTTCTTGCAGTCTGTCCAGCGCATCGTCCTGATCGACCGTAAGCACGGTGCGATCCTGCACCACTTGCTCGCCGCCTACGAAGACGTCGCGGACCGCCGCGGCCGTGCCCGAATAGATCAGGCACTTCAGCGGATCGCGCACCGGCCGCATCGAGGGATGACGTAGATCGACCAGCGCGAGGTCCGCCTTGGCACCGGCCGCCAGACGCCCCAGGTCGTCCCGACCCAGCGCCCTGGCAGCGCCCAGCGTTGCGATCTCGAACACCGCGTCGGTCGGCAGCAGGTCGACATGGCCGCTCGCCACCTTCGACATGAGGCCCGCGATCCGCATCTCCTCGACCAGGTCGTGCGGGTAGCAATCGGTGCCGAGCGCCATGTTGACGCCGGCAGCGCGGTATCCGCCGAGGCTCCGCATCATGTCGCCCCACTGGGCGAAGGCGCGCGGACAATGCACGACGCTCGTACCGGACCGGGCGAGGCGTTCCAGGTCGCGGTGCTCGTGGTGATTGACCCAGGGATGCTGGTCGATGTCGATGGCGTGCCCAAGCAGCGTGTTCGGGCCGAGCACGCCGATATCGTCGAGCCACTCGATCGGCGTCTTGCCGTGGCGTCGGATCATCTCGCGATGTTCCATGACGGACTGCGCGGCATGGGTCTGCAACTGAATCCCTCTGGAGTCAGCGGCCTCCTTGCACCGCCGAAACATCTCTTCCGTACAGGTATCGGCCTGGGCCGGCCCAACCATTGCGTGCAGGCGGCCGCTGGGGTGCGCCATCGCGTCGTCGATTATCTCCAGTGAACGTTCGAGGTTCTCGAACCCCTTCTCCTCGTACCACTCGTAGAGGTGATCCTTGCCGTTGGACGTGTACCAGTGGGCGGACTGCACCATCGGGCAGGCGTAGGTCCGAATGCCCGTGCCTGCCAGCATGTCCACCCAGCCGTCGAACGGCAGGCCGGAGCAGTAGAGCTCCGCCATCGTGGTACAGCCACTCTTCAGCAGATCGCAGGCCGACGCCTGAGTGGCAGCAAATGACGAATCCCTGTCGTCCTGCAGGATCCACGTGTACTCGAGCAGCTGCGTCATCCACATGTGCTTCGTGGCGAGGTCTTCGAAGAATCCCTTGCCATGCATTTCCATGTAGCCATGCAGATGCAGATCGAGCATTCCGGGAAGGACCATGACGTCCTCGCCGTCGATGACGTGCTCGGCCTCGCCACCGTAGTCTCTGCCGACGTGGACGATCGTGTCTTTCGTGAAGGCCACGTCGGCGTGGTGCAGATACACGTGACCGTCCCTGTCGGGGTCGTAGCCCACGATCCAGTCGGCGTTCTTGATCAGCGTCGTGGCAGCCATTGTCTCCCTCCGTCCCGGTAACCCTCTGCGACGGAACTGTTCCTCTCTCTACTCCGCAGCCAGCCTTTCCAGCTCCGGCACCGGGCCGTCGTAGTAGGGCAGGTTGTCCACGCGCGGCGTCCAGCTGCCGTCGTCGATGCAGGCCTGAACGTGTTTGGCGATCTCCTCCATGGTCGCGAACCAGACGCCGCCCTTGCCCTGCATGTACTCGATCATCTGCTGGACGCGGCGGCAGCGGGCGAGCCGCCCGGAGACGAAGGGGTGCCACACGGTGACCCACAGGCCGCCGAAGTCGTACATCGCCTCGAACTCGGACATGAAGACATTCATCGCCTCGTCCGGCGACTTGATCGTCATCATGTAGTTGAAGTCGAACGAATGGGTGTAGTGCGGCCAGTCGTCCATCGCCCAGTGGGAGGGAAGCTCGATGACGCTGCCCTGCGCCGTCTTCAGGACGTAGGGCACGTCGTCGCCCATCAGCGTGGCGTCGTAGATGAGCCCCTCCTCGATCAATAGGTCGACCGAGTACTTGGACGCGTTGTAGAGCGGGCCGCGCCAGCCGCGCGGGCGCTGGCCGGTCATCTTTTCGATGACGTCGATCTGGCGCCTCAGCCAGTAGTGCTCTTCCTCCCGAGGCAGCTTGTTGGGATCCTCGTGGATGTAGCCGTGGGCAGCGATCTCATGGCCATCCTTGAGGATCATCTCGACGAGATGGGGATAGCGCTCCATGCACCAGGCTGGATAGAAGAAGGTCTGCTTGATGCCACATTCCCGGTACATGTCGAGAATGCGCGGGATCGCGACCTCGTCGTACTTCAGCCATGACAACGACGACAGCAGGGTATCGGCCCTCTCCCTGTGCTCGAGATGCAGGATGCTGTCGGTATCGATGTCGAATGTGATGGCGGCGGCGCACTTGGCACCCTCCGGCCAGGGAACGGGGTTCTTGATCATGTCAGCTCCTCCTTGGCGCTCCGACGGTTTATCCGATTACGACCCGACGTAGGCGATGGCCTCGATTTCGATGAGAAGGTCCTGATAGCCGAGACCGTTGACGCGAACGGCGGTACCGACTGGCCCCGGGTTCGCGAGATAGTCCATCCGAACCTTGGTCATGGCCTCCCAGTAGTCCTGCAACGCCTGACCCTCGCCGACCTGGTCGTAGTAAGTGTTGAGGCGCACGATGTGTTCCAGGTCGGCCCCGGCCTCCTTCAGCACCGCGCGGATGTTCTCGAAGGTGTTGCGGGTCTGCGTGGCGATGTCGCCGGCACCGATGGCGCGGCCCTTGCTGTCGCCGGAAATCTGCCCGCCGACGAAGATGTAGTCGCCGACCTTCCAGCCCTGCGAGAGCGGGACCGCCATGCTCCAGTCCCAGTGGTTGGCCGGCATCAGGCGCTGCTTGTCCGCGCCCACATAGGCGATGCCTTCGATCTCGATGAGCAGGTCCTCAAAGGCGAAACCGTTGACCCGAACCGCGGTACCGGCGGGGCCCGGATCGCTGACATACTCCATGCGGACCCTGGTCATGTCCTCCCAATATTGCCGGAGTGCGTCGCCCTCGCCCTCGAACTCGTAGTAGGTATTGAACTTTATGAGGTCGGATAGCTCCGCGCCGCCCTCCCTGAGCACGCTCTGGATGGAGCCGAAGACGTTCCTCACCTGCTGCCCGATGTCGCCGGGTGCGATGGTGCGCCCCCTGTCGTCAGCCGAAATCTGCCCTCCGACGAAGATCAGATCGTCCACCTTCCAGCCCTGGGAGAAGGAGACCGGAATGCTCCAGTCCCAGTGGTTGGCGGGCATGAGCCGCTGCTTCTTGCGTCCAACGACGGCGATGGCCTCGATCTCGATGAGCAGGCCCTCGTAGGCAAAGCCCCGAACCCGGACGGCCGTCCCCACCGGGCCGGGATCGGCCAGGTATTCCTTCCTGACCTCGGTCATCTCCTCCCAGAAGCGGGTGATGTCGGCGCCTTCCCCCTCGTGCCGGTAATAGGTGTTGAGCTTCACGATGTCGGAGAGATCGCCGCCGGCCTCCTCCAGGACTCGCTTGATGAACTCGAAGGTGTTTCGCGTCTGCACCGCGATGTCTCCGGCCCCGACGGGTCGGCCCTGGGCATCGGCGGAGACCTGACCGCCGACGAAGATCACGTCGTCGATCTTCCACCCCTGCGAGAAGGGCACGGGCATACTCCAGTCCCAGTGGTTCCTGGGCATCAATCGTGTCTTGGTCATGGCAGCGTGTCCTTGTGGTTCATGGCAATCCGCCGCGACCCGTCATCCTATCGTGCCCCGGCCCGCACCAGCCGTGTCTTCGGATCGAGCGCGTCGCGCAGACTGTCGCCGAGCAGGTTGAAACCCGTGACCATGAGAAAGATCGCCACTCCCGGCAGGGTCGAGACGTGGGGGGCGATGTGCAGCACGGTGCGGCCGTCACTGGTCATGATGCCCCACTCGGGTGTGGGCGGCTGTACTCCAAGGCCAAGGAAACTCAGCCCTGCCGCCGTCACCACGATCGTCCCCACGATGGTCATGGAATAGACGACTGATGCGGAAACGACATGGGGCAGCATCTCGACGAATAGAATCTTGAAATCGCTGGTCGCATCGGCGCGGGCAGCTTCGATATAGCCCTGCTCCTTCTGCGCCAGCGCCTGCACGTAGACGACGCGGGTGTTGTAGGGAATCAGGACCACGACGAGGGCGATGATCAGATTGCCGAGCCCGGGCCCCATGAAGAAGGAGAGCGTGATCGCCAGCAGCACCATGGGGAAGGCGAAGAGCACATCCATGGAGCGCATGATGAAATAGCCGATGCGCTCGTAGTACGCAGCGATGGTGCCGAGGGGGATCGAAATCAGGCCGCCGAGCACGACTGGCGTGACGCCGGCGATGAGCGAGTAGCGGGTGCCGTGGATCAGGCGAGAAAGGATGTCTCGCCCCTGCTGGTCCAACCCCAGGATGTGACCTTCGGTCCCGGGGCCGCGCAGCCGCAGCCTTGGATCGGCATACTGCGGGTCGTAGGGCGCGATGTAGGGTGCGAAGAGCGCGCATATGACGAGAACCAGGATGATCAGGGCCCCAGCCATCCCATAGGGATCGTTGCGGATGCCGCGCCAGACGAAATAGAGCGTCGAGCGCGCGCGCTCCGTCTCCACGCTGCGGTTCGAGCGCTTCGATGTCCTGCTCTTCCTGATACTGCTGCCCGTGGCCATACGACGCCGCCCTCTCTACTTGCGGGTGGTGTCGAGGGCGTAGACGATGATGTCAGCCAACATATTGCCCAGGACGAATATGACGGCGACGGCCAGCACGCAGCCCTGCACCATCGTCAGATCGCGGTGAAGGATCGACTGGTAAAGCTGCAGGCCGATTCCGGGCCAGTTGAAGATAATTTCCGAGAAGATGGCGCTGCCGAAGAGATAGCCGATCTGTAGGCCGATCATGTTGGAGAAGGTCGGCAATATATTGCGCACGCCGTGGCGATAAATCACCCGTGACCCCGGCAATCCGCGCGACCGTGCCGCCAGGATATAGGGCTGACCCAGCGTATCGAGCATCGCGCCGCGGGTGACCCGCGTGACGATGGCGACCGAGGTGGCGGCTGTGGTCACCGCGGGAAGGAAGAGATGGTGGAGGAGATCCAGTACCCCGCCGGGGTTCGCCATGTTGTACATGCCGGACATGGGAAAGAGCGGTATCCGCACGCCGAAGAGGTAAAGCAGCGCAATCCCGAGCCAGAAGACCGGCATGCTCGCGAGCAGCAGCGAGAAGAAGACGGTGAAGCGGTCGAAGGGCTTGCGGAAGCGGGCCGCGGATGCGGTGCCCATGAGGAAGCTCACCGGAATGACGATGAGCAGGCTTGCGCCGGTCAGGATGAGCGAGTTGCCGGTCTTGTCCAGCAGCACGGTCATCACCGGCAGGCGCATCATGAGCGATTGGCCGAGATCGCCCTGCAACGCGGCCCAGAGCCAGTGGCCGTACTGGACGAACATCGGCCGGTCCAGGCCGAGTTCCTCGCGCAGGAGGGCCGCGCGCTCCTCGGTATAGAACATCGAGAGCAGCGTGTGCGCGATGTCGCCGGGAATAAGATAGAGAATGCTGAAAACGACAAAAGAAACGCCCAGCAGAACCGGCACCACGTGAATCAACCGCCAGAAGACGAATCTGAGCACGATCGGCTCGGAGAAGCAGGGGCGCCCCCGCCGGCAACCGATCGCCGGCGGGGGCGCCGCGCCCTAGTG
>LXNJ01002117.1_pt1 | contig 11096 bp, 4 predicted proteins | sample 809081 | NCBI WGS metagenome assembly LXNJ01 (sample SAMN04870510, study PRJNA318959) | sponge metagenome | biome: sponge; feature: marine sponge reef; material: water | host: Petrosia ficiformis | place: Greece: Milos, Mediterranean Sea | collected 2013-05-29 | depth 5-7 m
GAACACACCCCGCATCACGCGACGCTCTCGGCGTGCTGTTGCTGCGATCTCGGCGGTGCTGCTGGGCGCTTCCGTGCTGGCCGCGGTGCTGAGCAGTCCGGCCCAGGCCGCGAACACGGCCAGCGAGGCGCTCATCGACACGAACGACGACGACGTCGGTGACGCACGCGAGTTCGGCGGCCGCGACCGCTACGACACGGCACTGCGTCTGGCCCAGAACTTCGGCAGGTCCAAGGGCTTGGGCGGCGTCGCCGAGGCATTCGTGGCATCGGGCGAGACGCTGGTGGACGCGGTGGCCGTATCCGGCCTTGCGGGGTACTTGGACGCTCCGGTGGTGCTGACCTACAAGGACAGCCTGCCCGGCGCAGTTGCCGATTACCTGGAGGACTACGGCGTCCAGAACATCCACGTACTCGGCGGACCTGCAGCGGTGTCCGAGGCCGTGTACGAGTCGCTGCAGGCGCTCGATCACGCGCCGACGGTGGCACGCATCCAAGGTGCCGACCGGTACGCCACCGCAGCGGCGATTGCGACCACGCTCAGCGGCGGCATCGCCGGGGGCAACGTGTGGTGCGGCGGCACCGCCAAGGCGGCCATCCTGACCAACGGCGGCGACGTCTCGTTGGCCTACGCCATGCTCGTGGGCCCGGTCGCCAGCCGCCTGCAGCTTCCGGTGCTGCTGACCGCGCAAGATGAGTTGCCCGCTGCAACACGAGACATCATCAACGACGAGGACTATGAGCACGTCGTGATCGTGGGCGGCACCAGCAGCGTGTCTGCCAACGTCTCGGGCGACCTGACCACAGCCGGCGTTGACACCATCACCCGCATCAGCGGCGACACGCCGGCGGAGGCCTCTGCGGCGCTGGCGAGACTGGCCACCAACGGCTGCCGCGGCGATCTCGGCGGAGTGTCGGACACGACGGTCGCCCTGGTGGCCCAGAACGGCCTGCCCGACGGCGTCGCCGCGTCGCCGGTGCTGGCGGGTTCGTACCGCGCAGGCCTGCTCGTACCGATGCTGGTGGTGGGCGATTCGCTGCCAGGCTCGGTCCGCGACTACCTGGCCGCCACGCCGCAGGAAGACGCGGCGGGCAACAAGCTGCACATGGAGATCGTCGCCATCGGCGGACATGCCGCAGTCACCCGAGGCGCCATGAGCGCAGCCCTCGATGCGGCCGCCTCGGCGCCAGCGCTGACCGTGAGCATCGTCTCGCCCACTGACTGGGACAATGACGGCCAGATGGACGACGCGCCACGCGCCGGAGAGACATCGTTCGAGCTCCGCTTCAGCGATGACATCGCGGGCGATGCCGACAACACCTCGACAGCGACCGCACAGTTGCGAGCGAGGCTGCTCGATGTGCTCCGCATCGGCGGGGTGCCCGCTGTGCTCCCGGGCCAAAGTGACACGCCGCCGGGTGTGGACTTCGGCGGAAGCTCCACCGACTGCAATCCCGATGTGGTGACGGTGAATCTTGCATCTCCGCTGTCAGCCGGCCAGTCAATCGCCATCGCCGACACGACGCTCGAGTTCGGAGCGCGATCGGACCGGCGTCCGCTCGCCCGGAGCTCGACTTCAGTCGTCCGGAAGGAAGTGAGAGCACCCACCTTCGAGATCATCTCGATCATCGGGCAGTCTTCGTTCACGGTGATCGCGAAGGACAACCAGAACACCGACACTGGTCTCGCCGATGGCGAAGATCTGACCACCGCCGAGATTACGGTGAGCGCTGGCACCTTGACGGTCGACAGCGTCACCGGCGGCCCAGTACCGACCGACTCGGGCAGGGTCACCGAGCACACCTTCACGGTGAATATGAGCGGGACTTTGGCGAGCAGCGACCGGATCAAGATCGCCGAGGACGCGATCATGGACGATGCCGGCAACCAGAACGCCGAACGGACCAGTCCTGCACCCATTACGCCGACAAACAACGTGCGTCTGACGAGCGTCCGGGTGAGCGGTCAATTCCACGACACGCAGGCCAAGTACGCGGTGCCGACGGCACTGACCGGGGGCAACGGTGCCGACGGCGGTGCTGAGGACGTGTTCTTCACGGCGAAGGCCAACGGCCGCGCTGGCGGCGCCAATGGCAACGGCTGGACGTTCGACTTCCGCAAAGCCAGCACCTACAACGCGAACAAGCCCGTCAGCTTTGAGGTGCTGCTGGACACGACCGGCAAGCGTGCCTTCATCACGTTCGTCAACGGCAAGCCGAAGTTCGCCGACCTGGCGGCTGCGCTGAGGTCGCATAGCGGGTTCAACGGTCTGTGGGACGTCAGCGTCGACAACGTGCAGAACGCATGCGCCCCCGCCAACAAAGAGCTGACCGTTGCGGCGGCCGTCACGGCGCCTGGGGACCAAGACGACAGTGCCGACAAAGTCCGCGACGGCAACACGATGATGGCCATCGAGGCGACGTTTAGCGGCTACGTGCAGACGGTGCGCAGCGGCGCGCTGCTCGGGCTCGTGTACACAGCTACGGCTGCTCGCGTGACCGGGGCCGGGCTGACCTACATCGGCCTGGAGGGCGAGACCGATGTCACGGGACCGGTCCGGACCGTCCGCTGGGTTGCGTCGACGGAGGATGTGAACCGGCTGCCACGGTCCGGCGATCGCTTTGATGTGGTTGCGGGCGCCATCGCGGATGGTTATGCACAAGACATCGGGAGCACATCGGAGATCAACGAGAGCGTAAATCGTGCTCAGGCGAACTTCGGCATGGTGAGCGGCGGCACCGCACCGCGGTAGCCCCCGCTGAGACTGTCGGCCCGCTGAACCCCGAGTTCAACGAGCCCACCGGCCAGTCCAAATCGAGAGGAGTCCCGGGGCACCCGCCCCGGGCCTCCCCGCGCGTCATGTCGTCTCTCGGTGGGGGGCGGTCGCGGGTACGGGGGCCGAATTAGCATCGCTGGCAGGCCCGCAGGCCGGATCGGGCGTTCAACGGCTGGACGACTCTGGTTCGCAGTCGCGTCGGGCGCCGCTCCCATCGAGAGGCAGGGACCCGTGAGCACTGCATCACACAACCGTCGACGCTTTCTGGCAGGGATCATGGCCGCGATGCTGTGCGCCTCGGTGCTCGCCGTTGTGGCCGGTTCGCCGGCGCATGCGGCCAACACTGCGCGGGAGCTGCTGGTGGACACCAACAGCGACGGCGTCGGCGACGCCCGTGAGTTCGGCGGCCGTGACCGCTACGACACCGCTCGGCGGCTGGCCCGCAACTTTGCGTCGGGCAAGGGCGGCCTGGGGCAGGTGCCGGTTGTCTTTGTTGCCTCGGGCGCGACGCTGGTGGATGCCGTGGCGGTGTCGGGCCTCGCCGGCCATGAGGACGCTCCTGTGCTGCTGACGCCTCGTGACGAGCTGCACAACGGTGTGGCCGACTTCATCGAGGACAACGGCGTCGATACCGTCTACATCTTGGGCGGATCAGCCGCCGTTGCAGACTCGGTGCTCGACGAGATCGAGGATCTGCCCAATTCGCCGGAGGTGAGCCGCATCCAAGGCGCAGACCGCTATGCGACCGCCGCTGCGATCGGCTCGGAGCTGGGCGGCGGGTCGTCGTGGTGCGGCGGCGACGAGCCGGCAGCGATCCTGGTGAACGGCGGGGACGTTTCGCTGGCCTACGCCATGATGGTGGGCCCGCTGGCGTACCGGCTCGAGGTGCCGGTGCTGCTGACCGCTCGGCGGAGCCTGCCGGCCGCGACGGCGGAGTTCCTGCGATCTGAGGACATCGAGCATGTCGTGATCGTGGGCGGCACCGATTCGGTGGCTGACAGCGTCGAGGCTGCGCTTATTTCGGCTGGCGTGGACGACATCGACCGCATCACCGGCGATTCCGCTGCGGGCACGTCGGTGGAGCTGGCCGAGTTGGCCATGGGCAGGTGCGCCGCAGACCTGCGGCCGGTCTCTGAGGACACCGTGGCGCTGGTGCACAGCGATGCGCTGCCCGACGGCGTAGCGGCCGCTCCGGTGCTGGCCGCCACATTCGCCGACGGCGACTTGGTGCCGATGCTGCTGGTGAACGACACGCTGCCGACCTCGGTGCGTGACTACCTGGCGGCCACGCCCGCGGTGGACGCCGACGGCGACAAGCTGGAGCTGAAGATCGTGGCCATCGGCGGCACCGCTGCGGTGGGCTCCGACGTGGTGGATTCGGCGCTGCGCGAATCGGCTTCCGCCGATGCGCTGAGCGTGCAAATCGGAGCTGCGCGGGACACGAACGGGGACGGCAAGATCGAAGCCAGCGACAAGCCCGCCTCCGGCGACTACGCCGTGATCTTCTACTTCAGCGCCTCCGTCGCAAGCGACGCCTCGGTCGCGTCGGTCATGCGCGACATCGTGTGGCTGAACGGCGCGCCGCCATTGCTCGGCAGCGGCAACCCGGTGTCAGTGGTCAGCGCCGCCGACCCGTGCGATCCCGAGCAGGTGACGGTGAACTTCGCGAACCCGCTGAATGACGGCGACATCATCTCGATCGTGCCCGACGCTACGGTCGGCTCGGGTGCGAACGAACGGCGTGTGCGGCCCGCATCGGCGGAGGTGACAAGGCATGCGACGGTCAGGCCCCGTCCGACGATTGAGGTGTTCATGTTTGTCGGCCGGTTCACCGCCGACGTCAGGATTTCCGACGGCGGCTCGCTGAACGTTGAAGACGTCGATCTGCGAAGCAACAACCCGAACCAGTCGGTGAGCGTCGACCCGGTGTCGAGCAGTCTGGTCTTCACCGACGCGATTCAGGCGGGCGACCGGGTGGTGATCAAGCGGGGTGCCGTCACCGACTCCCAGGGCAACTCGAACGCTCAGCGCACCCATCAGGCCATGGCGCCCGACGAGAACCCGCGGATCCTCTCGGTGCTGATGAGCAAGCTGCGTCACAGCGGCGAGGCGGTGGCGGAGGTGCCGTCGGCGATCTCGGGCGAAGACAACAGTGTGTTCATCTCGGGCCGGCCAGGCGGTGATGCCGAAGGGGCAGCGGGCAACGCGTGGTCGATCATCTTCGACGTGGCGAGCGACTGGACCCCCAGCGGCGACGTGGACATCGATGTGCGGGTCATCAGCGATGACAAGACCGCGTTCGTGCGGTTCGACAACGGCAAGGCCCGCAATCGGGATCTGCAGGCTGCCTTGGAGGCTCATAGCGCGTTCAATGCGCTGTTCGAGGTGGAGCTGCCGCCCGATTCTTCAGGAGGATGCGGTTCGATCCGCAACACCGAGCTGAGCCTGGGCACGAACGACCGGCAGATCACGGCTGCCCTGAGCGGCGGGGTGACCGAAGTGGCGATCGAGGTGCGGTTCAACGGCTACGTGGAGAGCGTGAACGACGACGGGCTGCTGGAGGACATCCTGCGGGCTGTGGTGAGCCGCTCTGATGTGGCCAGCACCGACAGCGTTCGTGCCGCTTTGGACTTGAGCTTCCCGGAGCCGTTCGTCGCACCAGGCAAGCTGGTGCGCTACGAGGCCCGGACGTCGGATGAGACAATGCTGCCGCGGGTGCGGGACTTGGTGGACACGCCGGCCGGCCGTGATCAGGTGTTCGACGACCCGAACACGAGCGTCGATGAGAGCGCTGAGGCTGTGGCGGCGATTGCGATCGGCTACGCGCCGCCCGAGAACGACAACGAGAAAAACGGCCCGTCACGGGTGCGCATCGGGCGGAGCAGCCTCGTGAAGCCGCCCGCCTGACCCCGCAAGCACCGGCGCCGCGCCGCCCCGGCGCGGTGAGTTTGGGACACCTACACGACAGACTGTCGCGTGATGGACAGAATGCGGCCGCGCCGGCGGGTTCGATGGGTGGCCGCGTTAGCTGCGGCGTTGACGGCGGCGTCGCTGCTGGCTGTGCCGAGCGCGAGCGGTCAGACGGCACTTGCTGTGGGGCCCGGGCCGGTACCGCCGAGCCAATGGCCGCAGTCGTATCTGGCGGCGCCGCAGCTCGAGGCCTGGCCGAACGGCGTTCGCATCTTCGGCGCCGACCGGTACCAGACCGCTCTGGCGGTTGCGCTGACCATGCGCGGCCGCGGCGGCTTCCCATTCGACTCGCCCGACGCCACCTCGGGCGGGGGGCGCAGCCTGGCTGCTGCGAGCGGTTGGTGGGGCCTGGGGGTGTGCCCGCGGTCGATCATCGTGGTGGCGTCGGATTCTCCGGCTGACGCACTGGCAGCCGCGGCGTTGTCGGACTCCACAGGCGGCTCCAGCGAGCCGTACCTGCGGCGGGTCGCAGCCAGCGACCCGCTGTTCGACCCCATCGGGGGCTTCAACCGGGTCGACACGCTGGCAGCGCCCATCCTGCTCACCGGCTCGGCCCGTTCGGGGGCGCGGTCGCTGAGTCACGCCACCCGGCTGGCCGCCCGCGACCTTCGCCAAGGCGGCTGCAACTCGGCCCGCCAAGCGATCGTGGTCGGCGGCGAGGCCGCAGTGCCGGTCGAGGTGGAGTCCGAGCTGGTGTCCATCGGCTACAGCGAGGTGTTCCGGGTGAGCGGCGCCTCGCGGTACGGCACGGCTGCAGCGGTCGCGACAGCGCTGGGAACGGCGCCTATTCCCGGAGGCGTGGACGGATGCGCCGACCGCTCCGCCTCCGACGGCGCAGCCACCATGACCTTCTACGCCAACTCTGTGGTGGAGTGGCGCCCACGAGCACGCGAATGCGAACTGCTGGGCCGCACCGTGGTGCTCACCGGCGGGGTGGATGCGCTCGCTGCAGGCTGGTGGACAAGCTTCTGGCAAGTGCCGGTGCTGCTGGCCGACGGCAGCGACAGCCTTCCCGACGAGACCGCAGTGGCGCTCAGCCTGCTCGACGCAGAGAACCTCATTGTGCTCGGCGGCACAGCGCAGATTCCCGAGCAGGTGGCCGAGCTGGCGGCAAACATCGCAGGGGCCGAGATGCTGCGCGTCTCAGGGCCCGATCGCTACGCCACCAGCGTCGCCATGGCCAAGCATTTCGGCGGGTGGTGGCCGAACCGCAACGGCGAGCACTTCGCCCGCTCCACGGTGTGCTTGGTGGCCTCGAGCGGGCACGGCGAACGCGCTCGCGGCTGGCCCGACGCACTGGGCGCCGGTGCCTGGTGCGGAGCGGCCTCCGCCCCTTCTGCCCAGGCGCAGCCCTACGTGGTGGAACGCATGGCCGGGACAGTGACGGCGCCCGAGACCGGGGTCGTCGCCGCAGCGCGCCATTCAGCGGCGAGCCCGTCCGCCGCCGGGGCGCCGTGGCCGAAGCGATCTGCCGTGCCCATCCTGCTGGTGCCCGCCGGAGCGAGTGAGCTGCCGGCGCCGGTATCGGACTTCCTGCGCCAGTCATTCACGGCAAGCCGGCGGTGCATCGACGCGGTGGGGGGCATCGGGCGGCGCGGTGCAGCCGACGCAGATGCCTACGGCGAGGCCCTCAACGACGGCCACTGCTTCGAGCCCGGCTTCGTGGTGGCCTTCGGCGGGCCGTCGGTCGTTCACCCCAGCTTGATGGCCGAGGCGTCCGCAGCGGTGAGCGGTCGGCTGACATCGGCAGAGGTTCCCGACAATCCCATTCTGGTGGGCGCACACACCAAGGACCGGGCCAATCCCAACCGCACGGTCAAGGCGCCAGGTGCACGGCGGGGAGTCGGGGCGTTCGCCACGCGGCTGGCGCTGGACGGGCTGGTGCATCACCGGGCCGATGCCGGCGGGCCGTTCCCCGACAACAACCCTGAGGGATCCGGCGGCGGCTCGGCTTCTGGGCGCGCCTGGCTGTGCTTCCCGCGTTCCACCTACGTCGGAGCACGTTGGCTGGTGGCGGAGACGTCGTGGCGGCGCTCGCCGCTGGCTGTGGCGGAGTTGCCCGAGCTGGGCTGGTATGGCGTCGATGCCGACGGCGTGTCGCGCACCGAGGGCGACGGCGGCCCCGGCTGTCTGGTCTCGGCGCTGCCCGACGACGAGCCCCTCGTCGTGCGCGCCGTGGATCCATTCGGACGTTCCTCCATAGCGACCGTGCTGGTGGCCGATGAGCACCGACGATTCTGGATGGCACAGCCGGCCACCTTGGAGGTACGGGGGCACGAAGGCCTGCCGGGCTATGACGATCCCACCCAGGGCGGTGTCACGAATTGGTCGTTCCGTGCAGACCAACCCCAGGACTACGTGCACATGCCGCCCGACCGGGAGGCGCTGGCCGGCGCGTTCTTGTCGGTGCAGATCGTGCGCGGACTCGGCGAGGAAGATCCCGATCTGTTCACTGCGCTGTGGTCGACCGAGACAGCGAGGGGCACCGTGACGGGAACTGCCGCTGGGGAGGCCCGGCTGATTGGCGATGTCTGGGAGCTGCGAGGCATGAGCGTGCTGAGCGGCGGATCGTGGCTGATCGACGTCTACGGCAACAATCCGCAGGCTCCGAGCGGCCTTGGCTCGAGCGCGTCGGTCGCTGGGCTGGCAGACGGCGGCTACGGCGCAGGCGGCTTCGTGGGCACCATCTCGCTCAACAACACCGGGCCCGACGACGACACCGCCACCTGGCAAGCCGACGCCTACATCAACGCTGCGCCGTGACATGGAGCGCGAGACCGGTATGAGCGCAGCGTGAGGTTGCCGTTGCGGTGCAGCGTCAACTGGCAGCGGCCGCTGGCCGAGCGGACCGACTCGCCGGCACGCAGTGTCTCCCCGGACATGAGGGTGCTTGTGGTGGTGCGTTCATTGCTGGGAGTCGGCGTCTCGGGCGGCGATTCGTTCACGAGAGGCGAGGCGCCAGCACCCCGGTCGTCGGTCAGCGGCGAGACCACGAACGCCAGCGCCGCCTGCAGCAGCCTCAGCACCGCACCCTGCAGGACGTCCATGCGGCCGAATTCTGGCGTGCTGTCAATGCCAGCGCTGTGTCCCGTATCGTCTCTCCACTAGCGACCCGTGGAGCGTGAGATCGGCATGAGTGCAGCAAAAAGTCGGCCGCGCCGTCGCCCAAGCCGACTGGTTGTCGCCATGCTCAGCGTCGCGCTGGCCGGCTCGGTGCTCCTCGCCCCGCAGCCCGCAGCAGCACAGGCCTCGAGCGTCTCGACCCAGCGGGTGAGCGGCTCCAGCGTGTACGAGCTGGCGGCCAACGTCGCGGGCGGCACCTGCGACAGCGAGACTGGCTCGCACAGCGTGGCGCTGGCATCGGGCGAGAACTGGCCAGACGCGCTCGCGGGCGCCGCGCTCGACCGGCCGTTGCTCCTGACCAAGCAGGCATTCCTCCCTGCGGTCACCCGGGCCTACCTGGAGCCGTGCGCGTCGCACTCCAAGGCCAAGGTGATCATCCTGGGCGGCCCCGCTGCGGTGTCCGAGGGCGTGGCCGAGACGCTGCGCGGCATGGGATTCCGGGTGGACCGCTTTGCCGGCGACGATCGCTACGCAACCGCCCGCCGGGTCGCACGCACTTTCGCCCCCGACAAGATCGACACCGTCTATCTGGCTTCGGGGGTCAACTTTGCCGATGCGGTCGCGGCCGCCCCGAGCGTCACCAGCGACAACCCGCTCATCCTGACCACGCCCGACGAGCTCCACGCCGAGGCACGACGCTTCCTGAGTGACGAAGACCGGGAGGTCGCCTCGGTCACGATCCTCGGCGGCACGGCGGCCATCTCGGCCAACGTGGAGGAAGAGATCAAAGCGCTCGGGATCGACACTGACCGCATCGCCGGCGCCGACCGCTACGAGACCGCCGCACTGGTCGCTCGCCGCGCTTTCAGCATGTCGGGCTGCCACCCGGTCACCGACGTGGCCGTGGCCAGCGGCACCGTCCCGTTCGGCGGTCTTGCCGCGGGAGCAGTCCGCGGCCCCTGCGAGCCGCTGCTGCTCGCTCCCAACCCGAGCGAACCTGTTCCCGACACGCTCGCCGAATTCGGCCAGGACTGGCTGCTGGCCATCGGCGGATCGACCGAAGCGACGGTGACCGGCATCGGTTCGTCGTCTGTTATCGCATCGGCTGCGCTGGTGGCGGTGGCAACCGGTGTCTCGACCGATTCGGCCGGCGCGGGCGGGTCTGCTGGTTCCTTGGGCTGGAATCGAGTGGCCGATGCGGTGGTGTTCGTCGAGTGTCTCGACGTCTCGGGCAGCCGGATCAAGTCCGGTTCGGGCTTCTTGGTCGGCGATGGCCGGCAGATCGTCACGAACTATCACGTGGTCGAGGATTCGCAGGGCAACCAATGTCGCCGCGTGCGGGCGTCGCTGGGAGGCACCTTCGAGCAGCGGCCGACCCGTCAGATTCCCGTGAGGATCGAGCGCACGGCGCCCGAGCGCGACCTTGCCTTGCTGGTGATGGATCCCGACGCGGAACCCGGTACGACGGTGGCTGTCTCCAACGAGCCGCTGCGAGCCGGCGAGACCCTCACCGCGGTGGGGTATCCAACCCTGGGCGGTCGCACGCTCACCCTCACCACTGGCCGCTATTCAGGCACCCAGCAGCTGGACGGCCTGACGTGGATCAAGACCGACACGCAGATCTCGCCCGGCAATAGCGGCGGCCCGGTCCTCAACGACCGCCAGGAGGTGATCGGCGTAGCCACGTTGCTGCGAATTTCGATCAGGGGGGAGGCTGGGATCACCGTGGGCACGCTCAGCCTGCTGGTGCCCGCAGCGGACGTGCATGCGCTGCTCGCCGGTGACCTCGGCGAGTAGGCGTCGTGCACGAGGAATCTGAGCCGCACCGATGAGCACTGAGATCCAGGTGAAGCTGCTGGAGATCCTGCGCACGCAGGGCCTCACGGAGCTTCCCGAGCCGGTCCAGCTCGCATCGGGCAACTACTCCCGCTACTTCATCGACGGCAAGGTGGCACTGGGCGCCGGAGACGACTTGCGTCTGGCCGCCGAGGCCATCACCGAACGGGTGACCGCCGCAGGCGTCGACTTCGACGCGGTCGGCGGCCTCACCCTGGGCGCCGACGCCTTATGCGCCGCCATCGCCGTGGTGAGCGGGGCGAACTGGTTCATCGTCCGCAAGGAAGCGAAGGGCCGTGGCACGAACCGCCTTGTCGAGGGCACACGCATCGGCGAAGCCAGCCGGGTGCTGCTGATCGACGACATCGTGACCACCGGCGGGTCGATCCTGAAGGCCTACGAGAGCGTCCGAGCCACTGGCGCTCAGGTGGTGGCCGCCGTCACCCTGGCC
>LXNJ01002118.1_pt1 | contig 11092 bp, 10 predicted proteins | sample 809081 | NCBI WGS metagenome assembly LXNJ01 (sample SAMN04870510, study PRJNA318959) | sponge metagenome | biome: sponge; feature: marine sponge reef; material: water | host: Petrosia ficiformis | place: Greece: Milos, Mediterranean Sea | collected 2013-05-29 | depth 5-7 m
GTCGGGTACTTGCCGTCGATCTCGAAGTTGCGCTCCCCCGGGTCCACCCAGAACGAGTTGTAGCCGCCGACGTTGCCGGCCGCACCGCCCGAACCGTCACCGCCAGCCGGCGGAGCCTCACGGTTGGGATCGCTGCCCTGCAACTCCCTGGCCCGCCAGCCCTCTCTCCCCGCAGCATTCTGTTCCGCCTGTTCCGAGGACAGGAACTCTTCGCTATTGCCGCGCCGCTCGAACGGCGTGATCGTGGCCGTGTCGTAGTATCCCGAGAGATCCGGCTTGCCATCCGAAAGCCGCGGGATGTCTCCCCAGGCCACGTTCACGGCGAACACGATCAGTACGACCGCCGCCACCGCGAAAGCAAGCTGTATCCAGGTGATCAGGTTGAACTGGCCCGCCTTGTGGGCGTTGGTTCTTTCAGCTCTCATTGCCCCTCCTGTGGCCCGTCCCTAGGGCCTATGGACATCGTTATTCCGACTCGGCCGATTCGGCCGAGGGATCGGGCAGCTCGAACCTTGGCAGCGGTTCGCGCCGGTATTCCCCGTAGATCAGCTCCTCGACGAACTCCACGCACTTGAAGTCGAGGATCATGGCATTCGGCTCCATGCGTCGATACAGGGGCATGCTGATCTTCCACGGTCGCTCGAAGGTCTCCGGATCGTCGATGGTCGCCTCGTAGTGCAGGTGGTTCGGACTGGTCGGGGTATACCGCTCGACCACGGTCATCTGGTTGCTGTGATGATTGCCGGCGCGATCCAACCAGGTCTGGTCGTTCTGCGCCGTGACGGTGAGCACCAGCGTATCGCCGTCCCAACTCGCCACCGATTGGCCCATCCAGGAGTCGACGGGCGCCGGGCCGGGATCCTCGCTGTAGATGTTGCGGACGGCCCCGGCGAACTGGTAAACGATCTCGATTTCCTTCTCGCCCTGCAGGATCTGGAAAGGTTGCGGCATATAGGTCGCCCGCGGCACGCCCGGCAGGTAGCACTTGATCTCGGGATCGCGGTGAACCCAAAGGCGGCGGTTCTCGTCGCGCCTTGCGAGGGCTTCAGGCTTGTAGGGAATCTTGCCTCCCTCCACGACGCCCAAGCTCGGCGGCACCGAGGCGACCGCGCCCAGGTAGAGTGTCGCCAGATCCGGAACCGGGCCTTCCGGTCCGTCGCGTAGCCCCATGGACGCCCGGGCAAGATGCCGTTCGATGTCGTAGTTGGCTTCGTTCATCGCCTGCCAGACACCGTTCAGGTCCGGGTTGACACCGCCGGGACCACGCGGTGCCACGTAGCCTCCTGCGGCATCCTCCTCGGCCATGCCGTGCCAAGCGGCCCCGGCAAGCGCACCGGCCAGCAGGAACATCGTTGTTCGGGTCACGTGCATTCTCAAGCTCCCCCTGTAACCGTCCGACGATACCACAGTGACTGCGGTGTACGCTCAACGCCCCCGTGGCAGGCGGCACCCGCCGTGGGTACAAGCCAGTGTCGAAGCGGTCCCTCGCCGACAACGGCTACCGTGTGGATTTCGATCCATGGACGCGGTTCGGATCATGGAGCGGGTCGCGGCTGGTTCGATAGACGAATCTGGCTTTCGTCAGCAAGCCGTCTCCCACGTTGGTCTCTCGCACTCTCCCGCTCCGAACCAGAACTGTCCGACCTCACGCCCCACCCCGCGGGACCCGATGTTGCGCACTCGCCAGCGCGAAGGCAGGAAGGCACGGTAGGCAGCATTCGCGAACCGGGGATCGACCAGCACGGCAATGCCTCGGTCCGACGCCGACCGTATCACTCGTCCAGCGGCCTGGACGACCCGTGTCATCGCCGGTTGCCGGTAGGCGATCTCGTCCCCGTCGCGCAGCCCGGCGGCCACCGTGTCGTTCGCGATTAGGTCTCGTTTCAGCGACCGGGGCGGCAGCCCGGCACCGATGGCGATGACGCCGTCCAAAGCACCGTCGCGGAAGTCGACCGATTCGCCGAACACGCCGCCCATCACGACGATGCCGACGCGTCCCGTCTGAGCCTCGGAAATCCAGCTGATGAAGTCCTCCCGTTCCTCGGCAGTCATGCCCGGATGCTGGCAACGGCTATCGAGACCGACGACGGTGTCTGCTACGGCTGCCGCGTATTCGTACGATGGCAAGGCCACGAGGTAGTTGCCGGTGGTTTGGGTACACACGCCTTGGATCAGGGTCGTCACCTGGGGAAGCGTCCGCTCGCGATCCCGGTAGAAGGTGGAGAGGTCGGTCACCAGGAATACGCCGAAGTGCTCCGGCGGGAAGCATCCCTCGGAGATCACCACGTTGTCCGGATCCGATGCGCCGTGAATCTCCTGAAACACGGACGCCGGCGTCAACGATCCGGATACCCGCGCACTGCCGTGGAAACGGTCCATGCACGCGCGGATGTGGTCGCCGGGAATGGTGCAGACGAGTTGAACCTCCAAGTCGCGAGTGGCACCGTCTACGATGTAGTGGAAGCCGCTGTCGGCGGCGTTCTCCGTCAAGTGGGCGAACTGGAACGCCTCGAAACAGGCCGCGGACGTACTTGGAAACCGCTCGGCGTCGACCGCGGTCTCCAAGGCGGCTGCCAGCAGTCGTTCTGTTGCCCGCAGCAGCGGTTCGGGTTCGTCGATCTCGCACTCGGTGTCGGCGGACTCGCGACCGATGGAAATGAGCGCACGGTCAACGGAACGAAGGCCCTTCGCCAGCGCCGCGGGAAGCCCGGACTCCGCCAGCGCCGCCTTGACCGTTCGCCTGGAAAGGCGCGACCCCAGCATGTCGCGAACACGCTCGCCAAGCTGATGGGCTTCGTCCACGATCAGCGCCACCCTTGCGAACATCTGGTTCTCCAACCGTGCCAAGCGGACGATGGGGTCGAAGACGTAGTTGTAGTCGCAAATCACGATGTCGGCCCATGCCATGGCGTCGAGTGTTAGCTCGAACGGGCAGACCACGTGCTCGCGAGCGACGGCTTCGACTTCCACGCGCCGAATCAGTCGGCGGGCAAGCAGATCGCGTCTTGCCGCCGGCATGCGCTCGTAGTAGCCCCGGGCGTATTCGCAACTCGTCGGATCGCACGGCGAAGCGGGCGCGAAACAAATCCTGTCCTTGGCGGTAACGGTCACTGCGGTCAGGGCGTGTTCTGTTTCGAGTACGTTGACGACATCGATGAGCGCATCCTCCATGGCCCGTTGACCGGTGGTCCGGGAGGTCAGGTACACGAGCCTGTCGAGTTCACCCGTCCCCATGGTCTTCAACGCCGCGAACAGTCCCGCCATGGTCTTGCCGGATCCGGTAGGGGCTTCGACGAGCCAGTCCGCCGCGTCGCGGAACCCCCGATACAGATACTTGGCGATACGGCGCTGGTCGGCGCGAAACTCGCCGTAGGGAAAGGCAAGTCCGGTAAGATCCCGGTTGCGGTCTTCCACCCGGGCGCGCACACCGGCGATCCATGCCGCGTAGATCGCGCAGGTGGTTTCGAAGTAACCGATCAAGTCGTCGCGACCCGCGGTCTCTTCGAACACGGTCTCACCGGGGTTCACCGGATGGAGATACACCAGCCGCAGACGGACGTCCGCCAAACCGTCGTCCGCCAGCGCCACCATCGCCCCGTAGAGCCGCAGTTGGGCCATGTGGACATCGCCCGCATGGTCGTGCAGATCGTCGGGATCGGCCCGTGTCGTCTTGATCTCCTCCACCACGCGGGACGCGGGATCCCAGCCGTCGATGCGACCGCTGACCTCCAACTCGCCGAACGTCGCACTCACCCGGTGTTCACGCTGGTAGCCCTCAGCGCGATCTCTCTGAAAGGACTTCTGGCGAGCGATACCCTCCTGGGCAAGGGTCGCCGACTGGTAGCGGTAGTGGATGTCCCCCTGTCGGTGGACGAACTCGGCAAGTTCCTTGACGCTCAACCGCATTGAACGGGTCGCCGATAACGCAGCACCCGCACCGGGAGGCCGCGTTTTTCGAGCGCCTCGATCCACAAACGCTGGTGGATCTGCAATTGATCGCCCGGCCCCTTGACCTCGACGAATTCGTAGCGACCGGGGCCGTAGACCACCGCGAGATCCGGGAACCCGGACCGCTTGCCGGCGAGATCCTCCCGGACGATCCCCACCAGGGCGCGGAGATCCGACTCGGGGATGTTGTCCGTGACGGCCTCAACGACTGCGGGCGTGAACCGGCGCCAGCTGAAGAGTCGGTTCGCGATGCCGACCTTCGCCGCGGCCGTCTCCCTGAGGCGCGGCTTCAGCGGCCCGTCGAGGGGATCATCGCAGGTGGCTGCGCGAGACGCGAAAAAGTCGGGCCAGTAGAGATCGACCGGACCGGTCTGGAAAGCGTTGACGAATGCGCCCTCGACCGGCGCGAACAGCCAGGACCAGTAGGCCAATGCGAACACCGCCATGGGAAGGTGGTTCTCCAAGTGCCAGCCGACACCGCCTTCAGATGTGAGCTGCGCCAACGCCAGCGCCTCGATTCCCGTAGGGGCGACCCTTGTGGTCGCCCGCGTTAGCCCCCGATCCTCGACCGGGGCAGCCCGGCGCCGAAACGGCCGTGCGAAACGCGTGGCGAAGTCGGCCTCCAACGCCGCCCAGGGCGATTCGAGCACCTCGGCGCGCAAACGTTCGACGGCCTCGCCATCGCCCAGGCGGTGCAGGATTCGCATCCGTCGCTCCCGCGCCGGCGCGACCGTTGATCGGCCGTAGCAGGCGAGTGCCTCGTCGAAGTCCCCTTCCCGCTCCAAGCTCCGGCCCAAGCGGTTGAGCGCCCGACTCCGACGACGTTCGAGCATCCGGTTGTCGAATGGCGCCCAAAGTCGTTTGACGAGATCCGCAACTGCTGCTTGCCGAATCGATTCGTCCATGGGTTCATGCTCGGCAACGCGCTTGGGGAACAATGCTCTGATCTCGTCGTCCGCCAGGGCGAGATCAAGGAACAGCCGCAAGCTCTCGCGATCCGGGAACTGGCGGGTCTCCCGGGACAGGTTCACCCGCTCGTAACGATGCACGCCCAAGTCCCGGAGCACGAAAGTCGTCAAGTCCTGGTGGCGGTCGCCGAAGAAGAGCAGGCGGTAGAGGTCGAGAAAAGCGGCGCCCGTGAACCGTATCCAGCCGACGAGGCGACGGACGCGCCAGCGGCAGAACACGGGCGGATTGGCCGCCAAAATGCGCACGAGGCAATCCGCTTTCGTCCCTTTGCGGATCCCGTTCACCTCCCGGAACGCCCGCTGCATCTCCGGTCGCGTCAGCAATCCCACCACCGTACCGGCCGGCATCGGGGGACAACGCTCGACGAATCCACGAGCCGCTAATTCGGCCAGCGCGCCGGGTACGTCCGCCACTTCCGCGTAGTTCAGGCTGTCTTCCCGGATCACCGCATCTTCCCGTGCCGCGACCCGACCCAACAACCGGGCCAGGAGCCTTGTGCCCTGGGACGTCAATGCGGTGATCCGCAAGCCGAAGTCGCGCTCGTCGTCGGTCAGGACATCGCCGTAGCGTTCGAGCACCGCTTCGACCACCGTCAAGAGATTGCCGGCGTAGTAATCCGGCGGCGGCGGGCACCGAGGATCGAGCCGAACGGTGGGCATATGATGGGACTGTGGCAACTTGATCGCTCCTCCCTGTGCGATATGGACATACATACAGCATCCCGGGCGCAGTGTGCAAGACGCGACCGCTGTTGCCAGTCGCCCCGAGGATCGCTGCGCAAATTCTCCCATTCGCCCCCAGGATGCGCTGGCGAGGCCCTGCCACCGGCCCAGTCACCCCGACCTGTCCACGAAACAAACGCCACTGTGTGTGCCCTCCCCGAGGGAATACATCCCGGCCTGTGGCGTATACCCATGTAGGAGATGGCGGTGAGACGTGCCCAACTGATGATGCAGCTTGAACAGGTCGGACCGAGCGGATATGCGCTAGCCGTGAGTCTGCTCGGCAACACCGACGATGCTGCCGACGCCCTGCAGGACGCCGTGGCGACCGTGCTTCGCGTGCGGTCCTACGACCCGGCGCAGGGTACGTTCAAGGCGTGGTTCCTGGCCGTGGTCCGCAATCGCTGTCTCGATGTTCTGCGCCAGCGCAAGCGCCGCCCGCAGGCCGACATGGAATCGGCGGAGATCGCGACCGAACCGAGCGAGGGTCCCGAGGCGCTCGCCACCCGTGACGAGATGACTGCCATCGTCAAGCGCGAATTAGCCGCGCTGCGGCGGCCACACCGCGAAATCTTGATCCTGCGGGAGTTCCTCGAACTAGGCTACACCGAGATCGCCGAGGTGCTGGGAATACCACCCGGCACGGTGATGTCCCGCCTCCATCGAGCGCGCTCCGCCCTCGCCGACCGGGTGAAATCATATGGATGAGGCCTGCGCCAAGGTCGACGAACTCCTGTCCGGCTACCTGGACCGCGAGTTGACGCAAAAGGATCGCCAGCAAGTCGATCTCCACCTCGAGAGTTGCGCTCGTTGTACGGCGCGGCTTCGGGAATTCGACTCGCTGAGCACTTCGGTGGGCAGACTACGTGATGAAATGGACCCGGAAGACCGGGAACGATGGAGGAAAGTAATGGACAATGCGTTTGATCGCACACTTCGAGGTATGGGCTGGCTCCTATTGGTGGGTGCGGTGCTCCTCTTGGTCGGATACGGGGGCTATGAGTTCATCCTGTCCGACGTGGAACCGCCGTTCGTCAAGTGGGCGGTTGGAGCGGTCTATCTGGGACTTGCGGTGCTGCTCTTGTCGGTGCTTCGCCAAAGGCTGAGCGCGAGCAAGACGGACAAATACAAAGACGTGGAGATTTGAAATGATCGTCGTTACGACAGAAACGGTGCCCGGCAGGAACATCGTCAAGACACTCGGCCTCGTGCGTGGCAATACCGTACGCGCCCGGCACATCGGCAAGGACATACTGGCCGGGCTGCGGAACATCGTCGGTGGCGAAGTACACGAGTACGCCAAGCTGATCTCGGAGAGCCGCGAGCAAGCCCTCGACCGTATGGTCGCGGAAGCCGAGTCCCTGGGTGCCAACGCCGTGGTGTCGACGCGTTTCACCACCTCGATGATGATGGGTGGCGCCGCGGAACTGCTGGCCGTGGGGACTGCCGTCGTCATCGATGGCTAGGCCCGCGCCGGGTCGAACCAATGCTGCGCGAAGGCACGGTGGGCGAGGACAAGCGTCGCCCCGACGAGGGGTTCGGCAATGCATTGCAGCGCTGGATGTCTGTTGCGCTGCTCGCCCTAGCGACGGGCACCTCGCTCGCTGCCGAGGTCGCCGGTCACTGGGAAGGCGAGATCGACCTACCCGACCGGCCGCTGGTGGTCAAAGTAGACCTGGTTCGGAACGGCGACGCCTGGCGTGGAACCATCGACATCCCCGCGCAAGGTGCCAACGGGCTGCCGCTCGACCCGGTCACTGTCGTCACGGGCGACCATGGCGTATCCGTGGCGTTCAGCATCCGCGGCGTCCCGGGAAACCCTACCTTCAAAGGCCGGCACGACCAAGACACGCTCCATGGCGACTTCTCGCAGGGCGGCATCACCGTCGGATTCCGGCTCGGACGGCAAGCGGCAACCGGACCGTCCCGACCTCAAGAGCCCAAACCGCCCTTCCCCTACACCGCCGAAGAGGTCGTCGTCGAAGCCGGACCGGTCAAACTCGCCGGCACGCTCACGGTGCCCAACGGAGAGCCGCCGTTTCCCGCCGTGTTGTTGATATCCGGCAGTGGTCTCCAGGATCGCGACCAGACACTGTTCGATCACAAGCCCTTCTGGGTGCTCGCCGACCACCTCGGCCGTTCGGGAGTCGCCGTGCTCCGCGTCGACGACGCCGGCATCGGTGCCTCGACGCCGCATCCGGAACCGCCGACGACGGCGGATTTCGCCAACGATGCAGCCGCGTGCGTGCAGCGGCTACGCAGCGACACCCGTTTCAGCCGCGTCGGCCTGGTCGGTCATAGCGAGGGCGGTCTCATTGCCACCTTGCTGGCGGGCGAACGGGACGACATCGACTACGTCGCGCTGCTCGCCGCGCCCGGCGTCTCCGGCGCGGAGTTGATGAGGAAGCAGAACCAGCGGATATTCGCGGCTGCCGGCTTCACCGACGAACGCACGACGGACCTCTTGGCGTTGCTCGATCGGTTGTTCACCACCTTGGTGTCCGACCTCCCGGACGACGAACTGCGCTTACGCGTCGAGGAGATCGCGCTTCAGCAGTTGGCGGTGAACGGCATCGTTGGAATCGACCTCGAGGACGAACGCGTCCAAGCGTCAGTAGAAGCTGCCATGAGCCCGTGGATGCGATACTTCCTACGCCTCGACCCGCGACCTTCGCTCGAACGGATCAGGGCTCCGGTACTCGCGCTGAACGGCGATCTGGATCTACAGGTCGATGCCGAACAGAATCTAAGCGCCATCGAGTCCGCGCTGAACCTGGGCGGCAACACCCAAGCCACGAGTCACCGCCTCCCGGGACTCAATCACCTCTTCCAGCACGCCGAAACGGGCCTCGTCGACGAATACGCCCGGATCGAGGAGACGATGGCCCCCGAGGTGCTTGACCTCATCCGCGATTGGATCGTCGACGTCGCCCAATGACCGTCAGTTCCCGTTGCATCTGCACCGCCATCGACGCGAAAGTGCTCGCCAAGATCATCGAGAGTCACGTCGAGAGTGCCACCTATATCGACTCGCACCCTTGGATCGTCGCCCGCGAGTTTCTTGACGAGGCGGCCGCTGCGCAGCAACGCCTTCCCTTGGTGTTCGCAACCGGCGATCCGATCACGTTCTCGCACTGGGCCTTCGTGGAGTCCATCGACATTCGCGAACTACATCACGGTAGCTGGGAGACTCACTGCGAGATCGGGCCTTTGATGCCCGTGAATCCCATTTGGGAGTCAATCGACAGCGTCGCGCTGGCGCCTTCGGCGGAACAACTGCACCGCGAGAAGGTCGAGCCCGTGCACATTCACCGTCAGATGTTGAATGAACAACACATCTGGCCCTATGCGGTGTGCGAGACCCCGGTATTCATCCCCGACAGCTAGATTCCTTGAGAAGTGCTGAGGTTCACACACAGGATGCAAATGGAAATGCGCTTCGAACCGCTCTTGAACGGCTCCGGTACTCCGGAGACGCGCTAGCTTCACTTCCTTGCCTGCCCGAGGCGCGTTACAGGCCGGCGCTTCGGCCAATAGCCAGCTCGGGCAGCATGGGACAGGCACGAGGAGTGCGTGAAGAACATTGATTGCAGCCTCGCCCGCCCGGCGAACGCGTTGCGGCATATGCGACACTCATCCTTCGACAAGATGACGGGGTAGCCGATGAGACATCGCCTGGCGCTTGCGGCAATCGTCGTGTTGGCCGGCTGCACCGCTGACGACGGCGAGCGGGCTGTGGTGTTGGCCCAGCACACCCTGATCGTCGACACCCATATCGACGCGCCCTACCGTCTGTTTCGCGAAGCAGCCGACCTCGGGGTTTCGGTCCCGGAACGGGAATTCGACTACCCGCGTGCAGTGAGCGGCGGTCTCGATGTGGCGTTCATGTCCATCTTCACACCGGCTCGTTCCGCGGACGCCGGCGAATCGCGGCACGTCGCCGATCAACTGATCGACCTGGTTGAAGCACTCCCGGCAAGACACGCGGACAAATTCGAAATCGTCACGTGCACCGCGGACGTCGAAAGGCTGCATGGCTCGGGGGTCGTCGCCTTGGCCCTCGGCATGGAGAACGCGAGTCCTCTCGAGGGGACAATCCAGAATCTCGACCACTTCGTCGCCCGCGGCATCCGCTACGTGTCGCTCGCCCACTCCAAGTCGAACCGGTATGCCGACTCGAGCTACGACCTGAACGAGCGCTGGCAGGGTCTTTCGGAACTCGGGCGCCACACCGTGCGGGAACTCAACCGGCGCGGCGTGATGATCGATATCTCACACCTGTCCGACAAGGCGGCTTGGCAGGTTCTCGGACTGTCCAAGGCACCGGTAATCGCCTCCCACTCCTCGCTGCGCCACTTCATCGAGGGATTCCACCGAAACATGAGCGACGACATGGTTAGGGCGGTCGCCGAGGGAGGCGGCGTGGTGCAGATCAACTTCGGCAGCGGATTCGTGTCGAAGGAAGCCCGGGAGTGGACCATGCAGCGCGACGCCGCGATGCTCGTGCAGTTCGCCGGACAGCAGCCCGACCCGCAGGTCCGCCGTGAGTACATCGAGGCCTACGCGGCGGAGCACCCGTACCCGTTCGCGACCGTCGATACGGTACTCGACCATATCGACCGCACCGTTCAACTTGCGGGCATCGACCACGTCGGGTTGGGTTCCGATTTCGACGGCGTCGGCGACACCTTGCCGGTCGGCTTGAAGGACGTTGGCGACTTTCCGAACCTGGTGGCGGGGCTGTTGGGACGCGGCTACGACGAGGACGCCATCGCGAAAATCCTGGGGCTGAACCTGATGCGCGTTTGGCGGGACGTGGAGCAGAACGCCTCGGGGATTGGATACGCGAGCAAGTGCTATCAAAGTGCCACTATGTTGCGGCAACGACCTCGAAACGTGTAAGAACAAATCCCCTTTGCCTGGTGTTTGCCAAATGCGTCTAGTAAAACGACGGCCTCTCGTCATTGACGGAATATCTCCGATGGGTGTCGTCCAAGTTACCGCCACCGTTCGCAACCCCGCCGACCCCGATCGATCTTGGGACGGGCTCTTCCTTGTGGATACGGGATCCACGGATTCCGTTGTACCAGCCGATGTACTACGCAGCATCGGCCTTGTACCGAAAGGGAGAAGGACCTACGAACTCGCCGACGGGCGCCGGGAGACCGTGGACGCAACAAGCGCCGAGATCGAGTTCATGGGAGATTTCGTAGGAACGACGGTTTGCTTCGGCAGCGACGGCGTCGAACCGGTACTCGGACTGACCGCGTTGGAATCCGTGGGTATCGAGATCGACGTTGTTTCGCAGCGCCTCAAACGGCGTCCCGCCGTACGCATGAAACGCGTCGCCTAAGCGGCGGCAATGGTCCGGGACGCCGCAAGGCGTCCCCTGCGGCGCTTCAGTCGTTTGCAGCCTCGACGAGGTCCCGCGGCAACGCCTTCTTCACGTCGGC
>LXNJ01002119.1_pt1 | contig 11092 bp, 10 predicted proteins | sample 809081 | NCBI WGS metagenome assembly LXNJ01 (sample SAMN04870510, study PRJNA318959) | sponge metagenome | biome: sponge; feature: marine sponge reef; material: water | host: Petrosia ficiformis | place: Greece: Milos, Mediterranean Sea | collected 2013-05-29 | depth 5-7 m
GAGAGGGTAGAGATTTCCTGCACTGTGAGGTTTCGTTTCGTGCCGGAGGCAAGAAGGAATAAAATTGCGGGCAGGGATTTCTTCTACCGGCTTCCCTCTTCCTTCTTACCGCCTTTGGAATAGTCGCCGTGAGTGTCCCGTCCCAGAAATATGTCGCCGTTCATCCGCCTGTCTGCGTGCGTGAGATAGCACGCACAGGCAGGCCGATTCATCCCGTCTGGCTGCGTTGGGCCGGCGAACACACGGCACGAATTTTCCGCTTTACAAAGATCCGTTTTTGAGTTAATCTTATATCCACAATTGGTCTGACCATCATCATATCAGTAAAAGAATAGACGGGGTTCCCTGCTGTCAAGGGAAAACTTTCCGGAGGATGGCGCGATGGGCCGAATCGTCGATATCGGCAGCCGCATTGAACTGGTGTCCATGGATCCGCATTTTCATGAAATCACAATCGGCCTCTACCGGCAGGAGCACGATGGGGCTCCCGTGTATCGCGTACATACGTACAGCGGAAGAGCCGGGGCCGACCAGCGGATCGCATTCGTCTCCAACGCGATGGTGGCGCTGGGCGGAATGGCGCAGACGCCCGACGGGCTGCTGCGATTTCTGTGCGGAGAAGCCCACGAACTGGCCTGCCGCCGGGTCTTTCTTGAGGCATGTAAGCTGGCGTCCGGCGGCGAGCTGAAGGCCCGTCCGCTAACGATCCTCGACAGGAAATCCGGATTGAAAATCAAGGCGTCCGGCACGGGCAGTGGCGAGTACCGCGTGGGCGCCGAAGGGGAGGGAAAGGACGGCGCGCGGAGGATTCCGGCAATTGCGGGCGGGCTGGTCAAGCTTGGAGAAATGCAGTCCCGAAGCCCCGATTCGGTCGCGTTTTCATGCGGACACGACCACGACGCCGCGGTGGGACTGCTTCTGGTTCGCGCCCCGAACGTCCGGGCAGCGGTTCGTGAGCAGGAGACGGCAGGCGCCCGCGGCGTCCTGGCTGCTCCGAGCCAGCAGCGGTAGTGCTGCGAAAACGAGGTTTCAGACAGGAGAATCGGAATATGGAGACTCAAACAGTGGGTCCGATGACCTGCCGCGAGCGGGTTCTGGCGGCGATGAACAGGGAGCCGGTGGACCGGACACCCGTGTGCAATCCCACGTCGGTGGCGACTGTAGAGTTGATGGATCTCGTGGACGCGCCTTTCCCGGATGCGAACCGGAACCCGGAACTGATGGCGCGGCTGGCCGCCACGGGGCATACCGAGTTGGGGTTCGATTCCATCATGCCGGTGTTTACGATTATCCAGGAGTCGTCCGCGTTGGGCTGCAGCATTCAGTGGGAGCAGAAAGACAACTGGCCCACCGTGAAGATGCGCGAACCCATCTGGGAAGACGTGGACGACATTCAGATTCCACAGGACCTTCTCACGCACCAGGATACCAGGTGCGTGCTGGATGCGATCCGGATTCTGAAGAAGGAATACGGGGATGACGTGGCCATCATCGGGAAGACGATGGGCCCCTGGTCGCTGGGATACCACTGCTTCGGAGTGGAGCCCTTTCTGCTCATGTCTCTGGACGACCCGGGCAAGACCAAGGCATGTCTGGACAGAATGAAGGAAGTGACGGTGGACTTCGGGGTGGCGCAGATCGAGGCGGGCGCGGACGCGCTCACGCTGCCCGATCACGCGACGGGCGACCTGGTGAGCGGGGAGTATTACAAGCGATATCTGCGCGACCTGCACATTGAGTTCGTGGAACGGATCCCGATCCCGCTGATTCTGCACATCTGCGGACGGACGGTTGATCGGATGGAATATATCGCACAGACGGGGATGTCCGCTTTCCATTACGACTCGAAGAACGAGCCGGGAGAATCCATGGAAGTTGTCGGGGAGCGGATCTCGCTGGTGGGCAACATCAACAATCCTGAAACGCTGTTTTCAAAAGGGCCTGATGTGGTCCGCCAGGAGGTCATCAGGAATCTGGACGCGGGTGTGCATCTCGTCGGTCCCGAGTGCGCAATACCGCTGCAGACGTCTATCGAAAACCTGAAGGAAATTCCCGGGGCTGTGCGGGACTGGCACCGGGAGCGGGCGATGCCGGCAGGATAAAGGGGCGAGAACGTAATGGCGGATATCTCTGATATTGTAAACGAATTCATCCGTGACGAGATTGAAGAGTTTCTCGAGCGGGAAGACGAGCGGGAACGGGCAATTGACACGTTTGCCCGGGTCAGTCGCGATATGCAGGCGATTGCCGCAGCCCTGATCGACGGCGACCATCACGAGGTGGACACGTTGACCAAAGAGGCGTTGGATGCCGGCACCGAAGCGCTGGAGGTCATGGACGACGGGCTGATCGCCGGAATGGGAATTGTGGGCATCAAGTTCAGGGAGAACTTCATCTTCGTTCCGGAAGTGCTGGCTTGCGCACGTGCGATGAAGGCCGGTATGGCCTATATCGAACCCATTCTTTCCGCATCGGGCATCGAACCGGTCGGGACGGTCATTATGGGCACGGTGAAGGGCGACCTGCACGACATTGGAAAGAACCTCTGCATCATGATGCTTCGCGGCGCCGGGTTTGTCGTTCACGATCTGGGCGTGGACACGTCGGAAGACGAATTCATGGATGCCGTGGAGGAGCACGGCGCTCCGCTGCTGGGGATGTCGGCGCTGCTGACGACAACGATGCCCAATATGGGCAAGACGATTGAGGCCTTCATCGATGCGGACTTGCGTGAAGACGTCAAGATTATGGTGGGGGGCGCGCCCGTCACCCAGGAATTCGCCGACGATATGGGCGCCGACGGGTACGGCAAGGACGCGATGGCCTGCGTGGCCCTGGCCAAAGACCTGCTCGATGAGATGAAGGCAGAGACCAACCTTAATGCGTGAGCCCGACCGTGCACAAGATCGAAAAAGAGGAATATCAGAAACGGCTGGACAGGATCACTGAACTGTTCGCGGGCATGATTGCCCATGCCGATGAACTGTCCACCGTGCGTTGCCCATATAAGAACCGATTCGACGAGTGTACGGCCAGGTTCGGCTGCAGGAATCAGCGCAAGCCCCGTCCAGGGGGAACGCTGCTGATGTGCGGTGGGGACGACAAGCTGGACTATCGCGGCGCGTGGGAAACGGAGGCGAAACACGGCGCATTTGTGGGGAACGAGGATTAGATCGCCGCATGGGTACCATAATTCACGAGGGGAACAGGAAGCAGCTGGAAACCGGGAAGACGGTTTTCGACTATGCGGATGAACTGGCGGTGCAGGTGCCCACCTCGTGCGGTCGCATGGGGCACTGCCACGAGTGCGTGGTTGAAATCAGGCGCGGTATGGACGCGCTGCGGCCCAGAAACCCTGTGGAATCGTTCCTGCGGGGGAACTACCGCCTCGCCTGCCAGGCGATGATTGAGAACGACGGGACCGACGTCGAGTTCTTGCCGATAAGGCGCAAGCCCAAGATTCTATCCAGCACCCTGGAAAAACGAATCGATCCGGACCCCCTGGTCACGCGCCGTGGGGACGTTGTTTATTATGACGGCGCGGCCGTTGACAGGTATCGTGGCCACCTGTTCGGCATCGCAATCGATCTTGGCACGACAACGGTCGTGATGGATCTTGTGGACCTGGCCGCCGGAAAAAGCATTCACGTGAGTTCGTTCGAGAATCCGCAGCGTTTCGGCGGCAGCGACGTGATGCACCGCATCTCCTACGACGGTGAGTTTCAGGGCGAACTTCAAAAAGCCGCTGTCAGCGCGATCAACCACGAAATACTCGAACTGGGAAAACGCTTCGGATTTGCGCGCCAGGAAATTTACGAGGTGGTTGTTGCGGCAAACTCCACGATGCGGGATATTTTCTTCAAATTGGATGTGCAAAGCATCGGCCAGAGACCGTACAAGTCGGCCGTGGAACATGCTTTTCTCGAGGGCGAACTGCAGACGACGTCTCTGCTTGAGAGCACCAGGCGCCTGGGGCTGCGCGCCAATCCGAGGGCGAAGGTCTACGGGTTGCCGCTGATCGCCAGCCACGTGGGGGCGGATACCGCGGCGGACCTCGTGGCGACGGACCTGACGTCTCAGGATGGCGTGGTGATGCTGGTGGACGTAGGGACCAATACCGAGGTGGTGGTCGGATGCAACGGCCGGCTGCTCACCGCCTCCTGTCCGGCCGGGCCCGCGTTCGAGGGCGGGCTGGTCCGGTTCGGGATGCCCGGCCATGAAGGCGCCATCGAGTCGGTCCGCCTGGAGGACGGCGGGTTCCAGTTCCGGACCATCGGAAACGTCGATCCGGAGGGAATATGCGGGTCCGGGTTGATCGATCTGCTCGCGGAACTCCGGCGGCACGATCTCATGGCGCCGAAGGGGATGTTCGCGGACCGGTCCTTCGAGATACCGGTTGTTTCGGATTACGGGATCACGCTGTCGCGCGAAGACGCCAGCAATCTGGCCCAGGCCAAGGCTGCGAATTTCTGCGGGCAGTTCATCCTGATGCGACACCTCGGGGTCGGACCGGAAGATATCGACACGCTCTACCTGGCCGGGGGATTCGCGAATTACGTGAACGTCCGGAATGCGATCGAGATCGGGTTCCTGGCGCCGGTCGACGAAGTACGCGTGGTGAAGATTGGTAATGCGGCGGTCCAGGGGGCGCGGGAGGTGTTGCTTTCGCGGGAAAAACGGGCGCACGTGGAGGCCCTGGTGAAAGATTTGGAACATATCGAGCTCGAGACAACGCCGGATTTCTTCGAGGTGTTCGTGGAAGGCTGCCAGTTCAAGCCGATGCCTGTTTCGAAAACCGGGGAGACGTGAGACGTAGCTGGGGTGAGAGGTCCCGCGACCGAACACGAGTGCCGCGTAACAACACGAGCATATTCGCATGGCGATAGTTTCCAAAAAATCCAATCCGGCGCGCGGTGACGGGAAGAAGCACTCCCTGCGCCATCTGCTCGAGGAAACCGACGAGTTCGTGGTCTGTGTGGAACTGGTCAATTCCCGGGGCGTGATCACCGAGCGCCGCGGACGTTACGTTCTGGACCTCGCACGTGCGCTTTCCGACCATCCGGGCGTGCACGCGCTGAGCATTACGGACAATCCGGGCGGAAACGCAACGAACAACCCGGACACGATGGGCATCGACCTGTTGGGCAGGGGACAGGAAGTGATCATTCACGTTTCGTGCAAGGACTGGAACCGGAACGCGCTGTTGAGCAGGGGCTGGGAACTCGCGAGCGAAGGATTCGAAAACGTGCTGGCGTTGTCGGGCGACTATCCCGCGGGTGGATATCGGGGACAGGCAGGCGGCGTTTTCGATACGGATTCCGTGGGCCTGTTGAAGATGTTTTCGGACATGAACTCCGGGATGCGCCTCGAAGGCGCCAGAGGCGATCAGGTCCTCAAGCCCACCCGATTCTTCCCTGGCGCCGTGGTAAACAACCACAAGCGGCATGAACGCGAGGTGATGCCGCAATATTTCAAACTGGCGAAAAAGATCCGGAACGGCGCAGGATTCATCATCAGCCAGATCGGGTACGACGCCCGCAAGCAGGACGAACTGTTGAAGTACATGGCCCGTAACGGCCTCCGCACGCCGGCGATTGCAAACGTGTACGTGCTGAGCCCCGCCTTGGCCGGATTTTTCCATGCGGGAAATATCCCCGGCGTGATCGTAACCGACGAATTGTTGGAACTCACGCGGAAACACGCCCGTTCGCGCGATAAGGGCAGGGCCTTCTTCCTGGAGTTTGCCGCGAAGCAGTGCGCGATCGCCAGGGGACTGGGGTATCGCGGTGTGTACCTTGGCGGGCACCTGAAGTTCGAGGACTTTGCGCGGATCCTCGAGATCTCGGGCGGCTACGGAAACACGGACTGGAAAGACTTCGTTTCCGAAATCTGCTTCCACCAGCCGGAAGAGTTCTTCTTTTTTGAGCCCGACGGGGACACGGGGCTGAGTTCTGTCGAAGTGAACCGCCGGTATCGCCACTCAAAACAACCAGACGTGTTGAGGGCCGGCAGGGGTCGCGTTTCCGCGGGCTACAAGATGAACCGTTTCGTGCACGAACAGGTCTTCGAGAAGGATCGCCCGGCCTTTCGCATCGGCAGAAAGATTTTCGAGGCTGTCGACCGCGCCGGAAGCGGGATCCGCAGGGCCGTGCATGGCGCCGAACAGGCGGTGAAGATACCGGGCTTCGACTGCCGGGACTGCGGCGATTGTTCGTTGCCGGATATCGCGTTCCTCTGTCCGGAGTCGCAGTGCGTCAAGAACCAGCGAAACGGCCCCTGCGGCGGAACCCGAGGGGGCCGGTGCGAAGTGGGTGAGAAGGAATGCATCTGGTCGCTGGCCTACGAACGGCTGAAGGCCTACGGCGAGGAAGAGACGATGCTGGACGGGCCCGTGGTCTTCAGGGACGGCGCCCTTAAAGGCACCAGCGCCTGGGCAAACGCGTTTCTGGAGCGGGACCACCACGCCCGGGTGAAATGAGGCGGACACAATGAAACTGGACGGCCGGGACGGCGAATTTATCGTTGTCGGCGAAAACATCCATACCACCCGGGTTGTGCTCAGAAAGGGACGGCTCGTCGTGGAGAACCGCGACGGGGTGGAAGCCGTCCGCTATTACGACACCCGGAAGAGCCGGCGCTTCCTGTTGATTCCCGAGGATGTCAAGAAGACCCAGGATTACGAGGAAGGCCGCGTTAAACACGTCAAGATTGCTCTGCAGGCGGCGATGTCGGGCGAGGCGCCACAGGCGGATGACGGCCTGGCCTACCTGCGCCGGCTGGTTCAGCGCCAGGTAGACGCGGGTACGGATTACCTTGATCTGAACGTGGACGAAATCTCATTGCGCCTCGACGAGCAGAAGAAGGCCATGCGGTGGCTGGTGGACGCCGTGCAGGAAGTCAGCCCGGTGCCGCTGTCCGTGGACTCCTCCAACGTGGAGACGATTCAGGTGGGGCTCGAGGCCTGCGACGGTGGGGCCGGGCGGCCGCTGCTGAATTCGGCCTCGCTGGAACGTCTCGAGGCGCTGGATCTTGCGAGGCGGTACCACGCGCGGGTTGTCGTGACCGCCGCGGGCGAGAGCGGGATGCCACAGGACGCCGCGGAGCGCGTCGCCAATGCGTCCCGTATGGTGGACGCGGCGCTGTCCAGGGGGATCGCGATTGAGGATATCTTCGTGGATGCCCTGGTCTTTCCCATTTCCGTGGACGGCGGTTTCGGCAACCACTGCTTCGAGGCCATTCGACGGCTCCGCGCGGATTTCGGACCCGGGATTCACGTCACGGGAGGGTTCAGCAACGTGTCTTTCGGACTGCCGTGCCGGCGTCTCATCAACGACGTGTTTACGATTCTGGCCGTCGAGGCGGGTGCGGACAGCGGGATTATCGATCCGGTAACCAGCAGCCCTCAGAGCGTTTTTTCCATGGACCGGGAGACGGAACCCTACCGGCTCGCGGAAGATATGCTCCTTGGAAGAGACCGGATGTGCAAGCGTTTTCTGCGTGCCTACCGCAAAGGCGCGCTGGACGTGTATCGTTAAACCATCACGGGAGGAAACAGGGAGGAAATGAAGACATTTCTCGAACGCCTGGAAGATTCCAGGCCAATGGTTTACGACGGGGGTTTCGGCTCGGAGCTGTTCAAAGGGCGTATCGAATTGACCAACAGCGCGCTGGCGAATGAACTGCATCCGGCCGCGGTTGTGGATATCCATTCAGCCTATATTGAAATGGGAACCGACGTTATTGGGACCAATACGTTCGTCGCATCGCCGCTTCACCTGGAAATGGCGGGCAAAGCGGGGGCCGAGGCCGGGACGATCGCCCGGCTGGCCATGGAACACGCGAGAACGGCGGTGGAGAAAAGCGGCCGGGACGTCTATATTGCGGGTTCAATCGGCCCGTCGCCGGGTGCCATCGAGTCGGACGCGGGGGATACGGACTTCGGAATCGCGGACGTGAAAGTGAGGGCCGCGCACGAGCAGGTGATCCACGCGCTGGCGGCGGCGGGCGTGGACCTGATCTGTATCGAGACCATGTTTTCCGCGAAGGAGGCGGCCATTGCGGCGGACGTGGCCAGGAAGACCGGCTTGCCCATTGCCGTAAATCTGACGTGCAAGTATACAAAGGACCGTAAGACCGGCCAGGTGATCTATCGGACGGACTGGGGGCATTCGGCGGAGAATCTTGTGGATTTTCTGGGTTCCGGAGAATTTTCGGGCGGGGACAATCTGCTGGATCACGTGCATGTCATCGGAATGAACTGCGGCGCCGAGACGCGGCGGGTGGAACACACGGGGATGTCTTACGCAATCAACGGGATCCGGCAGTTCGGGGAGGCGTTGGAGGCGAGGGGCATCAACGGGATCCGGTTGATGGCCTATCCCAACGCGGGGCTCCCGCAACTGGAACGAGAGACCGGTCGGACCACGTATACCCAGACCGCGGAGGACATGGCGCGGTCCGTCCCCGATCTGATCGTCGCGGGCGCCTACATTGTTGGCGGTTGCTGCGGTACCGGCCCGTCGCATATCCGGGCCTTCCGCGGGATGATGAACGGGGGGCAAGGGAAGAACGGGAGCGGCGGCGATTCTCTCGGCGTCGATAGCCGGCAAGACGAAGGGAACGGACGTAGGCAGAATGGGTGACCGATGGCCGAATACCAGGTGCTCTACTGGAAAGATATCCCCGCGCAGGTGCGGGTCTTCGACGGGAAACGGCGCGTTGCGCGCCAGATGCCGCCGCGTTTCCAGGAGGCGATAGACCGGCGCGCGATGAAGGAGGGCCTGGCGGGATCGGACGCGTACCTGGCACACTGGCAATGGAGCGAACGGCAGGAGCGTCCGGGCGAACCGCAGGCGGTCCTGCTGGCGGTGGCGGAGGAGCTTGAACGGGCATTCGCCGACCGGGGCCTGAAAGAATAAGAGCCCCACCGGGCTGTTGACGACAAAAGAGGAGCCGGATTTTCCGACTCCTCTTTTTTGATTCTGTTGCAGGTGGGACAATGCCGCCCTACAACACCCCCGCTCCCTGAACGGGGGAGGCGACGGTCAGGCGTTCATCTATCCCCTGTGGCTCGTAGTACCTGTTTCGCATGGCCTCGATGATACTCTGCACGCCTTCTGTCGATACCAGGACCATCATGCTGCCACCCAGTCCGGCGCCGGAAATCTGTGCGCCTTCAGCGCCCGCTTCCAGTGCGATATCGACCATCTCATCGATCTCGGGAATGCTGCAGTTGTAGTCGCCGGGCTGGAGGTGGAGGTCTTTTCCCGGGTCGAATCGGGGCGCGTCCAGGTTCACGCGATCCCCGTCGTGGGAGACGTTCATCAACTCGCCGTAAAGGTCCACGCGATTCCGGTTCAGAACGTCCTTCAGCTTCATGCCGCGGGCCGATTCGGCGATGCCGTAGGCGATGACCATGCGAATCCGGTAGCCGCCGGCGGGTTCGTCGTGGGTGGCGAACTGCTGTTGCAGAAAGCGTTCCTCCTCCGGAAGCTGGCTCAGCAGCCCGCGCCGGTCGACCTGTTCCGGCAGGGATTGTATCAACCGGTAGATTTCGGGCTGTTCCAGGCATTCCACGACGTCGCCGAGATGGAACTTCTTCTCGATATCCAGATCCCTCCTGGCCGCCACAATCCCCCGGATGGCTTCCGGATTGCGGGTTTCCAGGTCGTTTCTGAGATAGATCTCGCCAATCTCGTAGGTTGCCGTCTTTTCGTTGAATTTCTGGCCGGCCCCACCGGTTTTGTTGGCCTGGATACCCGAGTCGAAGATGATGATCTGATAGCCGTTGGGGAACGGCAGATACGCGTCGATCGTCAATTCCGGGAGGGTCTTCATATGGGTGATTTTACCCAGGCGTCCGCACTTGATCGCGGCGTGGTCGCCGAAACCGCCGCGGGTCCCCACGTACCATTCCGCGGTACCCGCATACCTCACGAACTGCCCGTCGTGCAGATCGATATCGTTGACGTGTGTCATGATCTCCGTCGTCGCGACGACAACCGCGGACGATGAGCTCAGGCCGCCCATGTCCGGCAGGCTGCTGCCTATGACCCCGTCGAATCCACGCAGTTTCCTGCCGGGAAACCGGGTGTGCAGGTATGCCGGCGGCGCCTGCAATTTGGTAATCCAGTCCTCGTTGACACCAGCGGCCTTGCGTTGGTCGGTTCTTTCCTGCGTCCACTCCAGCCACTCGGCGTCGGTACGTATCGGCGCGTCCGGGCAGGTTTCCGACAAATGGAAACGCCGTGTTCCGTAGGCTGGATTCATATTGTGGACTTCAACCAGGTCATCTTCTGTGCGAGAAAAACAGATGAGGATCTCTTTGTCCAGGGAGATGGGGTTGATAAAGGCGCCCCGGTGGTCGGCGTGCATCCCCACCGTATTCAACCGGCCCGGCGCCCTGACAAAACTGACGTCTCTCTCACCGAAGGTCTCCCCGAATCGCATCGCGGTCTCCAGGAGGGCGCCGAGACGTCCTCCGATAAGTTCCTCGCTGTTGCCGTAGATGGACCGAAGGCGGGAGATCAGATCGTCGTTCGGGCCTCGAATCGCACGGATCCATTCATGCGTGGTCTTCTGTCCAATCATCCATTTGTCCTTCCGGAATCTGGCGTCTGCAACCGGTCTGTTCCAGCCGGTGTGGGGAACGCCATTCGACGCGCCATGGACTGAAGGGGTAAAAAGAGAAAACGACAACGCTTCCGATGGATTCGAGAGGCGTTGTCGTTCTGATCCGCAAAGATGCCGCCGCACCTCGGTTGGAAGGCGAATTACAGTTTGTCCGGATCGAAGATGCCTTTCTGCGTGTCCACGACCCGCTCGGACCGGGTCTTGAACATGGTACCGGCGGGATAATACCCGGCCTTGACGTAGGCGAGGCCGTAGGAGATGCACATCGGCCCCAGCAATGTTCCGGGATCCGTGAGGGAATCGCAGGCCAGTTGCGTCCTGTCGCCCAGCACGACGCCCATTTTTGCGCATGAGAAATGCGAAGACCACTTTCATTCCAGTGGGCTGAAAGGCTCTGCCGGTTTTTACCCGTTGTTTCGCAGGAAAAGCCTGCTGGGGCTTGTTACCCTTTATATAGATG
>LXNJ01002120.1_pt1 | contig 11091 bp, 5 predicted proteins | sample 809081 | NCBI WGS metagenome assembly LXNJ01 (sample SAMN04870510, study PRJNA318959) | sponge metagenome | biome: sponge; feature: marine sponge reef; material: water | host: Petrosia ficiformis | place: Greece: Milos, Mediterranean Sea | collected 2013-05-29 | depth 5-7 m
GGCACGATCGTACTGAATGGTCGTCGCCAACCGGACACCGAAGCCGAAGAAGCCATTCGGGAACTCCGGGAACGGGGTGTAAAGATACAGGTGGAATTGGCGGACGTAACGGACCTGGACGCGGTGGACGCGATGCTTGAGCGCATGGATCGTGAATTACCTCCCCTGGGAGGGGTGATCCACAGTGTGGGCGTGCTATCGGATGGATCACTGGGGAATCAGCGCTGGGAGAACTTCGAGACCGTGCTGTGGCCGAAGATAATGGGCGCCTGGCATCTGCACCGGGCGACCCGGAACCGGGACCTGGATTTGTTTGTGCTCTTCTCGAGCCGGGTCGGCGTCATGGGAAACCCGGGCCAGGCGAACCACGCCATGGCCAACGCGTTCCTGGATCAGCTTGCCGGACACAGACGGGCACTGGGGTTTCCGGGACAGGCCATTGCCTGGGGCGCCTGGTCGGAGATCGGTGAAGCGGCGGAGCAGAAGGAACGAATCGAAAGCCAGCGCGCGGCCCTCGGCGGCCGCTGGTTTACCCCGCAGCAGGGGCTGAGGGCGCTGGACAGACTCGTACGCCAGGATGGGACGCATGCCGTGGTCATGGCGATGGACTGGTCCGTGTTCGAAGAAGCGGCGGAGAGCCGACCTCCCCTTCTGGAAGATCTGCTGTCTTCTGCCCGGGAATCGGCGGTCGAAACCCAGGATTCCTCGGATGACGTGCTGACCCGCCTGCAGAATACACCGTCCGCTGAGCGGGCGAACGTGTTGGTTTCCTTCCTGCAACAGGAAGTGCAATCGGTGCTTCGGCTGTCATCCGCACCTGCGCCTTCCGTGGGATTTTTCGACCTCGGCATGGATTCACTGATGGCGGTCGAGTTGCGGAACCGGTTGAACCGCGCGCTTGCGGGCAGTTACACGGCGCCGAACACCCTGGTCTTCGACTATCCGGATATCGCTTCGCTTGCCACGCACTTGATCGACGAGGTCGGTGACGCGGAAGTGGACAGCGGCGATCCTGAATCCAGCGGAAACCGTAGCAGCGACAGGATCGAAGTCGTCGCCGCTCCAGAGGCGCCCGCCGAGCCCGGGAGCGATGCCGTTCCACGAAGCGACAACGAAGGCATTGCCATCATAGGCATGGCGTGTCGCTTTCCCGGCGCTCCGGACCTGAACGCCTTCTGGAGTATGTTGGAAAAAGGTACGGATGCCGTGACGGATGCCCGTCGCGACGCCGGATCGGCGCATGTAACGTCAGACGGGTCGGACCTCGGCGACGAAGGTTGGCGTCGCGCGGGATTCATAGACGGCATTGACCGGTTCGATGCGAGATTCTTCAGAGTATCGCCACTGGAAGCGCGCAGCATGGATCCCCAGCAGCGGCTCCTGCTGGAGACGAGTTGGCACGCGATCGATGACGCGGGAATCAACCCCGACCGGCTCAGGGGTTCGCGTACAGGAGTGTACACGGGCATCGCTTCCAGCGAGTACCGCGATCTGATGGCGAGTCGGGGAGGCGGAGTCAATTACCTGGGTACCGCCAGAAGCCTGGCCGTAAGCCGTATATCCTTCCTATTGGGCCTTGAAGGTCCCTCGATACCCATGGAACTGAATTGCGCCTCCGCGCTGTTCGCCGTTCACCAGGCCGTGGCCAGCCTTCGTCTCGGAGAAGTGGACTTGGCCCTTGCCGGTGGCGTGAATACGGTGCTGTCCCCCGATATCACGACGGAAATGGCGTATCTGGGCATGCTGTCCAATGAGGGTCGTTGCAGTGCCTTCGACGCCAGTGCGGACGGTTTTGTGCGCGGCGAAGGCTGTGGCGTGGTCGTGTTGAAACGATTGAGCTCGGCGCAAGCGGACGGGGACCGCATCTGGGGCGTTGTACGGGGTTCGGCGGTCAACCAGAACGGTGCGAGCGCAGGTCCCACGGTGCCCAATGGTCCCGCGCAGGAACGAGTGATCGAAGACGCACTGGCGCAAGCGGGTGTCGATCCCGCGGAAGTGGACTACCTGGAAGCCCACGGCGCCGGCTCAGCGCTGGGCGACCCGATCGAGGTGCAGGCGGCCGCCGCGGTCTATGGCAGAGGGCGCGAAGCCAGCAGGCCCCTCCTTATCGGGTCGGTGAAGACCAATATCGGCCACCTCGAGTCCGCTGCCGGCCTCGCCGGACTGATCAAGGTGGTCATGGCGATGCGTCAAAACAGAATCCCGAAACAACTGCATTTCAAGAAACCGAACCCGAACCTGGATTGGGATCGACTTCCCGTGCAGGTTGCATCGGAAGCAGTGGAATGGCCAACCCATCCCGACCGGCCGCATCGCGCGGCGGTCAGTGCATTCGGCATATCCGGGGCGAACGCCCACGTGGTGGTCGAGCGCTGTGAGACAGGCGACAACGGCGCGCATTCAGTTGAAACGGTGGCCGGGGTGACCGAGGTGACCGGCGCCCGGCAAACCGTCGCGGTGAAGCTGCCCGCGGGCGTCCCGGAATCGCAACTGGACAACTTCCGTCCGGGGACGCGGTCGAACCGCCTCCTTCCGCTCTCGGGCAAGAATCCCGCGGCACTCGGGGAACTTGCCGGGAATTACCTGTCCTGGCTGGACCGATGTCTCGCGACCGGTTCGAACGCGGAGCCGGAAGAAGAATTCCTGGCGGACATGGCCTGGACCGCGAGCGTGGGCAGAAGCCATTTCAACTGCCGGTCCGGCGTGGTGTTTCGTGACATCGTTTCGCTCCGTGCGGGACTGGCGGCACTCGCGTCGAGCGATTCGCGTTCAGAGACCGTCGAGACGAATTGGATAAACGTGGCCGCGGCCGCGCGGAAGGTGGCTTTCGTATATGAAGGATGGGACGGCAGATGGCGGGATATCATTAAGGGCTTGTACGAGTTGGAACCCGTGGTACGAGGTGTCCTGGATCACTGCGACGCGCTGTTTCGCAGCGAAACGGACGCCTCCCTGCTGGATCCCCTGTTTGACGGGGAAGGGACGGGGAACCCGGTCAACGATCCGGCATGGACGGACCCGGCGGCGTATGCGTTCCAGTGCGCGATCACAGCCTTGTGGTCCAGCCTGGATGTGCGGCCCTCGGTAGTCTGTGGCCGCGACGTCGGTGAGATCACCGCCGCGTGGACCGCCGGGGCGTTTACCCTTGATGAGGGACTCCACATCGCATTGACACGCGGAAAAACCGTCGGGGCCACGGATGAAAACCGTTCTGCAGGGGTAGCGGTGGAAGAATCGATGGCCTGGCTGGATGGAATCAACGTTTCGACACCGTCACTCGCCATGGTCAGCGGCGTTACGGGAAAAAGTATCGGGGTGGAGGAGGTGCTGGACTTCGACCGCAGGCGCCATGGGACAGGCGTAGGTCCTGCATCGGACGCCTCCGCCCGCACCCTGGCCGATCTTGCGGTGGATACGCTGATAGAGATCGGTCCGGGATCGGAGTTCGCGCCGCGTTTAACCGAAGCATGGCCGGAAATGCCGGCGGATGAAGGCGCCGCGGGCCCCGCCCTGTTCGGCAACCTCTCACATTCTTCCGGCGAAGCCGACAGGAACGAAGCCGACCGATTCCTTCAAGCGGTTAAGACGGCCTATGACATCGGATTGACGGTGTCACCGGAAGGACTTTTTGCTGGCGAATCCCGTCGAAGGCGCTGCCTGCCCGGCTATCCGTTCCAGCGTATGAGCTTCTGGATCGGCTAAGCGCAAACGGTCATGTACGGCCATGTACGGCCTTTTCAAACGCAAAAGCCCGTCTGCGAACTTTCGGACGATGTCGCAGACGGGCCGGTAAACCACGCGCGCCGGTCGGAAGGATTGCTTAACCGGCGGCGTCGAGGCGACTTACGAGTTCCTGCACAGTCTTGACGTCGACGCAATCCTGTGGGGAGAATGCCATATTGAATTCCTCGGCGACTAACTTGGCAAACGCAAGAATGTCCACGGAGGAAACACCAGCCTCCGAAAGGCTGATATTGAGATCATCCGGCAACGCGATGGGCTGACCGTCGACCTCAAGATTGTCCGCGATGATTTTTCTGATTCGATCAGCAGTCGAAGCCATATACGCCTTCCTTTCCATACGGTGAGAGACTTGTTAAAGATTCGTTGAGATTTCCCGGGATATTATAACACCCGGCCGATACAGAATCAATTGAACTTTCTGGGAATCGTACAGAAAACAAGCTGGCAGCAACCGGGAGAATCGTCCAAATGAGTTCTGGCGGATCCGCCGTCGGATCGGGCTTGCGGTATCAGCCGGATGAACCTCCTCCGACGACGCTCGCGCTCGGCCTCGGACTTCAACTGGCCTTGCTCAACATCGCCGCGGTGATGATTATCCCTATGATCGTCATGCGGGCCGCGGACCAGTCGGAAGACTACGTCGCGTGGGCCGTATTCGCTTCGGTCGCGATCTGCGGCGCGACCACGATGTTGCAGGTCCTTCGCTACGGCAGAATCGGCTCGGGCCATCTCCTGGTCATGGGTACGTCTGCGGCGTACATATCGATCTGTATCGAGGCATTGGCCGCTGGCGGGCCGGCCCTGCTCGCCGTACTCGTCGTCCTATCCTCCCTGGTCCCGATCGCCCTTTCGTGGCGGCTTTCTTTATTCCAGCGCATCCTCACACCTACGGTTTCCGGCACCGTGATCATGTTGATTCCCATCACGGTAATGCCCGTAATGGGCGACATGCTGTCGTCGACGCCGGACAGCCAGTTGCCGCTCGGCGCCGTCCTCAGCGCCGCGGCCACCGTGGTCGTCATTTCCGGGTTTACCCTCAAAGGTCCCGCGAAGTTGCGTCTCTGGGCGCCGATCATCGGTGTGGCCGCCGGCTCCGTGGTCGGCGGTTCTTTCGGACTGTTCGACGTGGATAGAATTGCCGAGGCGGACTGGATCAACCTGCCTGCAGTCCTGTGGCCGGGGTTCAACCTGGACTTCGGGAGCGACTTCTGGGTGCTGATGCCGGGTTTTCTGCTGGTGGCGGTGGTCGTCTCGCTCCGTACGATCAGCAGTTGTGTCGCCATCCAGCGTATTTCGTGGCGTCAATCCAGGGCGGTCGATTTCAGATCCATACAGGGCGCCATGACGGTCGACGGCGTGGGGTCTTTCCTCGCCGGACTCGCGGGGACCGTGCCGGGCACGACCTACACGACCAGCGTGCCGCTTATAGAACTCACCGGCGTCGCCGCCCGTTCGGTGGGACTTTTCACCGGCGTCGCATTTGTGGTTCTCGTATTTCTGCCAAAGGTGTTCGCCCTGGTCCTGGCTATACCGGACCCGGTCTTCGCGGCGTACTTCATCGTGCTGCTGGCGATGCTCTTCATCGTCGGACTCAAGATCGTCCTCCAGGACGGCCTCGACAAGAACAAGGGTTTCATCGTCGGTACCGCTTTCCTGGTGGGATTCAGTCTGCAGTATGAACTGATCTATCCGGCGTTCTTCTCGCAGTTCGCGGGCGGTCTGTTTCGGAACGGCATGACCGCGGGGGGCCTGGTGGCCATTCTCCTTAGCCTGGCGCTCAGTGCCACCGGACATCGCCGCTACCGGATGGAGACGGATCTGGACATGTCCGCCTTGCCTGAAATCCGTTCGTTCCTCGGAGACTTCGCCTCCCGTTCCGGCTGGGACGCGGCCATGGCGGACCGTTTACGCGCCGTCGGCGAAGAAGCGCTGCTGACGCTCACCCGGCAGAAAGAGCAGGGGAAAAGAGAGCGGAGAAGGTTGCGACTCGCGGTAGCCAGGGATGAAGGAGGGGCAGTACTCGAGTTCGTCGTTACACCGAGGGGTGAGAACATCCAGGACAGGCTCGCCATGTTACCCGACGCGTCTGACGAAACGTCCATCGAGCAGGAAGTATCTCTCCGGCTCCTGCGGCATCTCGCGTCTTCCGTACGCCACCAACAGTACCACGATACGGATATCGTCACCGTACGGGTAAAAACCACGGCGGCGGATGGTCCCGCCGGTTAACGCGTTCCGGCCGTCTCAGGCCGTATGCGCCAGCCCGTTGCTTTCGAGGAAATCCCGGAGCAACGATACGCATTCCTCCGGCTGTTCCAGTGGGAAGAAATGGGTCGTCTCGGGCAGGAAGTCGTAGTCGACCGTCACCATGTCGCGCAGGTCCAGGGTCGGCAGGTAGGAGTAAGGGAGGGTGGGGTCGGCCCCGATGACCTTGGTCGGGCAGTCAAGTTCATCGAAATCCACCAGCACCGAATAGCTTCGCGAATAATCGATGATCTGGGCCTCGTATTCCCGCGGACACCGCAATTCAAAACCGTCCCCCTTATCGGTCTTTCGCAGGGTGGTCTTCGCCATGAGTTCCCGCCCCCCCGGTACGACGCGGACGAAACTGGGCGAGTAACTGAGGAGTTCCACGAAATCCTCTTCCGTCTGGAACAGATGCCCCCGTCGTCTCGTGGCGGCGGCGACCTGTTCCGCCGCCGCGTCGAATTCGGCCTGACTTACCCCTGGCTTGCAGAGGGGCGGATCGAAAAGGACCAGTCCGGCGAAATCGATCGCCGGTCCCGACGAAATCAGATCCTTGAAGGTCGATATGGACAGCAGGGTGATCAAGGCCGAGACGGAATGGTAGATGCCGACTTTCGGCTTGGTACCGAATTGACCGTCGATGGCCTCGAGGATCAGGCGCTGGTCGTGGATCAGCGTCGGCACATCGTGATTCTGCTGATCGCTGACGGTATTCCAACCATGATTCCGCTGGTCGTATATGATCAGATCAAAGTCGTCGGTGAGGAGAGACCAGAAGGGATAGTAAAGGTCTATGGCGAGACCGTTGCCGTGGCTCAGGACGAGGCGCGGGCCTTGCGGATTCCCATGCCTGCGCAGCAAGGTCACGGTCTCATCGTCCAGGCGGACTTCACACGATGAATGGGGATCGGGTACGATCCAGGTCTGTTCTGGTGTCATATAGAATTAAAGTTGCCCTTCCCCGATGGTCGATTTCAGCGTATCGGAGAAAGGGTGATTCGTGATTATCACGTGACGGCGGTTTTCACTATTTTGCGTCGTGGTGGGGTGCAGCCGGTAACCTATTGCGCGATGCGGTAGACGTCAAGCGATACAGCCACAATGAACAAACCCGACTGCAATAGCCCCGCTGACACCTGCGTCGTTGCTGCTTAAAGACTCCTGACCAGGAAACGCGATCTACGCCGGCCCGCCGACCGTAAGCACCTCGCGACACCGCTCGGCCACGATCCGCTCCTGGCCGTCCTGCAGGTTATGGGGATTGACGGAAAATCCCTCCTCGCCCCTTTCCTGCACGACGATCCTCGGGCTGCCGTCGAGGAGTGCTTTCACCGCATCATCCCCCGTTAAACCGGCATCCCCTGCGATGGTGACGTTGAGTTGGGGCACGGCGTAGGTTTCCTCCGGATCGAGCCGGCTGAGGGAAACGTGGGGAATTCCGGCAAGTTCCCCCTCGATGTAGCGCACCTTTTCTTCCCAGCCCGCGGCGTCCGCGGCATGGTCCCGGTTCAGATAGATCTCGAGGGCCTTGATGAACGCGAAAATCTCCTCCCGGCTGACCTTCATCGGCCGGCCGACCGTGGCGAACGGCGTCCCGTTCACCGCGCAGGCGCTGACCAGGTCCTTCCGCCCGATGATGAGGCCGGTCGATTGCGGACCCTGAAGGCTCTTGCCGCCGCTGAATATGACCAGGGCGGCGCCGGCGTCCGTGAACCGGGTCAGGGTGGACACCGGCGGGCATTCCGAGGCGGCGTCGACGATGACGGGCACGTCCGCCGCATGGGCCATGGCTGCCACCTGTTCCAATGGGACGGAGTTGGCGTTCTTGAAGTTCTTTCCCAGGTAGAAGACCGCCGCCGCGCGCGCTCCGTCGCCGATGGCCGCCCGCATGGCCTCGACCGGGGGACCGTCCGAATCGTCCAGCTCGATCAGTTTCGCACCGGTCAGCCGAATGGCCTGGTCGTAGGCGATCCGGTGCGTTTTCTGAACGACCACTTCGTCACGCATCCCGGCCGTGTCCGGAAGCTGGCGGATCCTTGCCTGGTCCGTACCCGTCATGCAGGCCGCCGTAGTGATGACCAGGCCGCACGCGGCGCTGGCGGTGATGTAGGCCGCCTCCACGCCAAGCATTTCGGCAACCTTCTCTCCGGCCTTTTCATGTAATTCGTCCAGGAGACAGAACTCCCGGGAGGCTATGCGCATGGTCTCCATGATTTCCGGGGCCAGGAGGGCTCCCCCGTAGCGCGTAGCCGTGCCGATGGCGTTTATGACCGGGCGCACGCCGATGTCTTCGTAAATACCCATGGTTTCCTACCCCTTCCCTCGACCGAGCAATGGATGCGTCCAGCCGGAAAACCCTTGTCTCTCCGGCGAACCGCACTGCATATTTTACTGTTGAAATCATGACAGGTTTGTAATGGAAATTGACTCCACGCAAACCCATAATCAAGGATTAAAACATGGATTACGACGCTTCCCGCCGGACCTTCGACAGCGCCCCGACGCTCACGGACTCGGAGGTGCTGCGCTTCTGCAGGGAAGGATTCCTGCATTTCGAGGGCATCGTCCCGGACGAGATCAACCGGCGCACCTGCGATTACCTGAACGGAAAGATCCCCGTCAACCCGTGCTATATGCCTGACGGCATGACAGAAGAAGACCTGGTCCGTATCCGGGATACCCATGAACCGAGTTCGATTCTGCTCGAAGACTGGTTCATCGAACACGTGCTGCTCAACCCGGTGTTGACCGGAGCGCTGCGCTCGCTGCTGGGCCGTCACGTGGGACTGCCCGTGCTGGTGAGCAATCACAGGATTGAGTGTCCGAAGGAATCACAGCCGTGGCACCACGACGCCGACCACGTGTTCGGACCTGAGGTCCGTTTCGTCGAGGTGTTCTATTTCCCCCAGGACACCCCCGATGAAATGGGGCCCACTGAAGTCACGCCCGGCTCCCATATCCGAACGACCCGCCGAACGCAGGAGGATCATGGCGTGCTGTGTTCTGGGCCCGCGGGCACCATCGGCCTGCATTCGCAAAGCATTCTGCATCGACGAGGCGCGTCCACGGCAACCGGCCTGCGGCACATGCTGAAATACAGCTACTGGCGCACGGTGCCACCCGCGCGGGACTGGATCTCCGAACCCGATTTCGACTTCAGGCACGCCGACTACGGGGGACACGGATCCGCCCGTTACGTGGCTCACATGTTCTACTGGCTTTGCGGCAAGGGAGACGAATTCCGCCTCATCGGAGGCCAGGCGTGGCCCTGGAAATCGATCAACCAGATCGGGCCCTCCTACGGATTCGGACATACGGAAGGGTATCTTCCCGACTGGCGCGGGAACAACGACGACGATTATGCGCGGTAGCCGGCAGGATGGTTGATGACGCCGGACAGCATCCCTGTTCCGCCGCGCTTATCCGGCAATCACTACCAAAACCTTACAACCGTGAGCAGGTTCGATTTGACCGCCATCGCAGAAAAACGGCCCCGGTTTACGCCCGAAGAAACCGCCGAACTCGCCCGGTCCCTATATGGCGTATCCGGCACGCTGCACGCATTGCCAAGCGAGCGGGATCAGAACTTTCGACTGACCGCCGAAAACGGCGAGGTTTTCGTCCTGAAAATTTCCGGCGCAGACGAGCAACGGAGCATTCTCGACTTGCAGCACGACGCCCTCGACCACCTGGCCGGACGGTTCGACGGAACCGAGTGGCCGCGGGTATGCCGGACCATGGACGACAAGACCGTCACCTGGATCGATGGAAGGAACGGACTGCGTCACCTGGTCCGGATGCTGACGTATATCGAGGGCCGTCCGCTTTGCGAGATCAGGCCGCACAGTCCCGGATTGCTGCGGGACCTGGGCGGCTTTCTCGGCCGGCTGACCAGCACCCTGCGCGACTTCTCCCACGTGGAGGAACAGCCGGATCTCATCTGGAACATGGACAATGGACCGGACGTCGTTCGCCGGTACGCCGACCTGATCCCGGATGTCGACCGTCGACGGCTGGTCTTACGTTTCTGCGACTCGTACGAGCACACCGTTGTTCCCTGTCTCCCGTCACTGCCCCGGCAGATTATCCACAACGACGCAAACGACCAGAATGTGCTGGTCCGCCGGGCTCATCCCGATGACCCTGCTTCGAGTGAGCTGGAAACAGCCAGCCTGATCGATTTCGGAGACATGGCCCATTCCTGCGCGCTCTTCGAACCGGCCGTCGCCGCCGCCTACGTCATGCTCGGCAAGTCGGAACCCCTGTCGGCCGCCGCACATCTGGTTGCCGGTTACCACGCCGATCACCCTTTGTCAGACGTGGAGCTCGGACTGCTCTACCACTGCGCCGTGATGCGGCTGTGCATGAGCGTGGCCATCTCGGCCCATCAGCAGGCCGCCGAACCGGAAAACACCTACCTCTCGGTCAGTGAGAAAAACGCCTGGGACCTTCTCGAAAAACTGGAGGGCACGTCCCCCTCCTTCGCCGAGTACCTGTTCCGGGACGCCTGCCAACTACCGCCGTGTCCTCAGACTGGCGGGATCGAAGCGTACCTGGCTTCCAAAGGCGGTTCATTCGCACCGGTCATGGGTCCGGACGTGGATCTATCCACTGCGCTCGTGTTCGATCTCAGCGTGGGAAGTCCCGACCGGGCTCTGCTGGGGGGTTCGGTTGACGTGGAAGACCTTGCCGGGGACATATTCAGGCAGATGGAATCCGCGGGGGCGGCAGCGGGGATCGGGCGATACAACGAGGCCCGCCAGGTCTACACCGCCGACCAGTTCATCGTCGACTTCGACGAGATGCCGGAACGCCGGACCATCCACCTTGGAATGGATATTTTCCTGCCCGCCGGATCTCCGGTCTTCGCGCCGATGGAGGGGACGGTCCATAGCTTTCAGAACAACACCCAGCCGCTGGATTACGGACCCTGTATCATACTGGAGCATGCCACGGAAGATACCGGCCAGGTGTTCTTTACGCTGTACGGGCATCTGAGCGTCGAATCGCTGACCGGTCTGCACGAAGGCCGTCGGATCGCGCAAGGCGAACGATTCGCCTCGCTCGGGGACCCGTCGGTCAACGGCGGGTGGCCGCCCC
>LXNJ01002121.1_pt1 | contig 11088 bp, 6 predicted proteins | sample 809081 | NCBI WGS metagenome assembly LXNJ01 (sample SAMN04870510, study PRJNA318959) | sponge metagenome | biome: sponge; feature: marine sponge reef; material: water | host: Petrosia ficiformis | place: Greece: Milos, Mediterranean Sea | collected 2013-05-29 | depth 5-7 m
CTGGTCAGGGTCGGCCACTCCCCGGGTGCGCCTGTCAGGTGAAGGGTATTTTCTGTATCTTCCTCGGGTCTCCGTTCACTTCCGTCCCGGCTGTCCATGAAGACCGCACGTCCTCTTCTTCGATCCGCTTCGCGCACCCCCGGCGCACTCGTCTTGCTCCTCGTCCTCGCCTTCGCACCTGTCGGGGCAGCTCCCCTTCCCCAGGAGGCCGAACGCCCCTGGGCGGAAATATCGCAGGTGGAGCGCACGATGAACGGGCTCGACTACCGTATGGTGGGTCCGTCTCGCGGCGGCCGGGTCACCGCCGTGGCCGGCCACCCCGCTCATCCCTACACCTTCTATATGGGTGCGACCGGTGGCGGGGTCTGGAAGACCGAGAACTACGGCACGAGCTGGTTCCCCATCATGGACGGCGTGCTCGAGACCGGCTCGATCGGCTCGATCCGCGTGGCGCCCTCGGACCCGGACGTCGTATACGTCGGCACCGGGTCGGACGGCATCCGCTCGAACGTGATCGTCGGCCGGGGCGCGTACCGTTCGGACGATGGCGGTGGGAGCTGGCGGAAGATCGGACTCCACGACATGGGGCAGATAGGAGCCGTCGAGGTCCATCCCGACGACCCCGAGACCGCGTTCGCGGCGGCTCTCGGCAATCCATGGGCCCCGAGTCCGGACCGAGGCGTGTACCGGACCCGGAACGGGGGGGCTACCTGGGAGCAGGTTCTCTTCACCTCGGACTCGGTGGGAGCGGTCGATCTCGTGTTCAACACGACGAACCCGAGCGAGCTCTACGCCGCGATGTGGAGGGCTGAGCGCAGGCCGTGGACGATCATCTCGGGGATGGAGCACTCGGGGAGGGAGAACGGCATCTGGAAGTCGACCGACGGTGGCGACACCTGGCGCATGGTGACGGCGGGGCTGCCCGAGGGGCTGATCGGCAAGATCGATCTCGCGGTGACTCCGGCGGCGCCTGGCCGCGTCTACGCGCTGGTGGAGACGACCGATCCCGACGAAGGGCTCTACCGCTCGGACGACGGTGGTGAGAGCTGGGAGATCGTGAGCAATCAGCGCGGGATCATGAATCGCCCCTTCTACTACACGAACGTCTACGCCCATCCCAGCGACGCCGACATCGTCTGGGTGAACAACGAGGGCTTCTACGAGTCGCGGGACGGCGGGCGGAACTTCCGGCGCCGCGGCACCCCGCACGGCGACAATCACGACATGTGGGTGAACCCGGTCAACCCCGACATCTGGGTCCAGTCGAACGACGGCGGCGCGAACGTCACTCTCGACTTCGGCGACACCTGGTCGACCCAGCACAACCAGCCCACCGCCGAGCTGTACCAGGTGGACGTGGACGACGCCTTCCCCTACTGGCTCTACGCCGGCCAGCAGGACAATTCCACCATCAGGGTTCCGAGCGATGCGCCGACCCACGGTTCGGTGGGCGGACCCACGGGCGACTGGCAGGCGATCGGGGGATGCGAGACCGGGCCGGTCGTGCCCAGACCGGGAGACCCCGGCATCGTGTACGCCAACTGCAAGGGCCGTTTCGGGCGCTACTCCACCGTGACCGGCCAGGAGCAGCAGTACTACGTGGGATTCCAGAACCTCTACGGGGTGAATCCGGCCGAGCTCAACTACCGCTTCCAGCGCGTGGTGCCCATCGAGGTCTCGCCGCACGACCCCGACGTCGTCTACCACGGCTCGCAGTTCGTCCACCGCACCACCGACGGAGGGGTGACCTGGGAGGCGATCAGCCCCGATCTGACGGCCTTCCGTCCCGAACGTCAGATGGTGTCGGGTGGCCCGATCACGCGCGACATCACCGGCGAAGAGCACTACTCCGTGCTCTATGCCGTCGAGGAGTCGCCGGTGGAGCCGGGAGTCATCTGGGCCGGTTCCAACGACGGGCTGGTTCACGTGACGAGGGACGGCGGCGCGACCTGGACCGAGGTGACGCCTCCCGACATTGAGCCGGAGGGCCGCATCCAGACTATCGACCCGTCCCCGCACGCGGCGGGCAAGGCCTACTTCGCGGCGTACCGGACGCTTCTGGGCGACTTCACGCCGTTCATCTACCGCACCGACGACTTCGGCGCGACCTGGACGCTGCTCACTCCTGGCGACAACGGCATTCCCGGCGACTTCCCGACTCGCGTGATCCGCGAAGATCCGGAGCGCGAGGGACTGCTCTACGCCGGCACCGAGTTCGGCATGTTCGTCTCTTTCGACGACGGGGCGAACTGGGACCGCTTCCAGTTCAATCTCCCGGCGACGCCCATCACCGACATGAAGCTGCACATGGGAGACCTCGCCCTCTCGACGATGGGGCGCGGGTTCTGGGTCATGGACGACCTCTCCCCGATCCGGAACTGGGACGCCGCGCTGGCCGACGGCGGTCCGGCGCTCATGCAGCCCAACGAGGCCGTCAGGGTCCGCGGAGGCGGCTTCGGCGGCGGCGATCCGGACGAGCCGCGGTACTCGCAGGCGGGAGCTGTGATCGACTACTATCTGCCTGCGGACGCGGATGCGGTCGAGATACGGATCCTGCGCGACGATTCCGTATTGCGCTCGTACGAGTCGGGCGGAGCCGGCATGCGCGTTCAGCAAGGCCAAGGCATGAGGGCTCCTTTCAGCCGTGTTATGGGAACCGCGAGGCCCTCCGGAGCCGCCGGCATGAACCGCTTCGTATGGAACATGACCGTTCCCGGAGCGGGCGGCTCGGCGCGAGGCCCCATGGTCCCGCCGGGCAGCTACGCGGTCGAGCTCGTGGTCGACGGCGCGGCGGTCGAGGCGAAGCCGCTGGAGGTCGTCATGGATCCGCGGGTCGCCGCCGAGGGCGTCACGACGCAGGCGGACCTCGAGGCCCAGTTCGCGCTCGGACTCGAGATCGTCGCCGCCATCGAGGACGTCGACGGGACGATCGACCGGCTGGACGACGCGCTTGAACGCGTGCAGGAGGGGAGCGAAGTGGAGAACGCGCTCCGGGAGATCGAGGCCGCGCTCGTCACCGACCGATCCGTTTCCAGCTACCCCCAGCCCATGCTCGCCGACCAGCTCTCGTACCTCTACTCCAACTCTCAGCGGGCCGACCAGAGACCGGCAGCGGACATGTACGCGAGGCTTGAGGAACTCGTCGCGGAGCTAGAGTCGCACAAGGAGAGGCTGCAAAGACTTCTGAGGACGATCACATGATGGGGAGGCCGAGAGTTTTCGTGGCGATTTTCAGGAGACCGGGCCTCCGTTTCGACGCCCGTCAGCGAGGATTCCGCACCAGCCCCCTCATGGCCCTGCTCGGCCTCGCGCTGGTTGCGGCTTGCTCGGGCGAGAGCGGCGGAGACGCTCCCTCCTCGGCCGACGCCCCCTCCGCCCAGGCGGCCGCTTCCGCTACGGACGCGGCGCGAGCTCCGGGCACGGCCGGGGCTCCGGCAGGTCCAGGACCGAGGCTCGCATCGAGCGTCGCGGTCACAACCCGGTCGAACGCGACCGAGGCCGCACTGCCGCCGGTCAAGGTCTACAAGACCGCGAGCTGCGGCTGCTGTGGCCTCTGGGTGGATCACATGCGGGCGGCGGGCTTTGCGGTCGAGGCCGAGGACGTCCTGCCGGCGGACCTGGTGGCGATCAAGATCGGAGCCGGAATGACAGACGAACTGTTCTCGTGTCACACAGCCATCATCGGCGAGCACACCTTCGAGGGACACATCCCGGCCGAGGTCATTGCGCGCTTCCTCACGGAGGCGACGGACCTGGACGGACTCGCGGTCCCGGGCATGCCGATCGGTTCGCCCGGCATGGAGGTGGGCAGCCGCAGCGACCCCTACGACGTGATCGGTTACGGCGCCGACGGCAGAAGGACGGTCTACGAGAAGAGGTAGGGGTGGGAAGCCGCCACCACGGCGCCCCCTACGAATTCCGCCCCTTGACCGGACGGCGCAGCCGCCTTGCCCCGAAGCGTACCTTGGCCCCGGTCCGGGTGTAGAAGACCCGGACGTTCGTTCCGCTCGACCAGCATCCGTACACACCTCGGCGCATCTTCCGCGTGATCCGCGCAAATGGCTCACACAAGTTCTTTTTCTGACATCGGTCCCGCCGCTGCCGCTTCCGGTCCCGCCGCCAGGCTGCCCGTAGGACTCCTGGGCGCCACGGGCATGGTGGGCCAGCAGTTCGTCGCCGCTCTCGCCCACCATCCGTGGTTCGACCTGGTCTGGTTGGGAGCGAGCCGAAGGAGCGCGGGCCGTCCTTATGGTGAGGCGGCGCATTGGCTCGGAGAAGGAGAAATACCGGAGAGCGTGGCCGAGATCGAGGTCTCCGAAGCCTTGCCGGGCTCGGACTGCCCCACCTTGGTCTTTTCCGCCATGGATCCGAAGGTCGCCGGGGAGATCGAACGGAATTTCGCCCAAGCGGGCCGTTTCGTGGTCTCGAACTCGAGCAACCACCGGATGGAGCCCGATGTCCCGCTGCTCATCCCCGAGATCAACCCGGATCACCTGAAGCTCATTCCGGGGCAGCGCAGGGTTCGCGACTGGACGGGAGCGATCATCACCAACCCGAATTGCTCGACGATCGGGCTGGCGCTCGCCCTCGCTCCGCTCCGGCCGTTCGGCATCGAGAGCCTGGTGGTGACCACGATGCAGGCGCTCTCGGGCGCGGGACACCCCGGCGTGCCGTCTCTCGACATTATCGGCAACATCGTACCGAAGATCGGCAGCGAGGAGGAGAAGATCGGGACCGAGACGCTCAAGATCCTCGGGGAGTTCGGCAGTGACGAGATCCAGCCGCTTCGGGCAGCCGTCAGCGCCCACTGCAACCGGGTGCCCGTGGTCGACGGGCACATGCTGTGCGTATCCGTGAAGCTGACGTCCACTCCCTCCCCCGACGAGGTGTGCGACGCCCTTTGCGGATTCCGGGGGCTGCCGCAGGAGCTCGGACTTCCGAGCGCACCGGCGCATCCGGTTCGAGTGACGGATGCCGCCGCCCGTCCGCAACCTCGACTCGATTCGTGGGCGGGCGACGGCATGGCGGTGAGCATCGGCAGAGTCAGACGCTGCCCGGTGCTGACGACGAGCTTCGTCGCCCTGGTGCACAACACCGTGCGCGGCGCGGCGGGAGCTTCGGTGCTCAACGCGGAGCTCTTGCGCGCGGAGCGATGGCTCGATGCCTGAGCCGCAGTCCGGGGCGTCTCACGAACCGACGGCGTTACGGACGGACCGATGGCTCTGAGGGTCGCTCTGGTCGGTTACGGCCGCATGGGCCGTCAGGTGGAAGCGCTCGCTCCCCGATTCGGGGTCGACGTGCGTGATCGGCTGACCTCCGCCGACAACGCCGACGGCTCCGGAGTCACACGGGAAAGACTCGCCGGTATCGACGTGGTCATCGACTTTTCGGTACCCGACGCGGTCGCGCGCAACGTCGAAGCGTACTGCGAGACGGGCGTGGCGGCCGTGGTAGGCGTGACCGGCTGGGACGCCGAACGGGAACGGCTGCTCACGCTGGCGGAGGAGGCGGGCATCGGCCTGGTGCACGGATCTAACTTCTCCATCGGCGCGAACGCGTTTTTCGGCGTGGTTGCCGAAGCGACTCGGGTGATGACGGCCTGCGAGGAGCTTTACGATCTCGTGGCTTCCGAGACCCACCATCGACGCAAGCTCGACGTCCCGTCGGGCACGGCATTGCGGCTGGCGGAGACCGTCCGCGCCGCCGGTTGGCCTCGCGAGATTCAGATAGCCTCCGCTCGACTCGGACACGTTCCCGGGACCCACGAACTGACCTGGGACTCCGAGGTCGACACCATCACGTGTCGCCACACCGCCCGCTCCCGAGCGGGGTTCGCCGAGGGGGCCGTTCGAGCCGCGCTCTGGATCCGGGGACGCGGCGGCGTTTACGATTTCAAGGAGCGCTGGCGGGAGATCGCCGCGCACCGGACCGATCCCATCTCGCCGTTCACAAATCACCGGGCGACGGACTGACATGACAGCAGAACCGCTTCGACTCTCAGGGCTGGGCACGGCTCTGGTCACACCCTTCAACGCCGACGGATCGCTGGACGAGCACGCCGTAACCGAACTCGCGCGCAGGCAGGTCGATGAGGGGGCCAGCTTCCTGGTGCCGGGCGGCACCACCGGCGAGGGGGTCACCCTCTCGTTCAAGGAAAAGATCGGCAACACTCTACTCGTGGTGGAAGCGGCGGAGGGTCGCGTGCCGGTGGTCGCGGGCTGCGGCGGCAACGACACCGGCGAGGTCGTGAAGCTGGCGAAGGAGCTGGAGCAGGTGGGAGCCGCCGCGCTGCTGACCGTCACCCCGTTCTACAACAAGCCCACTCCCGAAGGGCTCTTCCGGCACTACGCCGCGGTCGCCGAGGCCGCGGGTCTTCCCATCGTCGTCTACAATGTGCCGGGCCGGACCGGTGTCAACGTCACTCCGGAGACCTTGGCGCGCCTCCGAGAGATACCTCAGGTGACGGCCGTCAAGGAGGCGTCGGGCGACATAGTTCAGATCGGCAGGATTTGCGCGGAGGCTCCGGACGACTTCGACGTGCTGGCCGGTGACGACTCAGGTGCGCTTCCCGCCATGGCTCTTGGGGCCGCAGGACTGATCTCGGTCGCCGGCAACCTGATCCCCAGGTCGATGGCGACGATCTGCAACACCTGCCAAGTGGGTGAATACCAGGCGGCGCGCGCCGTTCACCAGCGCTGGCTTCCCCTGATGGAAGTGCTCTTCTGCGAGTCGAACCCCGGGCCGGCGAAGTTCGCCATGGCCGAAATGGGTCTGCTGGACGCGGTCTACCGTCTGCCCATGGTCCCGATCACGGGGGAGAGCGAGGAGCGGGTGCGGAGCGTCCTCGAGGAGTTGGAGTTGATCTGAACGCGCGAAGCGCCTCGTATCGGTGAGCGAGTCCCCCTAACGTCCCCCCGGCCTCCTCCACCTCACCGGCGGTGGCGGCTCCTCGGCGAAGGTCACCTTTCCGCCGTTCTCCAGCAATCGGAGGGCCTCCAGGACGGCGGCCTCCAACTGCGGGTCGCCACCCGCGATCACCGGGGCGGGATCGTTCCGCACCTCGATGTCCGGCGCCACGCCCTCGGCCTCGACAGCCCACTCGCCGTTCACGTCGAAGAAGCCGCCCCTCGGCGCGACGAACCGACCGCCGTCGATAAGCGGCGGCGTGTCCCAGGTCCCGACCAGTCCGCCCCAGGTCTTGGTCCCGACCAGCGGCCCGACCTCGTGGAAGCGGAAGAGGTAGGGCAGGAGGTCTCCGCCCGAGCCGGCGCGTTCGTTGATGACCATGACCTTCGGGCCGAAGAGTCCCGCCATCGGCTGGGTCCATGGCTTGCGATCGCCGGCGCGCGAGTTGAAATAGCCGGTCAGTGGACGGTCGAGCATGTCGACGATGTAGTCGGCGGCCGATCCGCCGCCGTTGTTGCGCTCGTCGATTACGGCGCCCTCTCGATCCTGCTGGGCGAAGTACATGCGGTTGAAGTAGGTGTAGCCGCCCTGGCCGGTGTTCGGGAGCCACACGTAGGCGAGCCGCCCGCCGCTCATCTCGTCCACCCGCTGCCGATTGCCCTCCACCCAGGCCCAGCCGCGCAGGCCGCCTTCGTTCGCGACGGGCTCGACAAGGATGTCGCGTGCGTCCGCGCCGTTCGCGGCGGAGGCCACGGTCACGGTGATGACGCGCCCGCGGGTGCCTTCGAGGAGCCGGTAGGGGTTGGTGGGCGGCCGCAGCTCCGCGCCGTCGATCGCCATGAGGTAATCGCCGGCGGCCACGTTCATCCCCGGGTGCGAGAGAGGTCCGGCGAGTCCGGGGGTCCAGGATTCGCCGTCGTAGATGCGGGTGATGCGGTAGGCCCCGTCCGCCTCTTCCAGGTCCACTCCGAGCAGGCCGGTGCGCGGGTTGTTGTCGAGGGAGGGGTAGTCGCCCCCGCTCACGTAGGAGTGCCCGACCGCGATCTCGCCGGAGAGGATGTCGAGGAGGTAGTTGAAGTCGGCGCGGTGGCGCACGTCCGGGAGCCAGGCCGAGTACCACTCCCACACGTCGCCCCAAGGAGCGCCGTGCTGGTTGTCCACGTAAAGGAAGTCGCGCATGAAGCGCCAGCCGTCCCGAAGCATCTGAGCGTATTCGGCCTTCGGCTCGACGCGCAGGCGCAGGTCGCCGAGATCGAGACCGCCGTCGTTCCCGGAAGGTGGGCGGGAGGTGGAGACGATCCGCCATCCCCCGCTGAAGTAGAGCAGGCGCTCGCGGTCGTGCGAGACCGCGAACCGGCCGCCGTCGTCGATGAAGTCGTCGTCGTCCCGATCGTCGACCGAGTACTTGAGCAGTCCGCCGTCGCTCGTGACGAAGACGGTGCCCTCCGGTCCTGGCACCAGTCCGGCGTAGTCGCCCGCGGAGAGGCCGGGCACGTCGACGATCCGGTCGTCGATGCCGTCGAAGTCGATGGCGCCGGGCGAGTCGTCCGCGCCGATGTCGTCGCCCTCCTCGTCGCCTTCCTCCTCCTCCTCCTCCTCCTCCTCGCCTTCCCTTTCCATGTCGGCCCCTTCTTCCTCGTCGCTCCTGGGCAGGAAGGGCGAGGGCCCGTCGGCGTCGAGCAGGGCGAGATAGAGGGTGCGGGTCACCGGCCGGTCGTACGAGGTCATGTCGAGCCAGCCGGTATTGAGCGCGTAGTCGGTGGACGCGAGGAAGTACAGGTACTTGCCGGACTCGTCCCAGATCGGCGAGATGGCGTCCGACATGCCGTCGGTGAGCTGGCGGGTCTCTCCCGACTCGGTGTCGTGCACGAAGATCGCCCGCAGTTGGGTGTCGAGCCGCCGCGCATATGTGATCCAACGCGAGTCCGGCGACCAAACCGGATTCATGGAGCGTTCGGGATGCGCGTAACGGTCGGTGTCCACGTGCTCGATCGCCTCCGACTCGAGGTCGAGGACGAGGACTCGGTAGTGGGTGTCGGTGAATGCCAGCTTGCTGCCGTCGGGGGACCACTCGGGGCGGAAGAAGAACGAGGGCTCGGAGATCTCGATCCGTCGCCGGTCAGTCCCGTCCTGATCGGCGACCACGAGCCCGTACTCGCCGTCGCTGTCGTTGAACCACGCTACTTGGGAACCGTCCGGCGACCACACCGGATGGCGGTCGGCGACCCCCGGGCTTCCCGTGAGGTTGCGCCACGAACCCTCCTCGGCGGGAACGCTGAAGATCTCGCCGCGCCACTCGAAAAGCGCGCGCCTGCCGGTGGGCGAGAGCCGGGCGTCTCGCAGGGCCGGGGCGGGCGCCTGCTCCCAACGCGGACGCGCCCAGTTCATGTCTCCGGCGACGTTGATCGCGAGCCGGCGCGAAGCTCCGGTGGCGGGATCGAGCTCGTGGAGGTAGCCGGCCTGTTCGTAGACCACGACTCCGTCGCCCGCCCCCAGCGACTTGACGTCGAAATCGGCGTGACGGGTGAGCTGGCGTTCCTCGCCCGAGGCGGGATCGAAGGACCACACGTTGCTCGCCCAGTCGCGCTCCGACATGTAGTAGACGGTGCCGTCCATCCACACCGGACCCATGTGTCGCTCGCCCTCCCAGGAAGGCGTCGTCCGCTCCCAGGAGGAGGTGGATACGATGCCGACGGGCTGAGCCTGGCCGCCGCGATAGTTGCGCCACTCCGGATCCCAGTAGCCGATCTCCTGGTAGGCTATGTGCGAACCGTCCGCGGACATGCCGCCGAGGTACGCCTGCGGAAGCGGAAGCGGCTGCGGCAGACCGCCGGAAGGTGGCACCGTGTAGAACCTCCACAGCCGGGTAGGCACTCCGTCGCGTCCGGAGCGGAAGAGAATCTCGCCCTCGGGCGTCCAGCCCTGCGCGACGTCGGCCGACGGGTGCCAGGTCACCCGCGCCGGTTCTCCCCCGGCTGCCGGGATCACATAGACGTCCGTGTTGCCGTCGTACTGGCCCGAGAAGGCGATCCAGCGGCCGTCGGGGCTGAAGGAGGCATCGGTCTCGGCTCCCTCCGAGCTGGTCAGGCGTACGGCGTCGCCCCCGTCGCGTCCGACTCGCCAGAGGTCGTTGGCGTGCGAGAAGACGATGTGCTCGGCGCTTACGTCGGGCTGACGAAGAAAGCGCGTGCCCGCGTCCTGGGCGGACGCCGGGGCGTCCGCAGTCGGGATCGCGCCGAGGAGAAGCAGGGCGGGTATGGCGGTTGTGCGTTCGAGCATGACGATTCCGGAGCGAGGGCGTCTCGAGGGTCGGGCCGGCGAAGAAGGATGTCGGGTCAGTCTGCCATGAGTCTCCGAACGCTGTCGCGGAGCATCTCGAGCTTTTCACCGTCCCAGGAGTCGGCCATGCTTTCTTCAAGCATTTCGAGAAGCCGGTCGAACATGTCGTTCCGCTCCGCTCCGGCGGCTTCGGCTGCGGCGAGCATCTCGCGCACCTCGCCGATCTGCGTCGGCGAAAGACCGCGCGACCTCTCCAACTGGTCGGTGTAGGCGCGCGCCAGAGCGAAGGTCGCCGGCCACTCGAGCACGGGCTGGCCCTGCGAGTTCAACTGGTCGAGCCGGACCGAGCTGGCGGCGTCGATCTCGTTCTGAGTCAGGACGTCGCTGGCTTCGAGCTCCAGAATGTCGAGGCCGCGGGCGATCTCGGAGTTCACGATCACGCCGTTGTACCAGTAGACGGACCAGCTTCCCGCCATCTCCATCACCTCGGCGTTCAGCGGGCCGCGGTCGTGGAACGCGATCTCGACCGGGTCGGTCGGATCGGTCCAATCGACGACCGAGATGCCGCCCTGGTACCAGCCCTGGACCATGATGTCGCGACCCGGCACCGGAATGAGCGAGCCGTTGTGCGCGACGCAGTTTTCCTGGCTGGTCTGGGGAGCCGGCAGCTTGAAGTAGCTCTGGAAGTCGAGGTCCTGGCCGTCGATGGTGAAGATGGCGTCCGCTCCCCATTCCATCGGATCTCCCGAGCGGCACTTGGGTGCGCCGCCGCCGCCCCACTCGTCGGTGAAAAGGATGGCGGTGCCGTCGTTGTTGAAGGTGGCCGAGTGCCAGTAGGAGAAATTCGAATCGGCGACCGCCGCCACTCGAGTCGGGTTTTCGGGGTCCGAGATGTCGAGGCGG